>CXWL01002038.1_pt1 | contig 21903 bp, 25 predicted proteins | sample 590931 | NCBI WGS metagenome assembly CXWL01 (sample SAMEA3498368, study PRJEB10139) | groundwater metagenome | biome: water well; material: biofilm material | place: Germany | collected 2015-04-27 | reverse complement strand
ACACCAGCTCGACATCGATCAAGTGCACAAACTAATCGACAAAGACGTGAACGCGATTTTGGGCGCGAATTTGTGGGGCGGGGCGTGCAACGTTAAGGCACTCACCGAGCTTGCAGAGGAGTACGGTATCCAATTGTATTTCGATTCGACACATGCTTTTGGCTGTGCGGTGGACGGTGTGCGCATCGGCAATTTTGGGCGTGCCGAAGTATTTTCATTTCACCAGTCCAATATATTAAATGCGACTGAAGGCGGCTGTATCTGTACCAACGATGGCGAACTGGCTGCCAAGCTGCGAGTGATGCGCAGCAGCGCGGGAGCGGGCAACGTGCCTGCCACTGTCAACAAGACAGTAAACGGCAGAATGTCCGAAGCGCAGTGCGCGATTGCATTGATGAGCCTAGAGGATTTTTCGGCAAACCAGCAAAACAACGAAAAACTTTATCAGTGCTATGAAGCAAATTTAGCGGGTATTCCGGGGCTGCACCTAGTCAAGCCTGGCGGTGTGAGTTACTCGAATTATCAGAATGTGGTGTGCCAGATTGATGAAAGTGCATTCGGCTTGCCATGCGATTCGCTTATCGCGCTGCTCAAGGCAGAGAACATCGGTGCGCAACATTGTTTCTATCCAGATAATCGTGGCACTCCTTATTCTCAAGAGCTACCCAATACCAATAACTTGGGCGTATCGTGCGTACTATTTCCGATAGGTGTGTTGGTTGCAGAGGAAAGCGTGGCGCGTGTTTGCAATATCCTCACGACAGCGCAACAAGCTTCGGCGACAATTTGTGCCCAACACTCAAGGGATGTGGCATTGCGAATGACTAGACTTGATACCAAGCAAATATGAAGCCAGAAAGAAACGCCCCGTGCAGCTGCGGTAGCGGGAAAAAATTTAAGCATTGTTGCGAAAGAAGAATCGCGTCCTTGCCCCGGATGCCGTCACCGGCTGAAATTAACCCGTTAATCGCTCTTTTTAACACGGGTCGTTATGCCGATCTGGAAAATCAAGTACGCGCACTGCTTGTGCCATATCCGAGTGCGGGCATCCTCTGGCAACTCTTGGGCGGGCTCGCTTCAAATGCAAGGCAAAGACGCATTACATGCCTTTCAAAAGACGGTGGAGCTATTGCCTGATGATGCGCAGGCCCATTTTAATTTGGGTGTTGTCCAAAGGGGGCGAGATCAACTTTCCGAGGCAGTGGCGAGCTACCGCTGTGCGATTAAACTAAAACCCGATTTCGCCGAGGCACAAAGCAATTTGGATAATGTTTTGCAGTTGGTTCGGTATCAAACGCCACTCAAAGAATTGCCGCAACACGTGTTTATTGTCGGGGCGCAGAAGGCGGGAACGACGGCCTTGCATTCTTATTTGGTGCAACATCCCATGATTATTGCCGGGCTGGGCAAAGAATTGGGGTTCTTTCACAAAGATGCAGTTTATGCGGAAGGTATCGGAAAATATCGCTATGGCTTTCCGGATTCGCCAAGCGGAACGCATGCACTGGACGCAACGCCGGAATATATGTACCACTCGAAGAGCGCGGAGCGCATCCATTCGTTCAGACCTGATGCAAAAATTATCATGCTGTTGCGCGAGCCAGTATCGAGAGCTTTTTCCGCTTTTAATATGTATCAGCAATATAGCAAGCAAAGTTTTTTTAGGAACATCCTGCAAACTGCGAATGCCGATGTGAAAGCGTTTTTTATGCCTTTGGCGGAGGGGCTGGTTGAGCCGGAAATACACCGCTTTCTTGATTGCGAAATGAAAATGATTCGCGGCGAGGCGGGGGGTGAAGAGCCGGCTTTAATTCGGCGTGGAATTTATGCCCCCCAGATAGAGAAGTTTGTTCGCCTGTTTGGCAAAGAGAAAGTGTTGATACTTTTTAGCAGCGACTTGAAGCAAAATCCGGAAGCAATGGTTAACCAAACTTTGAACTTTCTGGATCTTGAACCGCTTGTGAATGCCCAATATCCGCTAAAGCATGTTCGGGAGTATACTGCCGACATCGCGGCAAAGCATGAAATAAGCCAGTGTGCGGGAGCTTTGTTTGAAAAGGACAAGCAGGATTTACGCGATATTTACGGGATTAGCGTCCCTTGGTAGTATTCTTAATCCGCTGTCTTATCGCCTGTTTGAGGAGTTGTTATGTATAAATTGATCGGGTTGTTTGTTGTTTTTGTGAGTATTGCCGCGTCATCGGCAATGGCGGCCGAAGCAACAGAGGCGACCATTAGAATTATTTCGCCCGTGGACGGGGAGAAAATCAAAATTACCGGGGGGCTTGCACTAAATTACCGTATCGACTTGTCGGGTAGTAAATTCGGCAATCGTGATCGGGCATATGTTTATGTGGACGATCAGAAAAGGGGAAAGCTGCGTCAAATGTCGGGACGCTATATTATGGATCGCTTGTCATTGGGTCCGCATGAAATTTGTATCAGGGTATTCGGTGAGACGGCTGAACAAGTCGATCAACAATGCGTGAAGGTGGTTGCAATCGGATCGCGAGGGCCAAAAGATTGCTTTGAGGCGGATTGCAGCCAGTAGTCTTGGACAGCGTTTTTTCGGCGTGAGCAGCGGGGTTCTTTGGTTGAATTAGTTTTTGTTAAAGGTGGGCATGATAGGCAATCAACCGACGCTTGTTATTGAGGCGGGTAGAGCAGAGCGACATTACTGGCAAGACTTGTGGCGTTACCGCGAACTATTTTTCTTTTTGGCCTGGCGCGACATTCTCGTTCGTTACAAGCAAACTGCTATCGGTATGATATGGGCGTTGGGTCGTCCATTGATTACTGTATTAGTGTTTACGCTGGTATTTAGCAAGCTGGCAAAATTACCTTCCGAGGGCGTGCCTTATCCCATTTTGGTTTTTGCCGCACTTTTGCCGTGGCAGTTTTTTGCCAGCGCATTCAGTGGTGCTGGCGATAGCCTGGTCAGCAATGCCGGGATGATTTCAAAAGTCTATTTTCCACGTCTAGTTATTCCAGCCAGTGCGGTGATTGTCGCCTTCGTGGACTTTTTGATTTCGGCAATTATCTTGGTCGGGCTGATGGCTTGGTATGGGTTTGCCCCCAATGTGCGTATATTTGCCCTGCCCTTGTTTGTCTTTATCGCCTTTGCAGCCGCGATGGGTGCGGGCTTGTGGATCGCGGCACTCAATGTCAAATACCGCGATTTCCGCATCATCGTACCGTTCATGGTGCAGTTTGGGTTATACGTTTCACCCGTCGGGTTCAGCAGCAGCATCGTCCCTGAACAATGGCGATTGCTCTACTCTTTGAATCCGATGGTAGGCGTGATTGACGGTTTCCGCTGGGCGATACTCGGTGGAAATACACAGCTTTATTGGCCTGGGTTTATGCTCTCTCTCGCCTTGGTAACAACCATACTCATCACCGGTATCGTTTATTTCCGTAAAACCGAAAAATCTTTTGCGGATGTAATTTAGCCATGACCTCTGTGATCAGCATCGAGAATCTCTCGAAAAAATACATCATCGGACATCCTTTGAATGGCGAGATCCTCGGCATGAGCAAGGCAGAGATCAAAAGCAAATTTGACGCGATTGTGATATTTGCCGAAGTTAAAAAAACGCTAGATACATTCGTCAAGTATTTCTCCAAGGTTGTGCAGCTGAAATTGGCGGCATCTTATGGATTAAATCCAATAAGCTACCCAGTGGGTAGCGAATCCCCATCAGGTTTCCACCCCCAACCTGAGCTGGTCACACTACTGCGCCCTGATGCGGGTGGAAAATAACGCCGCAAAGAAGAATAGAGTTCACCAGCAGTTGTTCTACATGAGAATAAGGGATGAGCAGAGATGAGTGACATAGTAAAAATCGAAAATTTAAAAGAACTTATCATCGAGATAAGGGGGCAAGGCGTTTTGCTTGATGTCGATGTGGCGGTAATTTATGGTATTGAAACAAAAAGAATCAATGAAGCAGTAAAAAATAATCCTGATAAATTTCCGCCGGATTATATGGTTGAGCTCAGTGAGGCTGAATTTGCCGATTTGCGGACGAAATTTTCGACCACAAAATTTGCAAAGACAAGAGTAGTGCCAAAAGCCTTTACTGAAAAAGGCTTGTATATGATAGCCACGATATTAAAAAGCAGGCGAGCCACAGAGGCTACATTTGCAATAATCGAAACCTTCTCAAAAATTAGAGAGCTATCAAGAAGCATCAAAGAGCTATCAATGGTTCAAGACAAAGCTGACCAAAAATCGCTTATGCAAAAAAGCGGCGAATTAATCGCTGAAATTTTTGATGATGATTTGCAAACAAGCGATACCGAGACATCCATTGAACTGAATTTTGCAGTTTTGAAGTTTAAACACACAATAAAGAAGAAAAATAAATGAGTATTCAGTTGGTAATGTGGATGGTTTGCGACTGTAAAACGAAAAACCTTGCGGACATGATCTGATGTCAACGGTTATCAGCGTCGAGAACCTCTCGAAAAAATACATCATCGGACATCAAAAGCAGGAGCGTCATTCCTCAATACGCGACGCACTGGCGGATGGTGCAAAACAATTCGCCAATAAATTACTTCACCCATTTAGCACACCGAAAAGTGACCCTACCCACGAAGAATTTTGGGCACTCAAAGATGTCAGCTTCGACATCAAACAAGGTGATCGGGTCGGCATTATCGGGCGAAACGGTGCGGGCAAATCCACGCTGCTCAAAATCTTGAGCCGCATTACCGAGCCTACCTCCGGCAAAATTTCTATCAAGGGCAGGGTGTCCAGTTTGCTGGAAGTCGGCACAGGCTTCCACCCAGAGTTGAGCGGACGTGAAAACATATTCCTGAACGGTGCGATCCTCGGCATGAGCAAAGCCGAGATCAAAAATAAATTTGATGAGATCGTCGCCTTCGCCGAAGTGGAAAAATTTCTTGATACGCCGGTTAAGAGATATTCATCCGGCATGTACGTTCGTTTGGCTTTTGCGGTGGCGGCGCATCTTGAGCCGGAAATCCTCATCGTGGACGAAGTGCTGGCGGTTGGTGATGCCGGTTTCCAGAAAAAATGCTTGGGCAAGATAGAAGATGTGGGTAAAGAGGGACGAACAGTTTTGTTTGTCAGTCACAACATGGGGATGATTAGGGCATTGTGTGATCAAGCCATACTATTAGAAAAAGGCGGAGTCATCTGCGCGGACGAAACAAATGTAGTTGTCAGGGAATATTTTTCTACGGGTAACAGAACCGACGGTCATGGGGAAATAAGCTGGCTTGGAGACGATGCTCCGGGAGGCGACGACCTAGTGCTTAGACAAGTGCGTTTAACCGGACCCAAAGGCTCTCTTCAGGAGGAATTTGATGCGGGGTCTCCCATTGATATAGAAGTCAATTACGAGGTGAAGCAGCCTGTTCGCGGGATGCGCATGATTGTCATGCTAACGGCGGATGATGGGGCAATTGCATTTGCCTCTACCGATGAAAGTGTTCGGGAAAAAAATGAAACTGCTCCCGGTCATTATTTTTCAAGATGCACCATTCCGCCAAACCTGTTAAATGGCGGGCGATATGCCCTGCAGATACACTCTGGCATACCAAATGTGAAGGTGCTGTCTATGGGGCAAGACTACCTCTCTATGACAATTATTGGCGGCACTGCTTGCGGTACTGCACGTCCCGAAAAGTGGCCTGGTGTAGTGGCTCCCAGACTTGACTGGATAGTAGGCGAAAGAAAATATGAAGCTGTTTAACTTAACTAGCTGGCGGCGTTTGTTCAGAAAGCCTGAAATCAAGCCGACGGGCAAGCCATTCGATCTTTACCCGGATGACGTGTTTCTGGTGTCATATCCAAAATCGGGTAATACATGGCTAAGATTCATGATAGGTAATTACATTACCAATTGTGCTGTGGATTTCACCAACAACCATCTGCTAATACCGGATATACACTTTAATCCCGAAAAATGTGCCGAGCTTGAGTCTCGTCCCCGTTTTATCAAGAGCCACATGCCGTACACGGCACAATATCCCAAAGTGATTTACATAATCAGAGACGGACGAGATGTGGCGGTTTCCTATTTTTATTACGCGCAGAAAATGGGTTTGCTAGATAAAAGTACCTCATTCAGCACCTTCCTGAAAGAGTTTACCCAAAGCGGGGTGGGTAGCTATGGTAGCTGGTCTAGCCACGTTGAGTCATGGGTAGCAGGCGAGCGTCCAAATGTGCTGGTTATAAAATACGAAGACATGCTTGAGAATGCGGCAACACAATTGGAAAGAGCGTTGAGATTTGCTGGCGTTGATTGTGACGTGACAAAAATAGAAGCGGCGGTGGAGGCATCGAAGTTTAACAAGATGCAAAACTTGGAAATACAGCAGCATGATCTTGTCTTTGTACAGATGCGAGGCATTACGGATGACAGTATACGATTTGTAAGAAAAGGTGAATCTGGTGACTGGCTAAATCACTTTAGCAAGGAAGATGAACTGTATTTCGGCAAAACAAATGATCATGTTCTTGATAAATTTGGATACCTAAAATAAGGGGCTGAAGGTGCAATTGACAGGGCGCGGGGGCATCCGTTGACATCACTTATAGGTTGCCTAAATAAATGAGGAGTTGTTATGGCTGAAAATTCGGAAAGCACACTGAAACAAATTATTGGGCAATTATGCCCCCCTATTGTTTTGAGAGGCATAAGGGCAGTGACCAATCGTTTTACCCCCACTCCCCCCATAGTTGTAGACGCATCGAGAATTGTAAGTGCATCAAAAGATGTTGTTAAGCAAGACCTCGATATTTATTGGGATGCTGAGATGGCAGAGGTTCTTGAGACATGGGGAGATAAAAATGTATGGAAAGAAATCCCATTGCTGATGGTGAATTGCCAGGGAAAGATTCTGGATATTGCGTGCGGGACTGGAAAGACCATGAGTATTCTTTCTAAGTTTTGGATTGATATTCATGGCTGCGATATTTCTGATTTATTGATTAGTAAGGCGATTGAGCGAGGAATACCGCCAGATCACCTGACAGTGTGCGATGCTACCAAAATGCCGTATGAGAATAATTCTTTTGATTACGCTTATTCAATTGGGTCTATCGAGCATTTTACGGAAGATGGCATAACGCAACTACTTAAGGAGTGTCATAGAGCCGTTCGCAAAACTTCATTTCATATGATACCGGTCTCGCGTAGCGGTAAAGATGAGGGCTGGCTCAAGACATATCAAAGTTTTCATAACAATTCAGTCTCATGGTGGTTGGAAAAATACCAATCAATTTATAACGTAGTACATGTTTTAGATTCAACTTGGGAAGATGAGATATCTGTAGGCAAATGGTTTGTATGTGTTAAAAGCGAGAAATAATTCATGCGATTCAAATTGGTTGCATACCTTCGATCTAAATTTTTAGTACCCCGTGCTGAAAGAGTAAATGAAAGTAAGGTTTCGTCCATTGGACAAAACTCTGTACTTAATTGCCATATCGATAAAAGAGCTGTAAATAGCCGGGTTGATATTGGGAGTGAATGCTTAATTTATGGAGCGTTGGTAACTGAAACCGATGAAAGTTGGATAAAAATCGGGGACAACGTATTTATAGGGGGTGGGTCGAATATTGACTGTGTCGTTTCAGTCACTATAGAAGATGATGTATTGATCTCTTATGGGTGTTCGTTGGCAGATAGTGATAATCACAGCGTCAGATATAGTCTGAGAAAAAAAGATTTGGCTGACTGGAAAGCAGGCGGAAAGCATGACTGGAGTACAACAATCAGCAAGCCGATACGAGTTTGTAAGGGTGCATGGGTTGGAGCTAGGGCGATTATTTTAAAAGGTGTCACTATAGGCGAGGGAGCAGTAATCGGTGCTGGCAGTGTGGTAACAAAAGATGTTGCACCTTACAACATCGTCGCTGGTAATCCGGCACGGGTCATACGTGAGATTCCGCCGGATGAACGGTAAATTGTCCTCATGGGAAGACGCTGTTGTGTGGCTGCGCAATCAGCCAGATCAGGTTGAGTTGGTGCGAGCATGCTTTTACGATGACCCTTTGCGTGTGGCGGCGGAACGCTATTACGCGAGTACTGAATGGCGGGCTGTCCGTGCGCTGATTGCTGGCAAACGCGGAGCGGCACTTGATCTGGGTGCAGGTCGAGGTATCTCTTCTTATGCACTGGCATGCGATGGCTGGTGTGTGAGCGCGCTGGAGCCAGACTCCAGCAATGTGGTGGGTGCGGGGGCGATACGCGCATTGGCGCAAGAAGCAAAGCTGGATATTACAGTCGAGCAAAATTGGGGCGAATCGCTGCCCTATCCCGATGCGACATTTGATCTCGTGCATGGACGACAGGTGTTGCACCATGCGCGCGACCTCCGGCAGCTCTGCCGTGAGGCGGCGCGGGTACTTAAGCCGGGGGGTATCTTTATCGCGACGCGTGAGCATGTGATTTCCCGTTTGGAGGATTTGCCGGTATTTTTGGCATCGCATCCCCTGCATAAGTTTTATGGCGGTGAAAATGCCTATCTGCTGGATGACTACTTGGAAGCGATCCGCACCAGCGGTCTGGTTCTGACCAAGGTGTTCAACCCTTATCAGTCCGATATCAATCTGTTTCCTAGCACTATGCGCGACATGAAAAAAAATCTGCCGGATAGGTGGCATCGTCCCGCATTTCTAATCCCGGATTCACTGCTTGGCAGTCTGGGTGAAAAAAACAATACACCGGGGCGGCTTTATTCTTTCGTCGGGCGTAAGCATGGCTAGAGTTGCTTTAGTGACCGGAGCATATGGTTTTATCGGTCGTCATGTTGCGCGCCAGCTGGCGCGCGTCGGCTGGCGCGTGATCGGTATCGGACATGGCGCGTGGATGCAAGAAGAGTGGCAGGCGTGGGGGATCGCCGAATGGCACAGCACGGATATTGCGCTGGAGACATTGATCACCTACGCAGGCGAGCCGAATATGATTGTGCATTGTGCCGGAAGCGGTTCGGTGGGATTTTCGATGACGCACCCCTATCAGGATTTTCAGCGAACAGTTGCAACAACCATGGCAGTTTTGGAATTTTCCCGGCTATATGCGCCCAAGGCTCAAGTGGTTTACCCCTCCAGTGCGGGCGTATATGGGGTGGTGAAAAAGTTGCCAATCGCGGAAGTTGACCCGCTGTCCCCTGCCTCACCTTATGGCGTGCATAAGCGTATTGCCGAAGATTTATGCACAAGTTATGCGAGGCATTTTGACATCTCCATCGCGGTGGTGCGCTTGTTCTCGATATACGGCCCAGGACTGCGCAAACAGCTGTTGTGGGATGCGTTGCAAAAGATCGCCAGCGGGGAAAGTTGTTTTTTCGGGACGGGTGCTGAGATACGCGATTGGCTGCATGTCGAAGATGCCGCGAGGCTGTTGATTACCGCAGCCGATCATGCGTCTGCATCATGCCCTGTTGTGAATGGCGGTTCGGGTGCTGGCGCAACCGTTCGAGAAGTATTGGCGGAATTGTTTACCGCTTTCGGGTACGCCGATGCTCCTGCATTTTCCGGTATGGCGCGTGGCGGTGATCCGATTGGCTATGTTGCGGATATAAATAGGGCAAATGCTTTGGGTTGGTCGCCTCATATTCCTCTGCAACAGGGAATAAGAGAATTTGCAGCGTGGTTCAAAAATGAGACGAATTAGGGTCGCTTTTGTAATTGATGTCGGTTGGTTGGGCGGAATCAACTATTTCCGAAATTTGTTGTGTGCCATTGGGCAAGTGAAAGATAGGCAGATTGAGCCGGTAATCATAATTGGTAAAAAAACGGATTCGGTGCTGTTAAAAGATTTGCCTGATTTTCAGGTGATTCGCACAGCTATCTTGGATAAGTCCGGTTTCTGGTGGAAGCAAAATAGTAAGCATAACAACCAGTTATTCAAATGGCTGCTGACTATGAACAGGATAGAAATCCTGTCCCATACGCAGCATGTCCGGTTGGGGAAAATAAAAACAATAGGCTGGATTCCGGATTTTCAGCATCGTTATTTGCCGGATTTTTTCTCACAAGATGAGGTGAGCGGACGGGATCGCCAGTTTATGGAAATGGCCAAGTACTCTACGAGATTGCTTTTGAGCAGCGAAGACGCGCGAAAAGATTTTGAATCTTTCGCGCCAGATTACGCGCACAAAGCAAGGGTGCTGAATTTCGTTTCCATTCCATCAATCGACGATACGCTGGCTCTGGAGGCATTACAAAGAAAATACCAGTTTGATCGGCCATATTTCTATATTCCCAATCAATTCTGGGCGCATAAGAATCATCAAGTAGTCATTGATGCGTTGATTAAGCTCAAAGAGACCATACCTGACGTGTTGGTCATCGCAACAGGATCCACGCAAGATTATCGCAACCCAGAATACTTCCAGACATTAAAAGAAAAGATGGAAAAAGGCGGGATTGTCGAGAATCTTAGAATTTTGGGCGTGATACCCTATCAGGATGTGGTGGGCTTGCTGGTTAATGCGCGGGCGATGATTAACCCCTCGTTATTTGAAGGATGGAGTACTTCGGTCGAGGAGGCAAAATCTTTAGGGGTGTCGATGTTGCTTTCGGATATTGCCGTGCATCTGGAACAGGCAAAAGATAGTGCAACCTTTTTTTCAACTAACGATCCTGCTAGCTTAGCGGACAAGATGATGGAAATAATAGATAAAGCCAAAGTGGCAAAAGTGGTGTGTCAAACAAGTGATCGGGATGAACATAATCAAAAACGGTTCGTGGCATTTGGCGAACACTATCAAAAGATAGTTGTTGAGATGATGGGTTGATTTGACCAGCAAATGCTCAACCCATGAAAAAATTTCTCGACATTATCACTGTTACAAAAGATGACCCCAGCGGAGTTGCCGCAACAATAGCCAGCACGAGAAAGTTGCGGGCATGCGCCGGGGTCAGGCAGATTGTTGTTGATAGCAGCAGCGAGCCAGTAGCAGCAAAAATTAGGGAATTGTTGGCTGGCGAGGAAAATCTGGATTACGTATGGCAAGCACCGGGCGGTATTGCTTCAGCTTTTAATTTGGGAATTAGTCATTCCAGTGCCGATTGGCTTTGGTTTCTAAATGGTGGAGACGCAGTTCATCCCGATTTGGTTGAAAGTTTGCTTTTGCAAATTCTTGATTTAACTCAGGCGGGGATTGTCATATTTGAGCTGGAATATATGCAGGTCAGATCGCGATCCAAACATCCGCCGTTATGGGCATTGTGGCCGCCGATGTACGGTCATTGGGTGCCTCATCCGGCAACCATTATCCGTGCAAAGTTATTCGGGCAATATGGTGTGTTCGACACGAGCTACAAGATCGCTATGGATGCGGAGTGGTGGATGAGGGTGTTTAGTCAGAATGTCGTGGTGGATATGTTGTCGATACCTATCGTGCTTTATGATCAGTATGGTGTGTCAAGCACCAACCTCATCGATACCGGGAAAGAAGCGGAAAGAATATTTTCGACCAATTTTCGCAGGCTTGTCAGGATCTGGCTGGACAGGGGCGTGCATCTGTTCAGGGCATTCTTCCTGAAACGTTGATTAACATTGTCGGCATATTTTAGAGCAAGGTAAGCATGTTCACATCGATAAAGAAGTTTTTTTCAGAATCGGATTCTGCGTCCGAAGCGGACTTGAAAGAGCGGTTCTCGCAGATATATTTCAAGAATATATTCCGTGGCAAGGAATCGCGTTCCGGTGGCGGGTCGGACATGGTGCAAACGGCGGAGATTCGCCAGGAGCTCCCCAAGCTGATTCAGGAGTATGGTATCAGGAGCTTTATGGATGCGCCCTGTGGCGATTGGCACTGGATGAAAGAAACAGCACTGAATGTCGAGCATTACATTGGGGTGGATATTGTCGAGCCGTTAATTGAAAAAAATCGCAAAGCATTCGGTAATGCCGGAACAAGTTTTATGTGTCTGGATCTGGCGGAAGATGCGTTACCGCAGGCGGATATTATTTTTTGTCGCGACTGTCTGGTGCACTTGACCCATGATGAAGTTCGCAAAGTAATTTCCAACTTTAAGAAAAGTAAATCCACCTATTTGCTGACCACTACTTTTACGGATCGCAATAATATCGATCTGGTTCTTGAAAATATCTGGAGACCGTTGAATCTGGAGGTGACTCCATTCAATTTCCCCAAACCGCTGAAGCTGATCAACGAAAAATGCACCGAAGACAACAATCAATATACCGATAAGTCCCTTGGTCTGTGGCGTTTGGATGAGCTCAATTAAGCCAAAGTTGCGTTCACAATGTCGATTATTCGTTCTGATTGTCAGGATATAGATGAGCCAAATTTTCCTGTCGGTTGATCCGCAAGCACTCTCCTGTTTGCAAAAGACACTCAATAGTCTATTTGAGAATAGTACCGGCGCGAAGTCTATTGTTGTTATAGGCACGTCGGTCAATGAGTTGGATATACGACGCATTGCAGATAGCGAAATTTCCTCCGGCATTACCTTTGAGTTTGTCCTTTCGGAAACATCTGAGCATTTGTCTCTGGCATTGGGGATGGCTGAGCGATCTGGTGGTGAGGGTGTTTTGTTCGTCAAATCAGGAGTCACTGTTCCCTATGCTTGGGATGCAAGGCTGGAGCGGATCGCCCGGCACAATCCAAAGATCGGTACGGTTTCGCCCTTGTGTGATTCGTCCGCAATGTTTGCCTTGCTGGGAAATGAGGGGCGTGCAAAGGTTACTGCTGGCGATATGCAGTATGTGGATGCTTTGACCTTTTCATTGTCGTCGAGAACTTATATTGAGGTACCTTGCTTTTTAGATGATTGTTTTTATATCAGTAGAGCCGCACTTGAACTGGCAGCCGCAAAAGCAGACAAGGGTCACCCTGATAGCCAATGCTCATGGTCGTATGCACGACTGTTGTCTTCACACGGATTTTTGAATGTGCTGGGCGATTGTCTGTATGTGTACAGTGAGCTTCAGACGGAAATCGACAGGACAAAATATTTTTTTGCGCAAAATTCGGTGCAATCAATAATCAGAGCGCACCCTTTCAAACGGCTGGGATTAAAGGTGCTGCAAGGTTTTTCCGGCAACATTACCTATGAAAATAGACCCGGCCTTGATTGCAGACCTGTTCAGTTGCATGTTCAGCATAGCTGGGGGGGCGGTCTGGAAAAATGGGTGAGGAATTATTGTGCTGCGGATAAGTCGCGAGTGAATCTCATTCTAAAGTCCATGGGAAGAGAAGGTGTATTTGGTGAACGCCTTGTGCTTTACTCCGGTATCGATGATGCCGTGCCATTGCAGACTTGGGAGTTTTTATTCCCGATCCAGGGTACTGTGGTTAGCCACCTGGATTATGCAAACGCGATAGACGAAATTATAAGACGATATTCTGTAGATACCATCTTTGTTTCATCGCTGATCGGCCATTCGTTGGATATTTTGAATACCTCGAAGCAGACAATTTTGATTTGCCACGATTACTACCCCTACTGCCCGGCACTTAATATTACATTCGGCTCATTATGCACAAACTGTGAGTTTCCCCGACTGGATCAGTGCTTCAAGGAGAATATCCATAATCGCCATTTTCGAACTGTCGGGGCGACCGATTGGGAAATTTTGCGCGAAAAATATATATCAAGTGTGCAGTCTAATCATTTGAAAATAGTTATTCCAAATCAATCAATCAAAGATAATCTTGTTCGGCTGGAGTCGCGTTTTAACAATGTTGATTTTGAATTGATTCCCCACGGTATTTTACCCATGCCGCAAGTGGAGAGAGTTCCCGCTTCAGGAAAGAATAGCGGTGGCAAGCTGCGTGTTTTGGTGCTTGGCAGGCTTGCGCCAGACAAGGGGCTGAGTATCCTGAAAGAAATCGCGGACGAGCTAGTATCATTTGCCGAGCTGTTTCTCGTTGGCTGTGGTGATGGGGGAAAGTTCTTTGAGAAGAAGCGTTTGGGCGGGATTATTTATTCTTACACTCTGAATGAGCTACCCCAGATTATCCACGACATCGATCCGGATATTGCTTTGTTATTAAGCGTTGTACCTGAAACATTTAGCTATTCCTTGAGCGAGTTAACCGAGCTGAGAGTACCAGTTGTTGCAACAAAATTGGGAAGCTTTGCTGAAAGAATTGAGGATGGTAAAACTGGGTTTTTGGTGACACCAAATGCTGAAGATGTTATTCGAACAATTAAAGTTCTGGATGCAGATCGAACCCAAATAACAAGGGTAAAAGAGAGCCTTGCACAAGCTGGAAGCAAGAGTGTTGCCGAAATGGTTTCTGACTACCATCGCATCTTGCCCTTGGCGAATTTACCCATTGCTCGTTTTCCGGTTAAACCTCATTTCGAGTCATTGAATCTTCCGGTTTCCGACCAGCGTTATCAGGAATTGCTTCAAAAAGAAAATGAACTGACCCAACTTACGTCTTCACGAAGCTGGAGGCTTACTGCTTCATTGCGCTGGGTGAATAATCTTATCGCGCATTTGTCAGGAAGGAATGGTTAATCTTTATGCGCAAATGGGCAAATTGGGTTGGATACCAAAAATGGAGTAGTGCATATTTAGTGTTTGCACTCAAGACTACATAACATGCAATCAAATCATAAAGCACCGAAAGTTAGCGTTGTCATCCCCAATTATAACCATGCCAAATATCTTGAAGCTCGTATAGATAGTGTCATCAATCAATCATTCCAAGATTTTGAAATCATATTATTGGATGATGCTTCGTCGGACGATAGCGCACATATAATTAAAAAATATTTGGATCATCCCCAAATTCGGTTTTTTCAAAATTATAAAAACAGCGGGTCTCCATTTAGCCAATGGCGAAAAGGGGTAAGCCTTGCTTCCGGTACTTATGTTTGGATAGCGGAATCCGATGATATTGCTGATTTTAGGCTGCTTGAGACCTTGGTAAAATTACTCGATTCCAATCCAAAAGTTGTATTGGCCTATTGCCAGTCGTCCTACATCAATGAGAGTGGTGAAGTGACCGGATCTGCTTTGATCTGGACTGATGATTTAGATGCCGAACGTTGGAAATATGATTTTATGAACAATGGCAAGGACGAGTGCGTTGAATATCTATCCATTAAAAACACTATTCCTAATGCGAGTGCGGTTCTTTTTAGGAAGAGTGCATTTTCAGGAATCAACACTGAGACATCGATGAAATTATGTGGTGATTGGTTAATCTGGAGCAGAATAATTCGGCGGGGTGATCTGGCTTTTCATGCTGGGGTCTTAAATTACTTTAGAGAACATAATTCTACGGCCCGTGTTACAACCTCAAGAAAGCTTAGATATAAAGAAATTTTTCAGGTTGCTCGTGAATTGCTGAGTGTTAATTTGCCAAGTTCTGAGCAGAAGAAAATATTAGGTATTCGTTTATATACATATTGGGAAAGGCAGTTGGATTGCCGATTCCCCGTGATATCGCTTGGTTACATATTGCTCTTATCCAAAATTAGTTTCGTCCAGTCCGTTAGGCTCTTCAAGTCTCTTTTGATCGCGGGTATGAGGCAGGTGGCACTAGCGGTATTCAGGAAGCTAAAAAATATCGCAGTTAGAGTAATAAAGAAATGAAAGGCGTAATTTTTGATGCTGAATTTGTCGGAGCGAAGATTGCAAATTTTCTGTTGCGGGATGTCGCGTCAACGAGAGATTGTATAGGGCCAACAGGAAGTCAAAGTTAATGAAATAAATCCGAAACATGATTCTTAACATAACACTTGACGATAAGTTTGTGCCTTTCTTGCAAGGGCTATTTGAGGAGGCATTGCCCGGGGAAAGTTTGTGGCGTGTTTGTAGATTCATGCCTGACCAGACCTTTGCAATACAAGCTGAAAACATGGAGGTCATTGACGGCGGATATTTTGGCTCGGATAAATTCAAGCGTGACCTGCAAGGAGCCAATTGCGTGATCTTTCATTCGCTTTTTCTATCATCGGAGCAGAAGCAATGGGTGTTGTCGCGAATCCCTGAAAGCGTGCCTATTGTTTGGCGTGGATGGGGGTTTGATTACTATGGCATCTTGGAAGCGAAGGGCTTGCGTTTGTTATTGCCTGAAACCAGTTCTTTGATAGAAAGCCTGGGTGTATCTAAACAAGTTATTGATCGATTTCCAGAGAAGCTATCGGAGTTGATTTTCCACAAGATGGCGAAGCTCATAAAGAATCCGTTCTTGATGAAACGAATTTTTGATAGGCAATTGCCAAGAAAATTATTGGGAGCAATTTTCCCTAAAACGGCTGAGAAAAGTGTCAATGATCGGTTTGTGGCAAGGGTTGATTATTTTTCTTGCTGTGTACCGGATGATTTTGAGGCTTTGCAGCGCGCGTTGCCAGATTTTAAGGCGCAGTTTCTGCCATTGAATTACTACAGCGTGGAAGATGTGTTCCTTCGTGGTGATAGCCTGCCGGACGTGGCGGGGTGTGACATCCTCCTCGGAAATTCTGCCGATCCAACCAATAATCATATTGAGGCACTATTAGCTTTGAGCAAGCTAGGTATGCAGGGTAGAAAAGTTATCGTGCCGCTCAGCTATGCAGAGTCGGATATTAGATACAAAGAAAAATTAATAAAAGATGGGGCAGAGCTTCTGGGCGAATCCTTTATACCCCTAACAAGTTTTATGCCCCTGTCAGAATACAATCAATTGGTGTCAGGTTGTGGCAACATAATCATGAACCATATTCGTCAGCAAGCAATGGGGAATATCAGTGCGGGGCTATTGCGCGGCGGCAAGATATTCCTCCGACCCGAAAACCCAATCTACAAGTTTTACACTCGCTTGGGAGTGAAGCTGTTCCCATTTTCGGATGATTTAACAATTGCAGACTTAAATACGCCGCTCAATAAGGACGATGCGCTCCAAAATAAAGAAATCATGTCGAGGATATGGTCGCGCGAGCAAGGTATAAAGAATGTAAAAGCTATATCACTATTGTGTAATAGACGCGACCAAGAAGCTTCCGAGTGATGACGCTGATTCATAATAAGCCAATTGCGAATAACGAAATTAGCCGTACTGTTTCCGTCGTTATCCCCGCCTACAACCGCGCCAAGACCATTGCCTATTGTCTCGATTCGGTTTGCAATCAAACCATACCACCGCTGGAAATTATCGTCGTTGATGATCGCTCGACCGACGAAACCGTGGCGATTGTGAACGGCTATGGCCGTTTGCATCCGTCGGTCAGATGCGTGGTGCTGGGCAAAAATTCGGGTGCGCAAGCGGCTCGCAATCGCGGGATTATGGAAGCGAGGGGGGGGTGGATTGCATTCCAAGATTCTGACGATGAATGGGTCACCGATAAACTTGAGAAACAGATTGCCGCCCTTGCTAAAGTGGATTTTGATCCTTTGACGGTGGTGCATACCGACTGCTTCCGTTACGACCAGCAAACGCGGGCAAAGCATCTGTGGAAGTTGCCGCCCATAATGGGAGGAAATGTTTTTCCTGAAGTGCTGAAATCTGCGGGGCCGATGTTTCAAGGGATGCTTGTGTCAAAAATGGCACTGCAAAAAATCAGCTTACTTGACGAGGATGTGCCGTCCTATCAGGAATGGGACACCTCAATTCGATTGGCAAAGATATGCCGCTTCGTACATCTTCACGAGCCATTATTCATTTACCATTTTCACGATGGCGAAACGATCTCCAAGAGCGCGCAAAAAGAGGTGCAAGGTTACCAATATGTCGTTGATAAACATCGCAACGAGATACTTGAATTTTGCGGGGCAGAGACACTGAACCGCCATTTGGAAAATAACGCCCTCAAAGCCATCAGGGGGAAATTTTACGGGGAGGCACGCCAAATTTTGACGGGGATGGTTGGGGTTACATCGCACGGCAAAATTTTGAACGTAATGGTCAAATTGAAAATCAACCCGCGATGGTATGACCTGGCAGCAAGAATCCTCGGTAGAATACGCCGTCTGGTGTAGTCGGATTTGCGCTGCTTGAATGCGCGCCGGTGTTTTTGAAAATGAACGTGGAGCGAATGAATGATTGAATCTGTCAATTTGGGAAGTGTCACGCTTGCCGTGATTCTCCGTGCCAATTATCACGCCGAGGGTATTCAATTTTTTACGCCCAATGATTTTTCCCAGCAGCTGGGCTATATGAACCGCCCCCAGGGTTACGTCATCCCCCCCCATGTACATAACCCCGTGTCGCGCGAGGTGCAATTTACCAAGGAAGTGCTGATTATCCGGTCTGGCAAAGTACGTGTGGATTTCTACGATGATGACCAAAACTATTTGGAAAGCCGTGTCCTGAATCAGGGCGATATTGTGCTGTTGGCTTTTGGTGGTCACGGGTTTGAGATGCTGGAAGCCAGCGAAATCGTCGAAATCAAGCAGGGACCCTATGCTGGAGAAGGTGATAAAACACGGTTTTCTCCCATCTCCCCGGAACAAATTCGATTGGTTAAATAAGCGATGAGCCCACCTGCATTTATTCCCGTCAACGAGCCTTTGCCTAACGGTAACGAAGAGAAATATCTGATTGCGTGCATCCGCACGGGCTGGATTTCGTCCGAGGGGTCATTCATCAAACAATTTGAAGAGCAACTCGCCGCGCGCATGGGGCGCAAGTAAGGCCTTATCAGATTTATGAAATGAAAATAGAACGATTAGTCAGGGGCGGTGTTGAGCTGTGATGAAAATAAGCGATACAAAACCCAGAGTAAGGCTGTTGGCAAGGGAAATCGAAATCATCCGCGCTACGGTGAGTCGCCTGCTCGGTGATCGCGCAGACATCCGTATCTTTGGCTCTAGAGCAAGGGAAGATGAAAGAGGAGGGGATATCGATATATTGATTGAGACAGAGCGGCAACTGCCTAGCCGTGTGGCAAGTGCGTGCCGGTTGGCCAGTGAATTACAGATGCAACTGGGCGACCAGAAAATTGATGTCATTATCATTGACCCTGAAACGCGAGAACAACCGATTCACCAGATAGCACGTCAAACGGGAGTGATGCTATGACAATGGGTATAACTCAAGCTGAGCAAAAAAGATTTCTTTCATTGTTGGAAATTGTCCGGCGCGAAGGGGATTTGCTGCTGAAGACAGACGCACGGCTGTTCAAAGTAAATCTCAACGCCGCTTGGGTTGGGCGGTTAGAGAGTGAAGAGGATTTGGCTGAGCGCCTTGACGCATTCGTATCACGTTTTGGACGCATGCAGGATACGTTGGGGGACAAATTAATACCTTCTCTGCTTCGGTCACTGGCGGAGAAACCCGGTAGCGCGCTGGACAATCTCAACAGAGCGGAAAAGCTTGGCTTGCTGACATCCGTGGTCGAATGGCTGGATGTGCGCAATTTGCGNNGTCAACGAGCCTTTGCTTAACGGTAACGAAGAGAAATATCTGGTCGAGTGCATACGCACGGGTTGGATTTCCTCCGAAGGCCCTTTCATTAAAAAATTTGAAGAGCAGTTCGCCGCCCGTGTGGGACGGAAATACGGTGTGGCTGTTTCCAATGGTTCGGTGGCACTGGATGCGGCTGTGGTGGCGATGGGTATCGAAGCGGGAGATGAGGTTATTCTGCCAACCTTTACCATCATTTCTTGTGCTGCCGCCATTGTGCGTGCCGGTGCGATTCCTGTAGTGGTGGACTGTGATCCCGTTACATGGAATATGGACGTTGCGCAGGTCGAGGCGCGCATCACCCCGCGCACCAAGGCAATCATGGTGGTGCATATTTTCGGTTTGCCAACGGATATGAATCCGCTATTGGCACTGGCAAATAAACACGGTTTGAAAGTGATCGAAGATGCTGCCGAGATGCACGGCCAGACGTATCGGGGCAAGCCATGCGGTAGTTTTGGTGACATTAGCACGTTTAGTTTCTACCCCAACAAGCACATTACGACTGGCGAGGGCGGCATGATCGTGACGGACGACGCTGCCCTCGCTGAGAAATGCCGTTCACTGCGTAACCTTTGTTTTAAGCCGGAGCAGCGTTTTGTGCATGATGAATTGGGTTGGAATCTTCGCATGACCAATTTGCAGGCAGCACTGGGTGTGGCGCAACTGGAACGATTGGATGAGTTTGTCGGCATCAAGCGGCACATGGGCGCACGCTATGCCGGGTTGTTGACCGGCACACGAGGCATTCAATTGCCGTTAGCGCATACCGATTATGCGGACAACATTTATTGGGTGTACGCGATGGTGTTGGACGATGACGTGCCTTTTGATGCCAAAGAAGCGATGGCCCGATTGAACAAGTTGGGTATCGGTACGCGCCCGTTCTTTTGGCCGATGCACGAGCAGCCGGTGTTCAAAAGAATGGGGCTGTTCGATGGCGGAAGCCATCCTGTCGCCGAACGTATCGCTCGACGCGGGTTTTACATTCCGAGTGGCATGGCTCTGACAGATGAACAAATGGAACAATCCGCTACGGCAGTCAAGGAAATTTTGCAATGAGCCCAGTGTTTGACGCTTACGCCCGTTATTACGACCTGCTATACCGTGACAAGGATTACGCGGGAGAAGCGGAATATGTTGCTTCGCATATCCGCAAGCAAACCCCCCAAGCAAAGCGAATTTTGGAATTGGGATGCGGCACAGGTTCTCATGCGGAGCATTTGGCACGTATGGGCTACACGGTTCACGGCGTGGACATGAGCGAGGCGATGCTGGCTCGCGCCGAAGCGCGCAAAGCTGCTTTGCCGCCGGAGGTGGCCGCGAGATTGTCATTTAGCTTGGGTGATGTGCGCACGGTGCGCATGGATGCAACTTACGATGCCGTTATTTCATTGTTTCATGTGATGAGTTATCAAACGAGCAACGCGGACATTGAAGCCCTGTTTGAAACTGCCGCGCTTCATTTGCAATCAGGCGGGTTGTTCCTGTTCGATTTTTGGTATGGGCCGGCGGTCCTTACCCAGCAACCCGAAGTGCGGGTAAAACGACTGGAAGATAGTGAAATTAAAGTAACTCGAATTGCCGAGCCGTTACTTCACGCGAGTGAAAATGTGGCGGACGTAAATTACACCCTGTTCATCGAGATTAAAGCCTCAAATATAGTCAGGCAAGTGAGCGAGACTCACCGGATGCGCTATTTATTTTTACCGGAACTGTTGCAATTCGCCAACCCAAACGCATGGGTACGCCCGCAAAATTTTGGCTGGATGAAATCTCAAGAGGTACAGATAACTGACTGGGCAGGCGTATTTTCCGTGACCAAAAAATAAAGGGAATGCAGTTGCCCCGGTCAAATATGCTCAAGCGGGTTTTAATCATTCACCCGGAAGGGAATTCGTTTAACAACCCTTCGCTGAAATGTATTATCGACTTGCTTCTGGAAAAAGGCTGTGAGATCGACCTCCGTTATCGCCAATCAAATACCGCTACGCCGCTTAACTATGCGGGTGTCCGTTTCTTACCTTTCGGTGCAAGATTCAATGGGCGTAAAAATTGGGTGTTTGAGAAATCTTGTTCACGCTTCTGGGCGTTCTGGTTGGTGCTTGTAGAAAAACTGCTCTATTACAAAAAATACGATTTGATTATAGGCGTGGACAGGCAGGGATCGATAGAAGCCGACACCCTCAACAGAATCACCAATACGCCTTACGTGTACCTTTCGTTTGAAATAATGTTTGAAGATGAAACGTCGGCGAAATACAAATCACTGGAGAGACAAGCCTCAAAAAATGTAGCCGCTTGGGTTATTCAAGATGAAGTGCGTGCGGGACACTTGCAACGCGAAAACGCGCTAGACCCCGCAAAAAAAATCTTGCTGCCGGTTGCTTCGGCTGGGGTCGGTGCGGAAAAAACTGACCGCCTGCGGGATCATCTCGGAATTCCAGAAGACAAAAAGGTTGCGATTGTTATTGGCTCAGTTTCCAAGTGGGCGATGACTGCTCAAATCATTAAAAGCGTTGCGGATTGGCCGGAAGAATGGGT
>CXWL01001039.1_pt1 | contig 21912 bp, 29 predicted proteins | sample 590931 | NCBI WGS metagenome assembly CXWL01 (sample SAMEA3498368, study PRJEB10139) | groundwater metagenome | biome: water well; material: biofilm material | place: Germany | collected 2015-04-27 | reverse complement strand
TCTCACGGCCAATACCGCCACGTTCAACATCTGCGTGTTCAAGGGTGGCGTCCTCACCGATCTGACGAGCGATGAGAAGCTCATGTTGCTCATCGTTCTGAAGAACTCCTCGCGGTAACTCGGAGGCACGCTCATGACCGCCGTTGCGCTCTCGATACTGCGAACCCGCTCCAAGCGGCGCGCTGACATGGAGAACGCCTCCTTCGTCGGTGATGCTGAATGGCTGGACTACATCAACGAGGGAGCGAAACGGCTCCATGAGCTGCTGGTGGGCGCCTACGGGGAGGATTACTTCAAGAAGACGTCCGCCTTCAACACGGCCAACGGAACGAGCGACTACCCGCTTCCTTCCGACTTTTTCAAGTTGACGGGTGTGGACCTAACCGTTAACAGCAAGCCGGTTTCACTGAAGCGGTTCATGGAGCCCGAGCGCAACGCCTTCCGGAACGTCTCGGCAATCAACTGGTTCAGCGTGCCGCGCTACAAACTCGAAGGAAACAATCTGCGGCTCTATCCTGCGCCGGCCTCCGTGCTCGCGGGTGTAATCATCTACATTCCGGTGCTTCAGGTTCTAGTTGGAGGCTCAACATTTGCAACATCCTTCGTGAACGACAGCGACACGTGCGACTTTCCGAATGGCTGGGATAAGTTTATCACGGCCTATGCCGCGGAACAGGCACTCATGAAGGAGGAGTCCAGCACGCGCGAAATCCGAAGCCAGCTCGACCGCTGGGAGGCGGAACTCGTAGCGATGGCTTCCGACCGCGACGCGGCGAACTCGGTTCAGGCAGTAGATCACGATCTAGAGGATCTTGATCCGAGGTGGTGGTAAATGGGCCTCAGTCTGTTTGATCGTCTCCAACACCCTGATGAGTTGGTAAACCGCATTCAGGATCGGATGAAAGCCGTAATCAACGCTGTCATCCAGAAACCGCTCGTGGATGGTCATCTGGTGACGGCCACCGTAGCGCCTGCTCAAACAGCAGTGGCGCATAAACTAGGAAGGTTACCAAGGGGGTATTTCGTGGTTAGTGGTCAGGCCAGCATTATCGGCCTATCAGCGGCGGCTGATACTAATTTCCTGTACGTGTCAAGCAGTGGCGGTAGCGAGACTGTAACTTTCTGGGTGTTCTAATGGCGCTTATCAAAGAGAGCGTGGATGTGCCGTTCGTCGGGGGCCTGGATCTCAAGTCGGATGACGTGTTCACGATGCCGAACAAGGTCACGAAGCTTGAAAACGGCCGTTTCGTGGAAAAGAACACGCTCGGCACGCGCGGAGGTTTCAACCCCCTTTTGACCGGAACAGCGTATAGCGGCTCAAGCCCGAGCGCCCCTTACCGCATTTCGCGGCGCGAGACAGAACTGTTCATCGAGAGCGCCACTGGAGTACATGCAGCCGACGTAACAGGGAACAAGTGGAAGCGCGTATCCGGTGCCATCAATCGCGCTTCCGCAGAACTGTCCGCGGTAACACACCCCATCACGGACGTGCTGGAGTCCGACATGGCGGGCGAGAGCCTTAGCGGGATTCAGGTAATTGTCTGGACCGATCAGAGTTCCGGAGGCGGCTTCGTGCCGCTCGCGTATATTCAAGTCCGTCGTGGGACCCAGATTTTACTTCAGCAGGCCTTGACTTCAACGGAGTCGTGTTGCCCTAGAGTCGTACACTCGGCCGCTGATTTCAAGTTCTACATCTATTGGATTGAGAATGTGTCCGGAACCGGGACCATAAAGTCTTGCACGCTTCTAGAGACGCTTCCTACTACGCTGAGTGCGACGAACACTGTAGAAACTACCTACATGTTGGCTAGTACTTCAGGTGCCACTACCGGCATCCCGATGATCGGTTTCATGGATGTGGTGGTGAACACGGCCACTACGGGAAGTAACATCTTCCTTTGCCACCGCTCCGTTACGGGGGGCTCGGTCGGCGGTGTGCGCCATCTAAGAATCAGCATATCTGACGGGTACACAATTTCCAGTTCATCGGCCACGCCAGTGGCCACCTGGGCTTCCGGTACTGCGGTTGAAGGCATCAGTGTGTGTGTTGCGCCGGAAATCGGTGGGCCGGGTGGTACCGCAAACTATAGCTGTTGGATCAGAACCGCCACATCTACGGACGGTGTTATCCAGCTTACTACCGCTGATTTTAGTTTTACCTTCGCTGTAGGCGCTACAGGCGGTGCCCCGACCGGTCGCATTACGGCAATCACAGATCCGGCAAATGATGACTTCACGTGGTGCGCTTGGGATGAAGGTGTTGCAGGCTCGACGACCAGTCGTGTGGTACTAGGTCGCGCCCAGATTGATGGAAGTGGTGGCTTCACCGTAGGACCCACCACCATGGTCAGGAGCCTGGGGCTGGCGACCGGATTTTTCTCGGTAAACGGCACCACCTCCCTTTACCTTGGCCTAAACCTCTTCTCGACCATACAACCTACCTTCTACGCGGTGGAGGCCGTAACGTCCGCAGCGGTAGTCACGAGCGCGCACGATGTTTGCGTGCACATGAGTTGTCTCGCTGCGCCCCTCAAGAATCGCTGGCAGAGTCGCGGCGTACCGCGCCCCATGGCAGGCGGCAGCGTAATTCCCGTCTTTCGCGGTAGCCAAGATGTGATCAGCTTGGGAACTACTGTTCCGGTCAACAACGTGGCAGACACCAATCGAACACCAATTGGGTTAGACCTGCTCATGCTGGTATTCGGTGCCAATGCCGGCCTCAATTTTGTAGAAGTCGACAAGTCAACGGTCCTGGCTGGCGCCGACCCTCAGTTCTTTGACGGGGCCACGCTGGCAGAACTCGGATTTGAGTACTACCCCGAGACCCCGCTCGCCACCGCGGGAGGGGTCGGGACGCTTCCCGCTGGCACCTACGGTGTGACGTGCCTCTATGAGTGGACCGATAGATGGGGGCTGGTTCACCAGTCCGCCCCAGCCGTGCCCACGTCGGTGGTGGTGGCGCTGAACCAACGCATCACCGTGACGGTGCCCACGCTACGTCTTACTAAGAAAAGTGGTGTTCGGATTGTAGTTTATCGAACGATAGCAAATGGATCCGTTTACTACCGTGTCCAAGGTGATGTGCTATACAGCAACTCGACACTCAACGTCACTACAGCCGACACAATCGCACTTGCGTCCGAGAGTCTGGCGGATCTTACCGTGCAGACAGGTGAGTTGCTCCCCACCACAGGTGGGGTTATCCCGGCCGAGATGTTCCCTTCGTGCAAGTTCGTGACGCTTCACCAGAGCCGGCTGTTCTTTTCGGGTCTGCTGGAGCAGCGCATGCAGTACACGGAGGAGAGGCAAGGCACGTTCTTCCCGTGGACGAATGCCGGTGTCTATTACCTGGACGTGGCCGGGGAGGCGGGGCGCTGCACGGCCACGGCCTCGATGGATGACAAACTCATCGTTTTCCAAGAAGGCCAGATCGGGGCACTGTTCGGTCGCGGCCCTAACAGACTAGGTGTGGACAACTCGTTTTCAAACGTCGTGACCGTCATAAGTAACTACGGTCACGACTGGGTGTGTTCGTTCTGCATCGTGAAAGATGGTGAAGGCATCTGGTTCCGCGACCGGCGCGGGCTCCGTCACCTGAACCGAGGGCTCCAGATTTCGGTGGAACAGAACGGCAGGCCGCTGGGTGAAGAGGTGGACTCGAAGGTAGGGCCGGCACCTGCGTCCGGAGCGCCTTTTCCGAAAAGCGCGGTCTACCATGACGAGCAAGATCAAGTCCGCTTCTCGATGGGCTTTCCCGGTACCGGAATCCTGGTATACGATGGCGTAAACAAACAGTGGAGTGAGTACAAGAGCGCGGCCGGCGCGGCCGGTAACTTTTACGATGCAATCATGTTGCCTCGGGGCGGCGGACTGATTTCGACGGAGGGCGCGGCCTACGTTTACCTGAACAGCGCCGGGCAAACATACTATGAGAGCATGAACACGCTCAGTGATCTTGAAGTCGGGGGTGCGGCTACGGCGGTAGTCCTCCGACTGACCACGGCATGGCTGAAGCTATCCACCATTCAAGGTTTCCAGCGCATCTACAAGGTGCTTGTAGTCGGTGAACTGTCGGCGCTCGGCGGGGCGTTTCACGAATCTAACGGCGTGACGCTCCAAATCACACCTGAAGTAGACTACAGTGTAAACGCGCCCACGATCGCTAGCCCAACGTTCTCCGACTGGTCAGAGTTCACGACGCGCTTTCAGGTTGCGCACAAGCCTACCGTTCAAAAGTGCGAGGCGATGAGGTTCACGATCGCGTACTCCAGCAAGTACGGAGGCGCTAAGTTTTCGAGCCTCGCGCTTGAAATCGGCAAAAAAGCAGGTACAATGAAAACTCGCAGTGCACAGAGGTTCTAGACCATGCCACGATACAACAGAGCACCCCTTGGTGGCCCGATTGAGCGCGGGCTAAGGAACCATGCTGAGCGCCCGCAGTATGACGGCTCACGTCGTCCTACGTACAGCGGCGGTGATCCGTTCAAAACTTACGATTTTGACCATGAAGTCAACACGATCGGCAACTCCACGCGCGATTTCGAGCGCGGACTCGCTGATGTTGTAGGTGGTGTATCGGATCTGTTCTTCCCTCCGGGTTTCGAGCCGGAAAGCCCTTATCAGGCTGATGCAGGGGCGTACGGAATGCCCGGCTACGATGCGTGGCAAAAGATGCTCGGGGCGGGTGGTGCGGCGGCTGGTGGGCGCAACGTGTTGAACATGGATCAGGCGAATCAGGCGCGGGGTGTTCAGACCGGCCTCATTCAACAGCTTCAGGCGCAAGCGAGGGGTGACGGACCGTCCATTGCTCAAGAGCAGCTTAAACAGGCGACGGATCAGAACATGGCGCAGGCTGCTGCGCAGGCCGCGTCAGGCCGGGGAGCTGGTGCAGGTGGCGCAGCGTACCAAGTCGGCAACCAGCGCGCCGCCGCGGGTCAGAAAATGGCTGGTGACTCGGCCGTGCTACGTCTCCAAGAGCAGATGCAGGCACAGAACATGCTTGCCGGTGTCTCTGGTCAGATGCGTGGCCAAGACCTCAGCTCGCAAGGTCTGAACCTTCAGCAGACCTCGATGAACGACGATCTTGTCAAGTTCTACACGCAGGCCGGGCTCTCGCTGGAGCAGGCGCAACAGCAATCGAAGCAAGCACTGGAAGAGATGCGCGTCAAACAACAAATCGAGTTCGAGAAGATTAAGGCCGGCGCTGCGGCGGGTAATCAGGGTGGCGGCAGCGGTCTCGGCGGCATGCTCTCGATGTTCGGAATGGGGTAACAAATGGCCTCTCCAGGGTTCAAAATAATTGGCGCGCTGCTCAAAGGTAAAAAGAAAGCCGATGAGGAGGAGGAGGAAGATGACCTGAAGAAGGCTCAAGACGCTGCTATCTCGCTGGACGCAACCGACTCGACACCAAAGTGGAACGCAGGGGACCACGCGACGCTGCGCCTGGACGGCATCGGGGACGTGGTGGTCCCTCGCGGTGACATGAGTGATGAGGACTGGAACGGTTTCATCAATGACGCGAAGGCGAAGCAGAAGCTCCGCGGCGAGACCGTGGTGGAGACCGTCGAAGACAAAGCGAAGGCGGCCGAAACAGGGAAAAGCGGCTACGAGGCCCGCCCCAAGTCGGACTATATGGAGGTCTACGTAGGCAAGGGGCGCGGTGAGACGGCCGTGGTCCCTCGCGGCGACATGGACGAGACCACCTGGAACGCGCTGAAGAACCGCGCCAAGAAGATGGGTGTCTTCCGCGGCTCGAACGACACCATCAAGGAGAAGATCCAGAACGCCGAGTCAATCGTTTCGAACCCGGAACTGGAAAAGCGTGTTGGCCCCATGTCGGAGTCTACCGGCATGGAGGACGGCATCGAGCCAACGCAGACGCCTCAGCAGATGGAGAACGAGGCGAAGGATCTGAACCAGCAGAAAAAGGACACCGAGGACCTGGAGGTCCAGCGGGCTGAGGGCGGTGCGCCAGGCATCAAGGGTTTCGTACAGCGCGGGCTCACTTCCGCCGCGCCACAGTCGCGCGGGACCGTGGAGATCGGTGACGCGGAGATTGGTTCGGAGCGCGCCCTCAACAAGGGCATGAGCCGGCAACTCGGAAAGGCGGCGACATCCCAGCAGGATCAGCGCGCGGTGGTCGAGAACGCGCTCGCGCCCGTGCGCGCGGCCGGCGAGGCGGCGCTTGCGGGCACGCAAGGCGGCGCCTACGGAATCGGCCAGGGCGCGCGCGAGTTCCTCAGCACGTCTCCGCTTACGCAAGGTGCGCGCTTCGGCATGGCGGCGGCGGGCATGGCCAAGGAAGGGCTCGGCGAGCTGGCGCAGGACGCCGGCACGTTCGCGGCCGGTCTCACCGGAGCGCCCCCGCCCAAGTCGGACGTGATGGTGCCGCCCCCGGCGCCGCAGAGCCCTGCTCGCGCACCGGATGCCACCGGTATGCCGGCGCAGGCACCGGTTCAGACTGGCGCGGCTCCCGGAATGGGGTCCATGTCGATGAAGGCCGGCATGCAGACTTCAGGAGCGCCAAACGTGCAGCTTCCGAAGGACCGCACGGCCGAGATCGATGCAGCTTATTCGCAAGGTGCACGCGCGCAGATGGCGCAAGCGGACCTTCAGGCAAAAGGCCTGGAGCAGAAGCGCTCAATGTTCGAAGCTGGCCTAAATGAAGATGTTCGCCAGCAGGCGCGGCTTGGTGAGGTGACCGAGCGTAAGCGCGTGGCGCTCGAAAAGCCGATGCAGATTTACTCGCAGATGGTTACCGAACTTCAGCAGCCCACACAGAAGGTGGACCCACACCGCTGGTGGAACTCGCGCTCTACCGGTCAAAAAATAATGCTTGCACTCGGTGCTTTGCTGACGAAAGGTGGCAACATTCAGGCTGTACAACACGCCATCGATGCTGACATTGGTGCACAGCAAAGCGATATATCGAACGATTTGAACAGAAAGAAGACGCTGCTTGGTGCGTCTGAAAACATGATTCAGATGATTCGTGCAAACGGGGCTGATGAGGTTCAGTCCATTCAACTTTATCGTGCTCTTTCTTGGGACATGGTAGCGAAGCGGCTGGAGATGGTCGCCGCCAACACCGACAGTCAGACTGTGAAGCTGAAGGCCGAACAAAACATCGCTGAATCGAATGTGAAGCGAAACCAAGTTCTCAACGAAATGGAGCGATACACGGCCGATCTTGAAATACGCAAGATGAACGCTGAGCGTGAGTGGGCCGAATCCTCTTGGAGAAGCGGTGGTGGAGGACCTAAGACCGGCAAGGTTGAGAAAATCAAGGGCCCCCAACTTACGAAAATCGCCGCGCTCAAGTCGGCAATCGGGAAGCTTGATCAACTCAGCCGCTCCTACGGCGGTATCAACAGCGGGGCCATGGGCGGCTTCCCGGAGGCCGGTGTTAACGCACTGACACGTAATCTCCCCAAGACCGGAGCCGCGCGGTTCGACTACGACGCGCAGTTCAACCTCTCTAACATCGGCACCGAGTTGAACAACGCGGGCGTCATCCAGCCGGGCGAGGTGGCGCGATTTGAGAAAATGAACGTGAAATCCTCCGATCCGGACACCCCGTTCAAGCTCCGCTCGATGAGAGAGGATCTCCAGCGGCGTCTGAGTGACATGGTGAAGACGTTCGAGGCGGCCGGGTATGGGACGGAGGGCCAGCTTCCGCCCGAGGTCTCCACGTTCGAGCCGGACGAGGCGGCCGAGTAATGGCCAAGGTGCGCGTCATCGCCCCGGATGGCCGGGCAGGTTCGATCGAGGACTCCGAGCTGGAGGCCGCGAAGGCGGCGGGCTACACGGTCGAAACCGAGAAGGACGTGAAGCGGCGCGGCTTCGAGTCGCAGGGCCTCCGCACGGCCGCGGAAGGTGCGGCGCGCTCGGTGACGCTCGGGCTCTCGGATCCGTTCATGAAGGGCTACGGGGTGCCAGCCGAGGACATCGCCGGCCGGCGCGAAGCGAACCCAGGTGCCGCGCTCGTGGGCGAGCTGGGAGGCGCTATGCTCCCCATCGGTGGCGGGCCTCTCGCGGCCAAGGCGGGCCTCGCAGTTGAGCGTGCGGTAGCCGGCGCGGCCCCGACCGCGTTCCGGACGCTCGGCGCCAAGGCGGCCGGAGGTGCGGCAGGGGGCGGGCTCTGGGGACTCGGTGCTGCCATCTCGGAAGATGCGCTCTCGGACGGTGACCGTCAGCTTGCAGGTGAGAAGCTCTTGGCGATCGGTGGCGGTGGTGTCGTGGGCGCCGGGCTCGGCGTGATCGAAGGCGCGCTCGGGATGGCCGGAAAGGCGGCCGTCAACAAGCTGGCCGGTCAGTCGCTGCGAGGTAAACTCTCCGAGTTCTCGGAAGAGGTGATGGTGCGGCAGATCGCCCAGCAGTCCGACTTCAAGAAGATGAACCTCTTCGACCGTCGCCGCGATGTTGGCCGGTACGCGATTGAGAAGGGTTGGGCGAAGGAGGCCGCGCTCGGTGGCGTGGAGGCACTCCACTCCGCTGCGGCGGCCGATAGCGAGCAGATCGGCCTCCAGATGAGTGGCGTCCTGCGGCAGGCGGACTCCCGCGTTCACGGCGTGGACACGGCGCGCATTCTTGTACGCGCTCAGAATGATGTGCTCCAGGCGATCGAGAAAGATCCGCTGATGAAGCCTTCTTACGCGGCCGTGAAGAACTACGTGGATGAGCTTCAGACGCGCCCCTACTCGTTCGAGGAACTGTGGAGTCTACAGAGCAACCTGCGCAAGAAGGTGGGGCCAACCGAGCCTACCGTGTTCAAGGAGTCGCTCTGGAAGCTCCGCAAGATCATCCGCGATGAATTGATTGATCAGGCCGAGTCGATCTCTCCGCACTTCGGGGTTCAGCTCAAGAAGCTAAACAAGCACTATGGACTCTCGGAACAGATTGAGCAGCTTGCCGAGAAGCGCCTCATTCAGCAGGAAGGTAATCGCTACGTTGGTGCATCTGACTACCTCGCAGGAGGCGCCGCTGCGATTGCAGGCGCTACTACTGCTGGCCCGGCTGGCGTGCTCGTCGGAGGCGTCGCCGCGCTCGCCAACAAGTTAGCGCGGGAGCGCGGTGGATTCGCCATCGCCGAGATCGGAGACCGTCTTGCGAAGTCGAAAGTCATCGGAAACATGGCCTCCAGTTTCAAGAAACGTGTGGACACCATGCTTCGTGAATCACCGGAGCTGCTGGGTGCCTACCGCGTTCCACTTGAGCAGGCCGCCGCCCGAGGCGCGATGGATCTTCTCGGAACGCACATTCAGCTCATGCAGCACGATCCTGAGTACGCCGGTCACATCGGTGTGGTGGAGGAAGACCCTCAACTGACCGGCGAGTATCTCCAAAAGGGCGAGCAGATTAGCGCGGTCGGCGGCATCTTGACGGGCTTTGACGCGCAGGCTGATGGCGCCATGGATAGGTTCCTCGGCCGCGCCGCGGGTCGACCGGGCGCCCCGAAGCAGGCGAAGCGCTCCTTGGCAGACTTCAACAGCCGAATTACGTCGCTCACAGCGTTAGCGCAACAAGGCGGGGCACATCTTCCTAGTTTGGACGGTGTGGCGCCGGAGACTTCCATGATGCTTCAGATCGCGTCCTTGAACGGGGCAAACTTCCTGCTGGAGAAGGCGCCAAAGAACCCGTTCGCCGGCCAGATGGCGGCGCTCTCGAAGCCCTGGAGCCCCTCCGAGGCGTCGCTCTCGAAGTGGTATCGCTTCGTGGAGGCGATCGAGCGGCCCCAGCACGTGCTGGAGGAACTGGCAGGTGGATCCGTGATGCCGGAGCACGTGGAAGCCATGGCGGCCGTTTATCCGAAGCTGCTGGAGGATCTGCGCCAGCGGATGCTCTCGCGCATGTCGGAGCTGGAGGATACGCTTCCTTACTCAAAGCGTCTGGCGCTCTCTGGATTTCTCGGCACGGACATCCTGGGCCTGTCCTCGGAACAGTTGATGCTCCTGCAAGGGTTGCATGGCGAGGCCCAATCGCCGAAGATGGGCGGGTCGCCTGACGGACGCCAAGACGTGAACCAAGAGAAAAACCTGGAAACCCAGGCCCAACGAATGGAGAAACGAGCATGAAGCCGATTTTGAAGTACCTGTTTACGGCGGTGGCGTTCTCCACCGGAATCGTTTGCGTGGCACTTGCCGACACGACCAACGGAACGGTCGTAGGCTCGGATCTTCTCGTCAAGTCGAAGACGATCACGGTTGCGGACGCCGTGGCCACCCAGGTGGCTGCGCTTACCTCGATCTCGGGCGTATCCATCGATCGCGGCGGCGGTGTGGCGGCGGTGGTCTGTGCCGAGTCAACTCGGACGATCACCAGCGGCACCATGCGCGCCTACGTGTTCATGCCGGAGTTCGAGCCGAACCGCGATGCCGGCGCGGGCGTAAGTTACCTCTGGCTTCCGTACCCCCCGCTGGACTTCACGATCGGCGGAACTACACAGCGCTGTCATGCCAGCGGCGACAAACAGAGCTTCTCGGGAATCGGCCGTATCACTTGGCTCGCGGACACGGTGGTTGTCTCGGCCGGTACGACCGTCGTGCTGACTCACTCAGTTCGTAAAGGAATGCCTAAATGAAAAAGATCATTCTCTGGTGTTCGGCCGCTGTTTTGTCGCTGACGGTGGTCGCGGCGCCGCTCGTGATGGCGCAACCAGTTCAGGGCGATAACGCAGGGACCGGCCCGGTGATCGGGACCGCCGGCACATTCGGTAGTACGGTGACCGCCGACAACTTCGTGGCCACTGCCGCTACCGTCAACTACACGATGTCTAGCAACGGTAGGCTTTACTACCAGGGAGCTGGAAGCAACTACGTTAAAGGAAATGCCAGCGGCCATCTTGAAGGTACGGCCGGGTTCCAGTCCAGTATTGCGAGCGGGAGCGACGGTTTTGTCTTTACTAACGAAGGTGAGATTCAGTGGCCGGACACGAAGATTGCCGAGTCGGGCACCACAGTTGTTGTTACTGCGGCCTCCGGCATACAGACCACTGGCGACACCATTTCGATGACCAACACATCCAGCCAAAGCTTTTATTGCGCTGGGGCCACTGGGCTGTGTGAGTTTGTTAGCAACCTGGGTGACGCAACGACTTCGCCAACTGTCGGTGCCGTTCGCATCAAGGCAAACAACAATATCGCAGATACAGACTTGATTGCCGCATTCACGAACTCAGCGAACATCACCGTGGCCGGAGTCAACGAAGATGGCGCCGTGGATATCGGCTCGTTCACGGATGACTCCGCGACCACCGGAAACCGCACGGTCAACAAGCAGTGCGGCATCAACGCCTTCGCAGCCGCCGCGACCGCAATCACCATCACCAACTCCTACGTGACGGCGGCTACGGCTGTATTGTGTACGTTGAACACGAACGATGCGACCGCGACGCTTAAGAACTGCGCCACAGCGGCGGGTTCCTTCACCGCCACCATCACAGCCGGTGCCACCGGCACCACGAAGCTCGCGTGGTGTGTGGTCGGATTTTAACCTGGAGGGCATAAAATCATGAACAAGTTCATTGCCGTTGCAGTCCTGTTTGCCGCCTGGGCATACGCTCAGACGTGCATCGTTTCGGCGCCCCCGGCGCCCCCCAACCCGCGCGAGATGGTGGTCAAGTTCACCAATCCGGATGGAGGTTGCCGTCCCTGCGTCGCGGTCGCGGTCGTCAACAACGGAGCCCGCCCGAACGAGTACCCTCAGCACAATGCGAAGTGCGACAACGCCTGTGCCATCGCACGACAGGCCGCCGCAAACGATAACGGCTGGGATGACGGTGGCGTACCGTGAAATACCTTGCGCCCATTCTGCTCCTTTCCTGTGGCACCATTAGGCCCACGCTCGATGTCACGTGCGAGACGGCATGTGGTCTACGGTTTCTCGGAGACTTCCAAAGCTCGAAGGAGTACCCCGAGGGGTCCACGCTCTGGACTTGTGAGGCCCTTCAGGTGGTGGAGCAGGCCATGCTCACGCAGTTTCCCAAGGTAAACGATGCGCGATTTAAGAGCACCTGTGAGGTGCTCAGCACATGGACCCTGTCCATGCACGAGAAGGCTTTCTGGAAAGAGCCCGGCTTCTCGCACACCATTGCCGGCTTGACCGACTGCCAGAGCCGCCACAGCGTCATATCGAACTCACCGAGCGACCGCTCCACGCTTCCGCACGAGATTGCTCACGCTGTTCAGGACTGCACGCCGAACGATTGTGCTCACCCCGGTGATGATGACCACCATGCCTGTTGGGCCGAGAACGGTATCTACCGCGCCCTCAGCAACAGTAACCTGGATGCTTTCAGGCACATGCCTTCCGATCTGATAATTCGGAGAGACGGGGGCTCGTGAGCCTTGGAACGTTCAGACGGCTCCAAACCCGGAGCCTATACACGGTAGCCGCCACGCTTACCACGGTGGCCGTCTATGACACGACGGGGCATAGCGTCGTGAACGTGGAGATTCAAAACCCGTCCGGCGTGGATACCATCAACGCACAGGTGGAGTGCGCCACCGACTCAGCGGGGCCGTGGGATGTAATGGAGTGGGATGGGCTACAAGCGATTCTTCCCGGAGAAACTAGAAACGAGTCGTTCTCGAAAATGGGGAAGACGTGGATTCGAGTCCGCGCCGTGAGCACCGGCAGCGCCATCCCTAGCGTTCCGGTATCCTTCCACATGGAAAGCGCATGAGTCTCGTCCCGCTACTTCTGTTGGCCCAGCTCGGCCCCACCACACCGTCCCTCTCACGAGAGGAGCCGGTGCAACTTTATGACGAGAGTGCGCGTCTCGGACACGTCTCACGCATCAACTGCTCCGGCGCAGGGATCACCTGTACGCGCAGCGGCAATACCGGGACGGTGACGGTTGCAGGCGGCAGTGGCGCACCTACTGACGCCACCTATTGGGTTGGCGCAGCACACGCCAGCCTCTCGGCTGAAATCAACCTGGGCGCGCTCGGCACGGGGCTGGTCATCAACACCACCGGCACGCCGAGCATCAAGGGATCCAACACCTGCACGAACCAGTTTCCTCGCTCCGACAACGCCAGCGGGACATGGACGTGCGCGAGCGTGGCTGACGCGGACCTCGCCTCGAGCTACTCGGGCGTGGGCACGTGCACCAACCAGTTTGCCCGCGTACTCAACGACAACGCGGCCCCCACGTGCGCGAGCGTCGTCTCGGCGGACATGAACATCACGACGACGAGCTGCACCAACCAGTTCGTGACCGCCATCTCGGCGGGCGGTGTCGGCACCTGCACCACCGACACGCTCGCAGGCGCGCAGCACGCCAATCAGGGCACCACGACCACCGTGCTCCACGGCAACGCGGCGGGGAACCCTTCGTGGGCCGCGGTGACGCTCAACACCGACACGACCGGCGTGCTCAACGTCACGAACGGCGGCACGGGTGCAGCTCCGGGCGCTGGCGACCAACTGCTCGTGAGCGACTCGACGGCTGCCGCAACGTGGCGGTCGGTGCCTGACTGCACGGACACGGGTGGGAACCACCTGAACTACACTGCCGCCAGCAACACCTTCTCGTGCGGCACCAGCGGCGGCGGGAGCGGCTACAACCTCATCGAGGAAGACGGGACGCCACTCACCGCCAGAACCACCATTGATTTCACGGGCGCCGGCGTCACCTGCTCGGACGTTGCTGGCGAGACCCGGTGCAACGTTCCAGGCGGCTCCGGCAACATCGGCAGCTTCACGGTGACATTCGGCACAGACGCCATCAGCCGCTACGAGAGCGACGAGGCCACCGTCTCCGCCGCGTGGGTCGGCGCGTCGTCTGACATCGTGCTGGTGCCGAAGTGTCACGTGGTGGTCGGCAACAACACAGTCGAAAACTGCTTCGTCTCGCGCCTTCAGTGTGCCGTCGTGAGCGTCAGCGCGGGCGTCTCGTTCAACGTCCGCTGCCACGCAGAAGCGACAGCCAGCGGCAGCTACACCATCACGTACACAGGAGCATGATCATGAGACTTATCGCATTACTTGCGTTGCTGCCGACCATAGCGCTCGCACAGGGCGTCACCATCAAGAGCGGTGCCAGCACCGACACCGCCACTATCGACACGAACAAGAATCTCCGCACCAACCTTGGCCCATCAACGAGACAGTCGTTCACGGCGACGAGCAGCGTGCTGGTCACGACTGCCATCTACTCGCTGAGCCTCGAAGCGCCAGCTGCGAACGGCATCAAGATTTCGCAAATCTGCGTGGGCTACAGCATCGGGGCCACTGCGGCGGGCACTATCGTCACCACGACCATCAACCGGCGCACCACCGCAAGCTCCGCGGGTACGGCGTTGACCAACAACGGCACGGGTGCCGATGCTGTGACCGACCTGAACGGTGCTGCGACCGCATACGGCGGCATCGCTCGACGCACCGGTACGTTGGGCACCATCGGCGCCAGCATCGATGCCTGGAGCTTCAGACAGAGCGTGCTGGCTGCTACCACCAGCAATGACACTGGCCCACCTGCACACATCATGTGCAAGCAGTACGGCGTGGACGGAGCGCAGGCGCTCACGGTGCCCAGCGGCGTGACGAACGGCATCAGCGTGGTGGTGAGCGCTGGTGGCGCAGGCTCGGTCGCAGTCGGGTCGATTCAGATTACCTTTATCTCGGAGTGACAATGCTTCTTGCGATCTGCATTCTGGTAGGGCTGAATGTCGTTCTGAGTTTCTTGCTGGTCGTGCTGGTGACCGGCTTCTCGCGAACGAGGAAGGCTGTGGACTGGCTTCAGAACTTCGCCGATGAGGGTCTCGCGCTCGCGAAACATGCCAAGGCGGCCCATCTCTCGAACAAGCAAGCCTTCTCCGCAAGAGATGAAGAGGAGGAGGCTGTCCGCTGGGTGGTGGAGCGTGCCGCTAGCGTGAAGGTGAAATGCACTCGTGCTCAAGCCGCCAAGCTGGTGGCCATTCGGAGGTCATCGTGATTAAGGAAGTCATCATTGACGTTGCAATTTTTCTGGCGCTCATAGTGTGTGTGGGCGCGTTCCGCGATCGGCAGTGCCACGGAGGCGACCATGGCGCCGAAAACCGAAGCGGAAGCACGTCTCGCCCGTAGACGCAAGAAGTGGCTTATCCGGGCCGGCGTCGCGATCTCCGGCATCGGGCTAGGCTACCTCTGCCCCTCGTTCCCGGAGAGCCTTCAGGCGTTCTGTCACCTCTTCGCGAAGGCACTTTCCCTGTTAGGAGGATCACCGTGACGCGCGAACTCATCCACCGCGATATCAACCTGGACCTCGCCTACCCGAAGTTCCTGGAGCGCCTCCTTGAGGCGAAGGCGAAGGCGAAGGAGCGCGGCGCCAACTACCTGTCGACCGAGATGCACCGTGCCATGGAGCGCTCGCGGGTGCTTTACCTGAACTACAAGAAGAACGGCGGCCCCCGAGCCGCTCCACCTGGAGCCAGCGGCCATAACTTCGGCATCTGCTCCGATGAGGCGCTGATCGTCAAGCCGAGCCCGAACCGCGTCATCCGCTGGAACCCGGAGGATTACAACATCCTCTATGAGGAACTGGCGAAGGTGGGACTGAAGAACGGCTCCGGCTACAACGATTGGCCACACGTGGACTTTCCTGGGTTTATAACGGCCGAGGAGTTGAGGCCGCTTCTACAGATTTGGGAGAACAGCCCGAATCTCCCGACACTGGACCGTCTCAAGGAAGTGTGGAAGTATCTCGATCTCCACACTTGAAAGGAGAAGTTCATGTTCGCAGTGATTTTGCAGGCAGCGGGGGGCGGGGTTGACGCATCACAGGAAGCCGTTCAGGCCTTACTCGATGGAGCGGCACAAGGTAACGTCGTACTGGCGATCGTTGGCGGGGTTGTCCTCGCTGCGCTCGTGGTGCTCGGCATCCTGAAAAAGGATCACCCTCTCGTCCAGCCGATCGCCGGGATTTTGCTCAAACTCGGGCGCACTTTCTCGAAACCGAAGGCGAATCCAGCCGATCAGCAGGGTGTTGCCGCGGTTGTTCCGATCAAGAAGTTGGATCAGGAGCAGAAGTGATTTTGAGGGCCACGCTGTTGGCCCTCCTGTTGGCCTCCTCTGCGATGGGCGCGCAGGGTGAGGCCATCAGTTTTGACCAGCCTCTACAGTGCGGCAAGCACCTTCTTCCCCCCAGCGTGTGTTACCCGATGGAAGCTTTTCAGGTAATGGACGCGGAGGTGAGGCGGCTTCAGGCAGTTGAACAGGACGCTAAGGCGGCTGGTGATCGGCGCTTGATCTTTTTCGCAACTGGGGCGATACTCGGAGCGATAACTGGGCTGTTACTTGGAGGCTACATCGCGTGGACCCTGCTTCGATAACGTGCCCTTGTGGTCGCGGACCCAGAAGAAGCTTAGGTAAAAAATGCCTGAAGTGTATAGCCGAGTACAGTCAGCGTGCCCGTGATCGCCGCAAACAGACTCACGATACGGACGCCAACCTCCCTTCGATTGACTCCGACTTCGCCAGCCTGAAGCCCTCCGACTTCGAGGTTGCCGTAGGTAACCAAGGCGGCACCGATCCCGAGGCCGCCAAGTCAAAGCGCCAAGAGTTCGCGCCGGCTATGGGACAGTTCGCCCAGTCGCTACAGCAGGACGGGCTCACAGAGGACTTGGGCGCGTACATCGGGGGCCTCGCTGAGCAGGAGCGACGCTTTTCTAACCGCCGCCTCGCGCGCTCGGTATCTATCTCGGCCGCACACGCCGAGTTATCCCGCGTACTTTTCAAGAAGGTTGCCGAGCAGTTCTTCAACAACAAGCTTACGCCCACCGGTTACGCCACGAAGCCGCAGCGTAAAGACCTGAAGCGCACCGTCGTGCTGGGGCTTAGCGATTTGCACCTCGGAGCTAACCTTGATGAAAAAGGCAACCCGCTCCCGTACCGCGCCATCGAAGAAGCCCGACGCCTCGAATACGTAATGAGGCAGGCCCTGGACTACAAACCTCAGTACCGAGAAAACAGCAGACTTTTCGTGTTGCTGAACGGTGACATTATTGACGGCATGCTCCAGCACGACCAGCGCGCCGGATTACCGCTCGTGGAGCAGAAAGCCGTCTTCTGGCACTACTTCCGCTCGATGATGGGCTACTTCAGCCAGCAGTACCCGGAAGTTCACGTTTATTGCCAGCCCGGCAACCACGGCCGCGACATCGCGCGCCACCCAGGCCGCGCCACCAGCGACAAGTGGGACGGTCACGAATGGGAATGTTACTACGCGCTCCAACAGATGTGCGTAGGTCTCCCTAACGTCAAGTTCGATCTCCAGTTTCGCGCCATCACTGCGGTGGACCTCTACGGCAAGAAGCTGCTGGTGAGTCACGGTGACACCGAGCCGCGTTTCTTCGCACCGGACACAGGCTCTACGCAGAACCAAGCCACCATGGCGACCGTGAACGCCAGCCGCCTGTACGGGTGCGAGTTCGACGCGGCATTCATCGGGCACTTCCACCAGGGGCGCTACCAGCCCCGGCACTGTAGATTGGTCTTCAATGCGGCTCTGGTGCCGCCGAACGGTCACGCGCGCGCCTCGAACTACATCGGCGAGCCCTGCGGCCAGATGCTCTGGGAGGCCGTGGAGGGCCACATCGTTGGCGATCTCCGCTTCATTGAGGTTGGCGCCGCGCAGGACAAGGATGAGCGCCTGGGGCAGCTCCTGACGCCGTTCCGGTTTCCGGACTAGTTTGTCTTAAAAGACAAAATAGTGGTCTTAAACGCTGATTTTTGTCGTAAAGAACAAAGTGTTGACTCTTACGATCAGCCTGCTTCTCGTATCCCCTCCGGGGGATATCTGCGATTTGTACCCTGAGCGGTATACCGCCCCACGGTATAGCGACGAGTGTGCCGGCCAAATCGTGTGCCCGTTCACCCGTTTTGGCCGGGTATGCGTCTGCGCGCCTCCGGTGATCAGTCTGGGCTCGTGGGACCCGCGCGAGTCGCCGGCCGAGTGGTCGCGCTCAAGCTACGGAACGCCGGCTTCGTTCGGGGCGACCGATAAGCTAGAGGTGCTGGAGAACATCAACGTGGACGCCTTCCGGGCGGCCGTGCGAGCCCTGGAGGCCGGCTTTCTGGACAGCGGCCAATACTTCCTGCTGAAGGTCGCCGAGAACGTGAAGAAGGAAATTCGAAAGATCGAGGCCGTCCGATGAACACCCTCCCCTCCGACTCGAAAGAACGCAAGGGCATCCCGATCGCGACCGGATGCCTTTACTACTTCCCGGCCGCGCTCGCCGAGGTTGCCAAGCTCTCCCGAATCGGGAACGAGAAACACAACCCCGGCCAACCGCTCCACCACGCCCGCGGTAAGAGCGTGGATCACGCGGACTGCATCGTGCGCCACCAGCTTGACGCCGGCACCATCGACCCGGACACCGGGCTCGACCACGCCGTGATGGTGGCGTGGCGCGCGCTCGCCCAGCTCCAGGAGCTTCTGGAGTCGCGCGGGGCTCCGCTGGCGCGGGGCGCACGTTTGCCGAACAAGGAGACTCTATGAGCGACGAGAAAAGCAACGGTAGCGCCTCAGGCGGCATCGGCATCGGGACGTGCTTCGCGCTGCTGTTCACGGGCCTGAAGCTCACCGGCTACATCGACTGGAGTTGGCTCTGGGTGCTGGCGCCGCTGTGGGGCCCGCTCGCGTTCATCCTGGTGGTGATCGTGATCGCCATGATCGTGATGCTGGTCAAGGGCGCCGTCTACTAATAGGTGATGTAGAGACTTTCGGTTTTGGCCGACTTCTGTTCCGTGGGGTAACCGGTATGAAAGAGACCATGCCTATCCGTTTGACTCGCTTCGCGAAAACGGATCTCTTTGAAGGTCTCTTTCATGCCTCTCCGGTTAACTCCCAAGACAACCCTCGTTGCCCCAAGTTACCCACCCTTCCCGTGGCGCCCTGGCGAACAGTTCAATTCTGGGGCCGTCCCCGGCAAGTCGAGCGAACAGTGCGAACGGATCGGGCGGTTTCTCGGAATGCTTTGTGACTTTCGCTGAGAACCACGACACCTCGTGCCGAGACGCGGGCTTCACCTTGCCGCGCACGCCGAACACGAGGTGCTCCGTTGCTCCGCGCACCCAATAACCGCACCCAAAGAACGGCCGAGTGCCTGTGCGTTTGTCCGTCTTCGCCCACGTCACCATCCCTCGGTAGTCGAAGCCCCAAGCCGACAGAACATGGAGGCATTTCGGCAAGAGCGCGTTGACCACCCAGATCGCGCAGAGACAGTCCGACGCCGCCCGTGACTGTACAGGCAGCGCCTCGATCTCGGCGAACGTCATCGTTGGGTAGTGCTTGAACTGCGCACCGTGCCAGCCAGTCCCGTCCAGTTCAGACGTACGGGTGGAGTAGGAGTAGCGCCACGGCGGGTCTGCCACGATCAGCCGGAACGGCCCCGCTGGGAGCGGAGGAGCCTGAAGAACTGCGCTTCGGAAGTCATTCATAGAGATCTGCGAGGTAACGATCCTCTCGGGTTTAGCCCGAATCCGGCCCGCGGTGGCCACAGTCTCCGGACGAACTCAGCAAGCGCGTGCCCGCTCTCGCCTATCCGCCGTCCTTCGCGCCGTCGCGCGATCCTTCTAGGCCGTTGCGTGCCCGTAGGTGATCGCCTCGGGACCGCGGGCGCCCTTGCGGGTGCTGGCCTTGACGATCTTGTTGCCGGTCGTCTTCGAGTACAGCTTGAGGTACTTGCGCACGGTCGGCCGGCTGGTCTGCGTGACCTTCGCCAGCGCATCGAGCGTGTAACTGTACCCACGAGAGAAGACCTTATCGAGCGTCTTGAGAACCTGTTCCTTCTTCGCCTTCATGATGCCTGCCTTGGTTAGAGACGCCCACAACTATGCAAGAAGATGCCCACGGCGTCAAGTGTGTTGTGGTCCCTCGCGCCTACACTGATGATGTTATCGAGTTCCTCCGGACGTAGTTTCTTCCGAATTCGCTCCGTCATGATCTTCTTGGGAACCTGCCCCTTCCAGTCGGATGGGTAGTAGAACGCCTTCACCGGCCACCAGCCCGAGAGCGCCCCTACCACGCCCGACAGCTCGATAAGGTCGTTCGGGTCTACGTTTTGCTCGGCCGCTACGTAGCGCTCGCGCGGGTAGTAACGCGGAACCTCCACGTGGAGCTGAAGCTCTTGAGGGAATGGCACGGTAACGCGCGCCCACTCCCAGACGGCTACCGCCATTGCGCGCCACGCCTTGGGCCCTCGCGCCGTCCTTTCCGGGTTGATGATCAGGGCGGCCTTCGTGAGCGCCGGCTGGGTGCCGAGCACGCCCAGCGCGACGCCGCACCAGCGCAGGCCCGGATCGATGGCGATGTTCACAGGTACCTTCCCGGCATCGAAAAGCGCCAGAGGAACCGGAACCGGGATAGGAACTCGCGCTCGGCCTTCGCGGGCGACCAGCCCAGGCGATCGAACCAACCCAGCTTCCAAGGCGCGTCGAGCCGGCCGGTGGCCGTGGTCTTGTGCCAGTCCGGGTGGATCGGCGACTTGAGGTAGAACGCCTCGGTACCGAGAATCTCCGAGTCCATCGCCGTGACCTCTGGGGGCTCGGTCGGCCGGAGATCAAACGCGACGGCGATCACGGTCTGGAGCCGCGCTTCGGCATCACGGTAGCCGCCGAGCTGGGCCTGATGCTTCACGGGGCGCGAAACATCGCCCAGGTACGCCTCCGATGCGTCATGCAGGAGCCCCCAGCGTTGCGTCTCCAGTCCGAAACCGCGATCCTCCAGCTTCCACGAGACGCGGACACAGTGCTCGGCGACGCTGTAGAAGCGGTCCACGTGCCCCACGTAACGGCAGAGCATGGAAAGTGCGCGGGCGATATCTAGGATGTCCACCGCGCCCGGATCGGCGTCAAGGGGGAAGAACTTCTGCCCGCGGTACGTCTGAATCCAGTGCTTGATGTTGCTCATGACTTGACCTCCATCACTACAAGCCACTCGTTCAGACCTACGCCGACGTTGAACGATGGGCCGACCTGCACCTTACGGTATTCAATCGAGTTGCTGTAGGCAATGCGCACCTTTGCCTTATCATCTCGAATGTCAAGGTCCGCCGCAAGGTTCAGGTAATCGCCTGTAGGTAGCCCGATGAACGCGGGATAGTTGCCCGTGTCCCGTTTGTAGCGGAACACCAAGTCCATGAATGTTTCGCTCATCTTCATCGTTTCCTCCAAACTAACAAGACGCACGGGAAAGGGGCGCCGGTCATCTTCGAGTCATCATCCGGATGCTTTCCGAATTTGATTCTACCCGGACAGTAGTGCGTCCGCAAGATCGAATCCGGACGATCCCGGTAAGGCTCTACCAGATCCTGCCACCAAGCCTGTTCCGGGCGCGTGGCCGGCAGGAGCATGCATATCGACTCGGTCGGAGCGAGTAGGGAGTGGGCCGCATGGAACCATGCCTTCTCTACCCACGGCCGGATGTCCGAGTAAGGCGGATTACACCACACGTGGCCATCCCAATCCTGCTTTAGTCCGTCCTGCTCTTTAGTGAAATAGCGCTCGGCACAATGGGCGTTTTCGTGGGCCGCAACATCGAGTGTGTACCCCGTGACACCTGCCTTTTCCGCACACCAGTAGAGCGTCTCGATGGGCGTGTAGCGCTCGTCTTTGAACGGATTGTCCGAGTTGCTGATGTGGGGCTTCATCGCCAGTCCTTTATAAGCACGGCCGCTAGACCGGTCAGCACGATGGTTATAACGACGTAAGCACATAGTTCTAACATCACAACTCCGGATGCCGGTAGACTGCTGAGTGAAGCTTAATATTGACGACGATCATGCTGCCTTCGCTTTCGGTTCCCACGGAACCAGTTGGCCGTCAACCCAAACGGGCTCGGCGTCTTTGTACCAGCGGCGCATGAATGCCGGCTCCGCTTTGATCTTCTTCATGTCCGGGCACACCTTCGACATCTCTTCCACCTGGATG
>CXWL01017457.1_pt1 | contig 21944 bp, 22 predicted proteins | sample 590931 | NCBI WGS metagenome assembly CXWL01 (sample SAMEA3498368, study PRJEB10139) | groundwater metagenome | biome: water well; material: biofilm material | place: Germany | collected 2015-04-27 | reverse complement strand
TCTGGCGCTTGCCTTAGAAGATATGTTCCCCCTACTGGGGGTAGGGCCGAAGGAGGAGGAGCTAAGTCAGGTCAGATCCACGATCGTCGAACACGTGCTGACCGTGATTCGCGAGTTAGAAGCTCGATGCGATGCCATGATCGTCGTGCATGAGTTTTCATCTGCGCATCGAAGCGGCTACGGCATTCTTGATAATAGACTCGCTGGGGGGATTGCTCCCTGGATCGTGGGGGTAAACCGTCTTCTTGCGGAGGAACTAAAAAAACACGAACGGGCGTATCTATTACCGTTAGATTCGGTCCTTTCCTGGGTGGGGAAAGAGCGCAGCCTCAATCCAAAATTGTCATATATGGCGAACATGCGGCTTAGTGAGACGGCATTGCACGAGTTGGCCAAATTCTCCATGCGGTATATCAGGCCAATGAAGGGGCTGACGAAAAAGTGTGTCGTGCTCGACCTTGATGGTACGTTGTGGGGCGGTATCGTGGGAGAGGTGGGGGCTGAAGGTGTAGGGCTTGGACCGGCGGCGCCAGGTATTGAATACGTGGAATTTCAACGGGCGCTGCTTGGACTCTTGCGCCGGGGGATTCTGCTGGCTATTTGCTCCAAGAACAATCCTGATGATGCGCTTCAGGTCATTCGCCAGCATCCACACATGGTGTTGCGGGAGGAGCATTTTGCGGCGATGCGCATCAATTGGCAGAACAAGGCGGAGAATATTCGGGAGATTGCCAAAGAGCTCAACATCGGCCTGGATTCCCTCGTTTTCATCGATGATAATCCGAATGAACGCGAATTAGTTCGACAACTGCTTCCGGAAGTGCACACCGTTGATCTACCGAAGGATGCCTCGCTCTATCGCCGGACAATCGAGGAGCTCTCAGATTTTGAGCTGTTAGCACTGACGAAAGAAGACGAGACGCGGGTAGCTCAGTATCAGGCTCAGTCAAAACGGCAGGCAGCCAAGAGTACATCTGCCTCACTCGACGAATACCTTCATTCTCTTGAAATAGAAATTGTGATCGCCCCGGCATCTCGGGAGGCTTCCGCCCGGTTGGTCCAGTTATTTAACAAAACGAATCAGTTCAATCTGACAACACAGCGCTATCAGGCCGAGGACGTTGGAAAGTTTATGGCATCGGCTGAGACGATTCTGTATGACCTTCAAGTCAAAGATCGCTTTGGGGATCATGGACTTGTGGGTGCTGCGGTGGTACGGAAGGGACCGGGTGTTTGGCATATCGATAGCCTTCTCATGAGCTGCCGGGTTATGGGTCTCGGGATTGAGACAGCATTCCTGGAGCAGATTTGCTCGGACGCAGCGGGGGATGGCGTCATGAGGTTGGTGGGGGAGTTTCGGGCAACGAAAAAAAATTATCCTGTCAGAGAGTTTTACGCTCAGCACGGGTTCGGTCTTCTGAAAGAAGACGAGGCGCATCAGGAGTGGGAACTGGATCTCTCTCAGGCCGCGATTGCAAGACCGGCGTGGATTAGAGTGTCTGAAGAAAGGACGTTTGATGACCGTTGAATCGATTATTGGAGAAGTATTTAATCTTGATCCGGGGAATGTGACAGACCTGTCCTCAAAAGACACTCTTGAGGAGTGGGACTCGATGGGGCATTTGTCGCTGATTACGAGTCTGGAGGAACATTATAGGGTCTCCCTTTCCATCACTGATGCAATGGAGATGACGAGTGTTGGAAAGATCAAGGCAATCTTGAAGGACTACGGCATTTCCTCCTGATGCAGGCCGGCCTCAACCAGAACACAAAAAAATGGCAAGCAAAGAGTCTGCTAGGGTATGTGTGTATGGTGAGCATCTTGCCGGTGCCTTTCATGAGTTTTGTCGTGTCATATGGCCGGGTACATCCAGAGAAAGCGTTTCACCGCAGGTCATACCTGATTCACGCCCAGATACAGGCCAGCCTTCCCCACCAGATGCACCGACGTTTGTATTTCTAAAGGATGAAAAAATAGTCGGACATGTGACGACTATTCCCGTGCAGTTGTCGATCCCTTCCGGGGTGAAAGCCGCACACTGGGTTGTCGGTTTTATGGTCCTTCCTGAGTATCGGAATGGGTTGGTTGGGCCGCTTTTGATTAAGAAAGTCAATCGCGAGTTGAACTGCGCGATGTCACTCCACGTCGAACTTCCCGTCCTCCGAATTTTGACAGGCCTTAAGTGGGTGCACAAGGGCATGCTCCCCCAGTATCTCCGTGTGATGAATGTCGGAAGTGTGTTGGGAAATATCCAACCGTCAACGGTAGAGGCAGTAACTGCAGGAGGCAAGGGCTTTTTCTTGCGGCCATATTTGACGAGTAGATTTGTTCGCTGGATAGGAAGTGCTGGGCTGGCACTAGGACAGCGATTGTGGTGGGGTATGAATTGCTTGGCCAGGTCGAAGCCGATCCAAGCTGATCTTCAATGGGAAGAGGCTTTCGATGACAGCTACACCCATCTCTGGCAATCCGTGGCCGGGCAGTTCGGTGCGGCTCTGGTTCGAGATCGAGCTGCTCTGGAGTCCAGGTATGGGGGGAAGATCGAGCGATATCGGTTACTGACCTGCCGCCGCCATGGAAAACTGCAGGGCTACTGTATCGTAAAGCTAAAGCAGTTTGCGAATGATCGACGAATGGGCAATATGAAGCTCGGCACTATTGTAGATTGTCTCTATGATTCTCGTGAGCCCTTTGTTCTGCATGGACTCATTGCTCATGTTGCTCAGTGGGCGAGGCAAGAGAGAGTAGATGCTCTACTCTGTACGGCTTCTCTCAAGTCGCTTAGGCAGGGGCTACTGAGAGACGGGTTTTTTAGAATCCCTGGGAACCTCAACTTCGCATACCACAGTCAATCTCCATCGGAACTTGAGAAGATCTCTCTCGATGCCTGGCATCTCATGCGTGGTGATTCAGATGCTGACCAGAACTTTTAGAAATCATTGGACGGTATTTTGCTTTGGCGGCCTGACAAGGGGGATATGTTCGCGTTGAAACCTATTCGGGTCTGTCATCTGGCCTCTGGGGATCTCTGGGCTGGGGCCGAGGCGCAAATTGCTACACTACTTCGCGCACTGAAGGCTGATCAGAGGTTTGATCTGTCAGCGATCGTGCTTAACAAAGGGAGGCTGGCGGAAGAACTTGCAGTTGCGGGAATCTCGGTAACGGTCTACGATGAATCTGTAGGCACATGGACAACCCTGCGTTCACTGGCCTCCCACCTGAATCTGCACAGACCGGACATTGTGCATTCCCATCGATACAAAGAGCACATTTTATGTGCCTTTGCTGCGAAACTATCGCACAATTCTCTCATGGTCCAAACTTACCATGGATTAGAGGAGCATCTTCACGGCTGGGCTGAGGTGAAGATGGGTGCTTATACCACACTGAGTACAGTTGTGGGAAAAGTTGCTGCGCAGAGATTTGTGGGCGTGTCACAAGAAATTACTGCGATACTTCGTCGGCGATATGCCCCAGGAAAGGTCCGCTGTATCCGAAACGGTGTCGACCTAACACGTGTGAAAGCGATAAAGAGTGGCGCTGATCTACGGGATCGGTTAAGCATCGCGTCCGGGGAATTTGTGATTGGAGCGGTGGGGCGCCTGACTCCGGTCAAGGGGATTGAATACTTAATACGTGCTGTAGCTAAGAATAGAGGGCCTCAGAAGAGAAAGTTAGTCATCGTCGGCGATGGTCCATTAAGACCAGCGTTGGAAAGACTTGCGCGGGAAGTTGGTGTTGCAGGCAACGTGCTGTTCATGGGCGCCAGGAATGATGTGTACGATCTGATGGCGGCGTTTGATGTCTTGGCGTTGCCATCTCTCCATGAAGGCATTCCCATGGTTGTGCTGGAAGCGATGGCGATGGCAGTGCCAATCATCGCAAGCCGTGTCGGAGGGATTCCAGAGATCTTGGATGACGGGCAAGAGGCATTACTGGTGCAGGCGCGGGATGTCGACGTACTCGCGGATGCTATTGAGACGGTGGCGAATGATGAGGTATTGCGCAATCGATTGCGCAAGGCCGCACGAGCGCGAGTCGAGTCGCAATTTTCTGCTGTGAAAACGGCAGCACTGACAGGCGATCTGTATTGTGAGCTAATGGATGAATCGAGAGCGTCGGCATGATTATTTGCCATATTTGGGATGCAGATTACCCTTGGGATGTCCGAGTCGAAAAAGTGTGCGACTCGCTTGCGAAGAAGCATATCATCCATCTCGTTTGTCGGAATTCCAAACGACATCCAAGTTATGAGCAAACGAATCATTTCCATATTCATCGCCTTCCAGCACTATCCCAATGGTGGGGGAAGCTGAATCACTTCATCGGTTTTCCGGCTTTTTGCAATCCGCTTTGGATCTATCATATCTGGCGAACGGTTCGAAAAGTGAAAGCGGACGTGATCATCGTCCGAGATCTACCATTAGCGTTGACGGCGATCGGAAGTGGCCGCCTCCTTGGCATTCCTGTGGTTATCGACATGGCTGAGAACTATCCAGCTATGATTCAAGATCTGTGGGATCGAGATGGATTCTCAGTCCTCAATCTGGTGGTTAGAAATCCGCATATCATTCGCCTGGTCGAATACCTCAGCCTTCGGTGGGGTGACCATATTATGGTGGTAGTCGAGGAATCCCGCGACCGCCTCCTGAGCAATGGCGTTCCTGCAGGAAAAATCTCACTCGTCCGCAATACTCCGACCTCTGCGCGATGGGAAGAAGTGCCGAGTTCGCATGATGGTGTAGTGACAAGAGATTCAAACAGTTTAGTGCTGGTCTATTTGGGGTTATTAGAATGGCCACGTGGGATCGAGACGGCTATTCGAGCTATACCGATTATCCGCGAGCGGATTCCCTGTGTGCAGCTTCTCATCGTAGGCACGGGACGGCATGAGAATGATTTCAAGCGGCTTGTGGCCGAATTGCATTTACTGGAACAGGTTACATTCCTAGGCTGGCTCGACTATGTCTCTGCCATTCGTGTCATTCTGGAATCGGACATTGGTTTGGTTCCCCATCACGCGACGGAGAGTTGGAACACGACCGTTCCCAATAAACTATTTGATTATATGTCGATGGGGAAACCTGTGATCGTGTCAAATGCAAAGCCGACAGAACGCATTGTCGAGGAAGAGCGATGCGGGCTGGTATTTCAGGACAGAGACTTCGACGAATTTGCACGTGCCGTTCTTAAGTTGGAGGAGGCAAGTACGAGGGAAGAAATGGGACGGAATGGGAAGGCTGCGATCACCGAGAGATATAATTGGGCGGTCGATGAGCTGCGGTTATTCCAGGCGCTTGACCAAGTCGCTACAGGAAGGAAGCGATAATCGTATGTGCGGTATTGTCGGCATGCTTGATATGAAGGGCCGCTCCGTGGATCCATCGTGGATTGATACCATGAATGATTCAATCATCCACCGTGGTCCCGACGATAGCGGAACCTATGTCCGGGGATGCATGGGACTTGGGATGCGGCGTCTTTCCATTATTGATGTGGTTGGTGGCCATCAACCGGTCTACAGCGAAGATAAAAGCGTCTGTGTTGTTTTTAATGGTGAAATCTATAATCATCTTGAACTGCGGCGAGATCTTGAACAGGCCGGACATCGATTTTACACGAACAGCGACTCGGAAACGCTGGTTCATCTCTATGAGCAGTATGGGGTTGATGGTGTCGCAAAGCTTCGCGGCATGTTTGCTTACGCGCTTTGGGATGAAAGGGCTGAGCAGCTTCTGTTGGCCAGAGATCGTGTAGGCATCAAGCCGCTGTATTACACCTTCATCGATGGCCGTCTGGCATTTGCTTCTGAGCTGAAAGCGCTCATTCGGCTTCCTTGGCTACGGCAGACAATTAATCCTGCCGCGATCGAGCGGTATTTGGCTTTCCTCTATGTTCCTGGTCCTGAAACTATCTATCAGGATGTTCTTGAACTGCCTCCGGCTCATGTTCTCGTACAGAAGGGTGGACGAACGTCGATTCACCGCTATTGGACGTTGAGGTATCACTCCCGTACTGATGTCCACATTGATGAATGGACGGAGCGCGTGCTTCATCAGTTTCGTGACAGCGTGAGAAGTCATTTAATTAGCGAAGTGCCCTTAGGTGCATTTCTATCTGGCGGGATTGATTCGAGCGCGATCGTCGCGGCAATGGCCTTGGAGTCACCAAGGCCTGTGGCGACGTTTTCGATTGGACACGAGGGGAAAGGAGCCTTTCAGGACGAACGGCAATACGCTCGAATAGTCGCCGAGCGCTACCGGACAGACCATCATGAGTTTGTCGTATCCGCAGATATTCTAGGTATTCTTCCAACGCTGGTTGCGTGCTTCGATCAGCCATTTGCGGATTCCTCTGCGATTCCTAACTACTACATTACCAAGCTGACGAGGCAGCATGTGACTGTGGCCTTATCGGGGTTAGGCGGAGATGAGATAGGGGGAGGATATGAGCGCTACTTGGGCATGCAGTGGGCAGAATATTTTCGAAAGCTTCCGAAGCTTGCACGAGGGTTATTCGGAGAATATTGGGCACATCGATTGCCGGACTCTCCAACCGGTCATCCGGGTATGAGCCGTATTAAACGATTTCTTTCTTTTGCGGCAAATCCAAAGGCTGAACGCTATGCCGCCTTCATTATGGCGCATTCCATTTCTGAACGGGCACGGATTCTCGCACCTGACTTTCATGCCGGTGCCAAGCCGGAGTCCTCGAATGAGATGGTCGAAGCCATATTTCATTCTCCTGACGCCGATAGTTTACTTCACTATCTGTTGCTTTGTGATATGCAGCTTTATCTTCCTGGTGATTTGTTGATGCTGACGGATCGAGTGAGTATGCTCCATTCGTTGGAAGTGCGGGTGCCGTTTCTTGATCATCCGTTCATTGAATTGATGGCGCAAATTCCAGCACGGCACAAACTCACACTATGGTCCAAGAAAGCACTGTTTAAGCGGGCGTTTCGGGGTCTATTGCCGTCCAGTATCCTTGACCGTAAGAAACTTGGTTTTTCTGTTCCGATGGCATTGTGGTTGCGTACTGATCTGAAGTCGCTTCTATGCGACGTGCTCTCGAAGGGTTCCCTCAAGTCTGCGGAGTATCTTGAGCATGCTGAGGTCTGGAAATTGGTCTCGGAACATGTCTCAGGTACTGCCAATCACGAAAGTAAATTATGGGCTTTGATCAATTTGGTCCTTTGGGAGCAGCAACGCCGGAAAGTCTAATGCGCTGGATTGTGACCGAAAATTTCAAGGATGAGTCTTATAGGGCATTATCCCCATCTCAAATAAAGAGTGAGGTTATTCAGTTAGCCGCGCTATACATTTTCTCCTAGAGATTGCGGAGAAATACCGCTATTGCTGACTGAGCTAATCATGGTCTGTCAGATGAAGTAAGGAGTCGTTTTCGGTAATGGCCTCTAGCTCGCCAAATAGTTTCTCTAACGGTCCGCACAAGAATCTCGTGGGCAAGGGTGTGCCGACTCGATTCCCGCACGACAAATCTGCTGATGTTTCTCAGGTGACCGAGAAAGGAGTGATGGCGACACGGTTCCTCCTTTCTTATATGTGGCTGGATCTCGTCCGTCCGAGTTTTGTCTGGCATTTTCCTAAGCTCCTTTCTACCGCACTCTTTGTGAGTTGGTTGTGTCAGCCAGACAAGCGCATGCCAAGGCAAGTACTATTGATGCTGGGTTTCCTCGGTGTCATGGCCATTGATATTCCGGTAGCTAAAAACTCCTTTGCGGCTGTATGGACGACTTATGGAATGGCCGTGCTGTTTCTAGGTCTGTGCCTGCCTCTTGTACAGTTCATTAATACGATGGCTCGATTTCAATCCATGATGCATACGTTGATGGCGATCATTGTGGTCATTGGGGCCTGGGCTTCGGTACACAGAGGGTATGGGCCGGCAGCTGCCGATGGAGGACAGGATGAAAATTATGTCACGGCTTGTATGGCAATGGGGCTTCCTCTCTTCCTGTACTCATGTTTGTCCGCGGAGACCAAGCTCAAGAGGGTTTTCTATCTGGCTCCCATACCTATCTTGTTGTTAGCCGTTGTTGTGGCAGAGAACCCATCGCGGGGGGGATTTCTTGGTTTCATGGGTGTGATTGGCTACATGGTGGTGCATTCAAAACGACGTGTGGCCACACTCGTTGGTATTGGCGTTCTTGCGACAGTGGGTGGGCTAATGGCCGGTGCCACATACTGGCAGGAAATGGGCACCATTACGGACACGGAAACGGGAACAGCTGACCATCGAAAAGACTTATGGCGCATTGCAGCCTACATGTTTCTGAGTTATCCATTGACGGGAATTGGGCCGAACAACTTCCGCTGGAGGATTGAGGAATTTGAGACGAGTGAAATTATTGAAAAATACGGTCACTCTCTTGGCGGTAGTGCATTTACCCATTCACTATACTTTGAGCTGCTGGCTGAACTTGGGATTGCTGGAGTGATTCTCTTCGCTCTCATTGCCGTGCGGAATTTCCGTGACCTTTCGAAAATTAAGAGGAGCGTTCGGGAATTAATGGACGAAGAATCTTCATCATTACATGTCGGAGGGGCTTTCGCTCCTGGTGGAGTATCGTCGGGGCTGCTCAAAACTGTCCAATGTTATGCGCATGGGGTAACTGCTTCCTTCATTGCTTTCTTGGTCTGTAGCGCCTTTATCAGTACACTGTATTACAGTTATTTTTGGCTCTACAGCGCGATGATTGCGAGCTTCAATCTAATCGTTGAGAAACTGATTAAGACATTAGCTGATGAGCGAAGATGACTGACGAATAATTGTACGTAAGAGTTGTCTTGGATTGAGGGAATAAACCGTAAGCATCCATTACGTTTAAGTCGGTGCCAGTTATTATAGGAGACCGTTAGTTGCGTCTCTGGTATTCCTGATAGTGATTTAGAGTGACATGTGAATGATACGACCTTGCTCGTCCGAATGACTCATTGGGGGCACTTGCTCCAGTTGTAGAGAGGTAATTGTGGCTCATCCTAATGGCCGTTCCAGCGGTCGATTAGTCGGTCAAGCAACATGGAGACGGACCTTATTGACTAGCCTTCTGTTCGTAGGCGCAGTCTTCATAGCGCTTTTGGTTGGGGAGGGAATTGTCAGGATAGTTTACCCGCAGGAACTTGGTAATTGGACCTATACCCGTGATGGCTTGACGCTCCATCTTTCGAGCATGACCCAGTTTTCCCACAGATTTGGGCATCTCATTAAGACGAACTCAGCAGGAATGCGTGACTATGACCATAGTTTAGAAAAGTCTCCAGGGGTTTACCGGATCCTCGTCCTTGGAGATTCGTTCATGGAGGCTAATCAGGTTAAGCTCGAAGATGCCTTTGTGAGTTTGTTGGAGCGTCAGTTGGAGAGTGTGACTGGTCGATCAATAGAGGTTATCAACGCTAGCGTAAGCGGATGGGGTACAGACGATGAGTTCACCTATCTGGTGCGAGAAGGCATCAAGTATCATCCTGATCTCGTGCTGGTTGGCATGACGCTTCACAACGATATTCAGGATAATCTAGACGAAGAGTTTCATGCCTTCTCCAATGGGCATCTCTCTGAAAAGGTGAGGCAAGACATTTCTTCAGGCGATCTTGTGCTTTTGCAAGTAAAGGAGCTCTTAGCTTCGCACTCGCATCTATACCAAGTCCTGCTTCGAGCGAAGCGGTTTTCTTGGGTTCAGCAGGCAGGAAACCGCCTATCCACGCACGTGGCCTCCCTGCTCAAGAAAGAGCCCACGCCGGAGATAGTTCGGGGGTGGGACATGACCGGGCAGTTATTCAAGAAAATGAAGAGTGAAAGTGAGAAAGTAGGCGCGAGCCTAGCTGTATTCCTAATTCCACTTTGGGTTCAAGTTTCAGATGAACGGCTAAGAGCGTTTCTCAATGAGCACCAGCTATCTCTTGAGCAGGTTAGGCTAGATCAGCCTCAATTGCAGATGAAAGCCATGGGCCAAGAGGAACAGGTTGAGATTATTGATTTGCTTGCTGATTTTAAGCGATGGGAGAAGGAACATCCTCACGAGCTATATCTTATTGATGACGGCCACTGGACAGCCGAAGGGCATCGGCTTGCAGCAAGTATTATAAGTGAACGGTTGAACTACTTAGGTGTAGATATCCTGATTAAGTGAGTGTGATTAGCGTCAACTTCTCACCACTTGAAGCTCCAGGTCGGTGTTTCATCGATGACCGTATTGGCCTGCTACCAGTTTCAAAGACACCGAGTTAGGCGTAGTAATGGTCACGCCTCGCTCTTGAACCAGTACGGTGGCACAAGCCGCGCGGGATTTGGGCATGCAGGGCACCGTGTTATGCCGATGAGGATAGGAGTGTGCGGCCGATTCGCTGCAGGCCTTCCGGAGGAACTGGCCTTGGGGTCTCACTGGGTAGGTTTTATGCCTGGCTGACACGGTCGCGCAGCTTGGCGACCAACACCTCATCGCGACGCGGGCGCAAGATCCGGACGAGTTTCCTGCAGAGTGACCGGACTTACGGTGTGCGACGAATGTGGCACGACCTTACGTCTCTCTGGATGGCCGAAGGGTGGCTCTACATCGCTGCCGTTGTGGATCTCTTCTCTACACGGGTGGTGCGCTGGTCTATGCAGGCCATGATGACGGCACAATTGGTCAACTGATGCGTTGGTCACGTTGCATCACTCGGATATCGAGTTAGTCTGTACATCAGTGAGCCATTCCAACGGCTCCTGGATGACCAGGGCCTTGCTTGTAGCATGAGCCTCTCTGGGAACTGTTGGGATAACGCCGCGATGGAAAAATTCTTTTCCTCGCTGAAGACCGCGCGCACCATGCGTACGCTGTACCACACACGAGACCAGGCGAAACCTGATGTATCTGATTACATCGAGAGCTTTTACAATCCGCTGCAGCGGCACTCTATATTGGGGTATCTCAGTCCGATGGAGTTTGGTTGGCAGGCTGAATTAGGGTAGGTTGGTGTCAATCAAACCGGCAGCAGGCCAGAGCAGGATAAGCAACTATGGTTACTAAGTCATCTCTCGTTAATGGTAAGTCGCTTTCTTGGACAAAGGTTATTTCATTTTCCCTGCTTCCCGTCATACTGATACTGTTTTTGGCCGAAGGGGGCCTTCGAGCCTATGCCCTATATTTCAGAACTGTGTATGAACAATACAACTCCGTGAAGGAGCGTCTGGAGCTCGTTCCAAATTATCAAGCCATATTGCCAGATGGACGTGTAGCTCGGGTCAACTCGAAGGGGTTTGTTGGGCCTGAGTTTACTGATATGAAGGCCCCCGGCGTTTTTAGAATATTTACGCTAGGCGATTCATGCACGTTTGGAGATTGGGATATCAGCTATGCCGCATATCTTGGGGAAAAGCTCAATTCTGCAAGCCAATCGTATGAAGTTATAAACGCGGGAATTGAAGGCTACAATTCGGAGTATGCACTCGGTCGTTTGCAAGAGGACATACTCAAATACCAGCCGGACTTGGTAACCATTTATATTGGTTGGAATGATTTGATGAAGACTAGCCCTGGAAATATTTCTTCAAGTGGGCGGGTCACCTGGCTAGGCAAGGTTTTCAACCACAGTTATCTCTATAAGGGCTTAGGCAAGATCATTTTCTTTTATATTCGGCCGTTACTTTCAGTTCCGGTCCTGAAGGGGGACGAGTCCGAGTACCATATCTTTGATCAATTTATTCCGGCCACATATGAGGACAATGTGTCAGCCATGATAGCTTTACTCAAAGAACGGAACGTGAGCGTACTGTTGCTGACAAGACCTATCGTTTTATCCCGAGATATGACGGCCGAAGATCTTCGCAGACAGCATGTGTTCTTTCCGTTTTTCCCGGAGGCATACAGTGTACCTCGATTACTCAGTCTTCATAATGCGTATAACAACTCTCTGCGTCGACTTGCGGCGCGGTTTGATCTTGCGCTAATCGATCTAGACGAAAACTTTAACCAGAGAGATAAGCGTCTTCTTTTTTGGGACACAATGCATCCTAGTAAGGAGGGGCATGAACTAATTGCAAGTATCCTTTTTCCAGTAGTTCACATCATTGCGCTGAATTCGCAAAGCAGTGCTTCTCCTTAGCGGTGAATTTAACGTTTCCCAGCAAAACGACGGTGATCTATACTTAGAGAAGCTCTGATGTATTTTCTGAGAGGCCTATGTATGGCTGGCTCAGCTCCAATTAGGAGATCTTCCATGTAGCAGACCTTTGCCGAAAGCCAGTTTTGAACAGTCCCTGAAGCCGACCCGCCGTGAGCGGTTTGAAAGCGTAAGTTATCTATTGCACATTTTTAGAAGCGGGGACCTCCTCTGGCTAAAGTGAGAGGTGGTTCCGCCTGTCTGGACAAAATCTTTCGGTTCTTAAGCGGTGTCTCGTGGGCAGGTTGTTTAAAGTAGAGGACCAACGATCCTCACGCCCCATCGGACGCTTGGCGGAGTGGAGATACACCGCCTCGTATTTCAGACTCTGCCACAGCCGTTCCCACAAACACATTGTCTCGCCAGAGCCCGGCTCCGCCCATGCTGATCCGGATGCCATGCGCTTTCAGCTGGCTCGTGAGCGCCAGACTTATGAACTGACACCCTTGGCGGTGTTGAAGATCTCCGGTCTGGCGCCTCAGGAGGTGGTCAACTCAGTATGGCAGGATGCAGAAGTCCGTAATCAGCTTATTCGTTCGAACGCATTCTTGCGCGAGATCCACCGACGTATGTGCGTGGTGGGGATATTCCTAGACGGCCATTCGGCCTTGGCCACCGCTGCATAAAAGTGCAAAATCTTCTTGACGCTACCGCCAAACGAGTTCGTTGAACAATGGTAGATTGTCAGGGCCGCCGAAAAAGTCATCAGCTCCAGTTAACAGCTGGCTCGTTCTAACGAATCTCTGAGTTGCCGAAGCAGGCCTCGCAGTGCTAGAATCGAGACCTGCTTCGGTGTGCCGCAGTAGTACTTATTGCCCCATTAACATGCTTACTCTTAGGTTTGCAGGTGGTGGTGGCGGCGTTATATTTCCTGTACCTCCGCCCCCTTCCATCTCAGTGGCCGCGCCAATGCGCTGACCCGCATCAGTGGACCAGGCGGCGGCTAAGTAATGTGACACGGCGGCATAGCCAGAGCAGGTGCCGTTACGAAATCCATCAAGGGAAATTTCATTGATGAGGTTGCCTGGATGTAGTGATGTAGCATTGGAGGAGGACCAGTTCGCTAACCCACCTTCAGGCATCGTCGTTGCGATTGATGTGTCGATAATCTTTATTTCCGGGGTGTTATCTGTGACATTCTTGAGATACACCTCCCACTTTGTCGCCGCCCCTGTGGGTGCCGCATTGTGGAGGATGATCTCGATGCGAAGCCATTTTCCACGAATGCTCGATAAAGAGGGGCCTGGCACGCCTCCAGGCCCCTTAGAGCAACATTCACTGTACTGGTTCCAGATCCCCCCATTATTGGTCACTCCATAAAATGCCCAAGTACCTGCCGTTTCTGTGAAAATAGGCCCCATAGTCCCAGCGCCATTATACCCAAATTCTGCGAGTTTGTTACTGTTAAGGCATGCCCCACCAACCCAGGCATAATTCGTTGACCAATATTTATAAAAACGTACGGCCATACGGGCCGTCGGTGTCCCTGATGGCATCTTGCCACCGATGAAACCAAACCCCCGTCCCTCATTTGCAGCGAGCACATAGGTATTTGTGTGCCCAGATGGAAGCGCATTGATCGCTTCTCCGCTACTGGGAGTGTTCATGCCTGCCGAGAATGTACCTCCACCAATCTGTTCAAGCGGCCCTCCTGGGTTGACGCCTGATGAGCGGCATTCTTTGGATGTAGAATCGGCAGGGTTGTACCAGGCTCCATTGTTGACTGTATAAGAATTTGTGTTGAAGGGCTCAGAGCAAACGCAGCTGGCGCCTAATTCATTGCATCGCTTTTCTTCTGCTTGCACGTTTGCGTCCCAAGCAAGCAACAGAACGGCCAATACCAGGAATTTGGTTAATCGGTGAATTGTCATATAGCGGGTAGACATGAATTCTCCTCCTCGGTGACCACGCGTATTTAGCAAGTACTTACCGTTTGAGCAATAACTTTAGGCGAACGATTTTTTCAAAGGCCGTCATAGTTCAAGTTCCAGTATGCTGAAGTAGCATAAGCAATTTGCAGGCCATGTTTCCGGTCTATGTTATGTTTGATAATTCAAAGCTATCAATGCGAATCCTATCTGCCTAATGAAGGTAAATCCATCCATATTAAGCCAGGCACCTACTTCACTGAAAAAGTAAAAATCTGGAGAGTGATCAGTGGTATCAGATTAAAAATATAACATATTCAATTGGTTGTGAATTTGTCTCTGATCAGCGCTGTGTCTGCTGCCTGCAAAGGCTTCCTTTATGGGTACTTTCTCGAACAGCGTGAGCGACAGAATCTGAAGCACTGTGTACTGAGGTGCCGAAGGAGATGTATTTCTTGATGATGGACAAGAGGACCTAGACCGACAGGGCGGTCTAGCTTTGCGACGTCATTGCATTTTCAGATGTGCAGTAGAACTCGATGTACTATTTTTAGGTCTGGAAACAGGATGAAGGCGGCGACCCTTTCGGTTGAACGCTCAATTACTACTTCGGTTACCGCCGAGGGAAACAGGGACGCCCCTGTGCGTGAGAAGAACAGCACCGAGGCTATGAGCCCAGCATCGTGTGTGAAGCTACGCCGGAGCCGTGGGTGTGCGGACCGTGCAGGCCCTACTATAGCGCCTCGAGGAGAAAAAATGACCACCTTCCTCGGCCGATCCCGGCATGAACGTCGTGGAGTTGGTAGCACCGATTGATCCACCACACGGAAGCTGAGACGGCTACGGAGACCCACGCACCTTCTCAATGGTGAGCGGGACGGTGAGGCATCCCAGAGTTCGCGATCTAACCGAGCGCTTTGAGAGCACAGTGCTCTCGTTATTCAGGCGGTGGACCCAGGAAGTCGGTACACTGCTCCCGGAGCTGTACGGGCATGAGCTATCCACCAGAGATTTAGGTCGGCGCCACGCGGCCTGCGAGGCGAGGGCGATTCAACGACTCACTGCGTAGTTGAAACTGGATTATGAGGCCTGGAAGCAGTGGGGGCTGTCAGGGTTTGAGGTAGTGTACTGGTGGACCGACGGCCTCGTATGTGAAGATGGGCATCGTGGGCCGTATGAGTGCGCTGCTCACGATTGACGGAGTGCGCACAATTTTTTTAACCGTCCCCCTGTCATCGTTTTCAAGGGTAACGTCAATCGGATCATATAGTTGATAGTTGAACGCTGCTGTGTAAGACATTCAAACCTGTTGTGTGTATTTGAGTGTAGGGTTTGCCCTTCCATATGGATTTCTTACAGTAGGGCAGCGTAGGTAGTTCGTTAATCTTGCATTGAAAATACAGGCACTTACATAAACTTATTGGTGAGAGCGCCGGTACGGTTATTGCGTGATGAGATTTTCAGATAGATGTATCTCACGATTATGAGTACGTGGTGATGGAGAAAAAATTACGATGAGACCAACTGGAACCATATATATCTGGGTACTGTCGAATTTTCTGGTAAGTCTATTGTTTGGAATCGTGTTTCCCCTAACACCAGGGCACGTATTGGCTCAAGTTGGGATTGCCAGTAAGTATATTGGCGATCAGGGGATCGCGAATGATCCCGATGTGATCTTCGCCGAGAATTTTGAGACGAATCTCTCGGTTTTCAGTACTCGGTTTAACGGAGGAGGTCCATCCGGAATTTCCACGTCCACGGACCATCCCTCTGCTAGCAATGGGGTGCAATCCGTGCGCCTTATCCCCAGTGGGGGAAACGGGACGCTCTATCGGCAGCTTCCTACGAACTACAACACGCTCTACTTTCGCTATTATGTCAAATATCTTGGGAACGTCTCGCATCATGCCGGTGGATCTATGGGCGGCTACTTTCCGCCATCTGGTTGGCCTCAGGGCGATGCCGGGTTGAAGGGAGTGCGTCCGAACGGTGATAGGCTTTTTATCTCAGCCTTGGAGCAGCAGGGCTCACCCAATGGTGGTCAGCCCGCAACCCGGCTTGATACGTATAACAACTTCGTGGGGATGCAAGGTTCAGCATTTAATGGTCTGTATTATGGTCGCAATTACCTTGTTACCGAGAATGTGCCCCTCAGTGTCGGGCAGTGGCAGTGCGTAGAGATGCGAGTGAAGATGAATACAACAGCGTCTGGGCATGACGGTGAACTGCAAATCTGGATCAACGGCACTCAGGTTCAAAACTTTGTTCCTGGGTCGCCAGTCGGGACGTATGATGCGAGTGGTGGATGGAGGACTGGAGCAGGAAGTGGATTTCCTGGTCTCCGGTGGCGCGACGTCCTGATATATGGGGTCAACTGGATCAAGCTGCAGAACTATAGTGATGTGGGGACGCCATACGATGTTTTATTCGATGATCTCGTCGTAGCAACTAAACCTATAGGACCAATCAGGGCTTCAGGTGGTACCGTGGTTCCTCCTCCTGCACCAACCAATCTGCGCGTCATGTAGTAACATCTTGCGTTCTGCTCACCGGCTGATTCCGCAGTGTACAACTGGTTGTAGGTTATGGGTGGATACTGGCTGCCGAGTCCAAGCAGGATTGGGAACGCTGCCATCGGGGTGCGGTGCCGGTTGAAGCGAAAGGTAAACTCGTTGAGGTAGACCTGTAGCTAGTGGTGACCTCGGTCGTCAAGGCGGATTCAAGTAGTCGTTGCAACATATTCCTTTGTTGGGCTATCGGAGCAAGTGGTCAAAGACCTCTACAGGCGTTTCCAATTCAGTGTTTTACGAGGTCTGGCATTGAGGGCGGCCGCCACGGCAGCAATCTCCTCGGCGCTGTGCACGCTCAGATCCGTGCCTTTCGGGAAGTACTGGCGCAGCAACCCATTGGTGTTTTCGTTGGTGCCACGTTGCCACGGGCTGTGAGGGTCGCAGAAATACACCTGCACGCCTGCATCGATCTTCAGGCGTGCGTGCTGGGCCATTTCAGCCCCTTGATCCCAAGTCAACGACCGGCGGAGCTGCTCAGGCAAGGTAATGATCGTGCGTGTGATGGCGTCACGCACGGCCTCGGCACCGTGTCCGGCAAGCGCAGGTCCGTTCTTCACGCGAGCCTCATGGCCATGGCTGACCTTTCCCCGATTTCACAGACACCTCTCTAAGTGGGAGAATGAGGAAATCGGAGGACGGCATGAGTACGAAGACACGACGGTCGTATACGGAGGTGTTTAGAGAAGAGGCGGTGCGCCTCGTACAATAATCAGGGCATTCTGTGGCCTAAGTGGCGCGGGATCTAGGGGTAGCTGATCATCTCCTCTACCGGTGGCAGGTGGAGCAGCAGCAGGCAGAGAGCCACGGCCACACACGGCAGTCGCTGCGGGCGGAACAGGAGGAGCTGTCGCGGCTCCGACGAGAAAATGCCGTCCTGAAGCAGGAGCATGATTTTTTAAAACGTGCGGCGGCGTTCTTTGCGAGGGAGTCCCGATGAGATATCGGGTAATCCAGGAGTACGACCGTCGCTATCCGATCCGCCTGATGTGCCGAGCCTTGGCTCTGTCTTCTTCGGGGTATTATGCCTGGCGGGCACGCCCAGAGAGCACCCGGGAGGTTGCCAATCGTACGCTGCTTGCTACAATCCGCGTGCTCCATCAGGACAGTCGTCAGAACTATGGCAGTCCAAGCATCTGGCGGGCGCTCCGCGCACAGGGCCACCGGATTGGGGAGCATCGCGTGGCGCGGCTGATGCGCCACGATGGCCTCCGGGCCAAAACCATGAAGCCATGGCGGGCCACGACGGACTCGTCGCACTGTTTACCCGTGGCGGCGAACACGCTGCAACGCCAGTTCACGGTGTCGCAGCCCAACCGGGTCTGGGCCAGCGATATCACGTACATCTGGACCCTGGAGGGGTGGTTGTATCTGGCTGTGCTGCTGGATCTCTACTCGCGTGCCGTCATCGGCTGGGTGATGGGCCCGCGCCTGACCGGAGATTTAACCGAGCAGGCACTCCATATGGCGCTCCCCACTCGCCAGCCCACTGCGGGGCTCCTGCATCACTCCGATCGCGGGAGTCAGTATGCCGCAGGGCCATACCAGCAGCTGCTCACCACGCATGGCATCACGGCCAGTATGAGCCGCAAGGGCAACTGTTGCGACAATGCCTGTGTGGAGAGCTTCTTTGGGACCCTCAAGCGTGAGCTCGTCTATCATCGGCGCTACACCACACAGCGCGAAGCTACTCAAGATATTTTTGAGTATATCGAGGTGTTCTACAATCGGAAGCGTCGGCACTCGACGCTCGGCTATGATTCCCCAGCCGAGTATGAAGCAAGGGAAGCAGTCGCGTAACCAGGTGTCCACGGAATTGGGGGAAGGTCAAAGTGCTGCCTATACTCCAGGAGGGTCTTGGGAAACTCCGGTCGCACGCTGAGTTGGACTACCCATTGAGGTTGGTGGAGTCACCAGGATAGGCATAACCTATTCTTTGTTCACGAAGAGATAGGAGTAGAAGGGCCATCCTCCAATGGGGGATGGCCCTTTGTTTTTGGGGTTCTATGCAGTGTTCCCTAGCAGTCAATACCACTTAAGCTTAAATCCGTGAAACGCTCATTGGGTTAATGGATCGGGGCTATGGGATCGTCTTGCTGACCTCGTTAGAGGTTGGGCTCTGACCCGCACTATTATAGGCTGTGACGGCGAAATAGTACGTTCGCCCTCGGGTCAAACTGCTTACGGTGGTGGATGTGACGGTGCCCACCGTAATGGTTCTGGTATAGAGATGGGGTGCCTCTCCAACGTAGACTTTATAGCCACTGAGGGTGGTGCCGGTGACTGCGTTCCACGCGAGAGTTGCCGAGGACGTTGTCCCACCACCTCCGCTGCTCGGAGGCGAGATAATCAACGTTACAGGGACTGTATAAGTGCACCAAGTGGCTACCTTAATTGTGGTCGTTGCTTTGTAGGTGCCTGCTGCGCGCCCGCTGGTACTGACAGCGGCCGTGACCTTCGCACTGGTGGTCATAGATGCGCTGGTAGGAGACACTGTCAGCCAGGTGGCATTGTCTGAGGCCGTGACCGTTTTCGTTGAAGTAATGGTGTTGCTGACGGTCATTATCTGACTCGGAGGATTTGTGGCCCCCTGAACGGCATAAAACGTCAGCGATGTCGGTTTAACAGGAAGGTGACATGCCCAGCCATCAGTCGCGAGCCCCAGACAGATGCACGCCGTGATTCCAAAAACCTGCCAGAACCAGGGTGTGGACGAAGGCATACGGTGAGACGGAGCCGTTTGGTTGGTATGTGCCATCAAGAAGTGTTGCATCAGTGTCGTGGCCTTTCCTCAATGAGAGGTATTGCGCTTGCGCCAAGGAGTTCCTCTTCTTACGCTTAAGATTCAGCTGGTGGCGTTACCGCCATGACCTCATTTGAACAGAGGCTCTCCGACTCATTCTCGTTAAATGCGTGAATAGCAAAAACGTATCGTGTGTCGGGCTCGAGTCCGACAATTGTTGCGGATGGACCCTCAACGGTTTGGCTTTCCCCGGAAGAACATGAACTTGCTTCTTCTAAGCTGGAATCTTCTGAAGCAGGCTCTCCTGAACTGAACTCTTCTGAACCGGACTCTTCTGGACTTGGTTCTGCTGATGGTTGCTTTCGATAATATATCTTGTAACCAGCCACGTTCATACCTGGGGGATGAACCCAGGTTAACTGCGCGGTCACTCCCGTTGGAGTCGGAGTCATGGTAATCATCGGGTCTGGTTCTCCATCGGAATCTGTCGCCTCGGATTGGGGGACTTGATCTGAGTTTGATCCTGCCGTAGCTTCCGTTGGCGTAGAAATGCCAGAAATTACTGGTCCTCCTGCTCCCTCACCTGAGCAACCTGCCAGTGGCATCAGTAAGAGCGTGAAAAATGCTAGATAGGTCATCGAGAAGATCGGTTTCCAAGTGACAAGGCTTGCTAAACTCTTCCGCATCAACATAGGAACACTCCTCAATAGATGAATGGGCATGGAGCTGCTATGAAACTAAGGTCGTGTCTAGTGGTGAGCAATCTAAGACAAAGAGAACCACCACAAGTTCCGCCCTCATAGGAGGAAAGGTACCAGCAAGAGTGGTGCCGTTAGAAAAACGATGGAAGATCTTTATTTTATAAATACTTAGAGATTTGTTGCCGAGACTTGAAGGTGTAGGGCGTGAAGGGATTAACCTTCAAAAGGTCGAGATGAAATAGGAAAATGCCGAATGATCATTTCGGGTATTTTCTTGTCCATCGCGGGCAGGTGAGTAGTGTGCGTTTCTGGGATCAAACCCCCTGAGGTGAGTCTTGCGCCTAGAATTTGATCAGGTTTCGATCACCGATCGCTGAAGGCGGCCACTCGTGGTTGTGTTCCCATACCCGGCTCTGAATGATCTGGTACGTCTCCGCCGTACACCGCGCTGGTGAGAGAGTAAAAAAACCTACCCATACGGTATCGTCTCCCGTAAGATTCATATGGTTGCAGCAACAGAGTGTTTCAACACACAACAAGGCAGGAGATCGATCATGCCGGCCGTTCGGATCGTGACACAAGAGGAAGTACCTCCTGTATCCGCCATACCCGCAAATACTTCCGCGACGAGTGTCTGGACCTATCTTGGAGTGACTCTGGTACTGCTTGCAGTGATTGGGACATGGCTTGTCTAGTTCTCGGCGTTTGTCGAGAAGAGTCTTCAAGAAGACGATATTCGAGCTGCTTGCCGACGGGCGATGCCTGACACGGCTGTCCGATGCTTCGATACGGTGGTGATCCAGCGAGGAGGGGTACGGCGGTGATTGGAATACGTCGAGCACAACCTTGGGTGTGCTCAGCAGGGGTGTTGCTGATTTTACTCACTTTGGGCGCTCCGAGCTGGGGACAAGATTCTGATGCTCACGTACAGCCGCGAGTGGAACTGTCTCTCAGGTCATGGTTGTTCACTGCCGGCGAAACCCAATGGAGCCATGATGCATCTGGGCTCAATCCCACGTTGGGCAATCCGACGTCTGAACTGAAGTACAAAGACAACGATACCCACCTTGTTGGGCTTGGAGCGAAAGTGCATCTCAATCGTCGATTATTCGTGGAGGGAGAGTTTGGTTTNNCGTCGATTTCGATCGCGGGAATTTGATTGATGATGATTACTTGGCTGGACAGCGATTGTTCTCGCGTACCAGTAGCGGCATCACCGGTAAAGGGACCTGGTATTCCAGTGGAAACGTCGGATATCGTGCAGTCGAGCTTCCAAATGAGCGCGGCCATCTCGATCTGCTGGGCGGGTTCCAATACTGGCGGACAACGTACGAAGCCAAGGGTTTCGTCTGCGATTCGTCTGTTCTCACGTGTGATCCATCAACCCTCCCAGCGGTCAAGAATACGACCCATTGGATTACGCCGCTCCAGATCGGCGGACAGTTCGAATATCGAATTGTGCGCAGGGTGAGTGCAAATGTGAAGATGCTCTTCTCGCCGGCCAGTGTCGTCTACAACCAGGATATCCATTTTCAACGGAGTGATTTAGAACAGGATCCGAGCTTCTCGATGTGGGGGGTAGGATTAAGTGCGACCGTCGAGCCGACGATAAAAATCATGCTGACCCGTCATCTCGCACTCGTGGGAGGATATCGAGTCATGTGGAGCCGGGCGTACTACGGTCGATGGGAAGTGCACGGTCTTGGCACCGGTTCAGAGACAGCTCCTCTCACTGAATTTCAAACCCTTCGTCACGGCGCGACCGTTGCGCTGACTGCGTCATTTTAGCTGCGTAAGATCAGAAGCGAGTTATCGTCTCTGCCGTCCGGATGGGAGGGTTTCGTCTTCGTACTCAAGGAAGAGGCGCTTGGCTTCTGGATGGAGTTGATGGGCGTGTCCG
>CXWL01033973.1_pt1 | contig 21954 bp, 22 predicted proteins | sample 590931 | NCBI WGS metagenome assembly CXWL01 (sample SAMEA3498368, study PRJEB10139) | groundwater metagenome | biome: water well; material: biofilm material | place: Germany | collected 2015-04-27 | reverse complement strand
TTGGATCGCTGGTGCCCTCGACGCTGTCGACAGCCGTGTCCCACACGACCTTGATCTTCGGGTGATCGAACAGACGTTGCTGCAGCATCTTTTCCGCACGCAACGAATTGCGGCGATGCACCAGCGTGACCGTGTTCGCAAAGTTCGTGAGGAATAGCGCCTCTTCGACCGCGGTGTTGCCGCCGCCGACGATCGCCACGTCCTTGCCGCGATAGAAAAAGCCGTCGCAGGTGGCGCACGCCGAAACGCCGTGGCCTTTAAACGCTTCTTCGGAGGGTAGTCCCAGCCAGCGGGCTTGCGCGCCGGTGGCGATGATCAGCGCGTCGCACGTGTACGTGGTGCCGCTGTCGCCTTTGAGGCGGAACGGGCGGCTCTTCAGGTCGGCTTCGACGATCACATCGTCGGCGAACTTCGTGCCGACGTGCTCGGCCTGCACTTTCATCTGATCCATCAGCCAGGGGCCTTGGATCGTTTCGGCGAAGCCCGGGTAGTTTTCGACGTCGGTCGTGATCGTCATCTGGCCGCCAGGCTGCAGCCCTGCCACGAGCAGCGGTTCGAGCATCGCGCGCGTCGCATAGATCGCGGCCGTGTAGCCGGCAGGGCCGGAGCCCACAATCAGCACTTTGGCGTGGGTCGTTTTGGTCATTTCTCGAGGGGTCCTCCCGCTCCATATAGGAACGCGCTTTGCTGCACCGCAAGGCTCCGGCGCGCCATCACGGAGCGTTTACCGCAGTTCGAGGCCAATTCTCTTGCGGATGAGGGCGGCAATCCGGGCCGTTTCGTTGAGCGGCTCGTACGTCCATTGCGCGATTTCGCCTGTGAATTTGCGGACGATTCCGCGGCGTTCGAGGTCGGCGTGCAGGCGGGTGAATTTCGAATCGCCGCCTGGAAGATCGACAATGTAAACGGGCTTGCCGGTGCTCGCCGCTTCGACCGCCATGTTTGTCGAATCGGATGTCACGAGTATGACGTCGGCGAGAGCGAGCAGGCCGAAATAGGGATTATCACCGGCGCCATCCCACACGAACGCCTGCGTGCCAATGAGCGCGTCTTTGATGATGGCCGTCTGCGCTTCGCCGGTGCGGCGCGAGGTTGTGACCATGAGAGCGAAGTCGCGTCCGGCGAGATCCTTCAGTTGTGCGCCGAGTCGACGCGCATCGTCCTCGCCGAAGCGGTGCGATTTCGATTTGCCGCCGATGAGTACGGCGATGCGCGGTTGCTTGAGCTGATCGAATTTCGTCCGCCATTGCGCCGCCGCGTTGTCCAGCGATTTGCGCGTCACCGCGTTCGGGCTGCCGACCATTGCTTCGACGTTCGCGCCCGTGAGGCCGTCGTGTTCAGGCGGGACGACGAGGTCGAAGTGCCCAGGGTCGATGCGCGGGTCTTGGAGTTGAATGGTGAACGTTCTATCGCCCGAGAGGCGCTTCACGGCCAGCATGTAGGGGATAGAGCGCCAGCCGCAGCCTACCGCGAGCTTGGGCCAGGGCGGCCCAAAGACGCTGCTGCCTGCACCCAACGCGCTGAAGGGCGCCGGCCACGACGTGACGGGCAGGATCGTCCAGGGGAAACGCGGATGCACCGTCTTGGTTACGACCGGCAGGCCTATCGCTTCAGCCAGACCGCGCACCTGGTTGGCCATGCCGGCGCGGCCGTCGGAGATCGCCCAGATAACGCTTTCCAACGCCGGTTCGTTCACAGTCTTTCGTGGTCCTGTATTTTTATTGCTGAACTCACCGATTGATCGCGCTAAAACAGTCCCAACGCAACTTTCTGACTTTATCCGGACGCGACCATGCAGCGGATCAAACTCGACGCCATCGACAGGCGCATTCTTCACGAACTTCAGGCCGAAGGCCGCATCACGAACGTCGAACTCTCGCACCGCGCGAAGATTTCGGCGCCGCCTTGTTTACGGCGGGTGCGCGCATTGGAGCAACAGGGCTTTATTCGCGGCTACCACGCCGATTTGGACCCGAAGTCCTTGGGTTACGAAGTGACGGCGTTCGCCTTCGTGGGATTGAACAGTCAGGCTGAGCCCGACCTCAAAGCCTTCGAGGCGCAGGTGCTGCAATGGGCGATCGTGCGCGAGTGCTACATGATGTCGGGCGAGATCGACTTCGTGCTGAAATGCGCCGCCAAAGACTTGAGCGAGTGGCAGAGCTTCGTCACCGAGAAGTTGACGGCGGCGAAAAACGTGGCCTCGGTGAAGACGGCGCTGACCATTCGTGCATCGAAGCGGGAACCGGGCGTGCCTGTTGAGTTGTAAGAAAAAAAGGGCGACGGAGTGACCCGCCGCCCACTGCGATCGAGGCTCGTGCGGCCTATTTGAATTCCACTTTTGTGATTTCGTAGGAGCGGCCGCCGGAGGGGGTGTTGACCTCGACCGTGTCGCCGTTCGTCTTGCCGATGAGGGCGCGAGCCAGGGGCGAGGAAATCGAGATACGGCCTTTGGCGAAGTCGGCTTCGAGGTCGCCTACGATCTGGTATTTCGCCTTTTGGTCGGTGTCTTCGTCGACGACGGTGACCGTCGCGCCGAACTTCACGACCTTGCCGGAGAGCTTCGAGACGTCGATTACTTGCGCGCGCGAGAGCTTGTCCTCGAGCTCGAGGACGCGGCCCTCGATGAAGCTTTGGCGTTCTTTCGCGGAATGATATTCCGCGTTTTCGGACAGGTCGCCATGGGCGCGCGCTTCCGAAATGGACCGAATTACAGCCGGACGCTCCACCGACTTCAGGTGCTTGATCTCCGTTTCAAGGGCCTGAAAGCCCTGAGCGGTCATGGGAATCTTTTCCATAGTCTCTGCTCGACTCTTCCGCCGCACCGAAGGACAACAAATTCGAAGGGCCTTGGTGGTGCGACCGCCCAAGGCCTCTCAAAACGGTTTGAAATTGCTCACGAGAGTGTCGATTCTCGAGCTTGCGCGAGAGACGTACTTCCCTCGAACGCATGCTAAAGAACATAAGGGAAATGCCGTGAAATTTCAAGGTCCGATTAGCGTAATGAATCCTTTGGATTCAAGGCGTTAACGCGCGAAAGACTGTAGGGGCGCGACCTCAAGTGTGGTGGTGCGCAAGGCCTCGATCGCCTGCACAGCAGCGAGTGAGCCCGCGAGTGTCGTGTAGTACGGGATCTTGAGCATCAACGCGGTGCGGCGGATGGAGAGCGAGTCTTTCAAGGCTTGGGCGCCCTCTGTCGTGTTGAACACGAGATCGACGGTGCCGTCCTTCATCGCGTCCACGATGTGGGGGCGGCCTTCGTAGACTTTGTTCACGCGAGTGACGGTGACGCCTTCTTTCTGCAGAAAGATCGCGGTACCGCCGGTCGCGATGATTTTGAAGCCAAGCGCGATCAGACGGCGGGATAGGCCGACAGCCTTTTCTTTGTCGGCGTCGCGAACGGAAAGGAAGACCGTGCCCTTGTCGGGGAGCGTGAGGCCCGCCGCGATTTGGCTCTTGGCAAAGGCGCGTTCGAAGGTGACGTCAATGCCCATGACCTCACCGGTCGACTTCATTTCGGGGCCGAGCACGACATCGACGCCGGGGAAGCGGGCGAAGGGCAGCACCGCCTCCTTCACTGAGATATGGGTTGGTGCGGGGTCCTTCAAATTGAACGATGCCAGCTTTTCGCCGGCCATCACGCGGGACGCGATGGCGGCGACGGGGATGCCGACCGCTTTGGCGACAAACGGCACGGTCCGGCTGGCGCGTGGGTTCACTTCTACGTTCTCGAAGTGAACCNNGTCACCATCCTGGATCGCAAACTGGACGTTCATGAGGCCTAGAACGTTGAGCTCACGCGCAAGCGCGGCCGTCTGACGTTTTATTTCGCCGATCGTGTCGCGATCGAGCGACCATGGCGGGATGGAGCAGGCGCTGTCGCCGGAGTGTACGCCCGCCTCCTCGATGTGTTCCATGATGCCGGCGATGAACACGGTGTCCGCATCGGCGATGGCGTCGACGTCGACTTCGATGGCGCTGCGCAGATATTGGTCGATGAGCACGGGGTCATCGCCCGAGATTTTGAATACGTCCGTTTGGGCGAGCGTTTCCACCATGTGCTCTTCGTCGCGCACGATTGTCATCCCGCGGCCGCCCAGCACGAAGGACGGGCGAATGACCACGGGGTAGCCGACCTCGCGCGCGGCTTCGAGCGCTTCCTCGGTTGTCAGCGCGGTGCGGTTGACCGGCTGCTTCAAGCCGATGGTGTCGATCAGTGCTTGGAACCGCTTGCGGTCCTCCGCAGCGCCGATTGCGTCGGGCTGCGTGCCCATGATCGGAATCTTCGCGGCTTCCAAGGCGGTCGCGAGCTTCAACGGTGTTTGGCCGCCGAATTGGCAAATGACGCCCACTACTTCGCCGTTTGCTTGTTCGGTGCGAATGAGTTCGACGACGTCTTCGGCCGTCAACGGTTCGAAATAGAGACGGTCGGCGGTGTCGTAGTCGGTCGAAACCGTTTCCGGGTTGCAGTTGACCATGATGGTCTCGAACCCTGCGGTTTTGAGTGCGAAGGCGGCATGGCAGCAGCAATAGTCGAACTCGATGCCTTGGCCGATGCGGTTCGGCCCACCGCCCAAGATCACGGCCTTCTTGCGCGCTGTCGGTTCGCTTTCGCATTCGACGCGGCCGGCGAGCGGGGCTTCGTAGGTCGAGTACATGTATGGCGTGAGCGCACGGAATTCGGCCGCGCACGTATCGATGCGCTTGAAGACGGGGGTCACGCCGAGACGGCGGCGCTGGCCTGCGACTTCGCTTTCACGCTTTCCGGCGAGTTTCGCGAGGCGCGCATCGGAGAATCCTTGCGCCTTCAGGTCGCGCATACCGTCTTCATCGTCGGGCAGGCCGTGCTCGCGCACGCGTTCCTCGGCTTTGACGATGCCTTCGATCTGCTCGAGGAACCAAGGGTCGATTTTTGATGCCGCGTGAACCTCACCGATCGTGAGCCCGAGGCGAAAGGCCTGAGCAACGACGCGGATGCGGTCGGGCGTCGCTTTGGCCAGGGCCGCGATGACCGCGTTCTTGTCGTCGCCGGAGCGCAATCCCGCGATTTCGATTTCGTCGAAGCCGGTTAGGCCGGTCTCAAGCGAGCGCAGCGCCTTTTGCATCGATTCGGCGAATGTGCGGCCGATCGCCATCGCCTCGCCGACCGATTTCATCGAGGTCGTGAGGATGGCTTCGGCGCCCGGAAATTTTTCGAACGCAAAGCGCGGGATTTTGGTGACCACGTAGTCGAGCGTCGGCTCGAACGCGGCGGGCGTCGCTTTCGTGATGTCGTTCGTCAGTTCGTCGAGCGTGTAGCCGACGGCGAGCCGTGCGGCAACTTTCGCGATCGGGAAGCCCGTCGCCTTCGACGCCAACGCGGAGGACCGCGAGACGCGCGGGTTCATCTCGATGATGACGAGACGGCCGTCCTTCGGGTTGACCGCGAACTGCACGTTCGAACCGCCGGTTTCGACGCCGATCTCGCGCAGCACCGCGATCGAGGCGTTGCGCATGATCTGGTATTCTTTGTCGGTTAATGTGAGCGCCGGCGCGACGGTGATGGAATCGCCTGTGTGCACGCCCATCGGGTCGATGTTTTCGATCGAGCAGATAATGATCGCGTTGTCGGCCTTGTCGCGGACGACCTCCATCTCGAACTCTTTCCAGCCGAGCACGGATTCTTCGATCAAGACGGACTTGACCGGCGAGGCGTCGAGGCCGCGTTCGACGATGTCGATGAGTTCTTCCTTATTGTAGGCGATGCCGCCGCCCTGGCCGCCCAGCGTGAACGACGGGCGGATGATCGCCGGCAGTCCGACGTGATCGATCGCCGCCAGCGCTTCGTCCTTCGTCGTCGCGATGCGGGAACGGGGGCATTCGAGGCCGATCTTTTCCATCGCTTCGCGGAACAAGAGGCGGTCTTCGGCCTTTGCGATCGCTTCCGGCTGCGCGCCGATCATCTCGACGTCGTACTTTTTCAGCGTGCCGGCTTTGTGCAAGTCGAGCGCGCAGTTCAGCGCGGTTTGGCCGCCCATCGTGGGCAGCAGCGCCATACGTGCGCGGGGGCGTTCCTTCCTTTCGCGAGCGATGATCTTGCCGACGAACTCCGGCGTGATCGGTTCGATGTACGTCGCGTCCGCAAGTTCGGGGTCCGTCATGATGGTCGCTGGATTCGAGTTCACGAGGACGATCCGGTAGCCCTCGGCGCGGAGCGCGCGGCAGGCTTGGACACCCGAATAATCGAACTCGCAGGCTTGACCGATGACAATTGGTCCGGCGCCTATGATCAAGACCGTGTCGATATCCGTGCGCTTTGGCATCTCAGATTCCAGTTGCTGCTGCGACTGTGGCGCCTGCGCCAACGCAAATTAGAGTTTTGTTAAGCAGGAGCGCGTACCGCTCATGACGGTGTGTTTTTGACGATCGACGGTTGCTCGATCTGGTTCTCGAAAGGCCCCTAACATGAAGTCGTTGTTTACCTGCGGCGCACTTGCTGCCGCGTTTGTTTCCCTTCCGTTCACGGCACTTGCCGCTAACGACAGTCCTTGGATGGTGCGCGTGCGCGGCTTGCTGGTCGCGCCAGCCGAGAGCGCAAGCATCTCGCCGATCGGCGGCGATGTTCAGATCGACAACTCCTTTGTTCCGGAAATCGACGTCTCGTACTTCTTCGCGAAGAACTTTGCGGTCGAGCTGATCGCGGCGGTTACGCCGCATGATGTCTCGCACACGGCCGGCGTCGACCTCGGCAGCGCGTGGCTGCTGCCGCCGACGCTGACGCTGCAATACCATTTCGATCCGGACGGTGCTGCGATGCGGCCCTATGTCGGTGTCGGCATCAACTACACCACGTTCTTCGGCGTCGACGAGCCGGCGGGACTCAGCATCAGCTACGACGACTCGTTCGGTCTCGCGCTGCAGGCGGGCATCGACATTCCGTTCGGCAACGGCTGGTCGGCTAACATCGACGTGAAGAAGATCTTCATCAACACGGACGTGACGATCCTCGGCCTCGGGCCGGTCGTTCGCGCGGACGTCGATATCGACCCGGTGATCGTCGGGATGGGCGTCGGCTATCGCTACTGAGTTCGGGCGGAGGGCGCGGGTCATGACGTGCCCTCCAATTCCCTAAGTTCTTCCGCGATGTTCTTGCGCGCCTGCTCCGCGTATTCGCCTTCGAAGATGCCGGTGCGAAAGATTCGTGGGCCGGCGAGCGTTTTCTTCAGGAACGCGCTACGGCCGGCTTTCCATCCGGCGTCGTCGACGTGGGCGTACTCGGCGCGGACATCCTTCACGTATTGGCGATAGGCGGCATTGTTGCTGCCCAAAATTGCGAAATCGGCGTCGAGGAAAATGTCGTCGTCGTAGTCGCGCCCGCCAGCGGTGTGGTTCTTGGTCGCCAGGATCAGCTGCACCACGTGCGAGCGTAGCGCGCCCTCCGCACCCAGATCGTCGAGTTCCTTCATTGCCCGTTCGGCGCTTTTCGCTTCGTTGTCGCTGCGGCGCGGGTCGTAGACGATGTCGTGATACCAGGCCGCAAACGCGACGCGCGGCGCATCACCGATCTCTTCGCCGTGCGTTTCCAGCGTGTCGAACAGCGACGTCAGATGGGCCAGCGTGTGATAGTGGCGCTGCGGCTCGGAATAAGATGCGCAGAGGGGTTCGAACGTGCGGCCCACGACGTCAGCGTTGAAGTTGCCGAGCATCTGCACATGCGTGCGCCAGCGGGCTTGAAGAGTGGTGCGATCATCCATCGCTTAAGCAGCCCCAACCTGCAAACTCACAGCCAAACTCCTGTGCTACGCCACGAAGATCGGCGCAGTTCTCCGCGAACGTCCACCAATCCAAGGAGACGGCTTTCTTTGCTATCAGGTCGGCCTCCCAAAACTCGGTGGTGTAGCCATTCTTGGCTAGAAGCGCCGATAGTGGCTTGAGCTTTTTCTTCGCCCCGGTGAACTGGAAATCGATCATTTTGGTCGAGCCGGCCGTCACACCAGATTCTTCAATTCGGGTCAGGGTATCCCTATTTTCCGCGTACTCCCTTTCGATGGCTGTCGGCTGCAAGACCCTTTCGAAAAACAGCCATCCAGCGTCTTGGTCAATCCTGACTTGGCCAAATTTGGAGACAATTTGGCGACGTAGTTGAGCGATGTCACGCGCTGCCTTCAGTTGTAGCTGATGACGAACCTTCTTTGGAAAGAACACATCTCCCACGTGGAGTCCGCTCAAACCAGAGTCGCTGCAAACTTCAATGATCGCATCGACGCGATCGAGTGCGCGATCTCGCGGTTTATCTTTCGGCAGCCCGTTCGAGGATACTTCGCGGCCGCCGAACTCAAACGTGAACCCGATTCCAACTGGAAACTTGCTACGGATCTTCGGCTCGAGTGCATCGCGATTGCACCCGATCATCGATAGGCATCGCCGTCCACCGATCCTCCGGTGACCCGAAAAAATAAGCATCGAGTTGGCGGGTTGCACGGCCACTACCGCCTCTCTTCCATCGCTCTGACGAAGCGGTCGAAGAGGTATTGGCTGTCGTGCGGACCGGGAGAGGCTTCGGGGTGATATTGTACGGAGAACACTGGGCGACCCTCGAGCCTCAAACCGCAGTTCGTGCCGTCGAACAGGGACGTGTGCGTTTCCTTGACACCGCGCGGCAGCGTCGCCGTGTCGACGGTGAAGCCGTGGTTCATGGAGACGATTTCGACTTTACCGGTGGCGAGGTCTTTCACCGGGTGGTTGGCGCCGTGGTGGCCTTGGCGCATTTTTTTCGTTTTCGCGCCGAGCGCTAAGGCCAGCATTTGGTGGCCCAGGCAGATGCCGAAGACGGGCACGCCCGAGTCCACGAGCTTCTTGATCACCGGGCCTGCGTACGCGCCGGTTGCGGCGGGGTCGCCCGGTCCGTTCGAGAGGACGATGCCGTCCGGCTTCATGTGTTGGATCGTCTCGTAGCTCGTGTCGGCGGGGACGACGGTGAGGCGTGCGCCGATGCTGGCGAGCGAGCGCAGGATGTTGCGCTTCACGCCGTAGTCGATGACCACGACGTTGAAGCGCGTTTTCCGTTGGACACCGTAGCCTTCGTTCCAGGCCCAGCGCTTTTCGTCGAGCGTCCAGATTTGACGCGCGCTGACGTCCTTCGCGAGGTCCATGCCTTCGAGGCCGGGCCAACTTGCCGCTTCTTTCTTCAAGGCGGGGATGTCGAACGTGCCGGTCGCGTCGTGCGCGATGACGCCGTTCGGCATGCCGTTCTCGCGGATGAGGCACGTCAAGGCGCGCGTGTCGATGCCGCCTAAGGCCACCATGTTGTGGCGCTTCAGCCAAATGTCGAGGTGTTGGGCGTTGCGATAGTTCGAGGGATCGGTGATCGAGGCTTTGACGATCATGCCGCGCGCGGCGGGCGTCACCGTTTCGATGTCTTCCGTGTTCGTACCGACATTGCCGATATGGGGAAACGTGAAGCAGATGATCTGCGCGGCGTAGGAGGGGTCGGTCAGGATTTCCTGATAACCGGTCATCGCGGTGTTGAAGCAGACCTCGCCGACCGCGTGGCCGGTTGCGCCTAGGCCAAAACCCTCAAAAACCGTGCCGTCGGCAAGCACGAGTACACCCGTGATTCCTTTCCGCGCGCGGGCAGGGCCCATCTCGCGGGGGCTTGTGGTCATGGTCATGTCGGTTCGCGGCTTTGCGGGGGCTTGGGGCCGTCGGGGCCCGCAAATTCGGCGGACCATATGGGACGCAGTTTGCGGGCGTCAAGAAATCCGCGGGTGCCCTTCCACAAGCCAGAACACGTTTTCCGGCCAAAGGGTTAGGTTCTCGTGCTGGTGCGGCTGTATGTTCCGGCCTTAGACAATGAGAATTTGAGGATCGGTGCCCATGTTGCGGGAGAAATTCACTGCGGCCTTGAAGGAGGCCATGTTGGCCAAGGATCAGCGACGGCTGTCCACCGTGCGATTGATTCTGGCGGCGCTGAAAGACAAGGACATCGAGGCGCGTGGGCTCGGCCGCGAGGCGACGACCGAGGACGAGATCCTTGGGCTGCTGCAAAAGATGATCAAGCAGCGCTTGGAGTCGATCGAAACCTACGACAAGCACGGGCGGCCGGAGCTCGCAGCTCAGGAGCGTGAGGAGAAGGCGATCATCGAGAGCTATCTGCCGGCGCAGATGTCGGCCGACGAGGTGCGCGCCGCGATCAAGGCCGCTGTGGCGGCGACCGGGGCTGCGTCGGTGAAAGATATGGGTAAGGTGATGGCGGAGCTCAAAGGCAAGTTCGCGGGGAAGATGGATTTTTCGAAGGCGAATGTGGTGGTGAAGGAGGTGCTCTCACCGCCCGCATAACTTCGCTTGAAGGAAGAAGCTGAGCGTTCATGCGCTTTACGCCGCGGTTTGTTGAGGAGCTTCGCGACCGGGTCCGGGTGACGGATGTCGTCGGGCGTAAGGTGAAGCTTGTCCGGCGCGGACGGAATTACACGGGACTTTGCCCATTTCACAACGAGAAGACGCCGTCGTTTTCGGTGAACGCCGAGAAGGGGTTTTACCACTGCTTCGGTTGCGGCGTGCATGGCGACGTCATTTCGTTTGTCATGGAGACCGAGGGCCTCTCGTTTCCAGAGGCGATCGAGAAGCTTGCGGGCGATGCCGGCATGGCGTTGCCGGCTCGCGATGCGCGCGACGACGAGCGCGAGAAGGCGCGGCGTTCTCTTTATGACGTGATGGAGTTCGCCGCGGCGTTCTTCGAGCGCGAGCTTGAGGGCGCACGCGGGGCGAAGGCGCGGGCGTATCTCGACGGACGACAGTTGAGCGGGGCGGCTGTCACGCCGTTTCGTTTGGGCTTTGCGCCGGACTCGCGGAGCGCCCTGAAGGAGCATCTGGCGGCGAAGGACGTCAGCGTCGAGGACATGGTGGAGGCGGGCCTTCTGGTGGCGCCGGACGATGGTGGTGTGCCGTACGACCGTTTTCGCGGGCGGGTGATTTTTCCGATCATCGATGCGAAGGGGCGCGTGATCGCGTTCGGCGGGCGGACGCTCGATCCCGACGGTAAGCCGAAATACTTGAACTCACCCGAGACGCCGCTCTTCAAGAAGAGCGCGGTGCTGTTCAACGTCGGACCAGCGCGCAAGGCTTGCGCGAACGGAGCGATGCTGATCGCAGTCGAAGGCTATGTCGACGTGATCGCGCTCGTTGCGGCGGGGTTCGAGGGTGCGGTCGCGCCGCTCGGCACGGCGCTGACCGAAGAGCATCTGCAGATGATGTGGCGCATCGCGCCGGAGCCCGTGCTTTGCTTCGACGGCGACGCGGCGGGGATTAAGGCGGCTCAGCGCGGGATCGATTTGGCGCTGCCGCTGCTCGAGCCCGGACAGTCTCTGCGCTTCGCGCTGCTGCCCGGGGGCCAAGACCCCGACGATCTGATCCGCGCTCAAGGGGCGGGGGCGATGCAGACGGTGTTGAACGAAGCCGTCGGCCTTGCCGACATGCTGTGGCGGCGGGAGATCGAAAGTGCGGACCTCGCGACGCCGGAGCGGCGGGCCGGAGCCGAGCGCAATCTCATGAAGCACATCGACGGCATCGCAGAGCCGAAGGTGCGCGAGCACTACCGGACCGCGATGCGCGAGCGGCTTCGGGCGCTGTTTCAGCCTGGAGAGTCGCAGCGTCAGGGTGGTGCGCCAGGGCGGCGCGAGCCTTGGTCGCCGAACCGGTCTTTCCCCAGGCCGCCGTTCAAGCCTGAGCGGCCAGGGGCGAGACCCACCTGGACCCCGCCAGTGTCCGATGCCGTGCGGCGATCCGCAGCAGGACGAGGCCAGGTGCAATCCCACGCGGTCAGCGAGCCGTCAGCGGCGGCTCTAATCCTGGCGGCTTTGAACCATCCGTTTCTTCTGGAGGACCATTCCGAGGCGATCGCTAACCTGCCGATTTCCGAGGGAAATCTTGACAAAATCAGGCGCGAACTCCTACATGCCGCCTCTTTGGGACATTCCCTTGACAGTCAAGGCCTACGCGACCACCTCAGGCTCAAGGGGCTCGGGGAGGTTTGCGAGCGGTTGGAGCGGCGGCCAATGCTCAAATCCATGGCCATGACGCGGCGCGATGCGGCTCACGTGGTCGTGGAGCGGGAGTTCCAACATGCGCTCGCGCGGCACCGCAAGCTAACCGAGCTTGAGACCGAGCATGCACAGGCGGCCGAGGCATTGAGACGCGAGATGACCGACGAGAACTTGGCGAGGCTTCGCGCGATTACCGACGAACTGAAATCGACAATTGGGGCGGAAGCGGGTCCGCCGGATGCTTTCTAGTACATAGGGTAGGAGGGTTCGGTTGCGCGACGAAGCGCGTCCGGGCCTTGGAGCTTTTTGCATTTATCGGAAACGCCGTGACGAAGACGCAGATGCCAGATCGCAAAGCAGCAACAGCAACCAAAGACAAGAAGCCCGAGAAGAAGGGTGCGAAGCCGCCTGTGAAGGTGACTGCGAAAGTTGAAGCGAAAAAGCCTCAAGACCTCAAATCCATTCTGAAGGCCATGGTGAAGCCGCTGCCGCCGCCGAAGCCGAAACCTGCCAAGATGACAGCTTCTGCGGATGCGAACGGCGCAGCAAAATCAACGCCCTCTCACCCATCCGGACAAACAATGACAAAAACGACGACGACCGCCGTCAAGGCGGCGCTGCGACCCGGCGTTCAGCCAGCTAAGGGTGCGGCGAAGGGCCAGAAGGGCGACGGCGAGAGCCAGACCGAAGAGCGCGGCGATCCGCTGCTCGATCTGACCGATGCGGCGGTCAAGAAGATGATCACCCGCGCCAAGCAGCGCGGCTTCATCACGCTCGATGAGCTCAACAAAGTGATGCCGTCGGAGCAGGTGTCGTCGGAGCAGATCGAAGACACGATGTCGATGCTCTCAGACATGGGCATCAACGTCGTCGAGACGGAAGAGAAGGAAGAAGAGGGTGAAGGCGGCGCCGTTGCGATGGCGCAAGAGGAATCCGCCGTCACGAAGGTCGAGACCGAAGCGGTCGAACGCACGGACGATCCCGTGCGCATGTACTTGCGCGAGATGGGCTCGGTCGAGCTCTTGTCGCGCGAGGGCGAAATCGCGATCGCCAAGCGCATCGAGGCCGGGCGCGAGCTCATGATCGGCGCGCTGTGCGAGAGTCCGCTGACGTTCGAAGCGATCATGGTTTGGCGCGATGAGCTGAACGAAGGCAAGATTCTGCTGCGCGATATCATCGATCTGGAAGCCACCTATGGCGGCGGGCCGGAAGCGAAGGCGATGGCGGCCGAGGGCGCCATCGTGGTGCCGCCGGAGTTAGCGGGCGCCGCGGCGCCCGGCGGCGTTCCGGCCGGGCCGAGGCCGTTCGTGCTGCCGAAGCCGGTGTTGCGCGTCGTGCCGCAAGCTGCGCCGAAGCCGGTCGAGCGCAAGGTCGATCCCGACGACATCACCGCCGTCGAGGCGCCGACGCGCACCGAGGAAGAGGCGCCGGAGGAAGACGAAGCGGGGCTCTCGCTTGCAGCGATGGAAGCGGCGCTGAAGCCGAAAATTCTGGAAACGTTCGACGAGATCGCCAACCTCTACAAGAAGCTCGGCAAGCTGCAGGACGCCGAGGTCGAGGCGCATCTGTCGTCGGAAGAACTTTCGACGAGCCAGGATCGGCGCTTCAAAAAGTTGAAGAACGAGACGGTCGAACATGTGAAGAGCCTCAGGTTGAACAACAACCGCATCGAGGCTTTGGTCGAGCAGATGTACTCGATCAACAAGCGCATGATCATGATCGAGTCGCGGCTGCTCAGGCTTGCGGAATCGCACGGCGTCGCGCGCGAAGATTTCTTGAAGGAATACGAGGGCGAAGAGCTCGATCCGAACTGGATCCGCCGCGTCGCGCGATTGACGCGCCGGGGCTGGAAGGAATTCGCCTCCGACGAGCGCGATCGCGCGCGCGATCTGCGCATGGAAATCCAGACGCAGGCGCAGGAAATGCGCCAGCCGATCACCGAGTTCAAGCGCATCGTGCGCACGGTGCAAAAGGGCGAACGCGAAGCACGCCAAGCGAAGAAGGAAATGGTTGAGGCGAACTTGCGCCTCGTGATTTCGATCGCCAAGAAGTACACGAACCGCGGCTTGCAGTTCCTGGATCTCATTCAGGAAGGCAATATCGGGTTGATGAAGGCGGTCGATAAGTTCGAGTACCGGCGCGGCTACAAGTTCTCGACCTATGCGACGTGGTGGATTCGCCAAGCAATCACCCGTTCGATCGCCGACCAGGCGCGCACGATCCGCATCCCGGTCCACATGATCGAGACGATCAACAAGCTGGTGCGCACGTCGCGCCAGATGCTGCACGAAATCGGCCGCGAGCCGACGCCCGAAGAACTCGCCGAGAAGCTGGCGATGCCTTTGGAGAAGGTGCGCAAGGTTTTGAAGATCGCGAAGGAGCCGATCTCGCTCGAAACGCCGATCGGCGATGAGGAAGATTCACACCTCGGCGATTTCATTCCGGATACGAATGCCGTGCTTCCGATCGACGCCGCGATCCAGTCGAACCTGCGCGAGACGACGACGCGCGTGCTGGCCTCGCTTACGCCGCGCGAAGAGCGCGTACTTCGCATGCGCTTCGGCATCGGCATGAACACCGACCACACGCTCGAAGAGGTGGGTCAGCAGTTCTCGGTCACGCGCGAACGCATCCGGCAGATCGAGGCGAAGGCGCTCAGGAAGCTGAAGCACCCGAGCCGGAGCCGGAAGCTGCGGAGCTTCTTGGACAACTAACGCCGGAGCGCGTGCCCGATCGTGCCGGTGATGATGGGGATCATCACGTAGGTGAAGCCGATGTCGGCCATGTAGTCGCCGGGCGTCATGCGCATTTGCTCGGGGCCGACGATGAAGAACGGGATGTCGAGGGCGAGCGCCATCAGCATCCAGATCGTGCCGGCGAAGAGGCCTTCGTCAAGGCTGGGGGCGGCGCTCCCGCGTAGATGCAAATAGCCGAACAGCGACGCAGAAAATGCCATCGCCACCGACATCAGCGTGTCGAATAGCGCGGTCTCTGGCGGCACGATGGGAAAGATCGCCATGCCGCCTGCGAACGTCAGGGCCCAGACGGCGACACCGAACAGAAGAAGTCTGATCGTCTTGCCCATGGCGCACCTCTCTGCCCGCGAAGCTACCAGGGCGTCTTGGCGGCGGCTAGGTTCTGACCTGGGTCAAGGTGCGAGCGGGGCGGCCGTGATCATGTCACGCTTTTGCATAGGGAGGCGTGGAATGACGGCCGGGGAGATAGCGCGTACCCACTTTGCCGCGGCGATGGCGGCTGCGCAGGCCGCGAGCCAAGACATGGACGCGGTCGCGCGAAACCTGCTCTCACTTGCGATCTCGTCGATGCGGGAGCGGCGCGGCATTGCCGATGTGCGCGCAGAGCTTTTGGCCGCAGCGGAGAATGTGGACCCCGACACGGATTATATGTTCATGCGGCCTTGAGCGGGTTTACCAAATTCAACCGCAGAGTGCATCGCAACCGCACCTAATGACGCTTTGAGCTTGCGCGAAAAGTCGCTATCCAAGGCCAATCTCGATGCGTGTCCTTGGGGTCAATCACATGGTTCGTTTGAACGTTCTTTTGGCGGCAATTGTCGCCGCGCTGCTTTCCGCTTGTCAGACCTTGCCGCAGGTTCCGTATGACCGGGCGTCGGCGGGCGACATCAAGACGATCAACGTCGTTACCCCTTCGATGGACGATGAGTCGCGTGTTGTGCTCGCGTCGACGGTCGGTCAGAGCTTTGGATTGGTCGGCGCACTGATCGATGCGGGTATGCAGGCAAGTCGCGAGGACGACTTCGAGGCAATGGCGAAGGCGCAGAATTTTTCCGGCAAGGCTGCTTTCGCGAAGCATCTCGATGCGGCGGTGACGGCGAGCGGCTATGCCATCGCGCATGACAACGTAAATCGGGCCCAGCGCGAGTTCCTGACGTCTTACAAGCAGCCAACAACAATGACCGCAGAAGCGCATCTCGATGTGGTGGTGAACTACGGCTACTATGCGTCGGGCCTTTCGACGCCGTATCGTCCGTTTGTAACTGCTGCTGCCAAGTTGGTGCGCAATTCGGATGGTGCGCTTTTGATGCAAAAGTCAATCTACTACAACCCATTGAATGCCGCGCCCGAGCAGACGGTCACGGTGGCGCCCAACCCCGCCTACGAGTTCTCGGATTTCGACACTTTGAAGGCGAATCCTGAGAAGGCGATCAAAGGGCTCGACGAGGCGCTGGCGCAGGTTGCTGCGGCCATGGGCACATTGTTGAAGTGATCCTCATGAAAGCGCGATCGATTGCGGCGCTGCCGCTGCTTCTGGTGGTGGTTGGATGTCAGACGGGGCGCGAGGCGATGCCGGCGCGGCTTGAGATTTCGGCGCCGACGTGCGCGACTGCGCCCAACCTGGCGTCGGCCGTCGCGATGGTTCAACCGGCGAAGGACGAGGCGCACAAAGCGACGCTCCGGTTCGACGATGCCGCCGCGTGCCTCGCCGATGCGAAGGGCAACAAAGCCGTCTATGGCGTCGTCGATTTAGGGCAAGGAGAGCCCGGCAGTATTTTGACGGTGACGAGCTATGCCATGGGTTCGACGGTGTTCTCGCCGCGGTTGGAACTACGCGATGTCCAGGGCGCCTTGATGCGCGAGGTTAGCCGGGACACGTTCCTCTACAACAACAGCGCGCTGCAAACCCAATTGCGCGTCCGAGCGGGCGAGCGATACTTGGTGATTGCCTCCGACACCGCGAGCGTTGGACAATCGGTGGAGCACATTCAGTCAAGTCGGACTTCCACCGTCGTGCCTGCGGGGCCTATCTACGTGCCTGTCAATACGGGGGGCGAAGCGCGAGCGCAGTTGGTGTTCGCGCATAGCGGCGAGGTGGCAACCACTCTTGCGCCGATGCCGAAGGCGAACTAGGCGTAGTTGAAGCTGATGCTGATGCGGCTTTCGCGGGCGGGGTTCGGCGGGACTTCGTGGCGGAGCCAGCTTTCGAACAGGATCAACGTGCCGGGCTTCGGCGTGACGTAGGCAAACGGCTGGGCATCGCGCGGGACGGATTCCCTTTTCCGTGGTGCGGCCATCATGAGGCCGAGGCGCGGGTCTTCGAATTTGAGCGAGCTCGCGCCCTTTGGGACTGTCACATAGTAGGTGCCGCTGAGCACGCTTGACGGGTGGATGTGGCCGGAGTGGGTGCCGCCGGGCTTGAGGACGTTGATCCAGATGCTGTCGAGCGCGAGTTTTTTCGACCCAAGATCGAAGTGCAGCGCCTTTGCGAAGCGGGCGACGTGCGGGCGCAGGCGACGCTCGAGATCGGCAAACGCAGGCACGCGGACGGTGAGGTCGTTCAGCGAGGCATAGGACGTGTAGCCCGCGTAGCCATGCTCTCGGCACCAAGCTTGGCCGGCGCGGTCGTCGCGCGCGACCGAGAGGCAGGCCGTTTCCAAGTCGCGGTTGAGGCGGCTGGCATCCTTGCCGCCAAGCGAAGCTTGGTAGATGCGGGTTGCGAACAGGGTTTCGATGGTGGCCATACCGCTTGGCTCTTACTGAGTGCGCGGGGCTCACGTCAAAGGGGCGTTCGGCGTATGGTTTCGACCATAGGGCAGGAGGCTCAAATGCGGCTCAATCAGGTGATGGTTTCGGCGCGCGACCTCGATGCGTCGATCGACTTCTATCGCATGCTGGGATTGCGGCTGATCGTGCGCTCACCAGACTATGCGCGGTTCGAGTGTCCGGACGGCGAGTCCACGTTTTCGCTGCACCTGGAGCCGGAAACGCGCGGGGCAAGCGACACGTTGATCTATTTTGAAGACGACGATCTCGATGGGTTGGTCGCGCGGCTCAAGGCGAAGGGTGTCTCTTTCGAGGCCGATCCGGCCGACCAGCGGTGGTTGTGGCGCGAAGCATACCTGCGTGACCCGGCAGGAAACCGCGTTTGTCTGTTTCACGCCGGGCGCAACCGGCGATTTCCGCCGTGGCGCTTGGGCGATGACGAATCCGTATCGTAACCATTTGTGGACGGTTGACCGCTCGGGGTCCCGAGATGTTCACTGCCCAACACCCTCAACAAAGGCCGTCCTCATGCGCGCTGCGGTTCTCGTTCTTGCTTTTCTCGCGCTCGGCCTTAGCGGGTGTGCTGCGATCGCCGTCGTCGATACGGCGGTGAGCGTGACGTCGACCGTCGTCGGGACGACCGTCGATGTCGCGGCGGGCGCGGTCGATGCGGTTGTCGGCTCGTCGGACGACGACGACATCGACTGCGACGACGAAGACAACGAGGACGAGGACGTCTGTAAGGAAAAGGCCAAAAAGAAGGCCGAAGCCAAGATAGACCCGGACGAGTAAGCGCAGCGCTTGGCAAGCGCTGGTTTGCGATCTAAGTCAGTCAGGACGCAAACGATTTGGCGGCGCTCTTGGATCTTCTGTTTGAAGGATATCGCAGGTTTCGTGCTCGCCATGTGGGCGAACGTGCCGATCTCTATCGCGCGCTCGATAATGGTCAGCGGCCGCCAGTCTGTATCGTCTCGTGTTGCGACAGTCGCGTCGATCCGGTCACGATTTTTGATGCGGAGCCGGGCCAGCTGTTCGTCATCCGCAATGTCGCCAATTTGGTGCCGCCCTTCCGGGCGAGCGACGGCCTGCAAGGGACGAGCACGGCGATCGAATTCGCGGTGCGGCGTTTGAAGGTTGGGCACATCATGGTGCTTGGGCATGCAAAATGCGGTGGCGTTGCAGCGGCGCTCGGTGATCGGGCGGGCGAGGATTCAGTGTTCTTGGAGAACTGGATTTCGTTGCTCGGCGCAGCAAAGGCACGCGCCGGGGCTAAGACCGATCTGCAGACGGCGGTCGAGCACGAATCCGTTCGCGTGTCGCTGGAACGGTTGATGACGTTTCCCTTCGTCGCCGCAGCCGTCAAGGCGGGCACGCTGAGCCTTTCCGGTGCGGTTTTCAGCATCTTTGACGGAAGGCTTGACGTCTTGGACGGCGTCAGCGGCGACTTCAGAGTTTTTGAGTAGGGCCAAAGCGAAATCAAACCGAGGACTTGATCCGGCGCGACTACGCGGTCTTGACGCGTTCTGGGGGAAGTGCGGCTATGCGCCCCAACCGGGCTTGATTTGCCAGATGAGCTGGAAGGAAATCGGCGATACGCGAGAATCGCCGAAGCCGACGCAGTTTTGGATGAAAAGGCTCTGATCCCCATGAAGGTGCGTGTCGCTGCGGCTCAGTATCCGATCGATGCAATCGCGTCGTGGGAAGCCTACGCGGAAAAGATTTCGCGCTGGGTCGGCGAGGCGGCCGAGAACCAGGCGCAGCTGTTGGTATTTCCCGAATACGGGGCGCTGGAACTGGCGCGCAGTTTCGCGCCGCAGGTATGGGGCGATTTGCAGCAGTCGATCGACTTTATCGGGGGCTTGCGGGGCAGCATCGACGCACTGCACGCCGAACTTGCCGAGCGATACCAGGTTCATATCGTAGCGGCGAGCTTGCCGGAGCGTACCGAAGACGGCGCCGCCTACAATGTCGCGCGAGCGATCTCGCCCAAGGGGCGCGTCCGCGAGCAGCGCAAGCTGATCGTGACGCGCTTCGAGCGCGAGGACTGGCGCGTGCAAGGCGGACGCGATGTCACCGTGTTCGACTCGCGGATCGGCATGTTCGGAATTGCCATCTGCTATGACGCCGAGTTTCCGATGATCGCGCGCGCCATGAGCGAGGCGGGTGCCGCGATGATCTTGGTGCCGAGCTGCACGGACTCGCTTGCCGGGTACTACCGGGTACGCGTCGCGGCGCAGGCGCGCGCCCTTGAGAACCAATGCTACGTCGTGCAGTCGCCGACGGTCGGCGAAGCGCCGTGGTCGCCGGCGGTGGACAGCAATGTGGGCGCGGCGGGCGTGTTTGGGCCGCCGGATGTGGGCTTTCCCGACAACGGCGTGGTCGCACTCGGTCCGATGAACGAGCCGATGTGGCTCTACGCGGACCTCGACCTCACGGCGGTGACGCGCGTGCGGCTGGAGGGACAGGTCCTCAACAACAAGCATTGGCGCGAACAGCCGGGCGCTGTCACGCAACGCGCCAACGTCGTCGAGCTTTAGGGCGCTCCTTTCAGCAGGCGCTTGTACGAATCGACCAGCGACGTGTAGGGCGGCGCGAAGTGGATTTGCGCCGTGCCGTCGGGCAGCGCCACGGTCGTCTTGATTTCGAAGTGAAGGTGGATCGTCGTCGACGCGCCGCCGAAGTCGTTCGAGACTAGGCCTAGACGCTGGCCGCGCGTCACGGTATCGCCGAGTGTGACCGCGAGTTCGTCCATTTTCATGTGGAGATAGCGGTAACGAATGCCGCTGTCGGCGGTGAGCGTGACGGTGTAGCTGCCTATGCTCGTGATCTGGCCGGCCTCTGCCGCGACAGCCCAGTGCAAGCCCTTCTTGCAGGTGGCGGGGCGAATGTCTTGGCCTTGGTGGCCCTTCGCGCCGGGGCAAACCGGCGTGTCCCAACTACGCTTCTCACAGAAGTCGTCGCGCCAGGGGTAGCTGTAGTTCTCCGTGTCGCACTGCCCTCCGCCCGGACCTAAGTAGCCGCCATGCATGTAGACCTGGCTGTTCGGGTATGACGGCGCTTTCTCCAAAGGATAGCGCATGCCGGGCGCGTAGATCGTGTCGGTCTTCACGCCGGTGCCCGAGTTCGGAAGAAGTTCGCCCGGAGGTTCGAACAGGAACGTGTTGCCGTTCGGGTCCTTCGGCGGATCGGGTGTGGGCTCCGGTTGCGGGTCCGGCTGAGGTTGCGGATCGGGTTCGGGCTGTGGCGGGGGATCCGGCTGCGGCGTCGGCTCCGGTTCGGGTGCCGGCTGTTCCGCCGGCGGGAAAATCTGATCGGTCGTGCACGGCGTCTTGCCGCCGCATTGCACGAAGAACGCCCATGCCACGAAGGCCAGGATCAGGACCATGACGACAATGAGAAAGCCGCGCATCAGGGTGAATCCGGTCCGGCGAGTGCCATACGCTCGGCGAGTTTTTGGATGAACAACGGCTTTGTGCACCGTTCGTCGGTTTCGACTTGGCGGCACTCGATCGCGATGAGGTAAGCGGCACCGAAACGGCTAAACGTCACGTCGAAGCCGCCTTCGGTTTTGTCGATCGAGATCGGCACTTCGCGGCCCGCGACCATACTTTTCAACTTTCCCTGGGCGAACCGCATCAGCGGATCGTCCTTTGCCAGCACAGCGGCGCGGCGTTCGCCATGCACCTCGACCGTGATGTCGCCCATGCGGATCGACGCGGCGTAGGAATCGGGACGCGGAAAGACGTGCACCGGCGCCGCGACCAGTGTTTGCTCGATCGGCAGCAGCAGGGGCAGCGACGGGTTCGGCGCGTTGGCGGCGATCGTCAACTTGAGTCTTGGTGCACGTTGCAGGCGCTGGTTTTTTACCGCGTCGCGAACCTCTTCCCAATCGACCGGCATCAACCGGCGCGCGGGCGGTTGTGCGGGTTGCGTCGCTCCGGGTGGAGTGGGTTGCGCGATGGCGAACACTGCGGCGACGGCGGTTGCAACGGCCGCGACGCCAATCCATGCGAAGCGCATCGAAGGAGACTCCGGTTGGCCGGAGGATTATGCCCCACGGCTCAAGGGTGGGCGAGAGCTTCTTTCAGGCCAGTGATGAACTGCCGTCCCGCCGGGACGGCAACTGAAGAGCCCGCAAAATCGCCGCCGATCGGCTCCGCCCGGCCGCCGAGGCACTTCGCCAAGAACGCTTCGGAGATTGCATAGAATGAAAGACGGTTCTCGGGTCGTGCGAAGCCGTGGCCCTCATCGGAGTAGAGAACGTACGTCACGGGTGCCCCTTTCCGCGCTGCGGCGCGTGCAATTTGATTCGCTTCCATCTGTTTGACACGCGGGTCGTTCGCTCCGTGCGCAATCAACAGCGGGCGTTCGATCTTGTCAGCGCGGAACAGGGGCGAGCGGCTCTTCAGCAGGGC
>CXWL01106180.1_pt1 | contig 21976 bp, 18 predicted proteins | sample 590931 | NCBI WGS metagenome assembly CXWL01 (sample SAMEA3498368, study PRJEB10139) | groundwater metagenome | biome: water well; material: biofilm material | place: Germany | collected 2015-04-27 | reverse complement strand
GCGCCACACCGTTCCTGCAAGAGCTGCTGGCCGAGGCCGAGAAGCAGGGCCGCCGTCTGCCCTCGCTGCGCAGCTATGCCTGCGGCGGCGCGGCGGTGCCGGGCGCGCTGATTCGCAAGGTGTCCTCGGTGCTCGAGCATTGCCGCGCATTTAGGGTATACGGGTCGAGCGAAGTGCCGCTGACCACCATCGGCTTCATCGGTCCCGAGCAGGCTGAACTGGCGGCCGACACCGATGGCCAAGTCGTGCACTACGAGGTGCGCGTCACCGACGACGACGGGGTCGCGCTGGCCGACGGCTGCGACGGCGAAATCCGGGTGCGCGGCCCGGCCATGCTGCTCGGTTACCTCGACGTGCAGCAAAACGCCGACAGCTTCGACGGCGACGGCTATTTCCTGACCGGCGACCTCGGTCACCTGACGGCGCAGCGCGCGCTGGTGATCACGGGGCGCAAGAAGGACCTGATCAACCGCGGCGGCGAGAAAGTCAGCGCCAAGGAAATCGAAGACATCCTGTACCTCCATCCGGCCATCGAGGAGGCGGCCATCGTCGCGATGCCGCATGCGCGCCTGGGCGAGGCGGTGTGTGCGTTTGTCACGCTGAAAGCCGGCCATTCCCTCACGCTCGCGCAGCTGCTGGTACATGTTGCAGCGGCCAAAGTGGCTCGACAGAAACATCCGGAATGCCTCATCGTGCTCGACGCTTTCCCGCGCACGGCGTCCGGCAAGGTCCGCAAGGACCAGTTGCGCGCCGATATCCGGCAACGGCTGCAGGCAGCGTCATGATGCTTGCCGCCTCGCCTTGGTTTTCCCCCACCCTGTTTAGAGACGCTCATGGACTTTTCGCTTTCACCCGATATCAAGGATCTGCAGGAACGCACGCGGCATTGCCGAGGTCGTCATCCCGCTGGAGAACGATCCGCGCCAAAGCGGCCACGGCCCCGCCGAAGCACTGCGCACCGAGCTGGTGGAGCAGGCCCGCGCGGCCGGCCTGCTGACCCCGCACGCCTCGCGCGAACTGGGCGGCCTTGGCCTGAGCCACGTCGCCAAGGCGGCGGTGTTCGAAGCGGCCGGCTATTCGCCGCTCGGTCCGGTCGCGCTGAATATCCATGCGCCGGATGAAGGCAATATCCACCTGATGGAAGTGGTCGCCTCGCCGGCGCAAAAACAGCGCTGGCTGCGGCCGCTGGTCAAAGGCCGCACCCGCTCCTGCTTCGCGATGACGGAACCGGCGCCGGGCGCCGGTTCCGATCCATCGATGCTGCAGACCATCGCCGTCAAGGATGGCGATGATTACCTGATCAGCGGCACCAAGTGCTTCATCACCGGCGCCGAAGGCGCCAGCTTCGCGATCATCATGGCGCGCATGGAAGACGGCTCGGCAACCATGTTCTTGTCCGATATGGATCGCCCCGGCATCGTGCTCGAACGCCTGATGGAGTCGCTCGATTCCTGCTTCGCGGGCGGTCATGGCGTGCTGAAATTCGACCAGCTGCGGATTCCTGCCAGTGACGTGCTCGGTGAAATCGGCAAGGGCTTTCGCTATGCTCAAATTCGCCTGGCGCCGGCCCGCCTGACCCACTGCATGCGCTGGCTCGGCCAGGCCCAGCGGGCGCATGATGTCGCGCTCGCGTATGCCAGCCAACGCCAGGCCTTTGGCAAGGCGCTGGGCGAACATGAAGGCGTCGGTTTCATGCTGGCCGATAACGAAATGGACCTGCATTCGGCCCGGCTGAACATCCTGCATACCGCGTGGGTGCTCGACCAGGGCGGGCGCGGCAATCTCGAGTCGAGCATGACCAAGGTGATCTGTTCTGAGGCGATCTGGCGCATCGTCGACCGCTGCGTGCAGATTCTCGGCGGGCGCGGCGTCACGGGGGAAACCATCGTCATGCGCATCTTCAAGGATGTGCGCGCATTCCGTATTTATGACGGTCCGAGCGAAGTGCACCGCTGGAGCATCGCCAAGAAAATCGTCGGCGTCCAGCAAAAGAAAGGAGTGCCAGCATGACCCAGTTCTCCGTGAAAGTGATGCGCAAGCAGCGCGAGGCGGACGATATCGTCAGCTTTGAACTGGCCAGTACCGATGGCAGCGCGCTGCCGCCGTTCAGTGCCGGTTCGCATATCGACGTGTTCATCCGCGACGGGCTGGTGCGCCAGTATTCCCTGTGCAACGACCCGTCGGAACAACATCGCTACCTGATTGGCGTGCTGCGCGATCCGGCATCGCGCGGCGGCTCGGTGGCCATGCATGACGACGTCGCCGAGGGCGCCACGCTGCGGATCAGCGCACCGAAGAATCACTTCGCGCTGACGCCTGCCGCGCGCACGATCCTGTTCGCCGGCGGCATCGGCATCACGCCGATCCTGTGCATGGCCGAACGGCTGGCCGAAACGCACGCCGATTTCGAGCTGCACTATTGCACCCGATCGAGCGAACGCACGGCGTTCCAGGCCCGCATCGCCGCTTCCTCGTTTGCCGGCAAGGTGCATTTCCACTTCGATGCCGGGCCTGCGCAGCAGAAGCTCGACCTTGCCAACGTGATCGCGCAGCCCGATGCCGGCAGCCATCTGTATGTCTGCGGCCCCGGCGGGTTCATCGATCACGTCACCAGCACGGCAAGGAACATGGGGTGGGGCAGCGCCCAGGTGCATCTGGAGTATTTCAGCGCGCAAGTGCGGGACACCTCCGCCGATCAGCCCTTCGAAGTCAAGCTCGCCAGCAGCGGCCAGTGCTATACCATCCCCGCCGACCGCTCCATCGTCGAGGTGCTGGCCGGTCACGGCATCGTGATCCCGATGGTGTGCGAGGAGGGCATCTGCGGCACGTGCATCACCCGGGTGCTGGAAGGCGTGCCGGACCACCGCGACCAGTATTTCACGCCGGAAGAACAGGCCGAAAACAATCAGTTTACCCCCTGCTGTTCGCGCGCCAGGAGCGCCACGCTGGTGCTGGATCTGTAGGCATCGTCCGGCCCCGGCCGCTGGTATGCCGTATCGAACAAGAATACCGAACCCAAGGAGAGATGAGCGTGAGTTCAAGCATACCAACGCCGGAATCCATCGCAGCCAGGTTTGCCATCACCGAAGTGATCCACCGCTATGGCCGCGGCATCGACAGTAGGGACCGGGCCATGATCCTGTCATGCTGGCATCCCGGCGGCACCGATGACCACGCGCCGCTGTACTCAGGCAGCGCCGAAGGATTCGTCGAGTGGTCGATGCCGGTGCATCGTGCCATGCGGATCGCGAGCCGCGCCTTCTCAGCGAGTCTGATCGAGCTGGACGGCGACAAGGCTGACGCCGAAACCAGCTGGTCAGTGGTGCTCCAGGTCAACCACGCCGGCGCACGCTTCGATATCATGGCCGACGGCCGCTACTTCGATAAGCTCGAATGCATCGATGGCACCTGGGCCTTCCGCCACCGCCGCGCTGTGCTCGACCGCCACCGGATCGATCCGCTCGGCCGCACGCTCGCCGACTTTGCCGGTGCTGCGCTGATGCCGGCGCTTGGCGGCGCAGCGGAGCATGCGCAACGCGCGGCCGGCACGGCGCCCGGTGCGGCGGATTCGGGCCTGAAATGAGATCGAACCACGGCACCGATTGCGACGTCCTGCATGGCTGTTGCACCCACCTGCCGGTGCGCCAGGCGGACCAATGGAAAATCGCCAAGTGCCCGCGCACGCTTGTCGCGCGCCAGGGGAGACGCGCGCGTCGCGGATTGGGCGCCCGGCATGGTGGCGCTCCAGCACACGGCCTGATCGGCGCACCTTCCCCCGGCCAGCCACACGGCTGGCTACCCTGCATTCGAGGAGATGTTCAATGACTACAGACATACATCACGTCGCCCAGCGCGACGTCCGCATTGGCATGCTGATATGCTTGGCAATGATGCCGACCAGCCTCTGGTTGCCCTCCTTGCTAGGCGCACTGCACGATGGCTACGGGACCGGCCCCGTAGCGCTGAGCCGGTTGGCGTTTTCCGGCGTGTTCGGGTTCCAGTTCGCCTGCCTGTTCACCAGCACCAAGAGCATCGCGCAGCTGAGGCGCTGGGTCCTGATCGCGTGCGCGCTGCTGGTCGCGGTCCATTGCAGCCTGATGCTGTGGGCGCCGGCCGTGCCATTCATCGTGTTGCAGCCGCTGGCCGGCCTCGGCGCCGGGGCAGGCTTCGGGTATGTCCTGAAATTATGCGGCGCGTCGGCCCATCCGACGCGCAACTTCGGCATCTTGACGGCCTCGACCTCGGTGATGATGATGATCGGCTTCCAGGCGGTGGGGTTGCTGATCGGTGCATACGGCATCCGCGACGGGGTGCTCGATCCGGGCGCGATGCGCCAGGTTGTAAAGATGATCTTCGGCATCTACGCCAGCTTTGCTCTCGCCGGTATGTTGTTACTGCTTTCGAGCCGGCGTCCCGAGCCGAGACAAGCGCCGGCCGCCGCGGCAGCCGCCCAAGGTGGAATGGGGCCTATGGTCCGGCTTGGTTTGGCGGCCATCGTGCTGACGTTCATGGGGCATGGCAGCATCTGGGCCTTCCTGCAGATACTCGGCAGCTCGCACGGCTTCGGCGTGGCCGCGGTCGCCAACGCGATGTCGGCGTTTGCGATCGCCGGCGTGGTCGGCAGCCTGACGGCGGCGGCATTGCCGCAACAGGTGACGCGCTCGGCGGTGATGGGCGCGGCCGCAGTGGTGCTCAGCGGTGGCCTGTATGCGCTGTTTGCGCCCGCCTCGCTGGACTGGTATATCGCCGGGTGTGCCATCGCCGGCTTTTATTGGAACTTCGTTTTTCCCTTGCTGTTGGGGATACTGGCACGGATTGATTCGACTGGCCGCGGGCCGGTGCTGGGCGGCACGATGGCCAGCCTCGGCTCGGCCTTTGGGCCATTGTTGGCGGGACTGGTAATCCACGATAATCATTTCGAACGGGTGGGATGGCTGGTTGGCGGATTGTGCGCGGCCGGCTTGGCCGGCGTGATCCGGGTCGAGCGATGCAGCACTGGCGCAGCGCCTGTTGCGCTGCGCTCCAAGGCTGCCGGCTAACCGGTATCGCCGGTCATGGGGGCGAACAGGAGCCGATCAGTTTGACCGGGCATGCGCATGCTCAAGCGCTGCCGTGCGGCCCATTGACGCCGTGTGCAATGATACAATTGTCCAGTGCCTTACAATCAGAAGGCAATCCAGGCAGTCGGGACCGAACGATACCTTCGTATTCCGGCCAGCTTGCCGATCACGATAGCATGAACAGCCAATGTCCGGCAGAAAAATACCATGACCAAGGAAATGCAAAATACTGATTACACGTCGGCAGCGAGACCGCGTGTGACGACCCGTGCAACCGGGCGCCAGGCAGAGAAAAGCTTGCTGACCCAGGCTGCGATCCTGGAGGCCACGATCCGCTGCCTGGTTGACCTGGGCTATACCAACACGACCATGGAGCGTATCGCGGAAAGTGCAAAGGTATCGCGCGGCGCGATGATGCACCACTACGATTCGCGTGCCGACGTCATCGAAAACGCCGCCATTTACTTGGCCGACATGCGGCTGAACGAATTTGAAAAACTGGCGCGCAAGGTGGTGCCGCCGGTGACGGACGGCTTTATTTCGCTGATGCATTTTGAAAAGACGATCGAGTTGGTCAGGCGGTTTTATGGCTTGCACAGCTTTACGGCATTGCAGGAGTTATTGCTGGCGGCGCGCACCGACAAAGCGCTCGCCGTTGTCATGCGCAAGGTCGAGAAGTCCATCAACCTGCGCATGACGGAATTGATTTCGACTATTTTCCCGTACTGGGACGACATGCCCGCCACGATGGAATTGCTGATCGATTTGTATCACTTTGCGCTCAAAGGGGTGGCCATGAGCCAGTCGAACTACCTCGACAAGAAGCGCGAGGACCAGCTGAAGACCTTGCTGGCGCAGGTCGGGTATGACATGTACCTGGCTGCGCGCGAAGCGCCGCCAGGCACTCGCTAGCGGCGCAGCGGCCGGCCACGGCGCGGCATCGCCGGCCAGCACGGCCAAGCAGCGATCGACGCAGTCTGCCGCGGCTGACACCGTGGCGGCGTGCCTCGGCTCTGGCTGGCCCCGCAAGCGGGCCGTCCCACACCGGCTTGCGCTGCGCTCTGCGCCAATCGGACCCGGCGCGCGCAATAGGCCGGTCCAACCGGCGGCTGCGATCGAGCGCGCCGCTGCCGTTTCCCTCACATCTTTCGCCCGGCGCATGCCTTCCCGCCCCGGGAGGGCGATCCATGCGCGCGCCGCTACGCCACCAGCCGTCGCCCTGCGTTTGCTGGCACGCCACCAGCAAAGCCGCTCCGGCCGATAATAATTTTAAAAACAGGATTGATTGTTTTAATAAAGTATGACATTGTGTTCGCACGGTCAGCGCTATTTCGCACGCGCCATTGACCATACCAACAAAGGAGCAGCAATGACACAGCGTGAAGTCGTGATAGTCGGTCTGGCCCGCACCGCCATAGGGACGTTTGGCGGCGCACTCAAGGACGTCTCGTTATGCGCGCTCGGCACCACTGCCGTGCGCGCGGCGCTGACGCGCTCCGGCGTCGAGCCGGCGCAGGTCGGTCATGTCGTCATGGGTAACGTGGTGCCGACCGAGCCGCGCGATGCCTACCTGAGCCGGGTTGCGGCGATCGATGCCGGCATCCCGCAAGAAACCCCTGCCTTCAACGTCAACCGTCTGTGCGGTTCCGGCTTGCAGGCTGTCATCAGTGCCGCCCAGAGCATCCTGCTGGGCGATGCCGATGTCGCCATCGGCGGCGGTGCCGAGTCGATGAGCCGCGGCCTGTACATGCTGCCGGCGGCACGCTGGGGCGCGCGCATGGGTGACACGCAAGCGGTCGACTACGTGTCCGGGATCCTGCATGATCCGTGGCAGTCGGTGCACATGGGCATGACGGCGGAAAATGTCGCGCAGCGTTATGGGATCACCCGCGGCATGCAGGATGCGTTGGCGCTGGAAAGCCAGCGCCGGGCCGCCCACGCGATCGCCGCCGGCTACTTCAAGCAGCAGATCGTGCCGGTCGAGATCAAGACGCGCAAAGGCGTGGTCCTGTTTGACACCGACGAACATGTGCGTGCCGACAGTTCGCTCGAATCGCTGGCAAAAATGAAGGCAGTCTTCAAGCAGGACGGCATGGTCACCGCCGGCAATGCGTCAGGCCTGAACGACGGCGCCGGCGCCGTGGTCCTGGCCGATGCGCGCCGCGCCGCGGCCCTCGGCCTGAAGCCGCTGGCGCGCCTGGTCGCCTACGCCCATGCCGGGGTTGAGCCGCTCTACATGGGAATCGGACCGGTCCCTGCCACGCGGCTTGCGTTGCAGCGTGCCGGACTGCGGGTCGAGGATCTCGATGTGATCGAGGCGAATGAAGCGTTCGCTGCCCAGGCATGCGCAGTCACGCAGGAACTCGGTCTTGATCCGGCCAGGGTCAACCCAAACGGCTCCGGCATTTCGCTGGGCCACCCGGTCGGCGCCACCGGCGCCATTATCACGGTCAAGGCGATCCACGAACTGCACCGGATCGGCGGCCGCTATGCGCTGGTGACGTTGTGCATCGGCGGCGGCCAGGGCATCGCGGCCATCTTCGAGCGACTTTGACCGCAGCGCCAATTACTCAATAAAAGGAAGTAGGGGAGCAGCATGGAAATCAAAATGGTTGGCATGGTTGGCGTGGTTGGCGCCGGCATCATGGGCAGCGGGATTGCGCAGATCTGCGCATTGGCCGGACGTGAAGTGGTCATGGTCGACGTGTCGGCCGCGGCGATCGAGCGTGGCATCAACTCGATCAACTCGATCCTGCTGCGCTCGGTCGCCAAGGGCCGCCTGACCGAGACGGAGAAAAGCGCGGCCTTGGCGCGCATCAAAGGGACCACCAGTTACGTCGACCTGGCCGGCTGCGACGTGGTGATCGAAGCGGCCACCGAGAATGAAGCACTGAAGCTGGCCATCCTCAAGCAGATCGATGCCGTGTTGCCGCGCGAGGCCATTATCGCCACCAATACGTCGTCGATCTCGATCACCAAACTGGCAACGGCGAGCAGCTATCCGAACCGTTTCATCGGCATGCATTTTTTTAATCCGGTGCCCGTGATGGCGCTCGTCGAGCTGATCCGCGGCCTGCAGACCTCGGACCACACCCATGAACGCGCTCGCATGTTGGCCACGACCATCGGCAAGACGCCGATTTCGGTCAAGAACAGTCCCGGCTTCGCGGTCAACCGGATCCTGTGCCCGATGATCAACGAAGCGATCTTTGTCTTGCAGGAGGGCCTGGCATCGGCCGAGCAGATCGACCAGGGCATGAAGCTGGGCTGCAGCCACCCGATCGGCCCGCTCGCGCTGGCCGACATGATCGGCCTCGATACGCTGCTGTCAGTACTGGAGACCTTCTATACGGGCTTTAATGATCCCAAGTACCGGCCCGCGCCGCTGCTGCGCGAAATGGTCGATGCGGGACGGCTCGGATGCAAGGCCGGACATGGCTTCTACCATTATGGCTGAGCAAGATCAAGCCAACACAATGGGCCGCATGGACGACTTGATGAACGCGGCGTTGACGTGCTTCCTGGCCAATGCGGCGCGCGCCCAGGCGGTCACGATCACGGACACCCGCCTGCTGTCCGGCGGCACGATCCAGGAAAACTGGCTGGTGCGCGCCGACGTCCGCGGTGGCGCCCATCAGGGCGAACTCGATGTCGTGGTGCGCACCGATTCGCTGTCGGGTGTCTCGCTCAGCCATAACCGGGCCCAGGAATTTTCCCTGCTGACGCAGGCCTTTCGCGCCGGGGTGACGGTGCCGGAGCCGCTGTGGCTGTGCGAGGATCCGCGCCTGATCGGCCGCCAGTTTTTCGTCATGCGGCGCATTGGCGGCGCGGCGCACGGTCATGTCGTGGTCAAGGACCTGAGGCTGGGCGGTGACCGTCGCCTGCTGACGCAGCGGCTGGGTACCGAATTGGCGCGCATCCACTCGATCCGGCCGCCGTGCGGCGCGCTCGACTTCTTGCCTTGGTATGACGATGCACCGGCGCAGCAGTCGATCCGCCGCTTGCGCGCCTACCTCGACACGCTGACGATCACGCATCCGCCGCTCGAGTGGGGGCTGCGATGGCTGCAACGCCATGCGCCGCCGCGCGGCGAAATCGTGCTCAGCCATCGTGATTTCCGCACGGGCAATTACATGGTCGACGAGAACGGACTGACCGGCATCCTCGACTGGGAATTTGCCGGCTGGAGCGATCCGCTGGAAGACCTCGGCTGGTTTCTTGCAAAATGCTGGCGCTTCGGCGCCAACCAGCGGGAGGCCGGCGGGATCGGCGAGCGGGAGGACTTCTATCGCGCCTACGAAGCCGGCGCGGGGCGGCCGATCGCCCGGGACCAGGTGCGCTACTGGGAAGTGATGGCGCATATGAACTGGGCCATGATCGCGCTGCAGCAGGCTGAACGCCACGTTTCCGGCGAGGAGAGATCGCTGCTGCTGGCGCTCACCGGCCATGTCGTACCGGAACTGGAATATGAAATCATGCTGATGACAGGACAAGACTGATGCGCCATGAGCCGAACGGCAGCGACCTGCTCGAGACCGCGCGCGCGCTGCTGCGCAATGAATTGATCGCCCTCCTGCCACCCGGGCGGCGCGGCCAGGCCTTGATGATTGCGAATGCGATGGCGATCGCGGCACGCCAGCTTTCCACCGGCAACCGCAACGACTGGTTGGAACTGCGCGGCGTGCAGGCCCTGTTGGGCACGCCCTCGTCGGTCATGCTCGCGCCGGACGCCCTGCATGACACCCTGGTGGCATGCAACGCTCGCCTCGTCGATGCGATCGTCGATGGGCGCGCCGACCCGGGCAGCGCGCTGCACGCGGATAGCGCAGCGTTCCTGTTGGCCACGGCACGGCGCAAGGTCGAGGAAAGCAACCCCAAGTACCTGGCGCCCTGCGGATGTCCGCAGTCACGCGTCGGGGCTATTTCATTACCACACAGGAAGGCAGTGTATGAGCAGCAGCGATAGTCCCGTTGTATACCAGCGCGAGGGAGCGCTTGCCAGGATCCGTTTCAACCGGCCCGCTTCCTTGAATGCGATCGACCAGTCGCTGTCCGAAGCTTTGCTCGCCATCTGCCAGGCGATACAGGCTGATCCGGGCGTGCGCGTGGTGCTGCTCAGCGGCGCAGGCAAGGCGTTCCTGGCCGGAGGCGATCTGCAGCCGTTTCACGCCGATCTGCCGGGGGCGCCCGCAACGGCTGGCCGCATCATTCGGCCGCTGCACGCGGCGTTGGCGATCCTGACCGCCCTGCCGCTGCCGGTTCTGGGCAGTTTGCACGGCGCGGTGGCAGGAGCCGGCGTCAGTGTGGCCCTGGCTTGCGATCTGTGCATTGCGGCCAGTGACACCCGCTTCAACCTGGCCTACGCGCGGGTGGCCACCAGTCCGGATGGCGCGGCCACGTGGTCGCTGCCGCGCGTGGTCGGCTTGCGCAAGGCGCTCGAACTGGCACTGCTGGCCGACACCTTCGACGCCGCCGAGGCATTGCGCATGGGCCTCGTCAACCGGGTGGTGGCGCCGGATGCGCTGGCCGCGGAAACCGAGGCCCTCGCACAGCGCCTGGCCCAAGGTCCGACCATTGCGTTCGGCCACACCAAGCGCCTGATGCGCGCCTCGTTCGAACGCGCCATGGCGGACCAGATGGAGGCCGAGTGCGCGGCGTTTGCGGCCTGTGCCGCCAGCGCCGATTTTGCCGAAGGCTTGGCGGCATTCTTTGAGAAGCGCCGCCCCGCGTTTGCCCCCGGTTGATATCGCTTTGCAAGACATTTCCACCACAACCCGAAAGGATTCGACCATGAAAATCGGCATACCTGCCGAAACGCGGCAGGGCGAAACCCGCGTTGCCGCCACGCCCGAGACCGTCAGGGCGCTGATCGCTGCCGGCCACGCGGTGCTGCTGCAGGCCGGCGCCGGCAACTCGGCCAGCGTGACCGATCAAGCGTATCGCGAGGCCGGCGCCAGCATCGGCAATGCCGCCGATGCGTTCGGCACCGACATGGTGCTGAAAGTGCGCGCACCGAGTGCGGCCGAGCTGACATTGATGAAGCCGGGTGCGGTGCTGATCGGCATGTTGAATCCTTTCGACGGCGTCAATACCGCCGCGATGGCCGCGCACGGGCTGCGCGCATTTGCGCTCGAAGCGGCGCCGCGCATTACCCGTGCGCAGTCAATCGACGTGCTGTCGTCGCAAGCCAATGTCGCTGGCTACAAGGCGGTCCTGCTGGCCGCGAATACCTATCAGCGCTTCATGCCGATGCTGATGACCGCCGCCGGCACCGTCAAGGCCGTGCGCATGCTGGTCATGGGAGTCGGCGTTGCGGGCCTGCAAGCGATTGCCACGGCCAAGCGACTCGGCGCGGTAATCGAGGCGTCCGACGTGCGGCCGCCGGTCAAGGAACAGGTCGAATCGCTGGGCGCCAAATTCATCGACGTGCCATTTCTCACGGAGGAAGAAAAGGACATTGCACAAGGCAGCGGCGGCTACGCCCGCCCGATGCCGGCCGACTGGCTGCGCCGCCAGGGGGAACTGGTGCATGAACGCGCCCTGCTGGCCGATATCGTCATCACCACCGCACTGATTCCGGGCCGCAAGGCACCGATTCTGATCGGCGAAGACACCGTCAAGGCCATGAAGCCCGGCTCGGTGATTGTCGACATGGCGGTCGGGCAGGGCGGCAACTGCCCGCTCTCCGAAGCGGGCAAGACGGTCATGAAATACGGCGTGCACATCATCGGCGAGCCCGACCTGGCGACCCTGCTGGCGGCCGATGCGTCGGCCCTGTACGCGCGCAACGTGCGCGATTTCCTCAAGCTGATCGTCGACCAGGATGGCGTACTGGCCATCGATACCGCCGATGAGATCGTCGCCGCCACGCTGCTGTGTTCAGGCGGCGCTGTACTGCGGAATTAAACCAACTTCATCCACCATCACCCAACACGCGCGAGGTCACCATGGACGTCAGTCACACCATCATCAATCTCATCATCTTCGTGCTGGCGATCTACGTCGGTTACCACGTGGTCTGGACCGTCACGCCGGCCTTGCATACGCCGCTGATGGCAGTCACCAACGCCATTTCCGCGATTATCATCGTCGGCGCCATGCTGGCCGCCGGCCTGACCGAAGGCATTATCGGCCAGATCGCCGGAACGCTCGCTGTTGCCTTGGCGGCAGTCAATGTCTTTGGCGGCTTCCTGGTCACCCAGCGCATGCTTGAGATGTTCAAGAAGAAGGAACGCAAGGCGCCGGCGGCGGCGCTGGAAGGCGTTCAATCATGAGCATGAACTTGGTCACCCTGCTGTATCTGCTCGCCTCCGTCTGCTTGATCCAGGCGCTGAAGGGCCTGTCCCACCCGTCGACATCGCGGCGCGGCAACGCCTTCGGCATCAGCGGCATGGCAATTGCCGCCGTCACCACGATCGCGCTGATCGTCAAGCTGAAGTCGGAAGCGCAGGCATCGCCGCTCGGCTATGGCCTGGTCATGCTGGGCGTGCTGGCCGGTGGCGGCGTCGGCGCCTGGTTGGCGCGCACGGTCGAAATGACCAAGATGCCGGAACTGGTGGCAGCCATGCATTCGCTGATCGGACTGGCCGCGGTAGGGATCGCCGTGGCCGTGGTGTCCGAGCCTTTTCCGTTCAATATTGTGGTGGAAAAGGGGGCGGCGATTCCGTTTGGGAATCGTCTCGAACTGTTCATTGGCACCTTTGTCGGTGCGATCACGTTTTCCGGTTCGGTCATCGCTTTCGGCAAGTTGTCTGGCAAGTACAAGTTCCGCCTGTTCCAGGGTGCGCCGGTCACCTTTCGCGGCCAGCATGGCTTGAATCTGATGCTGGCGTTGCTGATGCTCGGCCTTGGCATGGCATTCTGCCTGGCGCCCGGCACGCCTCCGGCCTGGTTGCCATTCATCCTGATGGCTGGCATTGCCGTCGCGCTGGGCGTACTGATAATCATCCCGATCGGTGGCGCCGACATGCCAGTGGTCGTGTCAATGCTCAACAGCTATTCGGGGTGGGCAGCGGCAGGTATCGGCTTCTCGCTGAACAATGCGATGCTGATCATCGCCGGTTCGCTGGTCGGATCGAGCGGTGCAATCCTGTCGTACATCATGTGCAAGGCGATGAACCGCTCGTTCTTCAATGTGATCCTGGGCGGCTTCGGTGGCGATGCGGTGGTGGCGGCGGCAGCCGGCGCGCAGGCGGCGCGCCCGGTGAAAGCCGGTTCGGCCGACGACGCTGCCTTCGTGATGAGCAATGCCGAGACGGTGATCATCGTGCCCGGCTATGGCCTGGCGGTGGCGCGCGCGCAGCACGCACTGAAGGAACTGGTCGAGAAGTTGACCCACAAGGGTGTCATCGTGAAGTACGCAATCCATCCGGTGGCCGGGCGCATGCCAGGTCACATGAACGTCTTGCTGGCCGAAGCAGAAGTACCTTACGACCAGGTGTTCGAGATGGAGGACATCAACGGCGCCTTCGGCCAAACCGACGTGGTGCTGGTGCTCGGTGCCAACGACGTGGTCAACCCGGCCGCGCGCGATCCGAAATCCCCGATCGCCGGGATGCCGATCCTGGAAGCCTTCAAAGGCAAGACGGTGATCGTCAACAAGCGTTCGATGGCGTCCGGTTATGCCGGCCTGGACAATGAATTGTTCTATATGGAAAAGACGATGATGGTGTTCGGCGACGCCAAGAAGGTCATCGAGACCATGCTGAAGGCGATCGACTAGACCGATGCACGCCGGCAAACGCTCGGCAATTGCATCGACCTGTAGCGGGTTCCATCCCTGAGTTCCCTTCTAACGAAATGATCCACCATGACCGACCTCTCCATCGCCCATAAAGTAACCCAATACCAGCCTGCGCACAAAGTCCGGTTTGTCACCGCCGCCTCGCTGTTCGACGGCCATGACGCGTCGATCAACATCATGCGTCGCATCCTGATGGCGAACGGCGCCGAAGTGATCCACCTCGGGCACAACCGCTCGGTGGACGACATCGTCACCGCGGCCCTGCAAGAAGATGCGCAGGGCATTGCCATTTCCAGCTACCAGGGCGGCCACGTCGAATATTTCAAGTACATGATTGACCTGCTCAAGCAGCGCGGCGGGGCGCACATCAAGGTGTTCGGCGGCGGCGGCGGCGTGATCGTGCCAAGCGAAATCGCCGATCTGCATGCGTATGGCGTCGCCCGGATCTTCAGCCCGGAAGACGGCCAGCGGCTGGGCTTGGTAGGCATGATCCTGGCGATGATCAAGGCCTGCGATCAAGACTTGTCCGGCGCCGCGCCGTCCGGCCTGGATGCGCTGGCCGCCGGCAGCATGGTCGAGCGCCAGCGGCCGCTAGCGCAACTGATCACGGCCTTGGAGAACGACAAGGCGGCGCCGGCGCTGCGGGCCGCGCTGCACGCGGCGGCCGAGCAGATCGCCATCCCGGTGCTCGGGATCACCGGCACCGGCGGCGCAGGCAAATCCTCGCTCACCGACGAACTGATCCGCCGGATCCGGCTCGATCAGGACGACTGCCTGAATTTGGCGCTCATTTCCATCGATCCCTCGCGCCGTAAGTCGGGCGGCGCCTTGCTGGGCGACCGCATCCGCATGAACGCCATCAGCCCATGGGCCGGCCGCGCGCGCGTGTTCATGCGATCGCTGGCGACGCGCGAAGCCGGTTCGGAAATCTCGCCGGCGCTGCCGGATGTGATCGCCGCATGCAAGGTGGCCGGATTTGACATGGTGATTGTCGAAACCTCCGGGATCGGCCAAGGCGACGCCGCCATCGTGCAGCACGTCAACCTGTCCCTGTACGTGATGACACCCGAATTCGGCGCCGCCTCGCAGCTCGAAAAAATCGACATGCTCGACTTCGCCGACTTCGTCGCGATCAACAAGTTCGATCGGATGGGCGCGCAGGACGCCTTGCGCGACGTGGCCAAACAATATCAGCGCAACCGTGAGCTGTGGAGCAAGCGGCCGGAGGAGATGCCAGTCTACGGTACCCAGGCGTCACGTTTTAACGATGATGGCGTCACCGCCCTGTACCAAGGCCTGCTTCCGCAGCTGGCCTTGCGCGGCTTGACGGTCAACCCGGGCAAGCTGGCGCCTGTCAATGTGCGCTTTTCGTCGGGAAAGAATGCGATCGTGCCGCCCGCACGCAGCCGTTATCTGGCTGAGATTGCCGACACGGTGCGCGCCTATCACGTGTTTGTCAGGAAGCAGGCAGGAATCGCGCGCGAGCGCCAGCAGCTGCAGGAAGTCAGGCGCATGCTGGGGGAGGCGGGCAAGGCGGCCGACCTCGACGACCTGATCGCCGAGCGCGAGGCGCAACTCGGCCAAGAAGCGAAGACCTTGGTGGCGATGTGGCCGCAGTTGCAGGCTGCGTATGGCGGTGACGACTACGTTGTCAAGGTTCGCGACAAGGAACAGCGCACCCGGATCGTCGCGACCACGCTCTCCGGGACCAAGATCCGCAAGGTGGCGTTACCGCGCTACCAGGATCACGGGGAAATCCTGCGCTTCCTGATGCTGGAAAACGTCCCCGGCGCCTTCCCCTACAGCGCCGGCGTATTCCCCTTCAAGCGCGAGAATGAGGATCCGACCCGCATGTTCGCCGGCGAGGGGGATGCGTTCCGCACCAATCGCCGCTTCAAGCTGGTCTCGCAAGGGATGGACGCCAAGCGCCTGTCGACCGCGTTCGATTCGGTGACCCTGTATGGCGCCGATCCGGAACTGCGCCCCGACATCTATGGAAAAGTCGGCAACTCGGGCGTTTCCATCGCCACGCTGGACGACATGAAAGTGCTGTACGATGGCTTTGCATTGTGCGATCCGACCACCTCGGTGTCGATGACGATCAATGGCCCGGCGCCGACCATCCTGGCGATGTTCATGAACACGGCGATCGACCAGCAGATCGACAAATTTGAAAGCGAACACGGACGCCGACCGACCGATGATGAGATTGCGCAGATTCGCGCCTGGGTCCTGCACAACGTGCGCGGGACCGTCCAGGCCGACATTTTGAAAGAAGACCAAGGCCAAAACACCTGCATCTTCTCGACCGAGTTTTCGCTGAAGGTGATGGGCGATATCCAGGAGTATTTCGTGCGCAACCAGGTGCGCAATTTTTACTCGGTGTCGATTTCCGGGTATCACATCGCCGAGGCGGGCGCCAATCCGATTTCGCAACTCGCATTCACCCTGTCGAACGGCTTCACCTTCGTCGAAGCCTACCTGGCGAGCGGGATGCACATCGACGAATTTTCGCCTAACCTATCATTCTTTTTCAGTAACGGCATGGATCCGGAATACACCGTCATGGGGCGTGTGGCGCGCCGCATCTGGGCGGTGGCAATGCGCAACAAGTACGGCGCCAACGAACGCGCGCAGAAGCTCAAATACCACATCCAGACGTCTGGCCGCTCCCTGCATGCCCAGGAAATCGATTTCAACGATATCCGGACTACGCTGCAGGCCCTGATCGCGATCTACGACAACTGCAATTCGCTCCATACCAACGCCTATGACGAAGCGATTACCACTCCGACCGACGAGTCGGTGCGGCGCGCCTTGGCGATTCAGTTGATCATCAACCGCGAATGGGGCCTGGCCAAGAACGAAAACCCGAACCAGGGCAGCTTCATCATGGACGAACTGACCGACCTGGTCGAAGAGTCGGTGCTGCAGGAGTTCGAGCGGATCGCCGAACGCGGGGGCGTGCTGGGCGCGATGGAAACCGGCTACCAGCGCGGCAAGATTCAGGAAGAATCGATGCTTTACGAGCACCAGAAGCACGACGGCACCCTGCCTATCGTCGGCGTCAACACCTTCCGCAATCCCAAGGCTGGAGCGACGCACCAGACGATCGAACTGGCGCGCTCGAGCGACGCCGAAAAGCGGTCGCAGCTCAGCCGCCTTGCCGAATTTCATGCGCGCCATGCCGCGGAAAGTCCTGCCATGTTGGCCACCCTTCAACAAGCCGTGATCGACGACAAGAACGTATTTGCCGTGCTGATGGATGCGGTACGGGTGTGCTCGCTCGGCCAGATCACCGATGCCTTGTTCTCCGTTGGCGGACAATATCGGCGCAGCATGTAGCCCGCGTAATGATGGCGCCTGATCGAACCGTCGGGCAATTTTCTTGTTCGCCGCTGCGCGCTCTTTGTTTAGCACAGCGCGCACCTGTGATGGATGCAATGAAATGGAGAAAAAAATGTTGAACCTGCACGATGACGTGATCGTGACCCGCCAGCAAGGCCGGGTCGGCGTCATTGAGCTGAACCGGCCGGCTCAGCTCAATGCTTTGAACGATGCGCTCATGGATGCTCTCGGCACGGCATTGCTGGCGATGGATGCCGACGACGGGATCGGCTGTATCGTGCTTACTGGCGGCGCCAAGGTATTTGCCGCCGGCGCCGACATCGAGGCGCTACAAGACCTATCCTATGCGGATGTGGTGAGTAGCAATTTCATCAGTCGCAACTGGGACACGCTCCGACAGGTGCGCAAGCCGGTGATCGCGGCGGTCGCCGGCTTCGCCCTCGGTGGTGGCTGTGAACTTGCCATGATGTGCGATGTTATCTTGGCAGCCGACAATGCCAAATTCGGTCAGCCGGAAATCCGGCTGGGGCTGATTCCCGGCGCCGGTGGAACGCAGCGCCTGCCGCGGGCGGTATCGAAGGCAAAAGCGATGGAAATGGTGCTTAGCGGGCGCATGATGAATGCGGACGAGGCCGAACGAGCCGGCCTCGTCTCGCGCGTGGTGGCGCTCGACCGGCTTGAGGATGAGGCCTTGGCAGTCGCCACGGTGATCGCCGGGATGTCGCTGATTAGCGTGATGGCGGCCAAGGAAGCGCTGAACCGCGCCTACGAAAGCCCGCTGTCTGAAGGCCTGCTGTTTGAACGGCGCAGCTTTCACGCCATGTTCGCTACGCGCGACAAGAAGGAGGGCGTCGCGGCGTTTCTCGAGAAACGCAAGCCGAAATTCAGCCATGACTAACCGGCCCGGCGGGATGCCGGTGGGTCAAGCTGGAACGCGCAACGTCCATGCTTCCCACTTTGATCGCCTTGGCATGCCTCGACTCTCATAACCTCAACTAATCGAACCGCCCGGTGCGGACCCGCAATGCCGGGTGGCGTGGCAGTTGCGCCTTGCAAGCGCATGAAATTCAGCGGCCTGAAATGGCTGCCGCGGCAAAGCCTAGCCAGGCTAGTCCCCTTCGATGGGGCGCTGCAGGAAGGCTTGCACGCGTTCATCGATTTCCTCGCACAGGCGCGATACCTGGCTCTTGGACACACCGCTCATGCCCATGGCCTTGACCAGCTCGTCGACCGAGCGGGTGGAAATGCCTTGGATGTAGGCTTCCTGGATGACCGCCGTGAGGGCCTTCTCGGCCGTACGCCGCGGCTCCAGGAAGTCGGGAAAGTAGCTGCCGCTGCGCAGCTTGGGAATCTTCAGGCCGACGGTGCCGGCACGGGGTTCAAGGACTCGCTCGCGGTATCCGTTGCGGCTGTTGGTGCGTTCGTCGCTGCGCTCGCCGTACGCGGCCTTGCATAGCGCTTCGACATCCATTCCATGAGACGTTGCAAGGCAAATTGAAGCGTTTGTTTGATGAAATCGGCATCCGCTGCCTTTGCGGCCAGTTCCGTCAGTGCCATAGTAGTAGGCGTGGTCATCGTGGTTTCCTCTGAGTTGGTTTAAGGTCGTCAAACCCAAACTACCCATGAATCACGATGGCCGCCTCATCACTCCGCAAGCCTAGACGCCTAACTCAGCGCCACCTTCATACACCACTCCGTGGGACACGATCCGCGGATTCGAAGCTTTAATGAACACGCCACCTTCGCGCTGCCTGGAACTGGCTGCCAAGATGAAGGAGCTCGGCATCAAGCCGGAGTGGGAAGTATTCAGCCCGACCATATTCTGCAAGACGTGGCGAGGCTTATCGAAAGCGGTCTGGACGAATCGCCGTATTTCATCAACCTGCTACTGGGCGCCCACCGCGGCTGCCAGAACGCGATGCCCTACACCCCGCGCATCCTGCAAAGCATGGTCGACCTGCTTCCCAAGGACTGCATTTTCGGCGTCAGCGGCATTGGCTCGGCGCAACTGCACTCCGGTATCAATTCGCTGCTGCTTGGCGGGGCACGCGCGTACCGGCCTGGAAGACAATTTGTACTATGCGCATGGCGAACTGGCGACCAATGTCAGGCTGATGGAACGCCTGGTCCGCATCATCCGCGACTTGGGCATGGAGCCGGCGACGCCGGCCGAGGCGCGCGCCATCATGGGCCTGCCACGATCCAGCACCTGCGCATGAAAATCGGCAGACTTGGTCTGACGACGCAATTGGTTCGTATGAAAGCGCTGGCCGAGGCAAATACCGCGCGCATCCGCGCGGTAGCCATGAGTGGTGAGCCGGGCTGGCAGCGATGTTCGCAAACGGAATCGGGCACGCAATCAATGACTTTGGCGCTGCGCTCGGCGCAATATTGGCGTGCGCTCGACTGCTCCAATGGTTCGGAATCGGACCTGAATTGATGCCATGGAAGCTCCATAATCGATCACCGCCCTTGCTCGACACAGCGGCCAGTTGGCACGAGGAACATGATCGCACGAAACTGGGCACTCACCATTGTGTCTTGAATTCAGGTTCCACTATAATGATCTGTCAAATCTGTTGCACCTGCGATTAAATGTAAAGGGAAAATAATTTTCTCAGCAGGCTGACTCGATATCGAAAGTTGCTGGACACCTATTGGCTTTATGATTACCTCCGTCGTGCCGCCGGATCTCCACGCTGCTACCATCTTGATTATCGACGATACACCCGCCAATGTGGGGATCGTGGTAGAGCACCTGGAAGATCATGGCTTTCGGGTGAGCATCGCCCAAGAAGGCGAAGAGGGGTTGGCACGGGCCGAATTTGTCCAGCCAGATATTATCTTGCTCGACGTGATGATGCCGGGCATCGATGGTTTCGAGACCTGTCGCCGCTTGAAAGCCTCCGACACAACGCGCGATATCCCGGTGATTTTCATGACCGCTCTGGCCGATACCCACGACAAGATCACGGGCTTTTCGGCTGGCGGCGTCGATTACATCACGAAACCATTTCAGATTGAAGAAGTGTTGGCGCGCGTCACTACGCATCTCGCCTTGCGCAGCGCGCAGAAGCGCTTGGCCGAGCAAAATGTCCAGCTGCAGCAAGAGGTCGCCATGCGCCAGCGCGCAGAAGCGGATCTACAAATTGCCAATAATGCGCTGGAAGAGCGGGTCGCCGAACGTACGGCCGAGTTAGTCCGGACCAATGCCAGCCTGGAACAGGAAATCGCCGAGCACAAGGAGGCTGAAGGGCGTATTGTCTTCATGGTGCACCACGACGCGCTGACCGGGCTCCCCAATCGCCTGTTGCTGGAGGACCGCATCAATCAGGCGATCGCACAAGCGCGCCGCCACCAGAATGAAGTGGTGGCGCAGCTGCACATCGATCTGGATTACTTCAAAACCATCAATGATTCGCTCGGCCACGAGATTGGCGATCGCCTGCTGCAGGCGGTGGCATCCCGCCTGCAGCAATGTGTGCGTGAGGGCGACAGCGTCGCGCGCCTGGGCGGCGACGAGTATGTCATTTGCCTTGCCGCGTTACCAGACAGCAATGACGCGGCCATGGTGGCCGACAAGGTCCTGGAATCCCTGGCCCTGCCGTTTGCCGTGGAGGGACACGAGTTGCACGTCAGTGCCAGTATCGGCATCGGCCTCTATCCTGCCGATGGCAGCGACGCGCCGTCGCTGATGCGCGCGGCCGACGCGGCCATGTACCAGGCCAAGCGGAAAGGGCGCGGAAATTACCAGTTTTTTACAGCCGCCCTCCATGAAGCGGCGCAGCGGCGCATGAGCGTGACCAACCAGCTGCGCCAAGCGCTCGCGCACAACGAGTTTTCGGTGTATTACCAACCCCAGGTGGATATGGAAAGCGGCCGCATTTTTTCGGCGGAAGCGCTGCTGCGCTGGACTCCACCGGGTAAAGCGCCGATATCCTGCGCCGATTTCATCGCGATCGCCGAAGAAACCGGCTTCATTCTGCCGATCGGCGAATGGGTGTTGCGCCAGGCTTGCGCGCAGCTCAGGCGCTGGCGTGACAGCGGTCATCCGGCGATGCGGATCGCGGTCAACCTGTCGGCCCGGCAGTTCTTTCAGGCCAATCTGACGGCGCTCGTGGCCCACGTGCTCGCGGAGTCCGGCATACCCGCCGACGCGCTCGAACTGGAGATTACCGAGAGCATGATGATGCGGCCCAGCGAGGACAACATGACGATATTGAATCAGCTCAGCGGCATGGGAGTGCAGTTATCCATAGACGACTTCGGCACCGGGTATTCCAGCCTGGCCTATCTGCAGCACTTTCCCATTCACGCGCTCAAGATCGACCGCTCGTTTGTGATAGGAATCAATCAGAAAACGCAGGATGCCGCGATCGTCACCGCGATCATCGCGATGGCGCACAGCCTGCACCTGAACGTCATTGCGGAAGGCGTCGACCGGGCCGAGCATGTCGCGTTTCTTACGGCGCGGGGCTGCTTGGCGGCGCAGGGGTTCTATTACAGTCAGCCGGTTCCGGCCGCATCGTTTACCCAACTGCTGGACCAAACAAGCTTATTGCCGAATGCCAGCAGCACGCTCAACGCAACGCTGCGCCAAAGACTGACGAAAGAAGGCAAGGATGCTGCCCGGCGCGCCAAGTGACGTCCGGGCGGATCAGGCTTCCCCGGTTGCGGCCAAGATGGAAGACTACCAACTGCTTGACCGGCTGGGCATCACGGCCGGTTCCAGTTTGTATCGTGCCCGGCGCCTGGCAGACCAGGCGCCGCAGCTGTTCAAGGTGCTCGAACCCGAGCATGCGACACCGGGACAGTTGGCGCATTT
>CXWL01013437.1_pt1 | contig 21976 bp, 16 predicted proteins | sample 590931 | NCBI WGS metagenome assembly CXWL01 (sample SAMEA3498368, study PRJEB10139) | groundwater metagenome | biome: water well; material: biofilm material | place: Germany | collected 2015-04-27 | reverse complement strand
GTGTAGACGGCGTAATCGTAAAAGGCCTGCGCGCTGGAAATGAAGCCGAGGACTTCGAGCCTGTTGGCAATGGAGTTAACAGGCTCACCTGGTTCAACTAGAAATGATTGTTCTGTGCCGCTTGCATTGAACGGCGTAGTAAGTTCATCACCGTACGATAACAGGCGCGTGGAATATTCGATGCGGTCTGAAACAGAAAGATGACTCGCGGGTGGGCCGAATAATAATGAAGCGCGTGCGGGGAGGTAATAGATGAACGCAAAAACAAAGCCAAGAATTGCAATGACAAAAAAGGCGAGGATGAAGTGGAGTTGATAACGGCGGAAGTTCATTTGGATTTACGACTGATGACTGAGTGTTTTTTTCCAGCCGTGTTGAGCCATGATTTACGAATCACGTTTTGCCTCAAGATACGATTGTAAAATGACGACTGCCGCGAAGGCATCTTGATGGCCTGCGCGTTTTTTGCGGGAGACGCCGAGTTCGATGCGCGCGGCGCGGGCAATTTGGGTGCTGAATGATTCGTCCCACATTTCGATGGGAATGTGGGTTTGATTTTTTAGTTCATCGGCAAAGCGGCCTGCGCGGCGGCCTGCGGGGTTTGGATTGCCATCTTCGTCGAACGACTGGCCGATGACGATCAGGCCAACTTCATTTTGCGCGGCAATCTCCGCCACCTGCGCCGCGTCGATGAGACGCGAGACGTGTTGAATGACTTTCAACGGGCTGGCGATGGAGGCGGTTGGGTCGCTGAGCGCGAGGCCGATTCGTTTTTCGCCGTGGTCCACGGCGAGGATTCTCACTTCACCTCCACAGAAATATTGAACGGAATCAATGGCAGCCACGGCCACCACGCAGGACTCATCGTAATCTGCGATTCAGCGCGCAATTCAAAGGCTTTCATCAATTCGTTTTTTGCCTGGGTCGGGTTATGCCCACGGATGAGGGAGAAAACTTTAACTACGTCAATATCTCGAAGCATAACCTGGGCAGCCTCCAATTCAAAATGAGTGACGCCAGTGGAATCGGTCACGGGTTCGGCCAGCGGGTTGAATGTCAATTCACCAAACGGTGAAAATCCTCGCGGAATGGTTGCACTTAAAGTAGAAGCCGCCAATTGATTCAAGTCTTCGTGCAAAATGTAATTGGTTGAAAATTCAACTTGCATGTTCAACACAAGCGTTGTGCCAGCCGCGCCTTCAGGCGGGGAAAATTCCTCCAGCAAAGTTTCAGTGGTTTCAAATGTATCCAGAAACAAAATGTCATTCGCGCCGATTTGCGCGCGCATTTGCGTTTCGGCAGAGCGGCGCAAATTTTCCATTACAACATCGCGCAGTTCGGCGCGGTCTTCTTCCGATGCGCCAACGGTTTTTGTGTCCGCGCCGCCTGAAATTGATTCGGGGTTTGTCACCGCCACGGAAAGCCCAAGCAGGCCTTCCACGATCAAAATCGAATCTGGTTCGGCGTTCCCTTGCGAGCCTGCTTCCAATGCTTCAATTGGGACTTCTGCAAATTCATCCACCCCAGCGGGCAGGNNCAATTTGATTGGTCACTGCCAGCGATTGCTCCGCTTCCACGACAACGGATAATACCTGTGCGGGAATATCGCCAGCCAAGGAAAAGGATTCAAAAGATGGGCTTGCATTCACTGGAATGATGATGGATTGAGTCTGCGATTCGGGATACAAGGTCAACGCCGCATTCGGGACGAAGATGCCTGCCACTGTTAAAACGGCCATTACCCCCGCTGTGAAAGTGAGCGCCCGCCCGAAGAGAGACGTCCGCCAGGCGGGTTCTTTTTCGTGGACAGAATCCCGCATCTCGCGCAGGTCGCGGCGCGGAGTCTTCGGGGTGCGTTGAGTCCTCGGAGCCGAATCAGGCCACAGGTCCCTTTGAGCCGTGGAGGTTGATTCAAAAACTGGAATGCCGAGCGACTCTGCGTCGCGTCTCACATTCGCGCGGCGGGTGACCAATCCCAAGTGTGCGCCCAGCGAATCCGCGTGGCGTTGCAGAACTTTCAAATCCAGCAGACGCAAAGTGATCTGCTCATACTTCGGCCAGACGAGCAAAATGCGCGGCGTCTTCGCCCACGATAATTTATCGCGGACGGAGATCAGGTCATCGTGAGATTCGAGGGTGATGATTTTGGTTTTCAAGAAGTAGTCGAGTAGTCAGATAGTTTGGTAGTCGAATAGTTATTTGCGGTTTAGATTTCTTACTTTTTCGATCAAGGGCGGTAATGTATTCAAAAACGAATCCACATGTTCATGCGTTGAATCAACTCCTAAAGTAATTCGCAAAGAGCCTAAAGCCCAATCGCGGGAGTGACCTAAAGCGGTGATCACTTCACTCGGTTCGGGGTTGCCTGTTTTGCAGGCAGAGCCAGAGGAGCAGGCAAAGCCAGCCGAGTCGAGCATTTGCAAAAGCAGGTTGCCGTCCACATCTTTGAAGACGAAGGAGGCGTGATTCGGTAAACGGTTTTCAGGATGACCCGTCAATTTGGAATCGGGAATCGTTTCAAGGACATTTCCGATGATGTGATCGCGCAACGGTTTGACGTGTGCAGTCCGCGACTCGCGTTCTTCCGCCGCGAGGTGCAGCGCTTCTGCAAAGCCAACAATGTATGGTACGTTCTGCGTCCCCGCCCGCAGGCTGTATTCCTGGCCCCCGCCCGTCATGTGCGGCAAGAGCCTCGTCCCTTTGCAGACGTACAGCGCGCCCACACCTTTAGGTCCGTAAAATTTATGCCCGCCAAGCGACATTAAATCCACGCCGAGTTTTTCTACGTTCACATCCAGGTACGCCGCGGCTTGCACGGCATCTGTATGGAAGAGAATGTTGTTTGCCTTTGCAATTTCGGCCAAAACAGTTATCGGGTTGATCGTGCCGATCTCGTTATTGGCATACATCACCGAGGCGAGAGTCGTGTCATTGCAAACCGCTTTGCTCAAAGATTCGGGAGTCACTCCGCCGTGTTCATTAATATCCAGCCATTCGAGCAGAAAACCGTATTCTTTTTCAAGCTGTTCGGCAGTCTTGCTGACGGCGTGATGTTCGGTTTTGGCGGTCAGAATCCACGTTTTGCCTGAGGCATTGCGCCTTGCCATCATCGCCCCGCGCAGTGCAAGGTTATCCGACTCGCTGCCGCAGGATGTGAAAATAATTTCATCGGGCCGGCAATGCAGAACTGCGGCAACTTTTTCACGCGCTGAGTCTATTGCGGCTTCGGCTTTCTGTCCCAGCCGATGGACAGAAGATGGATTCCCGTAATTCTCGCGGAAATACGGCATCATCGCATCCAAAACGCGCGGGTCAACGGGGGTGGTGGCGGCATAATCAAGGTAAATCATGTGCGGGATTATACCTTTATAATAAGGCTCATTATGCGCCACAAATCCATCATGATACCGATTCCCAACCCGCCGAAATTCCCCGCGGCTGAATCACGCCTCTTTCTTAATCTGACAGTTGTTCCAGCTCCATAAGCAGATTCTCGTCCCCAGCCTTTTGTTGTACAATGACAGCATAGGAGACACCATGACCGACTTCCTCACCTTTCTCAACACCGCAGAACTCGATACATTGACCCAAACTCAGGGCGTCACCCATTCCCTTGCAGAAAGCCTCATCGCCGCGCGTCCGTTCAACTCCACAGACGAATGCCTGAAAGTAAAAGGCATGGGCAAGACATTGCTGGCGCGCTTGCAGTCCGCTGCCGGGGCGCAGGAAAATGAATCGGGAAACAGGGCCATGATTCAGGTTAAGGAGGAGGCGCCGCCCGCTTTCATAGAGAAGAGTCAGCCTGCGCAGGAAAATGCAAAAAAGGAAGATTCATTTCTGTCGCGCCTGGGGCGGGCGTTTCTTAATTTTCTGCGCGCCTTGATAAGGCTGGTTTTCATTGTTTTGTTGATCGGCGGAATCGGCGCGGGTTTATATTATGGTCTCCCCTACATCAACAGAACGTTTATCGCGCCCGTGGAACAGAACGCCGCGCAAATTTATAAACTTGAAACGGAAATTTCCGCGCTGCAAACGCAATTGAATGACATGAGCATTCGCGTGGAAACATTGGAAAAATCTGTGGAAGCGTACACGCTGTCCATTCAAAAGTTGGAAGGGATGCAGGCCGAGCTTGACGCACAATTGCAAGTAAACAATGACAAGGTCTTGCTTGAGTTGAAACATGAAGTGATGACGACTCGCGCATTGGACATACTTGCGCGCGCGCGTTTGTACTTGGCGCAAAGTAATTTTGGCCTCGCAAAAATTGACGTGCAATCAACCCGCGACCTGCTCGCCGAATTGCAAGCGGAAACGAACGATGAAATCCTGATGCAGGCCATCACGCGCCTGGATCTTGCTCTTGGCAACCTGCCAGATTTCCCAGTGGTCGCCTCTGGTGATTTGGAAATAGCATGGCAGATATTAATGTCTGGCGAAGCGCCAGTGATTTCAACAGCCACACCCACACCAATTCCCACTGCGTTGGAGTCCTCCACACCTACTGTAACTGTAGAACCGACTATAACGCCATGAAAAATAAAATTTCTCGTCTCTTCCTGATAATTTTTCTGCCTCTATTCGCGGCTTGTCAGTTGTTGACTCCAAAATTCATTAACCATCCCCAACCTGATCTATCGGTTTCTTCTGATATTTTTTATGATGTGGGTTGTCCCGCAGGAGTTTGCAGCGCCGAAAGCCCAATGGCTGCTTTAGGCTGTGAGGAAATTGAGGCGCCTTCCAGCCTTCTGGGCGGGCTTGAACCATCGTATCCCATTGCCCTTTGCATCATTAATCCCATGTCCGAAGCAATGCTTCCCGATACGCAAGCTGAACTAGATAATGGTCAATTTATCTACATTACCGGCGGCCTTTTTGGCGTTTACATTCGCTATGTCATTCACAAAGACGGCAAATTTGTTCTTCTCAAAACTGAGGAGGAGTTTCGAAAAACCTACGCCCCAATCGATACTCCTGAAGAAGCGCTGAGTTACACGCTGGCCCTCACAAATTTGTCGGCATATTATGGTTTGACGCATGATCCTGCGTATAAATACGAGGTTAATACAATTGAAGATACCTTTGTAGTCTCTGAAACAGATGGCTACCGCCTTCATTTATATACATATCAGGAAGGAGGATGCGGACCGCATTGGATATCTGCTGGAGATGCACACCTCACCAATGAGGGTATCATCCAGGAGATTATTTGGGAGCCTCTATTCAGAGACCCAGAGATAGATGATTTATGCATTGATTAAGCGATGGCAGGGTAAATTCAGCAGTAATTCAAACTCCGAGTGGTGTACCTCGGAGTTCCTTTTCGAATGATATAAAATGCCCGTGACGGGTATAATTTTGCCAGTTATTATTTTCTCAGGAGAAGATTCATGGCACAAAAACTAAAATTCGGCACGGACGGCTGGCGCGGAGTGATCGCAGAAGATTACACCTTTGACAACGTCCGCCGCGCCGCGCAGGGATTTGCATCTTATATGGTTTCACGAGGCAAAACGGGACAGTGGGTCGTGGTCGGCCATGATATGCGTTTCGGCAGTGAGCATTTCGCCGCCGCCGTTGCGGAGGTGCTGGCTGGCAATGGACTGAAAGTTTATTTGACAGACGGCGCGACGCCAACACCCGTCATCGCCTACGCAGTCGTGGACAAAAAAGCCGCTGGCGCGGTGAACATCACCGCCAGCCACAACCCGCCCACAGACAACGGATTCAAAGTCCGCAATGAGACAGGCGGCGCAATTGACCCCGAAGGCTTGAAGCAGATCGAAGGTGGAATCCCCGACGATATTAAAGACGTGTTGCGTGTTGCGTATTCTGTTGGGGTGTCTGAGGGAAGCATTGTTAAATTCGATGCGGCCACTCCGTACATTGAACACCTCACCCGCGATGGACTGATCGACTTGCAGCCCATCAAAGACGCTGGGCTGACCGTGATGGTGGATACCATGTGGGGTAACGGCATGGGCTGGTTCCCGCGCTTGCTGGCGGGCGGCAAGACTCGCGTAATTGAAATTCACAACCACCGCAATCCATCCTTCCCTGAGATGAAACGCCCCGAACCGATTCAGCCGAATATCGATGTGGGTTTGAAGGCCACAGTGGATAACAAAGCGGATGTCCTGCTCATCACCGACGGCGATGCAGATCGCTGCGGCATCGGCGATGAGAACGGCGAGTTCATCAATCAACTGCGCGTGTATGCGTTGCTCGCCTACTACCTGCTCGAAATCCGCGGCGAGCGCGGTGACATCGTGAAGACCCTCTCCACCACGGGTATGTTGAACAAGCTCGGTGAAATTTATGGAGTCCCCGTCCATGAGACGGGTGTGGGATTCAAATATGTTGCCCCAAAAATGACCGAGACCAACGCGCTCATCGGCGGTGAGGAATCGGGCGGCTATGCTTTCCGTGGCAATGTCCCTGAACGCGATGGAATTTTGGCTGGCTTGTACATGCTCGATTTCATGGTGAAAACGGGCAAGAAACCCACTGAATTATTGAAAGACCTGTTCGCCAAAGTCGGCGGCGAATATTTCTACGACCGTGTGGATAGTCCCTTCAGCGGCGACCCCGATGCGCGCAAGAAGATCATCATGGATAACAACCCCAAAACCCTCGGCGGCCTGAAAGTGACCGAGCTTATCACCGTGGACGGTTTCCAATTCAAAATGGAAGACGGCGGCTGGATGTTGATCCGCTTCTCTGGCACGGAACCCATTCTGCGTGTTTACTGCGAGACGCGGCACGGGGATAAGGTCAAAGCAATTTTGGAGGATGGGCTGAAGGTGGCGGGGATTAAGTAAGGAGTTACAAGTTACAAGTTACAAGTTACAAGTTACAAGTTNNGTACAAGTTACGAGTAATAAGTGAAAGGAGTGACGGCCGCTTCGAAAGTGACTGTCACCCCTTATTTATTTTGTAGATAAATCTCACCCGCGTTTTATCGCCAATATCATTCCAATTAATGCAAGCAACAGGAACGCGCTTCCACACAATGGGGTTTTCGCCGTGGGTTGTGTTGGCGAATCCGTTGGAAGGGTGGTGGCTTGTTGCGCGGGGGTTGTTTCCGTCAGCGTGGGTTGAGGCGTCTCGGATGGAAGCAGGTACGGGGTGGGAGGAATCGGCGTGGCGGTTAGACCCAAAAGCACAAAGTCATCCCCATCAATGCGAACCACATTTGGAATGGCATAACTAATTTCGGCCAACAAATCTTTGGCTTGCTGGTTATTCGAGTCGAGCGCAAGAACTGTTTGAAGTTCGGTCAAAACAGTTGGCAGAATTCCTTCAACGTCTGCCTCGCCCGTCCAGTACAGGTCAAAATAATAATGCGCCCACAACAGTTCGGCATAGCCGTAATGCCAGAGCGAATCGTTTGGCAAAAGCGCAAGACACTTTTCATAGGCGTCCTTGCTTAATTCAAACATCGCGCGCCCTGCGGAATCCGCGCGCAATTCTCCATGCGACTGGCGCAAAATCTCCTTATACGCCTTCGCAAGCCTGCCCCAGGCTTCGCCATCGTTTGGATTTTTTGTAACCGTGTCTGTTTCTTTCAAAACGGATTCCCACAACGAAGGCGTGACAACGATAACCTGGATATTATTCTCCCAGGTGGGTTCCAACTCTTCAAAATGCCAGCGGATTTCGCTCCCGCTCATGACTCCGCCCTGAGTTGGGTCGGTGTATCCGGTCACTCCCTCCGCCCAAACATTTTGCTTGTTGACCTCATACGGCAAACGGACAATCACATCCGCCGCGCCGATGGTTCCATTCCAACCCGCGCCTGTTTCAAGGATATATTTGAAATTCTCGTAGGGATAATACCCAAATCCATTCACAGTGTATGTGACTTCAATGGTCACATCCTGGCTGGGAGGGAAGCTCACTTCGAAGACCGCCCACGGAATTTCATCTCGTTCCCGATAGGAAAGGTCACTGTTGAAGAAGGGTTGATTTTCCTTCTTTGTTTGAATAGTTTTCCCGTCTATTTTCACTGCAATGGAATCGATCTCAGGGAAATTTCCAAAACCGTCTGAGTTGCCGTTGAAGAAAGACAGCGGAAAACGGACTTGCATGTTCTCTTCTACCGTTCCGAGGTTTCGCATGGTAAATATGGCTTCTGTCTTTGCAGTCGCTTCGCGGGAATCGGCTGGGTCTTTGGAGATTGTCAATATCACCGTCTCTGCCACCATGCGCACCTGGGTCGTCTCATTCCCAGGGATCAAATTAGTACCTGGCGGCGCTTCCGGTGGAGCCACATCCGCATGGGCTGCTTTTGGTGGAAAAGCAGAAATGAGAATTAAAGCAAATGCCAAAAAGACGATGAACTTCCTTAGCATATTTACCTCGCTTTGGTTTTTCTATTTACTATACAAGCTTAAGAAGCATTGGTCAATTAGGGTAATAGCGCCACTCAAAAGCGGTATAATTTAATAACTGATGTTACGCGCCGTCCCGAAGGTTTAACTGGAAAGCGAGCCTGAATTACGAGAACCTTCGGGACGTTCCACGTAAGGTGAGTTAAAAACACATGATGGCAAATAAAGCCCCCAAAGATTATGATGATGGTATGTTGCCTGAGTATGATTTTACAGGCAAAAAAGGCGTGCGCGGAAAGTATTATCGAAGCCTACAAAAAGGGCATTCCGTTCACATTCACAACGAAGACGGGACAACCACCATTCAACATTTTGGCCCCACAATTACACTTGATATGGATGTCGCAGCCTATTTTTCTGATTCAGAAAGCGTCAACAATGCCTTGCGCACATTGATTGCGCTTGTCCCGAACAAACAAGTTGGAGAAAAGAAAGCAAAGTATAAAGCAAGCAAAAGGCCTGCAAGGAAAATCGCCGCCAAAAAATAGGCGGCTTTTTCATCCTTCATCCTTCAACCTTCAACCTTTATTATGAACCTCACCGACACCCACTGCCACCTGGACTATAACAAATTCGACCCTGACCGCGCGGATGTGATCCGTCGTGCCAATGATTCAGGGTTGATTCGGCTGCTCGTGCCGGGACTCCACCACAGGTCCAGCAAAGAGGCGCTGCGGTTGGCAGAGTCAAATGCCAGCGTGTATGCGGCAGTTGGGTTCCATCCAACTGATTTGGAGGAATTCTCCGAAAGCGCTTTTCAGGAAGTGAAGGAACTTGCCAGCCATCCGAAGGTGGTTGCGGTTGGGGAGATTGGCATTGATTATTATTGGGTGAAGGAAAGCGACCCGCGCGCGTTTCAACGGGACGTTTTGAAACGGCAATTGGCTTTCGCGAAAGAAATCAATAAGCCAGTCATCATTCATATGCGCGAGGAAAATGACGCGTGGTTCGGCGAAGCCTCTGTTGACCTGTTGGAAATTTTGGAAGAATGGCAAAAAGGTTTGCAGGATACGCTCGCAAAACAACCTGGCGTATTACATTCCTTCAACGGCAATCTCGAAACGGCGCAAAAGGCGCTTGCATTAAATTTCTATATCGGAGTCACAGGGCCTGTCACTTACAAAAATGCGGATGAAAAACGCGAAATAATAAGACGGTTGCCACTTGACAAAATCCTCATCGAAACCGACTCGCCATTTCTCGCTCCCGTGCCGTTTCGTGGCAAAAGGAACGAACCTGCCTTTGTTCATCATATTGCTGATAAAATAGCAGAAATACATTCCAAAAGCCCTGCGGAGATTGCCGCCATCACAACTGCCAACGCGGCGCGGCTCTTTGCATGGGGAGACTGATTTGAACGCGGTAACTTTCCTTTCCCCTGTAACAGAAGAAATCAAACTCGTTGAAGAACGGATGCGCGCCCAGGCAGATGAATCACATCCCGACCTGCGCGCCGCACTCGAGCATTTGCTCGCGGCTGGAGGCAAGCGCATCCGCCCCACCCTCGGCCTGCTCGTCGGAAACATGCTGGGTGCGCCCCTTGAAAAACTCGTCACCCTTGGCGCTGCCGTGGAGTTGCTGCACACCGCAACTTTGGTACATGATGACCTGATCGACGGCTCGCTACTTCGCCGCGGCATGGCTACATTAAATGCGCGCTGGTCACCGCCTGCTACCGTTCTCACAGGCGACTATCTTTTTGCGCGAGCCGCAAAACTCGCCGCAGAGACCGATCACCTGCCATTGATGAAATTATTTTCTGAAACGCTGGCAACCATCGTCAATGGCGAGCTGACTCAAATGTTCACCTCACGCGGGTTGATCAGCCGCGACAACTATTACAAACGCATTTATGCCAAGACCGCCTCGCTCTTTGAAATGACCTCGCGCTCTGCGGCCATGGTCAGCCCTGCCAGCGAAGAGACGATTGAAGCCATGCGCGATTTTGGATATCAGATCGGCGTGGCGTTCCAGATCGTGGATGACATCCTCGACTTTACAGGCGATCAAAATGCTGTCGGCAAACCGCTCGGATCGGACCTGTTGAATGGTCTGGTGACCCTGCCGGCCATTTACTACGCTGAGGCGAATCCGAATGACGTGGATGTCGCATCCCTGCCCAACGGCGGCTGGACCAATAACGACAATATGACCCGCCTCGTGGACAACATCCGCGCAAGTGATGCTGCTCGAAAAGCCATGCTCGAAGCCGAACAGCACGTAGACCGCGCCCTCGTCAGGCTCGAAGCGCTGGAATCCTGCGCCGAAAGCGAAGCGCTGGAAAACCTCGCCAAATATATTATAGACAGGAAGGTTTAGTTTTGTATAATGCCCGCGGTCACAAATTGCGCTTTTTCACTTCTAAAAAAGCGCAATTTGTGACCGTCACGGGTATAGTTGGGCAGCTTCATAGTTTTTAGTTTGTGAGCCGCTCTTCTTCATCATTCATCCTTCCTAATTCATCATTCCCTATGCCCAGCCCAAAAAAACCCTTTCGCTTTAACGTCGGTTTCGTCATTCATGAAGAGATTGGCTATAACCACGACTTCCCGTTCGAGTTCGAGAAGATCATCCTCGGCGATGATTTTGAACTGCGTCACTTTGAAGGCATTGCCAATGTTGGCAAGACCCCGCAGGGATTGATTCTGCAAGGGGATTTCTCCGCTGAAACCACCCTCAACTGCGTGCGCTGTCTGACAGATTTCGACCACGAACTGGATTGGTCTTTCACCGAGTTGTACGCCTTCGACCAACGCTCTGAAACCGAGGAAGGTCTGCTCATCCCCGACGATGCGCATCTTGATATTGCAGAAATGCTGCGCGAATATGCCCTGCTCGAAGTTCCCATCAACCCAATCTGTAAACCCGGTTGCAGGGGACTTTGCGCTGAGTGCGGGCAAAACCTGAACGAGAAGGATTGCGGACACAGGTCGGAACAATCCGATTCTCCGTTTGCAAAACTCAAAGACCTTTTGAAATAAAATTGCTCCCAAAATCGGGGAGCAATTTTATTAACTCACCTTACGCACTTTTACCAAAAAGTGATGTCGTTCCCCATTCGGGGACGATGTGCGAGCCGCGCATTTGGTTTTAGCGGCGAAGCAATCTCCGAGACAGCAGGGAGATTGCTTCGGACAAAGAACAAGAACGTCCTCGCAACGACATACCCTACCTGCGTAAGGTGAGTTACTTCTTTCTTTCCTGATAACGCTTGTAAACCCGCGTCCACGTTTCGGATGGGTTTTCGGGCTTGGCTTTTTTATGCTCCTTCTTGCTGAGGAAGAATGCAAAATCTTCCAGCAATGCCGAAATGGGTTCTTTGGCTTTGTCGAGCACAAGCGGGCGGCCCATGTTGATCGCCTCCACAATGGCATCCGGTACATGCGGGATGGTCGCCACAAATTCCATGCCCATCGCGGCTTCGATCTTTTCCTTTGCGAGGCTGGAACGCGGAATGATGCCATTCAATAAAGGTTTGATCCTTTCGGCAGGATAGCCAAGTTTTTTATAGGCGTCCAGCGCGGCGGCGGTGGCGCGGACTGACGCCATATCGGGAGCGCTTACCAGCAAAATGATATCGGCAAGATCCAGGCCGCTGATTGCGGCTTCGCTAAAATCGTGGGGAAGATCGGCAATGATGTATTGATATTGTTCCTTGAGCATGGTGATGGCGTTGGTGAGCATTTCGCCGCGCAAGGTTTCGCCCTCGTCCGGAAAGGTGGGCGCTGCGATGAAGGCTAATCCGCTTTCATGGACGCTGATAATGCTATTCAATGAATCCACATCCAATTCACCTTCCTTGTAACGGGATACATCCGCCCAGGTGCGGCGCAGGTTTTTATTGAGCATAAGAGCCACCTGGCCCGCTGTCATGGTAAGGTCAAGAAGGATGGTTTTCCCCCACAAATTGGACAGGGACAAACCGAGGTTGACCGCCAGAGTGGAACACCCCGTGCCGCCGCGCAAACTATGGATGGCGATCATGTGCGCAAGCTGTGAGGGGTCCCTTGTAACTGTAACAGGCGGGATCAATTCGGCCCGGCGGATAAGGGCTGCCACACGCGCGGCTAATTCGGCAGGCTCAAATGGCTTGCTCAAATAATCATCCGCGCCGACTTCAAAGGCGCGTAGTTTATCCTGCAAACCAGCCTGTGCCGTAAGCACAAGAATGGGCGTGGAGATAAATTGAGCGTCGCGGCGCAGTTGGTGGGTCACTTCGTACCCGGTAATATCCGGCATCATTACATCGGTGATGATCAGGTCGGGTTTGGTGGTGCGCGCGCGGGCAATGCCGCTGATGCCGTCTTCTGCGAAAACGATCTGATAATCTAGCCCATCGAGCGCCTTGCTGATGAGCTGGTAATAGGTGGGTTCATCGTCAATTACGAGAATGCGAGTCATGTCAGGTCTCCGTCTATTTGGTATGTTGAAGAAGATATTCCCGAACCCGGCCGGCTTCGGTATCGAGATATTCGATCAGCACCTGGGTTTCGGCGATGTTTTCGTGTTTGCAGATTTGTTCGAGGTGTGCGGCAAGTTCGGCGAGAAAGGTGGCGTCAAAATTCAGGGAGACTCCCTTGAGCGTATGCACATGGCGGGCGAGTCGGTTTATGTCGCCGTCTTTATAGGCGGAATGAATTTCTTCCATGCGGGCGGGCAGGTGATCTCGAAAATCCTGGCACAGTTCGAGCATGAATTCACGGTCGCCGTCAAAGCGGAGGAGGGCGGCTTCCAGGTTTACGGGAATTTCCGGGGGAGTGAATGTTAGGGGTTCAGGAGCAGGCCGCTCGGTTGGGTGAGAGGCGGGGCTGTCTTCTTCACCGAACAATCCCTCATCGGCATCCATTGAAAATTTCTGCTCATCGAAAGATGCGGGTTGAAGTTTGTCATCCGTTTGCTCTGGTATGGTTTCAAGCCAGCGATCCAGCACGTTGTAAAGGATGCGTGATTCGATGGGCTTGGTTACGTAATCATCCATGCCTGCGTCGATGCATTTTTCACGGTCGCCTTTCATGGCGTGGGCGGTCATGGCAACGATGGGGATATGCTGGTTGTGGGCGATCTCCCAATCTCGGATCTTGCGGGTGGCTTCAAAGCCGTCAAGCTCGGGCATTTGCACATCCATGAGAACGATGTTGTAGCCGCCTGAGATGGTTTTTTCAAAAGCCTGCTGGCCGTCATCCACCACATCGACAAAGTAGCCGGCTTTCTGCAAAATGGCGACGGCGAATTTCTGGTTGATGGAGTTGTCTTCTGCCAGCAGGATGCGCTTGCCGACCGCTCGTTTTTCGGAGATCACATGGCGGGTAACCAGGCCGGGGTCGTCTTCGCCATGGCTGCTGAGAATTGCGAGCAGGGCATCGTACAACATTTGTTGTTTGACCGGCTTTAGCAGGTAGCCTGCACAGCCAAGCGCCTTGAGCCGCACGGCGTCGCCGCGTTTGCCCATGGAGGTAAGGATGACGATTTTTACATCCTTGACGAGCGGGTCGCTTTTGATGGCGCGGGCGGTTTGTTCGCCGTCCATGCCGGGCATTTGCATATCCAGCAAAACAACCTGATACGGGTTTCCTTCGCGGGCGGCGTTGTGGAGCATTTCAAGGCCGCGCGCTCCGCTTGCGGCTGTATCCACAGAGCAGCCAAAACCTTCCATCATTTTCGTGAGCACGATTCGATTCGTCTGGTTATCATCGATGCCGAGGATGCGGGCGGTTCGCAAGTCGGTTGCGCTGAGGGAGATGGCGCTTTCAACGGGCGGCTCGGCGCTGATCACTTCAAAGGTGATGTCAAACCAAAAATCACTGCCCATGCCCGACTCGCTTTTTATGCCGATCTCGCCGTTCATGGCTTCGACCAATTGCTTGGAGATGGTCAGCCCGAGACCTGTGCCGCCATATTTTCGTGTGGTGGAACCATCGGCCTGTGTAAAACGATCAAAGATGGCTGCCTGTCTTTCGTGCGGAATGCCGATGCCTGTATCCTGCACGGAGAAATGAATCTTGGCGTGAGAGGTATTATCTTCAACAGCCTCGGCGCGGATGACGATCTCGCCCTGATGCGTAAACTTGATGGCGTTGCCAACCAGGTTGGTCAATATTTGGCGCAGCCTGCCTGCATCTCCGTGCAGTACGTGGGCAATATCCGGATGCACGAGGCAAACCAGCTCAAGGCCTTTATCCTGTGCGCGCCTGGCGAGTGCATAGCCGACATCTTCAACCAGGTTGCGCAAATTGAAGTTGATCGCTTCGAGTTCGAGTTTGCCCGCTTCGATCTTGGAGAAATCCAAAATATCATTGAGAAGGGTGAGAAGCGCCTCGGCGCTCTTTAGCGAGGTTTGCAGGTAATCCTGCTGTTCGTTGTTCAATGGGGTGTCGAGGGCAAGTTCCAACATGCCGATTACGCCGTTCATTGGCGTGCGGATCTCGTGGCTCATATTGGCGAGAAATTCACTCTTCGAGCGGTTGGCCTGTTCGGCCTCCTGCTGGGCGCGGACGATTTCCGTAATATCATGATAGATGGCCAGCGCGCCCAACCGCTCGCCTGCGACAATGACCGGCACACCGAAGAGTTCAACATCCACCAGGGAGCCGTCTTTTCGGCGGCGTTTTGCGATCCCATGAATGGAAGTGGACATTACCTGCTGGGTATATTGGGCGGCTTCTGCGCGTGTTTCTGCGGTTGTGATCAGATCGTCCAGTTTTTTGCCGACAATCTCAACGTTTTTGTAGCCATAGAGGTTTTCAAAAGCAGGGTTGATGGATACGATTTCCTCGCTATTATCCAAAATGACGATCGCAACCGGGCTGTTACTGACCAGGGATTCGAAAAATTGTTTCTGGCGCAGCGTTTCCATTTCAATGCGCTTACGCTCGGTGATATTGCGCGCCACCCAGACAACTGTATCTTCCTGCATGGGTGAGATCGTACCGGAAAACCATATCGTTTCATGGCCAATCGCCAGGGAATATTCCACTTGCAGGATTTCATGAGTCTCTAAAACGGTCTGGATGTTCCCCAGCAGTTTTTCAGCTTCTTCTCTCGGGAAGACATCGGCCAATGTCTTTCCGATCAATTCTTCGGGAGGCCTGATCAATAAATCCGAACGGGTTGGCGCCACGCGGACATATTTTCCGTTTCGGTCATAAACAATGACAACATCACTCATCGCGGCGAAGAGGGCGCGCATTTCAGCCTCAGAAGCGCTAAGCGCCTCCAACGCCCGTTTGCGTTCTGTAATATTTTCCTTGACTGCCAGGAAGTGGGTGATCTCTCCGATTTCATTTGTGATTGGGGAGATTGATGCCGATTCCCAGTATAGATCGCCGTTTTTTTTCTTGTTTTGAAGTTCCCCCCGCCATTCGCGCCCTGCCAGGATCGTTTCCCACAATCGTTTATATTCCTCCGGGGAGGTATGTCCGGATTTCAGGATACGTGGATTCTGCCCGATAACCTCTTCGAGGGTATATCCTGTCGTTTCCACAAACTTTGGGTTGGCATATTCAATTCTGCCTGCCAGGTCAGAGATCACAATCGTGGATGCGCTTTGCTCCACCGCGCGGGAAAGTTTACGGAGTTGTTCATCCGCCAGTTTGCGTTCGGTAATATCATGCAGGATGACCAAATTTTGTAATTCACCCCCTTCCACCTGAACGACATGCGAGGATGTATCATAGGAGCGTTTCAGCCAGGAGAACTCAGTTTCAGTTGTACCTGTTTTTTGTGTTTCCAGGAATTCCCCCCCCAGCACACTTACCAGCGGCCTGCCGATCAAATTTGAAAATCTTGTATTGAGGCGGTCTGCCACGGCATGGTTGCAGCGAAGGATGATATTTTCCGGGTCAACAACAAATATCAGATCAGAAAAAGAGTCGAAAATAACCTCCCACTCCCTTTTGGACTGGTCGATCGCCGCGGAAAGGTGGCGCTGTACGCCGATCATCCCTGCCATAACGCCTATCACGATGGGGGCAAGGTCCACCACATACATGATCGGTGCAGTTCTATGAATGTATATGAAAGACAAGAATGTAAACGGCAGGTTTTGTCTATTAAATTCGAGCCAGATTCCCAGGCCAATAAACACAAATCCCCCCAATACGCCGATAAGCCCGAATAAATAGGTTGCGCGGCTTTTATACCAATTCATTGATACCTCCACGACATAAAAGTATGGATTACCAAATTAATTAATTTCAGTATATCATACGGAAAATTGGAAAAATCTTACAATTAAGTAACGTTCCAAAGGCAGGGTTTACCCGCATTGACAGAATCTGGCCGCCGCCCCCAACGGCACGGGCATTCACTTGCCATTCGCTCAAGGACATAGTAAACTAGCTTTATGAAGTTCAAGCCTGCTTTTCCAATGGCGCCAATGACCAAAGTACCCTTTATGGGTATGGTCATGCGCACAATGTACAGCATCATGCGAATGGAGACGTCCCCCTGCGCCGAGTGGAAAGCACGTTAGGTCAACACACCTGAACGAATACGGGCTGTCCATTTCGCGGACAGCCTTTTCTTTTTTTAGTGGATAGCTGTTAGCGATTAGCTAACAGCTAACAGCTAATCGCTTCACTAAAAATAATCCAAGAATTTACGCGGAGTTACTTATGAACGAAAATATATTAATTGCCATCGCCTGGCCATACTCAAATGCCGAGATTCATGTTGGGAATATCACGGGTTCGCATTTGCCCGGTGATATTGTCGCGCGCTACCACCGCCTGCAAGGGAACAAAGTCCTCGTGGTGTCGGGGACGGATTCGCACGGCACACCCGTTGTGATCGCCGCGGACAAGGAAGGCAAGCCTGTCGAGGAAGTCTACAAAAAATATCACGATTCTTTTATCGAAGTCTTTAAAGGCTACGGCATCACCTACGATATGTTCACCACCACGCATAGCGAGAATCACTTCAAGGTCACACAAGCCATGTTTCTTGCCTTGCAGAAAAACGGTTTTCTTTTCAAGCAATTCAGCAAGCAGTGGTACTCCCCCAGCGCGGACAAGTTCCTGCCAGATCGTTACGTGGAAGGGACATGCTACATCTGCGGCTTTGAAGGCGCGCGCTCCGATCAATGCGATAACTGCGGAAACGTGTTGGAGCCAGAGAAATTAATTAATCCGCGCGCTAAGACAGGCGACGGCGCGCTTGAATTGCGCGACACCGAACATTTTTATCTCGATCTTTCCAAACTCGAACCTGATGTGAAAAACTTTTTGAAGGAACGCGCCCCGCACATGCGCGATACCGTCATCGGCGAGTCACTGCGCAAGATCGAAAGCGAAGGACTCAAAGCCCGCTCGATCACGCGTGATCTCGATTGGGGCATCCCCGTTCCCGTCGAAGGCTGGACGGAGGCAGGCAAGCGCATTTACGTTTGGTTCGAAGCAGTCATCGGCTACCTCTCCGCCCCCATTGAGTGGAGTCAGTTGTCGGCGGAGAAAGATGCGTGGCGCGATTGGTGGACGAATCCAAACGCAAAGCAACTCCACTTCATTGGCAAGGACAACATCTTCTTCCACACATCGCAATGGCCTGCTGAATTAATGGGCGCGGGAAGCGCATTCATGGAAATTTTCGAACCCTCATCCCAGCCTTCTACCCTTGCGGGCACGCGTCCCGATGGAGAAGGGGTTAAATTGACCCTGCCATATGATGTGCCCGCCAATCAGTTCATGAACCTTGAAGGAAAAAAGATCAGCGGTTCGGGCAACTGGGGCGTGTGGGGACTCGACGCGTTGACGCGCTTCGACCCCGATGCCCTGCGCTATTACCTGACCGTCAACATGCCCGAAGCGAAGGACAGCGATTGGGATTGGGCCGAGTTCGTGGCGCGCAACAACAACGAACTGGTAGCCACGTGGGGCAACCTCGCGAACCGCGTGCTGGCCTTTTGTTATAAGAATTGGGATGGGCACGTGCCCGATGTGGATGTAAAAACGCTTCGCGACTCCGACCTGAGCCTGCTCGCCACCATCGAAAATGGATTCAACACTGTGGGCGCGGAACTCGATGCCGTGCGCCTGCGCTCTGCATTAAGCGAGACGATGAAACTCGCCACCGTGGTCAATCAATATCTCGACGTCAACGCGCCGTGGTCTGCCATCAAAGTGGACAAGGCCGAAGCGGGCAAGACAGTCTACACCGCACTCAAAGCCATTGACTCGCTCAAGATCATGTTCTCTCCCTTTTTGCCCTTCACCTGCGCCAAACTGCACGGCTTCTTCAACTACGAGACACCCCTCTTCGGCGAGCAGTACACCGAGACGGTCAAAGACTCGCTCGGCGAGCATACGGTTCTGCGCTATAAAGGCGTTGAGGGCTTGCAATGGAAACCCAGTGAGTTACAGCCCGGGAAGAAGTTGAATCAGCCTGGTCCGCTGTTTAAGAAGTTGGAGGAGAGTGTGGTTGAAGAGGAACGGGCGAGATTAGGAAAGTAACAGAAGAGGAGGCGCACATGCCCCCTCTTCTGTTTGGCATTAATATTTTCATCCCACGTTAATGTATTTTTGCCCAGGCCGCAAATTCGTTTTTGTCCTGAAATATCTTCTTATGCTCGCCCAATTTTCCCGGCACATCCTGAGAGTGGTTTGCGATCCTCTGATAAAGCTCCTTGTAGCGCTCAATATCGCCTCCATCTGTAATCACTTTATAAATTCGACGATGCTTGCCTCTAAAGAATGAAACTGCAAAGTCATCATGTATCGCAAAATCCTTATCCCATTCGTCGGTAATTAACTTTTCAAGCGCCTCGGAGGCGATAATACCAACCTGGATATTATTCCCAATCTGTTGAAGAATCTTTTTGTGAATTTTTCTGTCGCTAAAATCATCTTTTGGAATCACAAAAATACGTTTGATGGAGACCCCGTTTTCTATGAGCTTCAAGTTATGTTTGTAATATTCGGCAGCCTCCTCCTCCCCCCAAAAATCGAAGTCATTATTACTTAAAGCCAGAAACTCCTTTTTCACCGCCGAAACAAAGTAGCCTGAGACTTTATCGAACAAGTCGCCTTCAACGACAAGGGTTCCCCTTTCAAAATCCTTCAGTTGTTTTTCATAATGATTGACCATATCCACGATGGATAAACGCATCGGCTCGCTTACAGTTCTTCCATCTAACTCGATAGCCCTTCCATCTGATCTGACCATAACTTGCGCCCTGGCAAAATCGCCAAGCAGCTTCCATTCCCTCTCGCTAAGCCAGGGAATGATATCTCCAAGTTGCGAGATTCTATTTTTACTTTGTGAAAACTGAAACTCCTGAAGCGTCGAGCGCAATAAATTTGTCAGGGTTCTAACATCTTCAGACTCGAACTTGCCCTGCAATGATCGCATTTCCTCGGACAGAAAATCTATTGCGCCGTATTTCTGGCGGGCCCAACCACCTTCAATTCCGGGCAACGTATGATAGAGATCAACAGCAATTTTCTCCTTCAATTCAGAGGGCGTTGACCAAAAACTAACCAGGCGGCCATCTCGAACTTTTGAAGTAAATGCCTTTAATTTTTCTCGTTGTTCCCTGCTTTCCCTTTTATCGAACTTAATGCCTTTTTTTATGTAAGTTCGAACGGGTTTTCCGACCTTCATAGCATAATCGTACTCCATCTCAGTGTAACTACGTTTATCGTTTGAAGGAACGCTGCCATACCGTCCGCCAACAACGACAATATATAAATCACATTGATCAATCATCTTTTCTATTAATTCCCAGGTTCCATCGTTGTTGCTTGGGAATAATTCCATACCTACTGGGAAGCAATCCATTTTCAACAGTGTCTGGATTATTTCACGGCGTTCCTCTTGCAGATCGACATAGGTGGAACTCACAAAAACTTGATAATATTTTTTGATTTTTTCAGTCATGTTATCCTCCAATTCCCTAAGAAAGTGTTTTGAAATTCGTAAAATTACTTGGGTGTGTCATTCTGAGCGACCAAAGGGAGCGNNCTAACTCCGATTTACACCTTCCCGACCAATTTTGTTGTATTTACACTAATAATAAATTTTAATTCTTAGTTCCAGCTTAATTGCAACTTTCAATTTTAAAATCTCTATGTTATTAATTCACCTTACGCGGAACATCCTGACACTCCCTGCACTGCCCGCCAGAGCAAGTGTGCGCCGTACGCCTGCGCGGTGAGGTTCTCGTAATTCAGGCTTGTTTTTTGCCTAATCTTTCGGGACGGTGCGTAACATCAGTTATTAAAATTTCCACTGAATCAACACGCCCCATAATCTCGATAAGATTCTGTAGTGTTCGTGGATGATGGACTTGTCCTGCGAGGAATGGCAGAGAAAGAAGCGGAGTTTGCGGGTTTCGGTCATTGAGGGATGTCCCCATTTCCTTGTGATGGTCAGATTATACGGCAGAAATGATGGCGGAGAGGGTGCGCCGCCATCTGACTTAATGAGATTCTGCCTACCTGTAGATTCTTCTCATTAAACAGAAAAACCCTACCCGTCTGGCGCGAGGCGCTCGCGCCCGCGATATTTCGCATTATCGCCTCAAGCGGCGGCTTCGGAAAAGCAAGCCTGCCCGTAAAAAAAACTTCCGTGTTTTATAAAACACGGAAGTTTTCGTTTTATTTGCCAAACGGCAATTTCAAATACGCATCCCAAACCCCAAGCGACTCCTTCGCGCATCTGTCGCTTCTTTCCAGCCCAGTGTAAAGCCAAAAGGTGGCAAGCTCACGCGCTTCCCCAGGCGGGATCACCTCCATCAATTTGTTATAGTCAGTGGATGCAAAATTCACCACAAATCCAAAATTATTTTCAGCCGCTTTTTCGAGCATGAACTGAATCCATCGCGTTTGATCTGCCTGTGTGAAATCATATTTCGCTCCGAAGGCTTCAAACCCTGCGGATGACATGCCAGACTCTGAGATCACAATCGGCTTCCCGAAGGAAATGGCGGTATCGAAAAAATCCTCGGTAATTGCCACTTTGTTGCCGTAAGGCCAGCCATAGGGATAAGCGCTTAACCCAAGCAGGTCGCTGTATTTGAGCAGTTCTGTAATTTCACGTTTTTGTTCTTCGCGGTTCCCGCCGTCCAAACCGTTCATGTGCGTATTGGTGAATGTCGCAAAGATGGGCAGGTCGGGATAATCACGCTTCAAATTTTCATAAACATATTGATGAAGTTCTTTATATCCTGTCCATGTTTCGGGTGCGCCCGCCTGCGCCACGTTGACCTCTACGCCGATTGCAAAATAATCAGGCTGGAAAAACTCAATCGCACGCCGCGCAAAATTTAGATAAGCCGTCTTCACATCGGGATGATTCAATGGATATTCATCCCACGGTTTTGGCAAAGGCTGCCCCGTGTCCGTTCCCCAATACTCTGCCAGCGCAGTCCGCGAATTATCGAGCGGCGTGATCGCCACATACAACTTGTGATTCGCGGGCATCGAATCCTTCGCCCACTGCCATTCACTCATCACCGCTTCGGGGTATTCGCCATCCGTGAGCGCCTCAGGCCAGGGAATGCCGCCGTCATAATGCATGGCCGTTAGATCTCCATGCGTTTCGAGAAACTCATTCATGTGCTGGATGCCTTCAATAGTCGCTTCGGAAGG
>CXWL01000024.1_pt1 | contig 21986 bp, 10 predicted proteins | sample 590931 | NCBI WGS metagenome assembly CXWL01 (sample SAMEA3498368, study PRJEB10139) | groundwater metagenome | biome: water well; material: biofilm material | place: Germany | collected 2015-04-27 | reverse complement strand
ATCATCGCTGCAATCTTGTGCAACAACAGACATGTCGAAAACTGCTGCGGAAAGGCGAGCGGAGTGACACGAAGATTCTGATTACTCCCGGAAAACACAGGATCCACGAACGTCGTCATCGCCTTCGGACGCTGGTTGCCAGTGGTGCCAGGCACGAGTACCCATACATGTAAGAGGCCCTCAACGGTACTGGCTTCAAGGCCGGTATGTTCGCCCACACGCTGTTTGACCATGCGCTCACTGAGCGTCGCACGCAGATACGGCAGAAGTTTGCGTAAGACCAGGGCAAATCGTTGCGCGGATTTGACATTCGGGTCATCGAACAACGCAAGCACATCGTTGGCCGTGAGAAATCTATCCGTCTCAGCCAGCGGGGAGGTGTCGGGAGCGGAGAAAAGCCCGGCAATGGCAGTCCGATAGCTTTGGTCAGTGGACAACTTGATCAGGAGATCTCTTTCCACCTCCGTCATGACGCCGATGCAGTTCAGTTTTCTTGCCGCACGATCGTAATAGACCTTCTTCTTAACCGTATTCGGAAACTCTAACCCGGACGGCATGACCGACAGGGCATAGTCATATGCCGGAACCGTAAATCGCCTCATCCGGCGAGCAATACAGCTCCTAGGGCTGCGATACAACACCTCCACGGCATCCCTGAACGCTTGATCCATATTATTGGGGGCCGCCACCAATCGGGTCTTGTCCGCACCGGACATAATCCCCTTGAACCGCAATCGCTGAGCCGTGGCATCGTAACGGATACGTTCGGACAGTGCCGATGAGAACTTAATCGCTGCGCCCAAGCTGGACAACTCAGCCTCGAACACATGCGTCTCGTTCAGGACCCCCACCACATCGTCGATTTCCGCTGTATCCCAATTGAGCAATGCCAGTTTCTGGCGCGTCAGTTCTCCATCGGGGTCGGTCGTGACCGCAGCGTCGCTGAACGCAGCATCCACGAAGGTATTTTCGTCCGCGATCTGACGCAGGTCAGCGCGCAGAACTTCCAGCATGGCCGTGATATCCGATTCCGCAACAGCCAACCCCGACGGTGAAGGTGAGGCATCCCGTAACAGGACATCCAGATCATCGACACTAAATCCTGACCCTACGACGAGGCTTGCGGATTTGATGAAGTTCAACGTCGCCGCCGTGTTCAATGTGCCCACTGGCGCGGCGAACGGATCTGCGGCAATAAGCCGGAGCGTCGTGAGATATTGACGCACGGGCAACCCGACAATCCGAGCGAGTAACGCATGACGATAGAGCCGGGACAGATTAGCCAATGACAGGCGATCATCCTGAATCGTGCTGGCTGCGTGTAACGGATCCTGGATTCGCGGGACCACTAGCGCGTCTGCATGCAGCCGTTGCACATCGTCCGCCCCAATCCCATAGGCAGCCGAGATGACGGCGATATGGTCAGATATATTCCGATTGGCCAGATCATTGGGATTTTCCGGGAAGCCCGTCTTATTCAATGTTTTGCTGATAAACATCTGGGCATACAGGGATGGCACAGCCGGTTCGCCATCTGAGAGATGGTCGATATACCGGACATGATCAATCTCTGCCCAGAGACTCAGCAGATTTGCCACCGGAATGCGGGTTCCTGCAGACAAGCGCTGCAGGTGGGATAACTGCACCAGGAAGCCTTCCGTCATATCCGGCGCGCCGCCTGAATTCCTCGGCGCAAATGCGGAAATCGCTTTATCCAGGTCTCGCATCGGCCAGCCGAGTTTACGCGCTAACCGCACAAATCGATGCGCGCTGGCATACGCAGCCTCGTATGCCAGCGGGTCATCGCCCACGGCATACAACGCCAACTTGGCGGTATTACAGGTCATCGGATTGGTGCCATCGGTCGAGACGATGCCCACAGTCCGTTCATTGGGACCATCCGCGTTGCGCGGGTTGACGTAGTAGGTATCAAGCAGGTCTAGTAATTCACGATACGACAAACTCGAACGCTGCAGAAAAATTGACACTCGCCGCAGCACAACGCCCCAATCCCCCTGGGCTTCGCCGGCCGAGCCGTCGACAGGATCGGGGACATAATTACTTGTCTCGTTCAATCCCCAGAAATTCCACGCGCCTGGATTGGATCCTGGATTCGTCGGCCCGCCTGTGGTGCTACCGCTGATGATGTTCGCTTCTTCCGGCGTCAGCCCCAAATATTCGCACGCGACCTGATAATTCGACTCCGGGTCCGGTGCCGCCCCACGCAAGAAGACCGCCAGCAATTCATGTCGTTGAACGGTCAAGTGCCGTAAATAGAGACGCGCTTCTTCGATCGGCAGATTGAATGGCTGGCTCCATGGATAGACGGCCTGCTGCAACGAGTTGTACGCATCGCGATGGGTATGTTCGGGATTTGCTTTGAGCTCTTTTGCCGACCAGCTGGTTTGCGGCCAAGCAATGGCGCTGATGCCCTCGACTTGCCCGTGGTTCACGATCACAAATGCCCAGCTCGAATCCAGAATCGTCCACTTCGCACCTGGCGATTCGATCCGGACAGACGCCTTGTCAGTCAGGATGTACTGATGGCTTTTGAAGTCCGCGATCAAGCTGTCATCAACGATCTTCAGATCGAGACTCGCCACAACTCCTGCATTCCAGACCAGCTGGAAATTCCGTGGGACGACATGAGCCTCGAGAAGCTCGTTGACCAGATCCACATAGGGCATCGGCGTGTTGCTGTTCTCGCAGGTCAGCTCGATATGCTCGATATCCGGCCTGCGCCCCAACAAGTTTTGGAGTGGCGAGGGATCGCCACTCATCGGCGCGTCGCTGATAAAGTTGAGCGTGTCCACCAGATAGGCTGCAGGGCTGTATAGAGAGCGGCAATGTCGGCATTCGCACAACTCCAGCGACCCGAACAATGTCGTCCAACTCGGGAGCGAGTTTTCACCATCAGGCCGTGGGGCTGGTGCNNCCTGCGCCTGTTCGACACCCCCCAGAACGTACGAATAGTGCTGGATGAACGCATACTCGCCCACGGCCACCACCCCCACCGCGGAGTGCAAGCCGTTGGCCATGAGCATCCGTATCGCCGAATAGTCGGGCGTTAGTTTCGAGAGGCGCTGTATGCCTTTGAGCACCGTCGTGAATGAATCTTTGTTTTCTACACCGGCAAGCTTCGTGTCCCGCTCAGTCGATAAGTAGATATCGAGGGGCTGTCGGCCAAGATCGAAGTTCGGATTATTGCCGAGAAATACCGTCAAAGCCGCACGACTCTCTTTAAAGGGACTGCCCTCGCTGCTATCGGCCTCAATCCGCCGCACGATCGTGACCGCGGGAAACCCCTGTTCCAATTGCTGGCTCAGACTGAGGGCATAGGTGTCTATCCTTTCTTCGAGATCGTCACCCGGGACCGTAGCTGGCGCGCCGATGATGCCGCCATCTGCCTGTTTGCGGTGCAGCAACACCTTCCAGTCACCCAACGCCAGCCGGACGTAGGGTGAGAGGTTTCCGATAGGTCTATACTGCGGATCNNTTGAACTGTTCCAAAGCGATGAGTTCGCCATACATCGCATCCGACATCTGACTGTTGTGGGCGAGGTACAACTGTGCAACCGTGCGGATCTTATCCCCGTCCGAAAGCACCGTACGCAGCAAATCACCCAGCGAGGCAGGCTCGCCTGCGCCACCTTGGGTGGTGACATGGTCCGCCCGCAACGCCAGCAACGTGACGATGATCGCGTCCATCTCCTCGCGAGACAGGTGCCGAATGACATGTTCCTGCGACGATTTCTCCAGAGCCTCCCGCAAGGTCAACTGTTCCAATGCTAACAGGTCGTCCAGAGCACTCGGCAGGTTTTGGCGGAACAGTCCGTAGAAAATGAATTGATCGACGATATCGGTCTCGACATGACGTCTGGCGCTTTCGACGAGCCACTGGATGTAACGCCGATCGATGCCCGTATCGGCGGTGAGAAAGGCGATATCCTCCCCGGTCAGATCCTGTTGGGGCACATCGCGCAGCAGCGGTGTGATGACGCGAACCAGGCTATCAAACTCCGACGGACCCCGAGAGCCGGCGCCTGGCAAGATGAGATCCACCACAACATCCTGTTTGGCATTGAAGATAATCTGAGACGATGCCAATTCGTTATTCTTTTCATCGCATACACGAACGACCAGGTCAGCCAGCCCTTTTTCGGAACGCTGAAACTTGTCATACGCGTAAGTGATTTCGTAGAGTCCAGACTCGGTCGTTTTCGTGTGCCCCAGCAGTTCTTCCCACCGCATGTCACGATCAAAGGCTTTCACGGTTACGTGTGGTTCCGGCCTGCCATCGCTGTGACGCACCGTGCCGCGAACGCGATACATCGCGCGAGCCACGGCTACATTCAGTTCGGTCAGTCGAGTCGCATTACTCACTCGCTGGGACTGTCCGATCTGTCGGCCGTTTTGGTCATAGACGCGAACGAGTAATTCAGGGCCGCCCTTCTCCGAGGCGGAACGTTTGTATTGTGCGCCGGTGAACGTGATTGAGTACCGGCCTTTGGCGTCGGTACGCGCGCGACCGAGCTTATCTTCGCCTGTGACATCCGCGTCAAAGGCGACGACTTCTACGCCAATGGCGGGCGCTTTGTCCCTGTATAGCACTTGCCCGCGCACGGCAAATTTCTCAACTCCATCCTTTGATGGCGTCACACTCATCACCTTGCGTAAACGAGATGCGGCTGCCAGTTTGGGGGCAACGGCAGGCTTCGGCAAGGTGGTGGATGGAGTGCGCGCAGGTTTCGCAACGGTCTTCACACCAGGCGTGACGGCCTTTTTTTTGGACTTGCTTGTGTTGCCACCCTCATTCTTGTTCTTAGCCATTCCATCTCCCTGGTGTCGTTAATATTCGCTGCGTGCTTGGGCAATCGGTACTTTCGTCGCTACTGTGCTGAAGAAGTTGGAAAGATACGGTGCGCAGTCAGTTACCGATGTTGCTGATTAGGGTTTTTTCAACGTGATAGTCGGTGTTTTGGCTGGCACCACCACAGTGATCAAGCTATTTGTATCCGGGTTTATCGCGACACTAGGTTTCGGCTTTACGTCTGGCACCTCCAGGGTCACGGATGTCCGCCATGTCAACGGATTATTCGGATCAACCAGTCCTGGTGGACCATTGGTCCCTTGCGTATCGATCTCGACTTTCTTTACCTCTCCTCTCTTGATAATGGCATCAACCTCTTCCACTCCTACGATTCGTCGGCCAGCGGGTGGATTGGCCATCCGTTCTGCTACGTGTGGCTGAATATTGACACCGGAAGGGGTCCTGGTAGGAACTGACTCGCCAGTTTCTGTCGCGATGTAGTCGACGGGTTTAGGTCCATTCGCCGCCCGGCTAACATCTGCTGCGCCTTTCTGAAGCCCTTGCATTCCTGCATCGGCAAGCTCCCCGCCCATCCTGGCCACCGACCTTGAGGCGGAGAGAGACCCCTTGATGGCCGGCGTCGCGACCAATACTGCTTGGGAAACATCGCCGACTATCTGCGAGGCGCCGAGTGCAATATTCCCTTTCTCAATATTGTCAACACCCTGAGCAGCGCCCTCACCCAGATGCATAATGCCTCTCACAACGGATAGTGGATCACCCACTCCGGCCGCAACATTAACAACAACTGTTCCAACGACTTTCAAAGCAGTTACACTTAGCACAGCCATGTTTCGCGACACGGTGGATACGAAGCTATTGTCTGAAGGTTGCCAGCCGAGTACATGATTGAGTCCTTTATCCATCAGACTTTCGGATTGGCGCACAAAATCTTCACCTCTAAACCCCGGTATGACGGGATTTACTCGTGATAACCAAGAGTGCTCCCATTTGGAAGCAAGCTCGCCAGCGGTCGGCAGCTCGCCGTTTGAGTCTTTTAACGCGATCGGGTTGGCATACGTGTAGAGATATAAATTCACACCGGCTTTGATCGCCGCCGGGTCTGTTGAGAACCAGCGACACAGATCGGAGGCGTAATACCTCGCCGTGTGGTAACTCAATCCGCTCTCCTCATCCCGCTCCATGCCCGTATACCGATACCGCTTCGCAGGGGCTTCGCTGTCGCGTTTCATCGCCCGATAGGCACTCGTGCCATAGGGGTGATATTCCTCATAGGAAATAATCGCGGCCTCGTGATCCAGCTCCAGGCATGCAGAACCCAAATGGTTGCTGTATTGATAGCGATATATCAGCCCTGTGTTGTACCCCCGGCCATCGGCATGGGTTTTGTTGGTCACAATCACGTCATCCACCAGTAACAGCCGCTGCTCACCTTCAAACAAATGATGCGACTCGATCTCTTCGACTGCGGTTGCGCTATTACCGTTATAGCGGCGATAGCGCTCGTAGCCCCCAAGATAGATGCGCTCCCAATAGCCGCCTCCACCGTTCTGATTCACGATGCGTTTCCGGCTGCGCTGCTTGCCGCTGTCGTATTGATACAAGGCCGTGCCACCTCCACCCAGATTGATGCTGTTAATCATGTCGAGATGGTCCCACTGCAGATTGAAGCGCGGATCGATGCGCGCCAAGTTCAGCATATTGCCATGTGTGTCGTAACCGTAGGTCACGGCTTGGGCACGGTCACCGCCGGTCCATGTCTGCCACAGGCGATTGCTCGCTGGCTGCATTGAATCCTCCAACGCATAGGCGTAATCGCGCGTCCAGCCACCAGTGGCGCTCGTGACGACATGACGCATCTGCTGGATATTGCCCACGCTGTCGTATCGATAACGCTGGGTGTAGTTACGCAAGGCGTTCACGTCTTGCGCCGGGAAATCAGTATCGTCTTCAGTATCAAACTGCCCTGGAGCGTCGATGTTGGTGGCGTTCTCGCGACCGGTGGCGGAGATGAGACGGTACGTAGCGTCGTATTCGTAACGGCTGCGCGGCTCGACCATGACGTTCGCGAAGAACACCGGCTTGTAGGCTTCGTCGTAGATCTCCGTGATATTGCCGACCGGGTCGTAGGTATAGTGGAGTTGCTGCAGCATATTCTGGTTGGCAAGGTTCGCATGGGTACCTGGGAACGACGGGTCCTGGTTCGGCCTGGTCGTGCGCAACTGAGTCAGCCTGAACGTCTCACGATCATACTCATGACGTGTGACCGTCCCGTTCCCCAACTGCAGATACGTTTTCTGTCCCTTGGCGTTATATCGGATTTCCTGGATGGCCTTCGTGATCGTGCCGCTCGCAGGATCGTAGTTTGTCGCGCGCAGCACCAAGTCTTCGCTTTCCAAGAGGCCGCGCTGGTTATACCGTGGCAGATAGATCGCCACCCTGTTCTGTCCCTGGCGATGCCAGTTATACAGCCTCGTCATACGGTTCAGGGCATCGTACTCGGTCAACTGGACATAGGTTTCTTGCTCCAGCAGCCCATTGAGCGCCGTGGCATCCGCAACGTCCCAGTTCACCACCGACACTGTGGCATCACGAGTGAGCGTGCGACGTATCTCCTGCACATTGCCTTTGAAATCACGGCGGATGGTCTCGATTCGGCCACTGGGGTCGTAGTGGCGAATCAATTGACCGTTGAGATTGTTGACGTCGTTTACTGCCGCGTCCTGATACTCATACCGCTCAACCTTGACGCTCGGCCCGCTATCGATCGTAAGCCACTGAGCCGTAGGCCGGTGTAACGGATCGTAATCCGTGCGATAGAAACGATTTTCCCTGGTCGCTGCGTTGCCTTGCGGAGTTTCGTTCATATCCCAGGCCAGCATGGGTTTGCCGNNCTGAAGGTGAGGGTTGTGTCGTCAATGCCATTGATACGGTTGTGGGCGACGGCGATAACTTCGCGCCCCAGGCTGTCGAGGTGCACTTGGGCCGGGGTGTCGGCATGCTCGGCGGCAAGGCGTGCGGCACGCTGACCATCCGGTGACGCCGTTGTCGCAGACTTCGCGGCATACCAGCTATTACCAGACTCCAAGACGGTATCGTTCGCGTCGAACGTCTTCACCTGCCACGGTGAGAATTCGACACGGCTATAACTTCCATCGGGCATCTCGGTACGCACGACACGCCCTGCGGCATCGTAGTACATGATCGGTGTCACGCCATTGGCCTGGGGCATTTCGCAGCCGAAGTCGGGGCTGAAGGCAGGCTCATATTGCTTGACCGGCTTACCTTTGTTGTTGAGTACCGTCAGCCCGTTGATGATCCAGCGCAAACCAACTTGGCCTGGAGCCGGCTCGGCCTGAACCTTCTTCATCAGCACGTTACCGGTGCCGTCGGAGCATTCGAGAGCGACTTGTAACGGGCTATTGCTGCCGCCGGGGGCGGTCGCATGTGTCGCGCGCACGATACCGCAGGCGCCTGCGGGACGTGTCGCCCATCCTGAGACATGACCGTTTGCATCGCGGCCTTCGCCGAAATGATACACAAACCTGGCTGTCGCCCGATTCAGCCAGGCTCTCGCCTGCTGCTCGTTCATCAGGCTGTCTGTACAGAATGCTTGCACCGCAGCGGCAGAAGGATTGGCGAGATCGTCATCGAAGCCGGTGAGATCGTCGCCTTCGGTTCCCTTCCCCTTCACCGCCGACGCCACCACCATGCCGAGAATATCGAAATAGACCTCCGTGTGGTTGCCATTGGGATCGATCATTTCGAGGGGTGCAAGCACACGGTAATCGAATCTGGCAATGCTGACGGTGTTCCCCAAGGCGTCTGAGCTGGAGCGGACATACAAATCCAGCAGGTCATATTCCAAGGTGGTCGAGTTCCCAAAGGAGTCGGTATATTGCGCTGGAAGGTAAAAATGTCGGGCGGCATCGTGTGCAAAGCCGGCCACACCGGAGCGCATCCAATATTGATTGGGAAGCGTCGATGAGAGCGCGGTGCCAGGGGCATAGCCGGAGATGACTGGCGTATTCAGGCTTGTGAGGACATCGGAAGTCAGTTTCCCCCCGAACACCGCGCTGAGCAAGTCTCTCGTCAGCGCAAGTTTATAGGTCTCGTACGGCAGGCCGAACCACGCATTCGTGCCGAACGGTTCTGGGCCAGTGAGGTCGTCTTTGAAATAAAGCATCCGCACCCATTCGACGATGCGCTTGTGGGCTTTTGAGGCATCCTGACTGCTTGCCTGTTGGTGGTATGCCAGTGCAATGACAGGTTTTGTACCTTGGCCCGGGAATGTATTGCTGAGCATGAATTGGCGCAGGTCATTGAGCGTGAAATACCCATTTGCACTCGGCGAAAAACCCTCCATGCTATCGGCGCCGGTCAATTCATAGGTGAGGACTTCGCACGGGGCCGGCAGCCTGTGCCGGTGCAGATCCTCCGGCAACTCAGCGGTAAAGTGCGTCTCGATGCAGGCAATGTGGCGCTCGCTTTGGACATTGCGGATAAGAACCCGCTGCTCCGCCGTGAGGAGATTGGTGGGATCGGCAGAGGGAGCCAGCCGTGGATAGACCACGGCTACGGATTGCTGCACACGCCCATAGGAGTCGAACCGCAAATTGAGCGTATGCGCGATGCGGGGATCGGGGCTCGGCGGCGTTTGGCGCAGATCCAGTTCATAGGTATAGGTGATGGCTTCACTCTCCGTCACAAGAAAGACGGCATGGCGGTTGATGCCCTGTGGTTGTAGGCGCGTAATCTGGCTGTTGCGATACGCGGTGGTATAGAGGCGCACAGGCACTTCCGTGCCTAGGTCGAGTGCGTCCACATCCAGCTCAAATACTTCCTGGCGAAGAACCATGCCTTTGCAAGCACGAAAGGCTTGACGCCATTCCTCAGCGGACAGATCAGCAGGCGTCAGCGTCGGGTCTGGGAGCGGATGTTCGGTGAATCCTGGAATGGTGACATACTCGTGCTTGAAGGCCGAGAGGATGCGACCCCGTTCGAAGGCAGCCCCGGTGTGGTACCAAGTGATGGTCTTGATCGGCGGTTGATAGAGGTCCTGTTGATTGGTGATGTAGGGGCTGGCGATGTTGCCCTGCATGAATTTGCCGTACGTTTCCACGTCCCGTTGTTCGACACGACCGAATCCACGAAACTCGCGTTCGATCCCATCGAAGTAGCCGTGATGGTAGCTATAGGTGCTGCTGAACGCGGTGCCACGCCACTTGTCGCGCATCGTGACTTTTTCGACGCAATGGACCGGAAACGGCAGCTTGGTGATCCAGGATTTCCCGGCCTGTTTATCTTGCAGATAAAACTTGGTGGAGGGAGCATAGGTGACTTCAGTTTCACCGCCGAGGTTGTTGACCGTCTTGATGAGCAGATGAGGTTTCTGCCCGCCCATGAGGTCGATGTAACGGATGGTGCTGCGTGCGTCGCCGGGCAAGGGGGACGACCAGACGAGGCAGGCGGTCCCGTTACCGAGCAAGTCGACGGTGGAGACAGCCGACAGGTTATCGATGGGCGGGAAGGTGCTGAGGATGCGCCGCTCGCTCCAGGCATTGCCGGACTGGTTGAAGTAGAGCTGCACGCCCTGGCCGGTGAGGTACAGGATATCGACTAAACCGGAACCATCGATATCCGCAAGGCGGATGCGGCGTTGATCGAACATATCGGGCGCATCGAACCACGGCGCATGGTCCATGGTGATCTTGGCGCCAAAGCGACCATACCCCAGATTGGGCCAGTAGCAGACGTCCCCGTTCCGGATGCACACGAGGTCGGTCAAGCCATCCCCCGACATATCGGCCAGGTAGATGGATTGTGTGCCGTCGGCAAAGACGAGTCGCGGCCCCTGCTCTTCGTCGATGGCCTGGCGCACATTCTCAGCGGAGCCGAACCCGGCTTCGGCCATCGACTGGTGCCAGGTAAAGGCTTGGTCTTCGGTGATCAGAATGTCCGCATGGCCATCGCCGGTGAGGTCGATGAATTTAAGATTGGGGTCGCGCCACGCAATATTTGGAAGGGAGGTAAACGGCCTGTGTGTCTCCCACTCTTCATCCCTGGTGCGCTCGAAAAATCCCGGTGCGGGGCCCTCGAAATCGACAACATCCAACTGGCCATTCCCCGCCAAATCCATGAGCTGCTGCCCGCCGCTGAGATTGGCCGGTGAGGGCATCGCGGCCACGCGCTCCAACGGAGCGAACTTGGCAACGGTGGTTATGTGGCCCGCCGCATCCTTCACCGGCACTGCGCTCTGGTTACGCTTGTAGAACCAGGCACCGCCCTGCTCCGTCAATAGGCCGGAGAGCCCTTCGCCATCCAAGTCCACCCATTGATAATGGCTGTTATCCAGGCCCTGGGGGAGATTCTCCAGGCTGGCGGCATCGACTGCATGAACCTCTTCTTGAATGATGGCCTGACTGTACTCAAACTCGACTGGCGGAAGGGATTTCTTCCGATACGTTCCATCACTGTTGCGCTTGTAGCTGGACTGGGTGACGGATGTGATGAACGAGGCAACCGGGCCTTGCTCATGATGAAAATCCATTGAGCGCACCAAACATGGCGTCACGCCGAGTTCGCTGAAATGATGAAACATCAAGACACGCCGACAGAGGCGATAGGTCCTGATTTCGAAACCGGCTCGGCAGGAGGAAAACGGGTCCTGGCGAACGGGCCATTGCTTGCCCGGTTCATCACGTAATGGTACGTCCAGGTCGTGATCTCCATAATCGAACACCACTTCGAACAGCCAGGACAGTTGGCTCAGATCCGGCTGGATGAGACGCGAGACGCGATTCCCATACTTGATGCGCTTCAGATAACGATTGGCCCGTCGTTTGCGATTGCGTTCGTTGGCCTGGCCGTGATCGACGTTGTCGTCGTTCTCGCCTACGTACTCGTAGACGATGGCATTGCCCTTGTCATCGTAGCTTTCGCAGATCAGCCAACTGAAGACATGCGTAGCAACGGCCTGGTCAACAACACGGCTGTTGTCCGTGGAACCATACAGGGTGGTGATGTTGTCGTTGGAAATACTACGCCAGTGCGATACACCCTGTGCATTCGTCCAGCGCTCAATACGGGCAAACAGGCCTTCGATGCGAGGCCGGTAACGGCGGATTCTGTAACCCTGCACCGATGTGGTGTCTTCATATCGACTCCCGTCCGGGTTAAGGACCGGCACTAAATCCTCGGCACCGGAAAGAATGAAAATATCGGCCTCATCGAAATCGTTATAGCGAGGTAATCCTTTATCGGTTTTACGGATAATGGCAGGGAGCGAAAGATTCCAGCCAAGACCAAAGGGGCCATTGCCGGCGCCAGAGTCATACGAAAGTGAAAGTTGTGGGCCAAAGCCGGAGCGACCGGGGCTCGTGGCAATCGGCACGGACATCGAGCCAGTACCTGTAACGGGATTGGCAGCGAACTTTTCGCCGATGCCGCGAATCGCGCCGCCGCCCTTGGGCAGGGAAATCGTTGGCGCAGAGATTTGGTTCGTGGCCGAGGCAGAATCGGCGCCANNGTGCGAGAAGATGAGGGTGCCTGAATGGCTCAGACGCGTCAATGGGCTCTTCATTAGAAATGGGAACTCATATCTTTCCGCAGATTCAACTCCCCAGTGCATAACATTCAGCCTCGTCTGACCAGAGCCTGAAAGACCTCACTGGGCGTTTTAAATCCCAGTGATTTTTTTCGGTCTACGGTTGAGCAGGCGTTCAACCCTCGCCACCGTCGCCAGGTGGTTTGTAGTGAAGTCCGTGCCTTTGGGAAAGAAGTCTCGGATGAGGCCATTGGTGTTCTCGTTCACGCCGCGCTCCCACGCATGATAGGGCGTGGCAAAAAGACCTGCGCGCACAGGATATCGGCGGGGTCCCGGTGCCCGGCGAATTCCTTCCCGTTGTCGCAGGTGATGGTGTGGACAGGGTCGCGCAACGGGTTCAGCCGATGCACCGTGGCGCGGGGCGGGGCTCAATTCGTCGTTCGTCGCTCGTATCTCGTCGTTCGCAAGCAAAGACCTTCCGGCTTGCGAGATACGCTTCACGTTTCACGAACACGGGAAGGTGCAGGAACAGTTTCAGGCTGGAAGAAGAAAAAAGTCAGCAGCGCCGCACAAACTCACGACACGTCGATTCGCGCCCCTCTCCCCGCCTTGAGAAGATCTGCGGCGGAGGCTTCCTTCACGAAAACTTCCAGTCTCCCATCGCTATTGATGAGCGCGGACGGTTTTGCTTCCGTCCCTTCGCTGTAACTGGCCACCAGTCCTTCAATAATTTGCTTGTCTACCCGAATGGACGGTTGATGGCCCTTCGAGACGGAGCGCGCCTCTTCGAGGTGCTGCTGGGTCAGGTTGGAAATCAGATTGCCAAAGCGATCCACGTGGACGATCTCCCCCACCAAGGTCTTGCTTTCCCATGTCGGTGTCGCAATCGTGAAGATCTTGCAATCTGTGACGAGTCGCCCGAATGATTCGAACGGCTGTTGCCTGGTCAGCCAGGCCGCAGCAGGGGCGAAGAGGTCGCGGCCATCGAAAGTGTGGCCCTGTGATGGCAGCCGATAGTCTACATTTTCGATCTCGCGCACTTCCATCTCGCTGTTATCGGCAAGGATATGCGTCAAAAGTCCGTTGTCGGGAGCCAGAAAGAAGTACCGCTCACTCTTGGCGATGAGGGGGCGCCGCGCGCTACCGACGCCGGGATCGACGACGGCCACATGCACTGTGCCCTTGGGGAAATAGCGATAGCAGGAGTTCAGGATATAGGCGGCGTCTTCGACCGAATGGGGTGGCACGTGATGTGAGAGGTCGACGAAGATGGCGTGGGGATTGATCGTAAGGACCACCCCCTTCATGCTCGCCACGAACGAGTCCCGATCGCCGAAATCGGTCAACAACGTGATGAGCCCAGGAGGATGCGGCACTAGAGCTCCTCGAAACGAATCTCCACCACCTCGTATTCGACCATCTTCACCGGTGTCTTGACCTCGACGAAATCGCCGACGCGCTTGCCGATCAACGCCTTGCCNNACTTTGCGCAAACGATCGAGCTCTGCCTGGAGCGCCTCGTGCCCCTTTCTCGTGATCGGTGTCGGCATTCTTCCTCCAAACTACAACGCTGAATTGTGAACGATGAACGAGGACAAACAGAAACGAATCATGATCTCTCACTCAACGATCAGCGCTCATCCTTCATCGCTCTGCGCTTCCGGTGCCGTGATATTCCTGCAACGACCGAATGGTCAACTCTGTCTTGAGAATCGCTTCAATGCCCATGACCGCCGCTCGTGCCCCCCGGATGGTCGTGTAGTAGGCCAGCCCTTTGTTAAGGGCCTCCCGACGGATCGACAAGGAATCAGCATGGGCCGACGCGGTGCGTACCGTGTTCACCACTAACGCAATCCGACCGTTCTTAATATGGTCCACGACATGCGGGCGACCTTCCTTGACCTTATTCACGGTCTCCGTATGGACTCCGTGGTCGCGCAAATAGGCGGCCGTTCCACTCGTGGCTTCAATGGCAAACCCCAGCCGCTGCAGTTGCTGCACGACTTCCAGCGCCGCCGGACGATCACTCTCCTTCACGCTGATAAAGGCCGTACCTCCCTTCGGCAGGGGTGCACCGGCTCCAGCCTGGGACTTCGCGAAGGCCCATCCGAAGTCCTGATCGATGCCCATNNGGCGCAGGGGCCTCGACCAGCCCCAACTCAGGAAGGGTCTTACCTACCATGGTCTTCATCGCCAGCTTGGCCAACGGCACACCGATGGCTTTACTCACGAATGGCACCGTGCGTGAGCCACGCGGGTTGACCTCCAGTACATAGATCGTGTGGTCTTTGATGGCAAATTGCGCATTCATCAGGCCGATCACGCCCAGCTCCAGCGCNNGGCAACGAACAGGCCGAGTCCCCCGAATGCACCCCGGCTTCTTCGATATGTTCCATAATCCCGGCCACCACGACGTTCGTCCCGTCTGAAATGGCATCGGCATCGACTTCAATCGCATCAGAAAGATACTTGTCGATCAGGACGGGATGTTTCGGCGAGGCTTTTACTGCCGACTTCATATATTCCAACAAGCCGGATTCGTCGTAGACGATCTGCATGGATCGCCCGCCCAGCACATACGAAGGCCGCACCATGACCGGATAGCTGATCTGCGCGGCGATCCGAAGGGACTCGTCAACGGATCGGGCCATGCCACTCTCCGCTTGGCGGAGCCCGAGCTTATTCAAGAGGTCGCGGAATCGCTCTCGGTCTTCTGCTCGATCGATCGCGTCAGGACTTGTGCCAAGAATTCGCACCCCGGCCTTGGACAAGGGCAGCGCGAGCTTGAGCGGCGTCTGCCCGCCGAACTGTAACACGACGCCCAACGGCTGTTCGCGCTCCACGATGTTGAGGACGTCTTCCTCAGTCAACGGCTCAAAGTAGAGCCGATCCGAGGTATCGTAGTCGGTACTCACCGTTTCGGGGTTGCAATTCACCATGATCGACTCAATGCCTTCTTCGCGAAGCGCCATCACCGCGTGGACACAACAATAGTCGAACTCGATCCCCTGCCCGATACGATTCGGCCCGCCGCCGAGGATGATGACTTTCTTCCGCTCTGTCGGACGAGCCTCACATTCGCTTCCGTACGTCGAATAGAGATAGGGAGTATGGGCTTCAAACTCTGCGGCGCAGGTATCGACGCGTTTATACGTCACCCCTCTTTTGCCCTGGCCTGCACGGGTCCGCTGCTTCCTGACAGAGGCCGAGGTGGACCCGATGAGCTGCGCGATCCGATCGTCTGAAAATCCCAGTTCTTTGGCTTGCCACAGCAGCGACTCTTCAAGCGCAGATGATTTCTTCCCCGCCTGGCCGACCAGCACCGCTTCAAATTGAATCAGCTCCCGGATCTGCTCGAGGAACCAGGGGTCGATCATCGTGAGGGCAAAGAGGTCGTCATTGGACAGGCCGAGTCGCATGCCATCAGCAACATGCCACAGCCGCTCCGCAATCGGAGTCCGCAGATGTTGGCGTACCCGCTCCAGCCCTTGTGGCCGATCGAACCCTTCAGGAATACCTCGGTCCAGCCCCTCCCGCGAGGAGAACCCGTTCATGTTCAACTCCAGCGAACGAATGGCCTTCTGCAAGGCTTCCTTAAAGGTCCGCCCGATCGCCATCACTTCGCCCACGGATTTCATCTGTGTCGTGAGGGTTGGATCGGCTCCACGGAACTTCTGAAACGCAAAGCGAGGGATCTTCACCACCACATAGTCGATCGTGGGTTCGAAGGAGGCTTTGGTCACACCGGTGATGTCGTTGGTAATTTCATCCAACGTGTAGCCCACGGCAAGCTTCGCGGCAATCTTGGCGATAGGAAATCCCGTCGCTTTGGAGGCCAGTGCGGAACTCCTCGATACGCGAGGATTCATTTCGATGATCACCATATCGCCATTCTTAGGATTCAGGCCGAACTGGACGTTCGATCCGCCGGTATCGACGCCGATCTCACGCATAATCCGAACCGCAGCATCCCGCATGCGCTGATACTCTTTATCCGACAGCGTCATCGCCGGTGCGACAGTGATGCTGTCGCCCGTATGCACGCCCATCGGGTCAAGATTTTCGATCGGACAGATAATGACAACATTGTCCTTAAGGTCCCGCATCACCTCAAGTTCATACTCTTTCCAGCCGATCAGCGATTCTTCGATCAGCACTTGACTGACCGGACTCATCGCTAAGGCCCAGTCGATCAGCTTCTCGAACTCTTCCCGATTGTAGGCGATGTTTCCACCGGTTCCGCCCATGGTAAACGACGGCCGAATGATCGCCGGAAATCCGACCTGTTCGAGAATTTTGATCGCTTCGTCACGGGTATGCGCCGTTCCGCTGGTTGGCACGCGCAGCCCGATTCGCTGCATCGCATGTTTGAACGCTTCGCGATCCTCAGCCTTATGAATCGCTTCGGCGGACGCGCCGATCAACTTCACTCCGTATTTTTCGAGCGTCCCCCGCTTGACCAAAGCCATCGTCGCATTCAACGCGGTCTGCCCTCCCATGGTTGGAAGCAGGGCGTCAGGACGCTCACGCTCGATCACTTTCTCGACCACCTCAGCGGTGATCGGCTCCACATAGGTCCGATCGGCTAACTCGGGATCGGTCATGATCGTCGCCGGGTTGCTATTGATGAGAATCACCCGGTACCCCTCTTCCTTGAGGGCCTTGCAGGCCTGCGTGCCGGAATAGTCGAACTCACAGGCCTGACCGATCACGATCGGGCCAGACCCGATCAACAAAATGGATTTGATATCTGTTCGCCTTGGCACGGGAACCTCGTTTCAGGGTCAGCTAGCTAGTTTGTGGCATAGGCCCGATCGTCGGCCTGTATGGCGCTGGTGGCGGTGGAACCGCCCCTCCCCCAGGCCCATGATAATATTGGAGCGCTTCGGGAAGCCAGGCTTCAATCTGGTTGATACGGGTCAAATCAGACGGATGAGTGGAAAGAAATTCAGGGATCGCCTGCTGCGAGCGAAAGCAGACCTTCCCGATCATCTGCCTCGGACAACCGCTCATGCGCTCCCAAAAGGGAACCGCTTGACGCGGATCGTACCCGGCCTGGGCCATCAATCGAAGNNTCGACCCCGTGTCGCTGCAACGCATGTGCGACCTCATGCCCCATCACGGTCGCCAAGCCCACATCGTCTTTCGTCGTCTTGAGAATTCCGGTGAAGATGGCCACCTTCCCTCCTGGAAGTGCGAACGCATTGACCATCTTATCGTCTTGAATGACCGCAAATTCCCATTGATATTCAGGCTTGTTCGCAGCGTCAGCGATTTTCCGTCCCACCCGGTGCACCAACTCATTCACTTCGGCGTTGTCACTCAGAGGCGCGGAGCGCAATACCTCGCGGAACGCGCTCAATCCGAATTCCAGCTCCTTCTCTTCGGAGAAAAAAATCACCTGATCGCGAGCCGTACCAGGTGCGCGATAACAACCGGTCAGACTGCCGAACAGACTCAGCGCCGTGCCGACCCCTAGGACCGTACAGAGGTTCATGGCTCCATGGGCGCCCAGCGCCAGCATCGCTCGTCGCCCGACCGGCGTCGCTAACGCCCGATCGACGGAATCCGAACTGTGATCAGCCGAACATGCCATACGACCCTACGGCATCCAGAGATACATGAACTGTGGCGTACCGCCCCGTACCATCGACAGCAAATCCAAATTGGCGAACCCGGCCATACTCACAGCACTCGTCCCGAACAGACGCGAGTATATATTATTCTGATATTCTCCCCGACGCCCATAGGTCACAACCCGCGCCTCGGTCAGACCCGCCTTCTTCTTGGCCAGCTCAAGCGCGTCATCAAGATAACCGATCTCGTCGATCAAACCTGCCGCCTTGGCCTGATCTCCTGAATAGATCCGTCCATCGGCCAACTTCTTGATTTGATCGGCCGTCAGATGGGGACGCCCTTCCTGTACCACGGCCAGAAACCGATGATAGAAGGAGTCGATCACACTCTGAAAGATTCCCCGCTCTTCCGGCGTCATGACTCGAAAGGGTGAGCCCATGTCCTTGCGGGGGCCTGAGGTGATGGCGTTCGCCTCGACACCTACTTTTTCGAGCAAGCCGCGCGCATTGACGGTCAGCATGATGACGCCGATGCTGCCTGTCACCGTCGAGGGATGGACCAAAATGCTGTCCGCCGCCATGGCCAGGTAGTAGCCCCCTGACGCCGCGACATCCATCATCGAAGCAATCACGGGAACCTTCTTCTTGAGCTTGAACTCCCGCAACTCGTGATAGAGGATGTCCGAAGCCGTGACGGTTCCACCAGGACTATTGATCCGAACAACCACGGCTTTGATCTTCTCATCCTTGGCGGCTCTCGTCAGCTCTTCCCTGAACGTGGCCAACATATTGGGCTGCGACACAAGGCCGTCTTTATCTTGTGAGCTGATCACACCCGACAGGTCGAGCAACAGCACTTTGCCATCTCCCGTGCCGCTCAGCTGTACTTCCTGCACCGGCCCCGATGGCTCAATGAGATTGACCGTGATGCAACCGGATTGCAGGCAGATGACCGCAAGGAGGCACAGCCGACCAAGCGTGACACACATTCTATACATGCTGTTTCTCCATCAGCTGAATAAACTCGGTAAATAAATAGGCCGAGTCATGGGGCCCGGGAGAGGCCTCCGGGTGATACTGCACCGAGAACACCGGACGATCCACACAGGCCAATCCTTCAATGGAGTGATCGTTCAGACTCAGATGTGTCACTGAGACCTTCCCGAACGATGTCTCGATGACGGGCGGCCGATCTGGAATGGCACTGACCGGCTGCGTGACTTGCACGGCGAAGTTGTGGTTCTGCGACGTGATTTCGACTTGTCTCGTGCGGAGATTCATGACGGGATGATTCGCCCCATGATGGCCGAACTTCAACTTATAGGTCTTGAGCCCCAGCGCGAGCCCAAGAATCTGGTGACCTAAGCATATACCGAAGAGCGGATACTGACCGATCAGCTCCCGCACCGCCTCGATGGCGTACGGTACCCCCTCAGGATCCCCTGGTCCGTTCGATAGAAAAACCCCGTCCGGCTTGAGCGCGTGAACCTGCTTCGCGGTGGTCGAAGCCGGCACAACAGTGACGGCACAGCCCACATCCACAAGTTGGCGAAGAATATTCTGTTTCACCCCGAAATCATAGGCCACGACATGCCAGCGTCTGGCCGCAGCGACGCGAGGCTTGTCGCCGAGCGAAGGAATCCATTCACCCGATCCCTCCGTCCATTGATAGGATTGCTCGCAGGTGACAGTGGTCGCCAGATCGCGGCCGATGATGCTGGGGGCCGCTTTCGCCTTCTCCACAGCTCGGCGGGCATCCATCTCAACATGGGTAATGAGGCCCTGCTGCGAGCCATGTTCACGCAAGTGGCGCGTGAGGGCCCTCGTATCCAGCCCTTCGATGCCGACGATCTTCGCATCCTGTAAATAGTCTTGGAGCTGCTGCTTGCTGCGCCAGTTACTGGCGAGCGAACTGGCCTCTTTGACGATGAATCCTTCAGCCCAGATCCGCCTCGACTCGATATCCTCCGGTGTGACCCCGTAGTTTCCAATGTGGGGACAGGTCATGGTAATGATCTGTCCTTTGTAGGAAGGGTCGGTCAAGACTTCCTGATAGCCGGTCATGGCCGTGTTAAACACGACTTCGCCGACCGTCTCCCCCTCATATCCCAATGCCCGCCCCTCGAAGAGCGTGCCATCCGCCAATGCTAATAACGCTTTTTTCACGTGAGTGCTCCGTGCCGATACAGCAATCGTTTAGCCTTGAGTCCAGTCAGTAGGATACCCAGCACGAGATTCACCATATAGAGAGACCGGACCGGCATATGAATACGGAAAAATGCTTCGAACGCCGCCTTCCTTGCGACCTCATCTTTTACGGCGAAGGCCTGAGCTTGAAGCGAGGCGGCCTGTGGATGCAGCCAGAGAATAATGATCCCGGCGATCATCGACATCCCCACGAGCAACGCCATCTCGCTCCGACTAACCACCACTGCCGGGTTTCCACTCCACCAGCGATACCATGTTCCGGCACACAAGACTGCCAACGCTCCGATCACGAAGCGATTATATCCCTCAAAGGCTCGCGTCAGAAAGAACCCGCCTGAGTCCTGCCCACCGAACGTATTAAAGACCGCTGGAATGACCGCCCCGATGAGCACCAGTAATCCGCCAACCCATATGCCCAATGCCAGCCATTCACACGTCAGGCAACAGACCAGGCCCCAACGGAAATGACGTGGCACTAGCCCTCCGCCTGACTGGCCTCGAACACGACCTTGCCACCGACGATGGTCGTCCGCACTCGCCCCTTCACCTTCCATCCGGCAAAGGGGGTATTTCGACTTTTCGAGAAAAACTTGGCCGGATCGACCTCCCACGATTCGTGTTGATCGACAATCGTGACATCGGCATCGGACCCGACTGCCAACGTACCTTTGGCCAATCCGAACACCTTCGCCGGAGCCGTACTCAGCTTATCGACCGCCGCCTCCAACGACAAGACCCCTTCATCGACCAAGGCGAAGGTCAACGGCAGCGCGGTCTCCAGCCCGACAATGCCGAACGGCGCTTCGGCAAAACCCAGCTGCTTTTCCTGCGTGGCATGCGGCGCATGGTCCGTAGCAATGACATCAATGGTCCCGTCGCGAAGACCGTCCTTAATGGCTTGCACATCTTTCCAGGTCCGAAGCGGGGGATTCATTTTGGCATAGGTGTTGTACCCTCGGACCGTTTCCTCCGTGATGGTAAAATGATGGGGGCAGGCCTCGGCCGTCACTCTCAACCCACGGGACTTGGCTTCTCGCACCATCCGGGCCGAGCCCTCTGTGCTGATATGAGCCAGATGCAGCCGGGCTCCGGTCAGTTCTGCCAAGGCAACATTACGCGCCACCATCACATCTTCTGCCGCAGAGGGGATTCCGGGGAGCCCCAACTCGGTTGAGATCGCCCCCTCGTTCATACAGCCCCCCTCGGCGAGGTGCAAGTCTTCGCAATGATCGACCACCGCCACATCGAAGGCCAAGGCATACTCCATCGCTCGCCGCATCACCAAACTGTTCATTACCGGCTTCCCGTCATCCGAAATGGCGACACAACCGGCACGCCGCAAGTCGCCGATCTCTGCCAGCTCCTTCCCTTCGGAGCCTTTCGTGATCGAGCCGATGGGAAACACATTTGCCAGCCCGGCCGCCCGCGCCCGCTCGAGCATGAACTCTGTAATCGCTTGATTGTCATTGACGGGATTCGTATTCGGCATACAACAGACCGACGTGAACCCGCCGGCTACCGCCGCCGCGGCTCCACTCTGAATCGACTCTTTGTATTCGAAACCCGGCTCCCTGAAATGGACATGAAGATCGACAAAGCCGGGAAGCACCAATCGTCCCCTGGCATCAATCTTCGTGGCCCCTGCGGGAGCCGTAAGATTCGGCCCCACCGCGACGATTCGCCCTTCATCGATCAGCACATCGGCCACGCCATTGAACCGTCCCGGATCGATCACGTGCCCGCCCGCAATGTGAATAGCCACGATTCAGTTCGCTCCTGACATAAGATAGAGAATACCCATGCGAACGGCCACGCCGTTCGCCAC
>CXWL01109771.1_pt1 | contig 21996 bp, 11 predicted proteins | sample 590931 | NCBI WGS metagenome assembly CXWL01 (sample SAMEA3498368, study PRJEB10139) | groundwater metagenome | biome: water well; material: biofilm material | place: Germany | collected 2015-04-27 | reverse complement strand
ATATTAAGCTCCACCTGCTCAAGCTCTTTTACCAATGGCCTGCGCTCCAGGATTCTGGCTTGCTTTTCTGCCTTATTCACCGCGCGGTCATTCTTGTTTGGTTTATCAGTCGTGATGGCTTGCGTTGCTTGCTTTTCTTTCAAGCGCTGCTCAGTTAACCACTGGCTATAGCCCTCCAAATCGCCATCAAACGGCTCGGCTTTACCATCTGCCACTAAAATAAATTCGTCGCAAGTGGCGCGCAGCAAGGCTCTATCGTGCGATACCAAGATTACGCCACCTTCGTAATCTTGCAACGCTAGCGTCAGGGCGTGGCGCATTTCAAGGTCTAGATGATTGGTTGGCTCATCTAGTAGCAATAAATTAGGGCGCGTCCAAATCAATAAAGCCAAAGCGAGACGTGATTTTTCACCACCTGAAAAGTTCGCACAAGGTGACCGAGCCATCTCGCCCTTAAAGTCAAAACCGCCAAGGTAATTCATGTGTTCTTGCTCACGTGTGAGTGGGTCAAGTTTCAGCATGTGCTGCAAGGGCGATTCATCAGGACGCAATTGCTCAAGCTGGTGCTGTGCAAAGTACCCGATGTTCAAGTCTTTACCTTCAACCCGCTTACCACTCAGCGGTTTTAATTCATTTGCCAGCAGTTTTATCAAGGTAGTTTTACCCGCGCCATTGCGGCCTAGCAAGCCTAGCCGCTCGCCTGGCCTGATGGCTAAAACAATATCCTTAATTAAGGCAACATTGTTGTAGCCAACGGACATGTCATCTAGTACTAATAACGGATCAGGCGCGGCAATGGGCGCCCTGAATTCAAAATTAAATTGTGAATCAACATGCGCAGCAGAAATCATCTCCATACGCTCTAGCGCTTTAATGCGGCTTTGCGCCTGACGCGCTTTGGTGGCTTGCACACGAAAACGATCAATATAACTTTGCAAGTGCGAAACTTTGCGTTGCTGCTTTTCAAACATGGCTTGTTGCAGCGCTAGTTTTTCTGCACGTTGCCGTTCAAAATCTGAATAACCACCGCGATACAAAGTTAAAGTTTGCTGCTCTATATGTGCAATGTGGTTGACGATAGCATCTAAAAAGTCTCTATCGTGCGAAATCAATACAAGCGTACCGCGATAGCTTTGCAGCCAGCCTTCAAGCCAAATCACCGCATCCAGGTCTAAGTGATTGGTCGGCTCATCCAGCAACAGCAAATCTGAGCGACACATCAGGGCACGAGCTAAATTCAAACGTACACGCCAACCGCCCGAGAAAGTAGAAACCGCTTGTTGCAAATTTGCCTGGCTAAAGCCCAAGCCGCTCAACAACTCAGCCGCGCGTGCTTTGGCACTGTACCCATCAATATCCATCAAGCGATGATGTAATTCAGCAATCAGCTCGCCTTTATGATTAGCTTCCGCCGCCACGAGCGCCGCTTCAATATGGCGCAGCTCAGCATCACCATCTAATACAAACTCGATGGCTGGCATCGCCAGTGCAGGCGTTTCTTGCGCGACATGCGCTATCACCCATGTGGCTGGCATTTCTAAATCGCCAGATTCCAGCTGCATTTCACCACGTAACAGTGCGAAAAGTGAAGATTTACCAGCGCCATTTGCACCGGTTAAGCCAACCTTATGGCCAGGGTGCAATTGCATAGAAGCCGCTTGAATGAGGATTTTTAAGCCACGGACTAAAGTAAGTTGTTTGAATTGAATCAAGTTAAAACCATTAAATAAAAATGACTGATCAACCAGGTATGACCAAAAGCGCTATTCTAAATGATTAGCGCAATAGTCTTAATATATCTTTGAGATTTACATACTTTTAATATGCCAAATACCTACTAGAGCATTCGTGACAACCAATATTGCAGTAAAATGAGACCGTGTCGCACATTTACCCTAACAACAAGTCAAACAATAAAACCTGAATTCACTTTACTATAATGGTCAAAAAATCTCTGCTTTGGGTTTACCGCGCTGCACTTTGGCTGATTGGCATCGTTGTGACTATTGTGCTGATTACTGTACTTGTAATCCAGTTTCTGGTGTTTCCTAACATTGACCAATATAAAGATCAAATCGCCACTTTTGCAAGCAACGCAACAAAGCAAAAAGTAATGATCGGCAACATAAAAGTGGACTGGCAAGGCGTCAACCCACATTTGTCATTATCAAATATTGATATTTATGATGCCCAAAATCGCCCCGCTTTACAGCTTAAAAATACCGACGTGTCATTATCGTGGCTCAGTGTTCCATTGCTGGAGCCACATCTTGCTGAACTCGTTATTCAAGCACCTGAACTGACTATTCGCCGTGTTACTAGCGGCGAAGTTTTTGTGGCCGGCATTAGCATGCTCGGAGAATCTAAACCTGATTTGCCCAATTGGCTATTACGACAAACCAAATTAGAAGTACTCAATGCAAAAGTAGTTTGGCTGGATGAAATGCGTGGTGCACCAGCCTTAAGTTTAGATAAACTAAATTTACAAATAGTAAGCCCGCCTTGGAAAAGCTTAATTAAAAATCATCGCATCACACTGAGTGCACAACCTTCAACTGGCACTAACAACCCGATTGCCATGAGCGCTAGCGTGTATGGAAATGACGTGAGCCACATTGAACAATGGCGTGGCAACGTCACCATGCAGTTGAAAAACGCCAATATAGCTGCTTTTAAGCCATGGCTTGACTATCCAACGCTAACCCATCCAATTGACGTGCAATCTGGTGTCGGTAGCACTGAAGTAATAATCAAGTTTGCTAATCGTCAAGTACAGTCTATTACGAGCGATGTGGCTCTAGAAAACGTACAGATGCAACTGAAAGCAAACACTGAGCCTGTTGTATTGAACATACTTGCAGGAAAACTAAACTGGGGAAACTCCAACGCTGGCCAAACATTTAACGTTGAGCATCTAAAACTCAATACGAAAAACGGGCTGGATTTGCAAGACGTTGCAGGAGACTATTCCAAAACTCTGCAAGGCAAAGAATCACTCCATCTTAAATTAACGCACCTCAATTTAGCGTATATCAAACCGTATTTGGTGCAATTGCCCATACCAGTAGATGTGCTACAAAAAATAACAGGGCTATCACCTACAGGCAGCCTGGATGATTTAACGCTGACCTGGGAAGGCAATCAATCAATCACCAAAACGTATCAACTGAATTCCAAATTTATTGGCTTGGGAATAAAAGCCCATGAAAAAATACCGGGGTTTAATAACTTGACAGGTGAAATTAAAGCCAATCAAAATGCTGGTAAGCTAACTATTCATTCGCAAAATGCCAAGCTGGATTTTAAAGATATTTTACGCTGGCCTATCCCCGTAGATAAACTTGACGGAGAGATTAGCTGGAGCCTCAAAGATAAAGAAACTAAAATCCAGGTCAGCCAACTTGGCATAAGCAATCCACATTTATCTGGCACTATCAATGCAGATTATCTGGTGGATGGCAACAAAGGCGGCTACCTTGATTTGAAAGGTAAATTTGGTAAAGGTAATGCCAAGTTTGCGCCATTCTATTACCCTATTATATTAGGCGAAACCACCCTGCATTGGCTGGATACGTCAATATTGGCGGGGCGTGCTGAAGATATTAACCTTACTGTTAAAGGCCGCTTGGCCGATTTTCCATTTGTAGATAGCAAAAACAATTTAGATAGTAAATTAGGTTTGTTTAGAGTAACCGCAAAAATCAGCGACAGTATATTGGAGTACGGAATTGACTGGCCGACTATTGATGGCTTAGGTTTAAATTTGTTATTCGAAGGCAAACGCATGGAGCTCAATGCCAATGCCGGGCATATATCAGGCAACCAAATCATTAAAAGTAAAACGACCATTGAGCAATTGGATGCTGATTACCCCATTCTGAATATTGTAAGTGAGCTTAAAGGGTCTGTGACTGAAGTCATCAAATTCGTGAATAACAGCCCCGTGGCTGAAATAACCAATGGGTTTACCGAAGACTTAATAACCAGCGGCCAGGGTAAGCTTAACCTAAGCTTAAAAATACCCATGCAAGATGTAGAAGCCTCTCAATATAAAGGTTTGTATCAAATCAACAATGGCAGCATGGATAGTCCAAGCATCCCCACATTAACTCGTATTAACGGGTTATTGGAATTTACTGAAAACAGCTTAACAGCAAAAAATATCAACGCCAGTGCATTTGGCGCACCGGTAGTGTTTAACCTTAATTCTGGCAAAGATAAAATCATTCGTGTTACCGCCAAGGGTAAATTGAATGATGAGGCAATCAAACAGGCACTCATTAATCAAGACCCTATTAACCACTCCTGGTCTAAAGGTGCGAATTATATTACTGGCAGCACAGACTGGGTGGGCGACATCACCATTCAAAAACCAATGGTTACCATTGGCATACGTGCAGATTTGTTTGGTTTAACTTCGCATTTACCAATCCCGCTCAACAAGTCGGCCAATGAGCATTTAAGCCTGCGTATTGATAAAAAACAGGAAGAAAATACTGATACGATTACCGTAATTCTTGGCAACAAACTAGCAGCGAAAATTATCCGTACTGTTGAAAATGGGAAGTTACAACTTGATCGCGGAAGCGTTCGCTTTAATACCGGCTCTGTGAGTACCAGCCCTATTAATACCAGCGAATTGAACGCCAACAATGAACTAAACAAGCCTAAAGGGTTGCAGGTATATGGTAGCCTGGATTACCTTGACGCTGACGCATGGCGTAATGTGCTGCATGATTTTTCTGATGCTTCAAAACAGGAAGCCTCTTTTCCTATTCAAAAAATTGCCCTTAAAATCAATACGCTCGATATATTTGATAGACGATTTAACCAATTAAATATCTCAAACAAAACCGATAAAGAAGGTCTGCGGGCAACAGTGCAAAGTCGCGAAATTACAGGCGACCTACAATGGTCAAACCAAAACAACGGCAAACTCATTGCACGTTTATCTAACTTAACCGTTCCGGATGCCGCACCTAATCGAGCCAAACTTTTAATAAAAGATACGGCAGTAAAAGAATTTAGAAAACTGGAGCAAGATTACCCCGCGCTAGACATCACTGCCGATAACTTTGAGTTCAATAAAAAAAGTTTCGGCGGCTTGGAACTAATCGCTTATCCACAATACGACAACTGGAATATTCAAAAACTCAAACTCATTACTCCTGAAAGTACAATAAGTGCCGAAGGACAATGGAATAACTGGGTTAGAAACCCAAATACTTACCTTAATATCACATGGGGTATCAAAGATTTAGGTAAAACACTCAAAAGAGTCGGCTACCCTGACACCATTAAAGGTGGTGAAGGTGAATTGACAGGTCAACTTCACTGGCCGGGCAGCCCGCATGAGTTTGATACGACAGGCTTGGATGGTAACCTTCAATTTGAAGTGCGCAAAGGTCAAATATTAAAAGTACAACCTGGCGTTGGCAGGCTATTGGGCTTGCTTAGCTTACAAAGTTTGCCACGTCGTTTGAGTCTGGATTTCAGGGATTTATTTAGCAACGGCTTTGCTTTTGATAAAATAAACGCAACGGTAAAAATTGAACGTGGCGTGATGCGTAGCGATAACTTTATAATGGCGGGTCCGGCAGCTGACGTTACCATTAAAGGTGAAACTAATTTACAAAAAGAAACACAGCAACTTTTTGTTAAAGTGATGCCTCATATTAGTGACAGCCTTTCGCTTGCTGCCCTGGCCGGTGGGCCGCTGGCAGGCGCCGTTGCGTTTTTAGCACAGAAAATATTAAAAGATCCACTCAATAAAATTGCCTCAAGTGAATATGAAATTATTGGTACTTGGGATAACCCGCAAGAAGTTAAAACAACTAAAAGCAATGAGGACATTAGCAAAAATTCACCGCTAAACTAGTAACCTTAATTTAATTGATACCTCATTGTAAATAACACAAATCGTTTGGATTGCACATGGCCATTACATCACGCTTAAAAACTACTAAAGCCAAATTAATCAACCCTGAGGTAGGCAAACAGGACATCATCAAAATCGCTGCCATTCAAATGGCATCAGGCCCTTATGTCGCTGCAAATTTAAGCGAGGCAGAACGCCTCATTGAAGTTGCAGCAAATCAAGGTGCAAAACTGGTGTTATTGCCTGAATATTTCGCCATTATGGGGCTTAAAGAAACCGACAAAGTGGCTGTGCGCGAAGATGAAGGCAAAGGCCCCATCCAAGATTTCTTAAGTAGAATGGCTAAAAAGCATGCTATTTGGCTGATTGGCGGGTCTGTGCCATTGGTAAGTAATTTCCCTAACAAAGTACGCAACAGCTGCTTAGTGTACGACGATAAAGGTCACCAAGTCGCACGCTACGACAAAATTCATTTGTTTGGCTTAGATTTAGGTAATGAACATTATCACGAAGAAAAAACCATCGAGTCTGGCGACGCAATTAAAGTGGTTGATACACCGTTTGGTAAAATAGGTTTGTCAATTTGCTACGATTTACGCTTCCCCGAGCTTTATCGCGCCATGGGCGAGGTCAATATTATCGTTGTACCAGCCGCATTTACCGATACCACAGGCAAAGCACACTGGGAAACCTTAATTCGCGCACGCGCCATTGAAAACCTGAGTTATGTAATTGCATCCGCACAAGGCGGCTACCATATATCCGGTCGTGAAACCCATGGCAACAGCATGATTGTTGATCCGTGGGGCGTTATTTTAGACAGGCTACCACGCGGCTCTGGTGTTGTAATTGCCACCATGAACCCGCAATATCAAGCAAGTTTAAGAAAAAGCTTACCTGCGCTTAAGCACCGTACAATTACCTAGATATAAGTTATTTCAAAACAAAATGAAAACTGAACAAACACCTGCTAACACCAGCGCTACCCAAGGTTCGCATTTTGATGCGGCAACCGAAACTTTACTAGCGCCTGCCAGCCTGGACATAGCAAAATTGCAAAATGTACTTGGCGACATGATGTCGCATAAAATTGATTATGCTGACCTATATTTTCAATATAGCCGCAGTGAGAGCTGGGGCTTAGAAGAAGGCCAAGTTAAATCAGGCAGCTTTTCTATCGACCAAGGCGTGGGCGTGCGCGCCGTGGGCGGTGAAAAAACTGCTTTTGCATACTCTGACGATATCACCTTAAGCGCATTGCAAGAGGCGGCAAAAGCCACTAAAGCGATTGCAAGTTTAGGTGGCGAAGAAACGGCTGCCAGCACATCAATCAAACGTAATTCTCCACAACTTTATGTGCCGCAAGACCCAATCGCCTCACTTTCTGCCGATGCGAAAGTAAAATTATTAGAGCGCTTAGAATCGTTTGCCAGAAAGATAGATCCTCGTATTTCACAAGTCACTGCGTCTATTGCAGGTGAATATGAAGTAGTCATGGTGGTACGCCACGATGGTGTAATGGCGGCAGATGTGCGTCCACTAGTGCGCTTATCCATCAACGTGATTGCCGAAAGCAGTGGTCGCCGTGAACAAGGCTCGAGTGGTGGCGGTGGTCGTTTTGACTACAGCTACTTCACCGATGAAGTATTACATGATTATGCGCAAAAAGCCGTACATCAAGCCATTATCAACTTGGATGCGCGCCCTGCTCCTGCAGGCAGCATGACTGTGGTGTTAGGTGCTGGCTGGCCTGGCATTTTACTACACGAGGCAATTGGCCATGGTTTAGAAGGTGACTTCAACCGCAAAGGCAGCTCTGCATTCAGCAACATGATTGGTCAACAGGTCGCCGCACGCGGCATTACCATTGTCGATGATGGCACCATTCAAAACCGCCGCGGTTCACTCAGCATTGATGATGAAGGCAACCCGACCAACAGAACCGTGCTGATTGAAGATGGCATTTTGCGCGGTTACATTCAGGATTCGCTGAACGCACGCCTGATGGGTATGCCGGTCACGGGCAATGCGCGCCGCGAAAGCTACGCACACATTCCAATGCCACGTATGACCAACACTTACATGTTAAATGGCACATTGCCACCTGAAGAAATTATCAAATCCGTTAAAAAAGGCTTATATGCGGCCAACTTTGGCGGAGGCCAAGTAGACATTACCAGCGGTAAGTTCGTATTTAGCGCATCAGAAGCTTACATGATTGAAGACGGTAAAATTACTTACCCGGTCAAAGGCGCAACCTTGATTGGCAACGGGCCAGAGGTGTTAAAACGCGTTAGCATGATAGGCAATGACATGGCGCTTGATAGCGGCGTTGGTACTTGTGGTAAAGAAGGGCAAAGCGTGCCGGTAGGCGTAGGCCAGCCTACGCTTAAAATTGATGCGCTGACGGTAGGTGGGACGGCTTAGTTAGGTAGCCTCAATAGTACGAAGTGGCATCGAGGTTCTTGCAATGATAATCCCTCGATTTCGCTACACTACATCGAAGCTACAACCGTTATAATCTAGCCTTTCAAAATCGCAAAAAATCATTCATGATGCAGACTTCACTGCCTATTCCAAAATCAGGTTCATCCAGCCGTGTTGAGCTTGCTATCAATGGTGAAGATGGCCTGGCGCTTGCAGAATTAGCACTTAAGCTTAAAGCAAACAAACCTAGCCAACCACTTGTGGTGATTACTGCTAACGCATTTGACGCGCAGCGTCTGCTAGAAGAAATCCCCTACTTTGCTCCCAACTTAACCGTACATTTATTACCCGATTGGGAGACGCTGCCTTACGATCAGTTCTCACCACACCCTGATTTAATTTCCGATCGATTAATGACACTTTACCAAATCAGCCAAAATGCATGTGATGTGATTATTGTGCCATTGGCAACCGCGCTTATCCGATTGAGCCCAAAAGCATATTTAAGCGCCAACACCTTCATGCTTAAAAAAGGTCAGATACTTGATACCGAAGCCCTGCGCCGCCAATGCGCCGAAGCTGGTTACCATCATGTGAGCCAAGTGATTTCGCATGGCGAGTTTAGTGTGCGTGGTGGTTTAGTGGATTTATTCCCGATGGGTTCTGCACTGCCCTACCGCATTGATTTGTTTGATAACGAAATTGAAACCATACGGACTTTTGATGTAGATACGCAACGCAGCTTGTACCCTGTACCAGAAATCAGGCTACTACCAGCACGTGAATTCCCGCTAGATGAGGCTGGCATAGCGTTATTCCGTGGTCAATTTAGGGAAGTATTCGAGGGTGACCCGCAACGCGCAAAAATTTATAAAGATGTCAGTAAAGGCATTGCTTCTGGTGGTATTGAATGGTACTTGCCGTTATTTTTCGAACAAACCGCGACTTTTCTTGATTACCTGCCAGCAGACTGCTTGCTATGCCTGCATGGAGACTTGGACTACGGCGCTCAGCAGTTTTGGCGCGAGGCGCAATCGCGTTACCGCACACTGGCGCACGATGCGGAACGGCCTTTAGTAATGCCTGAAAAACTACTGATTAAAACAGAGGATTTTTTTAGTGCCACGCATCAATTTACACGCTTGTTATTAACCACAAACAGCAAATCAACCGGCTTGCCTGCGTTAGATATAGAGCGACGTGCTGAACAGCCATTACATAAGCTACAAGGTTTTATGGCGGACTTTGCGGGGCGTATTCTGATTGTTGCTGAAAGCTTAGGCCGCCGCGAAACTATCTCACAGTTATTTTCCGAGCATAGCTTAAAGCCGGCCATGATAGAAACTTGGGCAGATTTTATCGAATCAAAAGAAAAAGTGATGCTTGGCGTTGCGCCCTTGCATCATGGTTTCAGCGCACCGTTCATGGTTCGATGCTTCGACAATGCTCAACATCACCACGAACGGAAGCAAACTTACGCCGTTCGTCCTGAGCTTGTCGAAGGACAAAACACTAACAATTCAATCGCGATTATTACCGAGGCTGAGCTTTACGCGGCTACGGTACGCCAGCAGCGCCGGCGCGAAAAAGAAAAAGCACGCAGCACCGAAGGCATGCTTAAAGATTTATCTGAACTCCGCATGGACGACCCTGTGGTGCACGAACAGCACGGCGTGGGGCGCTATAAAGGCTTGGTGAGTATAGACTTTGGAGAAGGAGAAACAGAGCTTTTGTTACTGGAATACTTTGGTGAAGACAAGCTCTATGTCCCGGTATCACAACTGTTCTTAATCTCACGTTATTCAGGCGGGCCTCCAGAATCTGCGCCTTTGCACCGCTTAGGTAGCGGCAACTGGGAAAAAGCCAAGAAAAAAGCCCTTAAACAAATTCGTGATACTGCGGCTGAACTACTAAATTTATACGCACAACGCGCCTCACGCCGTGGCCATGCCTTTACCTTAAGTTTGCACGATTATGAATCGTTCTGCGAAGGCTTTCCATTTGAAGAGACACCAGACCAGTTAGAGGCGATTGAAAATGTCATTAAAGACATGCAATCAGGCCGGCCGATGGATAGACTGGTGTGTGGTGATGTAGGCTTTGGTAAAACTGAGGTTGCCCTGCGCGCCGCTTTTGTCGCGGTGATGGGTGGTAGGCAAGTTGCAGTATTAGTACCGACCACATTATTAGCTGAGCAACACTTCAATAATTTTAAGGATCGTTTTGCCGAATGGCCGATTAAAATTGCAGAAATTTCACGTTTTAGAACCGCCAAAGAACAAAAAGAAGCGCTGGCTGGTTTAGAAGCGGGCAATATTGACATTATTATCGGCACACATCGATTGATACAAAAAGATGTCAAATTCAAGAATTTAGGCCTAGTCGTGCTAGATGAAGAGCACCGCTTTGGCGTGCGCCAAAAAGAGCAGCTTAAAGCCTTACGCGCTGAGGTAGATGTACTTACGCTCACGGCCACGCCGATTCCACGCACACTCAGTATGGCGATGGAAGGACTACGCGAGTTTTCAATCATCACTACGCCGCCACAAAAACGCTTAAGCATTAAAACATTCCATACCGATTATTCTGAAGGAATCATTCGCGAAGCTGCCATGCGGGAATTCAAGCGTGGCGGTCAAGTATATTTTCTGCATAATGAAGTGGATACCATCCATTCCATGCGCGAAAAATTAGAGCGTATTCTACCAGATGCACGCATTGCAGTCGCTCATGGTCAACTGCGCGAGCGCGAGCTGGAGCATGTGATGCGCGACTTTTATAATCAACGTTTTAATCTGTTGCTTTGCACGACGATTATTGAAACTGGCATTGATGTACCAACCGCTAATACCATCATCATGAATAAAGCGGATATGTTTGGTTTAGCGCAAATGCACCAGCTACGTGGCCGCGTGGGCCGCTCGCATCACCAAGCTTATGCTTATTTATTAACCGACCCAGACCGTAAAATCACACCACAAGCACAGAAACGCTTAGATGCTATTCAGCTCATGGAAGACCTCGGTGCAGGCTTTCACCTTGCCATGCACGATTTGGAAATTCGTGGTGCGGGTGAGTTGCTGGGCGATAGTCAAAGTGGTGAAATGCAGGAAATTGGCTTCCATTTGTATTCCGACATGCTCAACCACGCGGTTAAACAGCTTAAAGCCGGTAAAGAACCTGATTTGAACGCACCACTTGGCGTCACCACAGAAATCAACCTGCACACGCCTGCATTGCTCACCAATGCCTACTGCCCAGATGTACATGAGCGTCTGGTGATCTATAAACGCTTGGCCAACTGTAACGATGATGACGAGCTAGACGGCTTACAAGAAGAACTGATCGACCGCTTTGGTTTACTGCCAGAACAAGGCGAAGCATTAATGGCTTGCCATAGGCTACGGGTTACGGCAAAGCCCATCGGGATTATCAAAATTGATGCAAGCTCTGAGGCCATTCAACTACAATTTAACCCCAAAGCAGATATCGACCCCACCAAGCTGATTGCGTTATTGCAACGCGACCGTCGCTGCCGCATGAACGGGCCCGATAAGTTAAGAGTAACGGCAGGCTTAGAAGAAATCAATCACCGAACAGATTTTGTTAAAGCATTGTTGAAAGAATTTACCTAATCATTAGCAACATTGATGATTGGAATTACTTGTCTCGCTGGTAAAATGGAGCTCATGCATGATGATGAAGTTTTATGTCAGCTGCTCAAGCTCAATTAAAAACGTTCTCAATAACATTAAGAAAAAATTATGATAGAAAAAATAATTACAATAATAGCCGCTTGGATTATGAGCGTCATCTCTACCATGGGCTATGGTGGCATCGTCTTGCTGATGGCGATTGAGTCTGCCTGCATTCCACTGCCTTCTGAAATCATTATGCCGTTTGCTGGATTTTTAGTATTTAAGGGTGAGATGGTGCTGTGGGCCGTAGCCGTAGCGGGGGCAGTTGGCTGTGTGTTAGGTTCAATTCCAGCCTATTATCTTGGCATGTATGGCGGTAGACCTCTTGTGGAAAAATACGGTAAATACGTGTTAATTTCTCATCGTGATTTGGATATGGCAGACCGTTGGTTTGACAAGCATGGTGAAATTATTATTTTTATTGCACGATTATTGCCTGCCGTGCGCACCTTTATAGCTTTTCCTGCTGGGGTGGCACGTATGAATATGCACAAATTCATAGCCTACACCTTCATAGGTTCACTCATTTGGTGCTGGCTACTGGCTTATGCAGGCATGAAATTTGGTGAAAATTGGGAAAGTTTGAAAGTATATTTTCATCAATTCCATTACGTGATTGTTGCGGCTGGTTTGCTGTTTGTGGTGTGGTATGTGAGACGGCACTTTAAGCAAAACTAAATCGGAAGGTGCTCCAGGTGCTCTCTGAGCCCGTCGGAGGGGATCGTGAAAGCGTCAGTTTGCGGCTCTCTTTGACAAGCCCATGGAACACAACGCCTACAATTCTACTAACTTACCTAAACTTAAAAATAACACCGCTTTTTTAATCGGTAGCGCATCAGCCTCAAACAAGCTTGCATAACGCTCCAACTGCGGACGATGTTGTTCTGCGACTACAGTTAAACCTACGTTTTCATCCGAAATGGTCAGCTTGTAATCCACAATCCAGCGCGTGCCATTTTCTACAAATGTGCGGTCTATCACGTGGTTTTTAACGCCCACTTCCTGCACCTGCATTAAACTTAACTCGCTCGCTGCTTCTATATGCTTTTTAAGCACCCACTGCCCTGCTTCGCTACTTATGGTTGCCTGTAAAGCTGCTGACACCTGCGCTGCACCTTGCTGTGCAAGTATTGTAGAATAGCCTTGTTGCAACAACCATTTTTGCATTGCAGGCTGACATTGTTGCAAACGTTCCTGATGCCAAGTCTGTAAATCAGCGTTAGCAATTAGCTCCATATATTTGTGTGCTAGCGTACCGCAGTGCCTTTGCAAATCTCCGCTTATCAGTTGCTTGTTAAAATCTACTGTTGAAATATTTGAATTATCATTTATCTGCGTGAAATTATTAGCAATAAAATTAGATTTTTTACAGGCCTGCTGACCAAAAACACCTAAAAAATCACTTGAAAATTCACTGCTATGCAAGCGTTGTAGTTGCGGCTTAAATTGGGTAATGTCTGATGTTTGTTCAGATGGGTAATTTAACGCTTGCGGCGTGGCGTTACCAAAATCAGCTTCTACAGCTGGCCACAAGGCTTGCAGCAATGAATTTGCCACAGGCTTAACCTCACCTTTCTGACTCGTTTGTATGCTGGCAATTAAGTGTAATTGCCGCTGCGTGCGCGTTGCCGCCACGTATAGCAAACGCACTGTTTCGTTATTGGCGCGCTCTTTTTCTAACGCTTTAAGATACTCATAAACGTTGGGTAGCGCATTTTTTTTATTTGGGGTCTTAGTTGCCAGCGGCGCAGCAATTAAGTGCAACTGATTGTTTACCATCACCTCTTGCCACAATACCAACTCGTTGTCGGCATGCCTGGGTTGGCGATTAAGCGCGGGTAGAATTACTGTATCAAACTCTAAACCTTTAGATTTATGTATAGTTAAAAACTGTACGCTACCATCCGCGTCAATATCTGGTTTAGCGTAGAGCTTTTGCATGCCTAACTCTAATACTGCAATATCTAAATGCCCACTGCGGCTTATTTTTTCTACTAAGTCAAAAAAAACCTGAACATCACGATTATCTCCAGCATCTACCAAGCACTTGCCACCGCCCAACTGCAACCATGTGCTTTCCAGCCAGCGACGCACCGGCATACGGCCTTGTCCATTAAAAGCAGCCGTTAGCACAGCTTTAACATGTGTTAAACGTAACCTGCCGTCTTTACTTAAGTTTTGCAAACGCACATCATCATGCATCAATTGCCAAATGGTCGCGCGGTGATTATCGGCGGCTAGCGCATGTAAATCAGCCAAGGTGAGCCCACACCACGGCGCACGCAACACATTAAGCCAGTGCGTTCTATCGGCACGATGATGCATTGCACAAACAAGCGATAACGCATCCTGCACGGTTTGTCGCTCGTTCAGATGTTCAATTTCAACCGCTTGAAATATTAAGTGGGGGTGATTACGCCGAATTTCAGAAACCAGCTCTTTCAAATGGCTACGGTTACGTACCAGCACTGCTATCTTTTGCGGCACAATACTCTGCGCGTGAAGCTTTACAATTAAATCGGCCACATAGCTTGCTTCAAGCTGCTTGAAGTTTGCGTTTTGGCTAACATCTTCAGTCTCTTCCTCACCTTTAACATCAAAAATAAGTGGGTGCAACACTACACCTTCATCGGCAATTGTTGGGCGCGTGGCCGTAAACTCTCTATAACTAATCGCCCCTTGATTGATGTTATCACTCGTTGGAAACGCTTGCTTAAATGCCTGATTTATCCAAGCCACCACCGCTGGGTGTGAGCGATTATTACGGCTCAATTGCAAACGAGTAAGCGGTAAATGGCCAATACCATACTGAGACGCCTGCAAAAACAAACTCACGTCCGCTTTACGAAAACGATAAATTGATTGCATGGGGTCGCCCACGCAAAATAAGGTACGACCATCATCTGGCTGCCAGCCCTCTAAGAGCTTTTCAATCAAGCGCATTTGCACTGGGCTGGTATCTTGAAACTCATCAATAAGCAAATGCGAGATTTTATAATCAAGCTTAAGTGCCAAATCGGTCGCGCCTTGTTCGTTTTCAAGCGCCAGCTGCGCGCTTCGGGCAATCTCCACAAAATCAACCTCTCCTGCCGCTTGAAACACTGCCCACAAATGCGTGGTTGCCAGCATGAGCAATTTAGTGAGCGCTTGAATCACCTGCTGGTCATCTGTTAGCGAGGCGATGGCTGGCAAGCTAAGTACACTAGCAATCACTTCGCTATTTTCCAGAGTATTAACAATCGCAAAGTAGTCATCTTTTTTACTTCTACCTTCATTAGTGGCTGGAAAACCGTCTCTGTAATCCAGTTTTTTACGGTAGGTTTTACCTTGTGTTACTAAAAATTTAGCTAACGCTTGCCATTGCATCAAGTTCTCAGCATCTGCGCTAAGCACAAACTGCCAATTTAACAATGGCGCTATTTCAGCATCCGCCTCTAGATTACCGGCGGCATAGCGTGCAAGTGGCATCAGCAAATATTGCAAACTCGGCTGTAAAATATTTAATGCAACTTGCAACGACTCTGCTATTAAATGGTGAAGTGCGGCTTCAGTATTGCGTGACATTTCCTCAATATCCGAGTTATGCAATTGCCCAGCCAGTGGCAGCCACTGATCGCGCCGCGACAACATTTTTGCCAATAATTCGGTCAATTTTTCGCTATTGTTATCCATATAGCGCAATACAGTTGTCACCGTATCATCAGATTTGGACTCATGCATGATATGCGCTATGGCACGTCGTGCAGCATCGTTGTAATGCGCATCGGTATCATCGCTTACTACTGGCTGACCTCCGAACTTGCTCAGTAATGGCATTTGCCGCGTTAAACTGCTACAAAGCGCATCTATGGTCAAAATGCGTAGCCGGCCAGGCTGGGTGAGAATATCCCACCGTTTTATATTTGATTGATTAAGTGCTGCGTTGGCTAATTCACGCGTTTTTAGCTTGTGTGATGCAATTTCAAGCGTTTGATGTTGTGCATGCTCCTGATTTGCTGATTCCAGGCTTAATAAAATGCGATTACGCATTTCAGTAGCAGCTTTATTGGTAAAGGTTAGTGCAATAATCTCTTCAGGCTCATTCACCGTTGCCAATAGCTTTAAGTAGCGCTGCGTGAGTAGCTCAGTTTTACCGGCACCTGCTGGCGCTTCTACAATAAATGAAGCATGTTCTAAAGCACGGTCGCGGTTGAGGGTATCAAGTGTATTTAAGTCGGGTAAATTTAAATCAAGTGTCATGCGTTTTCACCAGATTTTAAAGCTGCCTGCATTTGCTCAAACTGCAACAATCGTTCAGGCAAACGTAACAATGGTTTCACGTCGCAATAAACCAAATCCGCTTCATTGGTGATTGTCACGCTGGCCACACCCGCCTTAATTTCTTGCGCAATATTAATCAGGCTGGCGTGCCAATGCTGCAGCAACGCATCCCAATCATCAAAGCGCTTAAACGCAGATTTTTTTGTCACTTTAGCCAATGCTGCCACCGCCGGCAACACTGCCTCTTCGGCTGACAGACCGACAAACTTGGCTTCATCACTGCGAATTTTGGCAAAACATACCGCCACCACCTGCTCATCTTTTAAAACAAGTGCCGCGTAAATAGGCAGTTGCGGCTCGGCGATTCGGTCATCTGCCCAGCTTTTGTTAGCTACAACACTGCTGGTTTTGTAATCAATCACGACAAAACCACCTTCGGCTAAGGCATCTATACGATCTATGGTCAAATTAAGAGCTAATCCCTCTACTTCCAGCACATATTTTTTCTCACACGCCATCACTTTAAAATCTGCACGATTAAGCTCTAAATCAAGCCAAACCTGCATGAGCTGCTGCAACCTTTGCCGTTCAATCTGTAGTACTTGCGGTGGTATGTTGACACTAATTTCATGGTTCAAGGCATGCGTGCTTTTTGCAATAGCCTCATTAATCGCTGTCTCACGTTGCTCACTATCCATAGCTTTGAGATTACTCAAATTCTCGCAGTCTTGCCAAAAAAATTGCAGTACTTTATGTAGCAAACTGCCACGAGACATATTATCCAAGCCGTCGATTGGCGTTTCCAGCTTCCCTGCGCCTAAACGATATTGATAAAATGCCCAAGCTGGGCATGCGGCTTGGGCGGCGAACAATTTAACACCGCCACGTACTTTTTCATCTGGCAAAATAACTGGTGCCATAAAATCATCTAACATTTGCATGCTGGCAGGTTGTGCGAGACGTTCAGCCAGGGTCTGAACAACGTCAGGCTGCTTAACTGATATGGTTAGCTGGTAGTTATCCAAAAGTGGCGATGGGCGTAATTCACGTTCATCTTCTTTAACCGCGTATGAAAAAACAACCTCAGGCGCGCTCGATATTAAACGTTGATGCACCAGTGACGCAAACTGGCTTTGAACAGCCGCACTGGCGTTAGGCGTGCCAAGGCTGCGCTGTAATTCGGCAGGCAAAAAGGGATTAAGTTTAACCGGTGGTGGCCAGTGCTGGTCATTCATATTTAACACCCATACCGCATCTAATTGCACTGCGGGCGTTTCTAGCAAACCGAGTATTTGTATATGAATGTCGCCTGTTGCTTCCGCTTGAAACATCGTTGCATTACAAAGCTCAGCTATTTTTTGCACCGCTTCATTCGCTGTAACGTTGCCAAATATTGCATCCAAATCGCTTAACTCTTTTAAACATTTGAAAAATGCCTGTTGCGTTTGATACTCGTGGCTAGAAAGCCCCCTACTTGAGAAACCGTGACTATTCGCCCAGTTAAGCGCATCCAGTAAGTTGACAAAAGACGCCACCCAGCCTGAAGGTAATTGTCGCTGTTTGCTTTGATTACTGCTTTGACTTTGAAATTTGGTAATACAAGCCAGATGCTCAAGAAGCACATCAAGTTTAACGCTATCAGCTTGTAATTTTCCGACCTGTTTTATCAGCATGTCCAAGCTATAGCTAGCATTCAAGTTTTTTCGCAAATGTGCATCTAGCTGCGCTCTAGCGTCCATTTCCGCCTGGCTACCCCAGTACACATCTTGCAAAATTGGCGTCACTTCATCAAAGCTCATGTCCGCTTTTGTAGCCGCCAACCTTAAAAGCTGTAATGCACTGTGCACAATCGGGTATTCTGTCAGTGCTAACCCTAATGAAAAATCATAGCAACGTGGGGTTTCAAAATGACTAGCCTGCAATGTCTCCGGATGAAACGTATCATCAAGCAAATCAGCCAGTTCTCGGCGTATATTGCCTAACACCGGGCTAATAATGGCTAATTGCGCATTGGGATTTTCCGTAAGCTTTTGCTTGGCCCAAGCTGCCGCAGCGCGACACTCTCTACCGGCATCGTTCACGGCATAACATTCAACTTTCGTGCTGCTAAGTGGATTTTCCGCCAATATTTCAACCTGTACACCACAGTTCTTAAGCACCTCAAACAGGCTGTTTTCTAGCGGTGTAATACGGTCAAACCCTGCCAAAATTATCTGCTTAGGCAGTGTCACTTCTTTTGATAAATGAAATTGATGTTTTTCTATAAGCGCTATTTGTAATGCCGTTAAACGTGCCACCTCTATGGCGTTTTGTTTTACGCATAATGAATCGAATGTGTGTCGCCAACGCAGAAATTGGCGAGTTTCCTGGCTAATAAAATGATGATTGATATCAACTTCACTAATGCGCCAATTCAACATTAAATTATTAGCTTCAATGGCAGATTTAGCCATTGCGCGAATATCAAACAAAGCGGCAGCCTCATGCCTGGCAAGGCAAGTTTCAATCGCCTGCTCCCACAAATACGCCTCTGCCACCGGGCTTAATGTCAGCGTTGGCAGCGCATTACCAGGCAGCAACCCCAATAAAGTAGCATTGCCAATCAAAGCATCTAGCCACTGTTGTAGAGTATAAACTTCTGTACTTTGCCATTGTTCAACACCGTTTTCAAGCTGGCGCTGCTGGTGCTGCAAAGCCACACCGCGAACGAGGCGCGCTGTTGAACAAATGGTAACTACTTGAACTGATAATGACATGCCATGATTGTAGCGTTTAGTCAGTATTCATAGCGGCAAAAAATATAAAAAATAATTGCTGCTATAGTCACTTATCACCAGACCACCATGCCCAGACCACCATGCTAAGTATGCTGATAATTCTGCTGTGGCGTAACGTGTGTACAAAACCATAGCCATATTGTGCCGTTCTATGGCAGGTTTATAGCAATTTAATTGGTAAGTGCTACGCTATAACTATTGCATATGGTACCCCCGACACGAATCGAACGTGTGACCCTCCCCTTAGGAGGGGGATGCTCTATCCACTGAGCTACGAGGGCATTTTCAAACTATCGGCTATTTTCTCACATTTCGAACCTTATCGTATTAGTGTTAACATAATTAGCACTAACAAAATAGTGCTAACATAACTTATTGGTAATTTTGCACACAAAATAATTACTCTATTGAAAACAACCATATGATGCTTAAATTATTCTTTTATATTGCAGTTTTATTGTTAGCATTTTTTGGTTACCGAAACTATGCAATTGCATCCGACATCCTGCAAATGGGTGATGATGCGCCCAGCTTCACACTTAATGACGCTCAGGGTCAAACACATTATTTATCTGACTACGCAGGCAAATATCTGGTGCTCTATTTTTACCCTAAAGATGACACGCCAGGCTGTACAAAAGAAGCTTGTCAATTTAGAGATGACATGGTGCAACTCGAGAAATTAGAGGCAAAAGTAGTTGGTATTAGTGTGGATAGTAGCGAATCACATGCAAATTTTGCCAAAAAATATCATTTACCTTTTCCGCTGTTGGCTGATCCAAAAGGTAAAGTTGCGGAAAGTTATCATGCACTGACCAATTTTTATGTAGTAAAAATTGCCAAACGCTACACATTTTTAATTAACCCCGTTGGTAAAATAGCAAAAATTTACACGAACGTAGATACATCAAATCATTCTCAACAAATTATTGATGACCTAAAACTTATTCAAATTAAGCAGTAAGTTAGTTTTAACAATTAAATTTAACTAAACTATTTCTACCAGTGAAAATGGATTACAGCCAAAGCTTACCTCTAATTATTGTTTTTTTAATCATACTGCTACCTTTAATTGCAGTAGGGATTTACTACGCAATTAAATTAAAAAAAAGTGAAGAGCTTTGGAAATTTGCCTTAGAGGGCGCAGGTGATGGTGTTTGGGATTGGGATATTTACAACGATGTCGCCCGCTTGTCTAATCGCTACAAAGAGATGTTCGGTTTCAACGATGACGACATTCACACCACCAGTATAAAAGAATGGAATAACCGCATCCACCCTGATGATGCAGCTTCAATGAAAGAAGCTGTGAATGACTATCTAACGGGCATGTCAGAAAAGTATGTTCACGAGCACCGAGTCATCTGTAAAGATAAAAGCATTAAATGGGTACTCTCACGTGGCATGATAGTAAAGCGTGATAAAAATGGAAGGCCACTACGAATGGTGGGCACCCATACCGACATCACCTCACGTAAATTGCTTGAAAGTAAGCTAGAAAACTTGGCGCATTTTGATGCTTTATCAAATGTACCCAATCGCACATTATTCAGCGATAGACTTAAACTGGCTTTGGCATACGCCAAGCGAGAAAAAAAGATGTTGGCCGTCATGTTTATTGACCTGGATCTATTCAAAGAAATCAATGATTTATACGGTCATGAAACTGGCGACAAAGTGCTTAAGCAAGTTTCACAACGCTTAGTCTCATGCGTGCGTGAATCAGATACGGTCGCCAGGATGGGTGGTGATGAATTTGTCATCTTGCTGCCTATTATTGATAATGAAGACGATGCACTATTAGTGGCCAATAAAGTAGTAGAAGCAATTGCTCAGCCGATTAAAATCGCGCAAACACATTTGCATGTTACTTGCAGCATTGGTATCGCCATCTACCCACAACATGGTAAAGATGAAAAATTATTAGTGATTAACGCTGACATGGCGATGTATCAAGCCAAGAGAAATGGTAAAAACCAAGCCAAATTTTTTAATGAAGATATGCTCAACTAATTGGCTTTGAAAATGATCTAAGGAAGAGCATTAAACTTGTGGTGCGCTGGAGTTGATGGAACTGGGCACTGGTTCGATGTTATTCAGCTTTACTAATAGCCGCTTAAGGAAGACTTTCTATAGAATGCCTTCACAGGCAACTCAAATAACAGAAAGCCTTTCTACAGTATCTGGATAGCGTGCAACCATGCGAATTAGAACGGCAGCCTGCGCATTTGGTTTTGCACGGCCTTGTTCCCAGTTTTCTAGTGTTCTTACATTGGTACGTAAGTATCTTGCAAACACTCCGCGTGATAAATGCAAACTCTCGCGTAAGCTAAATAACTCTTCAGGTGCAATTGCAGGTACAGGCTTGTTTTCAACAGCGTGAGTACGCAACGTGATTTTGTCCTCACGTGCATCTTGAAGAGCAGTAAAACCCTCTTTTAATTCATCGAATAAATTACGTTTCATGTTGATCTCCTTACCTTTAACTCTTGCTTAATAAGCTCTTTCAAAATCTTTTTCTGAGCAGAGGTTAAATCATCTTTCTCATCTTTGTTATAGATAGTGAATAACCAAAATTGTTTCCCAACAGACCACCAATAATAAATTACGCGGAGTCCACCACGCTTACCTTTACCACGTTTGGTATCTGCAAATCTAATTTTGCGTAGCCCACCAGTGCCTTCGATAACATCTCCAGCTTCTGGATTTTCCATTAATAAATTCTGAAAATCACGAAAACCTTGATCATCAATATAATCTTGTCTATACCGTTCAAATGCGGGTAACTCTATAAATAAGGCTTTCATGTGCAATTATATACGTAAGTAACGTATAGATGTCAATAGTTATCTTGATTAAGGGTTAGGTTGTTGACGCGCATTTAAAATTGACCAGATAAGTGTAGTTAAGCAATGCTTACGACTGTACAGTCTATGTAAATTTTGCGCAACGACTG
>CXWL01127100.1_pt1 | contig 22005 bp, 19 predicted proteins | sample 590931 | NCBI WGS metagenome assembly CXWL01 (sample SAMEA3498368, study PRJEB10139) | groundwater metagenome | biome: water well; material: biofilm material | place: Germany | collected 2015-04-27 | reverse complement strand
TCCCTATTCTGATTTCCCCTACTTCTCCCATCTTAAAAAATATGCAATACGTATCAACACGCGGACACGCCACTGAGCAAAATTTTTCTGAAATCCTGTTAGGCGGCCTGGCTCCCGATGGCGGCCTGTATTTGCCGCAAGAATATCCACAGGTAACGCAAGCTGAATTGAACGCCTGGCGTTCGCTGTCGTATGCCGGACTGGCGCTGGCCGTGCTTAAAAAGTTTGCCACCGATATTCCGGAAGCGGATCTCAAGACTATCGTCGAGAAAACCTATACGGCCGAGGTGTACCGCAACGCCAGGGTCGGCGAAAATGCCGGCCAGATCACGCCGCTGCGCGTGCTGGAAGACAATAACGGACGCAAACTGATCCTGCAAGCCTTGTCTAATGGGCCGACGCTGGCATTCAAGGACATGGCGATGCAATTGCTGGGTAACTTGTTTGAATACACCTTGGCCAAGGACCACGCTGAACTGAACATCTTCGGCGCGACCTCGGGAGACACCGGNNGTCTTCATGCTGTCGCCGCACAAGAAAATGAGCGCCTTCCAGACCGCGCAAATGTTCAGCCTGCAAGACCCGAATATTTTCAATATCGCCGTTGAAGGCGTGTTCGATGATTGCCAGGATATGGTCAAGGCCGTTTCTAATGACCTGGAGTTCAAGAGCCGCCAGAAGATAGGCACGGTCAATTCCATCAACTGGGCGCGCGTGGTGGCGCAGGTGGTGTATTACTTCCGCGGCTACCTGAGTGCTACGACCAGCAATGAGCAGAAAGTCTCGTTCACGGTACCGTCGGGTAATTTCGGTAACATTTGCGCAGGCCATATCGCGCGCATGATGGGTTTGCCTATCGCTAAACTGGTGGTCGCGACCAACGAAAACGACGTGCTCGATGAGTTCTTCCGTACCGGTGTCTACCGCGTGCGCAAGTCGGCGGAAACCTGGCATACCACCAGCCCTTCGATGGATATTTCCAAGGCGTCCAATTTTGAACGTTTTATTTACGACTTGCTCGATGGTGATAGCGCGCGTCTGGTGGCCTTGTTCAAGAAAGTGGAAACCGAAGGCGGTTTCGATTTGTCCGGACAACCCGGCAGTGACGGCGATGAATTCAAGAAAGTCGCCCGCTTTGGCTTTGAATCCGGCAAATCGGTCCACGCCGATCGTCTCAATACGATACGCCAGGTAGAAAAAAACTATGGCATCACAGTTGACACGCACACCGCTGACGGCATCAAGGTCGCGCTGGAACATATCCAGCAAGGTGTGCCTATGATAGTGCTGGAAACCGCATTGCCGGCCAAGTTCAACGAAACGATACGGGAAGCCCTGGGCCGCGATGCAGAGCGTCCGGCTGGCTTTGAAAATATCGAAGCCTTGCCGCAGCGCTTTGAAGTGATGAGTGCCGACGTGACCAAAATGAAGGCGTTTATCGCGCAGCATACAGGCTTGTAAAGGGTTTGTAATGGGCTTGTAAGCGGTTTTTAAGCCCCAGGGGGTTCCCCTCCGGTTACCGGTGCAAAATTGAAGACGCCCTATTCATGCGGTCCAGCGGCAGAAAATCTGCTACAAGGCGCGTGGATAGGGCGTATTTTTTTTGGGGTTGTTTGCGCTCAAGCTCGGGTTCGGGCAAATTGCTGTCCGCGGAGCGCGGATTTAAGTGAATACCCTGCGTACGCCTTCACTCAGGCGCTGGCCGAAGACATTGATCAGCAAGCCGCACATGACAATCGCCGCTCCGACAATCTGAGTCGCCTGCAAGGCTTCGTCAAGCAGGGCCCAGGCAGCCGTCAGGCCGACCACGGGGACCATCAAGGTCAGCGGTGCAACCATGTGGGTTGGCAGGTTGGCCAGTAATCTGCCCCATAGGGTATAGCCGACCAAGGTGGCTGCGAACGCCAGGTAAACGACCGTCAGGATAGAAGACAGCGATAAATTGCTCAGGCTGTGCACGATGGCATCCGCTCCCTCAAACCAGACCGATAGCATGAAAAACGGCAGCACCGGAACCAGCGCGCTCCATGCGACCAGGCTGAGTACCGAAGTCGGCCCGATTTTTTTGCTGATGACATTGCCACTGGCCCAGGACAGCGCGGCGCAAAGCGTCAAGACGAATCCCAGCAAAGTAACATGCGTCGCAGAGTTGGCCATACTCGCGCTGCCGAGCAAGGCCAGACCTATGCTGGCGGCAAACATGCCGAGCAGATTGCTGGCCCGCAATTTGTCGCCGAACACCAAAGCAGACAGTCCGACAGTGAAAAAGGCTTGCGCCTGCAATACCAGAGAGGCGAGACCGGCTGGCATGCCCACTGCCATGGCGGAAAACAAAAATGCGAATTGCCCGAGGCTGATCGTGAGTGCGTAAGCCAGTAGCCACTTCAACGGCACCTTAGGGCGGGGCAAAAATAAAATGGCCGGGAAGGCTACCAGCATAAACCGCAAGGCACCGAGCAAGAACGGCGGGATGCCCTTCAGGCCGATTTTAATCACGACAAAATTCATTCCCCATAAAAAGATGACGATCAGGGCAGTAAAGAGATGACGCGGACTGAGGACGGTTTTTGGCATGTTGAGATGGCTTAAGATAGCTTGAATAGCTTAAATAGCTTGATGACTGCTGGAACGTGAACTAGCTGGAATGGACTCTGACGCTTGATGCCGGATCTTTCAGTAGCCTGGCCGCGGGACGGATAGGTCTAGCCACTAAATTGCCGCCGCAATTCGGGCAGACGCCATGCAGGACCTGGTCTGCGCAACTGGCGCAAAACGTACATTCGTAAGTGCAGATACGCGCATGTTCTGACGCTGGCGGCAGATCGCAGTCACAGTGTTCGCAGTTGGGGCGCAGTTCCAGCATCTTTTTTCCTTGTGGCGGGGGTGAAAGGTCCAGACAGCATAGCAGCTAACAGGAATCGCCGCCTCTTGCCAGCTTTATCCGGGGGCTGTGGTAACAATCCTGAAAGTGATTGACAGAGTGCATCTCAATAGGCAGAGTAGGATCATTGGTTCTTAGGTTTTTCACAGATTGTCCATTGAATACTGTCCTTAAAAACATCCGTCAATACTTAGGCTCACTGTTGTTTTTGTTTGCCTTCGTCTGTACTTTGGTCGGTGCCACACCCACTTCAGAGTTACGTTTCCAACACCTTGCTATGCCAGGGGCGAATCAGCTCTCGACCCTGTCACTGATACAGGACAGGCAAGGTTTTATCTGGATAGGGACCAATAACAGCGGCCTTTACCGCTATAACGGTTATCAGATCGAAAAATTTCAGAATAGCCCGACTAACGAAAGAAGCCTGCCGCATGACCGCGTATCTGCGCTTTTTGAGGACAAGGACGGGTATATCTGGGCCGGTACGCAAAATGGACTGGCCCGCTTTGATGTGAAAAGCGGGGACTTTACCCGTTTCTCACCGGCGACGGAGGTCAGCAGCCAGCGCATCATCAAATCGATTATTTCCGACGGCAAGGCGGGACTGTGGCTGGCGACCTGGGGCGGCTTGCAGCATTTCGACCCGGCACGCGGCACGTTTACGCTGTACGCGCATGACCCTGCTGATCCGGCCAGTCTTGCCAGCAACGACCTTAATGCGATCGCGCTTGATGAGCAGGGCGGTGTCTGGGCAGGTACCTGGCCGGCTGGGCTAGACTATCTGGTGCCTGGGGGCAGAAAATTTCGCCATTACAGAATAGATCTTGAGCATGCGCCCGATCCCAAGCTCAATATCGTGCGCTCGCTTTACATCGATGCGCAGCACATGTTGTGGATAGGGACAGAAAACGGGGTGGTGCAGTGGAAGGCGGGGAGTGACTGGAGAACCCGGGCCCGGATGGATACGCCGGCCAGCCGCGTGACCAGTATTTACCCTGACAGAAACGGCGCGATATGGGTCGCAACCTTGTCGGCTGGATTGCTTAGATGGGACAAGGAGGTGAATAAATTTACCCATTTCGTGAATCGCGCCACCGACCCCTATAGCCTGCCTTCTGACGATATCCGGGCGGTCTTGCATGATCGCGGCGGAATGTTATGGGCGGCCTCGTTCACTGATGGCATCGCCCTGACCAATCTCAATAGCAAGGGCTTTGTGCGTAGCATTCCTTATGATGCCGATCTGGATAATCCGCGCCCCAACAATGCCCTGCAGCGCATTGCCGGTGCGCCGGACGGCCGTTTATGGCTAAGCGGCAATAGTGGCGTCGCCCTGTTTGATCCGGCCAGCAGCAGCATCATCAAACAGTTTCGCGCTGACCCGAAACGAGCCGGTTCGCTGAGTAATAATATCGCTTACAGCCTGTATCAACAAACCGGCGGACCGTTATGGGTCGGCACCTCGGCTGGGCTGAACCGGCTTGACGCTATCGATGGCCAGTTTAAGGTCGTGCATTTTGGCAGTGTCGCCAATGATTACATCAATACCATCGCGCCCGGTGACGCAGGAATTTTGTGGCTAGGGACCGGGGATAGCCTGATCCGCTATGACATCCGTTCGGATAGCCATACCGCCTACACCCCCAATCCCGCTGACCCGGACAGCCGCAGCGCGAAAGGCACCACGGTCATTCTGCAAGACAGGCGCGGCAGGCTTTGGGCTGGTGCAGAATGGGTCGGTGGCGGGCTCGATTTGCTCGATGTCGGCAAGGGCAGGTTCCGGCATTTCAGGCATGAGGCAGGCAATCCGGCTAGTTTGGGCAGTGACAATGTTTCGTCCTTGCATCAGGATGCCAGCGGCCGCCTGTGGGTAGGTACTGCCAAGGGACTGTACGAGATCATCACCGCCAGCGATGGCAGCATCAGTTTTCGCAGCTATACGGGCAAGGACAGCGTCGGCCCCGCAAAAATCGTGGCGATAGAGAGTGACCTAAGTGGCAAATTATGGCTCAGTACCTTAGCCGGGCTGATCCGCTTTGATGCCGTCAGCGGCGTCATTGATCGTTACACCGGCAGCGATGGCCTGTCGGATAGTTTCGCCGGCGCTTCGTATCGCAGCGGCGATGGCGTGTTGTATTTCGGTGGCAACAAGGGCATGACCGCGGTTTATCCCAATGCGGTGCGCAGTAATTCTGTCGCGCCACAGATCTCTATCACTGATATCAGCGTATTTAACCGTTCACTGAAAGATGGCGCAGCATCGTCCGACATCACTTTGGTCGGATCCGTGACGGCGCCCGAGTCGCTGACCATTTTGCGGCCCGAGTCCATTTTTTCACTTGAATTTGCCGCGCTGCATTTTACCGACCCCGCGCAAAATCGTTACGCGTATCGGCTGGAAGGTTTTGACCGTGACTGGGTCGAAGTCGATGCCGATCACCGCAGCGCCACCTACACCAACCTCAATCCCGGTGAGTATGTTTTTCAGGTCAAGGCAGCAAACGACAGGGGTATCTGGAGCGAGCAGGCAGCGACGCTGACGATCTCGATTCCCCCGCCGTACTGGCAAACTGCATGGTTCCGCGCTTTGGCGCTGATACTGATGGCAGGGTTGCTCATCAGCGCCTATCGATGGCGTGTTGCCAGCCTGACGCGTCACCAGGCTAGGCTGGAATCCCTGGTCGCAGCACGCTTGCAAGAGTTGCTGACGCAACAGCAGGTCAACCGGGATACCGCAGAACGCATGCAGGCCGTCTTGCACAATGCCGCAGATGTCATCTTAACGACCGACAAAAATTGGACAATTGAATCCTGCAATCGCGCCGGCCTGGCCCTGTTTGGCTGGAATATGCAGCAAATGGAAGGCATGCCATTCTCTGCGCTGTGCGCCGGTGACGATGCAGAGAAGCTGCAGCAAGCTTTGGTCGATACCGTGTTTGCCAACAACGGACAAATTGAATTTGAAGTACAGCAAGTGCGCGCCGATGGCAGCCAATTCCTGGCTGAATTGTCGCTCAGCGCCTTTTCTGATGCTGGCCAGCGCAAGTTCATCGTGATCGTGCGGGACATCACCGAGAAAAAACGCGTGGAGCGCATGAAAAGCCAATTCGTCTCCACCGTCAGCCATGAGTTGCGCACGCCGCTGACAGCGATCCGCGGCGGACTCGGCTTAATGGTCGGTGGCGTGGCAGGCGTATTGCCGCCGCCGGCTGCCAAGCTCGGGCAGATTGCTTTGAACAATGCCGAGCGATTGGCGCGCCTGATCGATGATTTGCTGGATATGCAAAAAATTGAGGCGAACATGATGGATTTTAATTTTGAGACTTTGCCATTGGCTGAGTTGATTGCTGACGCGATGGAATCGCACCAGTCGTTTGCGCAAAGGCTGGGGGTCAAGCTGGTGCTGGAAGAGAACGTGCCGCCTCTGGCCGTGTGCGTGGATGCTGACAGGTTTGCGCAGGTCATGGCCAACTTGATGTCAAATGCCTGCAAGTATTCACCCAAAGGCGGAGCGGTGACGATCCGTGTAGTGGCACTGGAAAATCAAACGGTAAGAATCGAAGTGGCAGACTGCGGACCGGGTATTCCTGCCAATTTCAGCGAGCGCATTTTTCAGAAATTTTCACAGGCAGATGCCTCTGACACTCGCTCCAAAGACGGCACGGGCCTGGGCCTGGCCATTGCCAAGGAGATGGTTGAGAAAATGAACGGACATATCAATTTTCATCCGAATGCTGGCGGTGGCAGCGTGTTTTATATTGAGTTGCCAAGCCTTGCCACGGACATCTGAAACGATGCCTGGCTGCTGCGTTTTTGACGGTCAAAGTTCTATCAGCTTGGACTCATGTCCTGCAGATGGGTTTCGATTTCGGCACGCCCTTCAGGACTGGCCATGGTGACAATCACATCCCCGGCGCAGAGCAGGTAATCATCATCAGGATTGAAGGTCCAGCCGGTTTCTGCACGCACCGCCAGCAAGATGTAATTGGCGCTGCGTAACTGCAGATTGCCTATCCTGGTCGATGGAAAATGGCTGGGCGTCGTGACTTCCTCTACGCGCAAGTTTTTTTCTGTCTTGAGCATCTCATCAAGAAAACCCACTACATGCGGACGTATCATGGCCGATGCCATGCGCATGCCGCCGGTAAAGTCGGGGCAGATGATTTCATCCGCGCCGGCCTTGCGCATTTTTTCAACATTGCGGATTTCGTGGGCGCGCGCCACTATCCGCAATTGAGGATTAATCTGCTTGGCGGTGATGATGATCATCAGGTTGCGTGAATCATCACCTGTGACGGCAAATAAGCCGCGCGCATCCGTGATGTCGGCGCCCAGCAACAGATCGTCGTCCGAGGCATCGCCATGCAAATAGAGCAATCCCGGGAATTTGTCCAGGTGCTCTTCAAAATTGGATTGTTCCGGATCGATCGCAACGAAATGCCTGCCTGTCTTTTGCAGTTCGTGCGCCACATTGCGGCCCACCCGGCCAAAGCCACAAACGATAAAATGCTGCCGCAACTTCTTGATACGTTTTTCCATCCGTCGTCTCCGCAAGGAATAATCGAGGTCCTTTTCAAGAAAGAACACAGTCAAACTGGTAAACAGAAAAGTCAGTACGCCCAAACCAGCGATACTGACCAGTCCGGCAAAAATTTTTGCGCCGAAGGTGGTGAGCGGCACGCCCTCACCATAGCCCACGGTGGAGATGGTGATCAGCGTCATGTAGATGGCGTCTTCGAGGCGGGCTTTTTCACCGCCTATGATGTAAAACCCCGTCGTGCCGATAAAAAATAGTACTAGCAGTGTCAGGCCGGCCCAGCCTATGCGTGCCATGATGCGCCATAATTGCGCATCCGCTCCCGCTACGGCAGGCTGCATCGTAGCCATTTTGGCCGAGAGGGATTTTTTTGAAGTCTGCATGTGTCAGGTATCTATCACCTAAACTAATATTGTACCTCTGAGAAATATGACTAAACACATAATCAGGTATTTAATGCGCTGGTGCTGCCACCATTTGTCAGCATTGAACAACGCGCATCGCTTTCCCATCGATTTCCTGAATCGCAAATAAATCTCTGCATTTTTGTCGAAGTGCAATTGTCCCATCTTCATGAGCGCTGCATCAGGAGAAGTGGCGCAAGCAAGACCACGCTGATGCGCACCGGTCAGCAGTCTCTTTTTCGGTATGAAATTGCTTAGAGGAAGGCGCATGGCGTGTGCGCCTTCGGTTTTGGAAATTCCCTTTCTTGCGGAATGAACGCTAGTGCCAGCGCTTAACTGTGCTTAACTCAAGGCTTCCTTAGCGGCGTCTTCAGCGCTGACCTGATCATAAAATTGATCCGTCAGGAACTCTATCTGGTCCTCAATATATTCCTGTGCCTGGGCGACTGTCGCGCCGCCAGCCACCAGAAAGCCTTCTACCTCGATACACCAGTCGATGACGGCCAGTGTTTCCGGATCGAGTTCATCATTTTTCTTTGCCATGGCAGTTCTCCTCAAGGTTTTTCACATCGGCAATGGATTGTAGCCGATCTGCTGATGACGTTAGGGTTTTCCTCTGGTATCGTATGCGCGGGTTTGATCAAGCGGATGCTCGCGGATTTTGGAATTTCGGCGTGCCTTCATGGAGGCGCAAGACCAGGCACAGCAGAGTTAAGCAGGCCCGTTAGCCGTTAAGTTAGCTATTAACAAGGAAGATAAAATGCAAAATCTGATTCCGCCGCCGGTGATCGTTGCCATTATTGGCGGCCTGATGTGGGGCGTCGATCAGTGGCTGGCCTTCGGGACATTCAGTTTTAGCTGGCAAAAAGCGCTGGCAATCCTGCTGCTGGCCTTGGGCGTGGTGCTCATGCTGTTGGCGGCGGGGTCGTTTTTTGCCGTCAAAACCAGCATCAACCCGATGCGGCCTGCGCGCGCCTCCAGCCTGGTGACCGGCGGCGTATTCGCCTGGTCGCGCAACCCCATCTATCTGGGTGATCTGTTGGTTCTCATTGCCTGGTTCATCTGGCTTGGCAATGTGTGCAACAGCGTATTTTTGCCCCTGTTTGTCTGGCTGATCCAGCGCTTTCAGATCGCGCCGGAAGAGCGCGCCTTACGCCAGTTGTTCGGCGAGGCTTATCTTGATTACTGCGCCAGAGTCAGGCGCTGGATTTAAGCTACACCGCCCTGTGCCTGGCGATCCCCGGTATACAATGGCAATGACGAGACTGCGCGACTTAATTAGAATGAATTGTTTAGATTGACTATGACCACAAAAAAACCCATGTTAAGCGTCGCCGAGGCACTTGATTTTTTGTTGACTGCGGTCCGGCCGCTAGTCGAGACGGAACTCATCCCTACCCTGGAGGCCAACGGCCGTGTGCTGGCACAGACGCAAAGCTCTTTGCTTAACGTGCCGCCTATGGATAACACCCAGATGGATGGTTATGCGGTACGTGCTGCCGATTGTGCCAGCGGGCAGGCGCGCTTGCGCGTTGCGCAGCGCATACCCGCCGGGCATATCGGCCAGCATCTGGAGGCCGGCACTGCCGCGAGAATTTTTACCGGCGCAATGATTCCCGATGGTGCTGATGCCGTTGTGATGCAGGAGCAATGTGCGCTGGAAGGCGATATGGTGACGGTCTCGCATATCCCGCTGGCGGGCGAGTGGATACGCCGTCAGGGTGAAGATATCCGGGCCGGCTCGCAGATACTTCCGGCTGGCACCCGTCTGTGCGCGCAGGAGCTGGGGCTGGCCGCTTCCGTGGGACTGGCGGCAGTGCCGGTCTGGCGCAAATTGCGCGTGGCCGTGTTTTTTACCGGGGATGAACTGGCGATGCCTGGCGAGCCATTAAAGCCGGGCGCGATTTATAATTCCAACCGTTACCTGCTGACCGGCTTGCTGCAGAATTTGGGTTGCAATGTAAGCGATTACGGCATCGTCCCGGATAGCCTGGAAGCTACCCGCGATACCTTGCGCATGGCGGCGCAAGAGCATGACCTGATCATTACCTCGGGCGGTGTCTCGGTCGGTGAAGAGGATCACATCAAGCCGGCGGTAGAGGCGGAAGGGCGCCTGAACATGTGGCAGATCGCGGTCAAGCCAGGCAAGCCCCTGGCCTTTGGCGAAGTTAACAATGGAAGCGGCGGCGCGTTCTTCCTCGGCTTGCCAGGCAATCCGGTATCAAGTTTTGTCACCTTCCTGCTGTTTGTACGGCCATTCATCCTGCGCATGCAAGGCGTGACTGAAGTGACGCCGCAATCCTATTCCATGCGCGCCGATTTTGACTGGCTTAAGCCTGACAGGCGCAATGAGTTTCTGCGCGCCAAAATCAATTCTCAGGGCGGGCTCGATCTGTTTGCCAACCAGAGTTCCGCCGTGTTGACCTCAACGGTCTGGGGTGATGGCCTGATTGACTTACCTCCGGGTAAAGCGGTCGCCTCTGGCGATATGGTCAAATTTATCCCTTTTTCCAGCTTGATGAACTAAGTTGACCTACCAAATGAATGAACTAAGTATCTTATGAAAATCCAATTACGTTTTTTTGCCAGCGTGCGCGAGAAGCTGGGCATTTCGGAAGAGATCGCCGACTTGCCTGAAGAAATTAACACGGTCGGTCAGGTCCGGGCCTGGCTGATTGCCCGTGGCGGTGTCTGGGCCGAAGTGCTGGCGGAGGGCCGCTCTTTGCGCATGGCTTACAATCAGCAGATGACCGATGCCGATACCTTGATCGCCGATGGCGCTGAAGTGGCATTTTTCCCCCCGGTGACTGGCGGCTAAGTGTTAAGTGTTAAGCGTTAAGAGTGAAGTATCAAGTTGAAGAATTCAGGGTAAATGAGCATGGCAATTTTTGTACAGACGGAAGATTTTGATCTGAGCGCCGAAGTGGCGAAGCTGCGTGCGCATAATCCGGCAGTCGGTGCCGTGGTGAGCTTTGTCGGCGTGGTACGCGATCTTAATGAAGGCCTCGATGTGCGTGCGATGGAGCTTGAGCATTATCCCGGCATGACAGAAAAAGCGCTGGAAGAGATCGTTGAGCAAGCCTCACGGCGCTGGCAACTGATGGACTGCGTGGTGATCCATCGCGTGGGCGCGCTCAAGCCGCTCGACCAGATTGTTCTGGTGGCAGTGGCAACTTCGCATCGTGGCGAGGCGTTTGCCGCCTGCGAATTCATCATGGATTACCTCAAGACGCAGGCGCCGTTCTGGAAAAAAGAACAAACTGCCGAAGGCGAGCGCTGGGTCGATGCGCGCGAGGCGGATGACAAGGCCGCTGGCAAATGGGGCCTGGTGTCGGATAATTCCCGGGGCGGGGCATGACTTGGTTGGGCGCCTTCGCCGTGGGTGCCGGGGCCGCATCTGGCGCCTGGTTGCGCTGGGGCCTGGGCTTGTGGCTGAATTCCCTGCACACTATGTTGCCGTTGGGAACTTTGGTCGCGAACCTGGGCGGCGGCTACATCATTGGTATCGCGATGGGATTTTTTTCCGATTTCCCGCACCTGTCGCCGGAATGGCGTCTGCTGCTGGTGACGGGTTTTCTTGGCGGCCTGACGACTTTTTCCACTTTTTCGGCAGAGGCGATGNNCCTCTGGGCAATCGGGCATAGTCTGCTGCATTTGCTCGGCTCTATCCTGTTTTGCTTTGCCGGTTTTGCCACCTGGCGCGCCATGACGCAGTAATTTTTTTACATTTTGAGGGAGTATCCTCAAAAAATAGCTTGATGCGCACTGTTTATGGGCGCTTTTTTAAATACCCCTTCCAGTATCTGGCAATGATATGACAATGTCCGAAAATACCATGATGTTCCCCCCGATCGAGCCCCACCGCCGTGGCATGCTGGCGGTCGATGATCTGCATACCCTGTATTGGGAAGAGTGCGGCAATCCCGACGGCCAGCCCGTGCTGTTTCTGCACGGCGGCCCGGGCGGCGGCATTTCTCCTATGCACCGGCGGTTTTTTGATCCCGCACATTACCGCATCGTGCTGTTCGATCAGCGCGGCGCCGGCCAATCCACCCCGCTGGGCGAATATCGCCAAAACACCACCGACTTGCTGATTGCCGATATAGAAAAAATCCGTGCGATGCTGGGCATTTCTCAATGGCTGGTATTCGGCGGCTCCTGGGGATCCACCCTGGCCCTGGCCTATGGCGAGGCGTATCCGGAGCAATGCCTGGGATTCATTTTGCGCGGGATATTCCTCTGCACCAAGGCTGAAGTCGAGTGGTTTGTCGACGGCATGAAGAACTTTTATCCCGAGGTGCACCAGCGCTTTGCCGAGGGCGTGCCGCAAGCCGAACGGGGTGACTTGCTGCAAGCCTATGTCAAGCGCCTGTTCTGCGATGACCCTGCGATTTACCTGGAAGCGGCACGCAACTGGAGCCGTTACGAAGGCTCATGTCTGTTCCTGGAGCCGCAGGCGGAAGCGATAGAGCAATTTGAATCCGATGCAGTCTGCCTTGGCTTGGGCCGGCTGGAGGCGCATTACATGCTGCATGGCGCCTTCATGGAAGAAGATCAGCTGATCCGGAACATCGGCCTGATTCGCCATTTGCCGGCCGTGATCGTGCAGGGGCGCTATGACGTGATCTGTCCGCCTGTCTCGGCCTACCGCCTGCACCAGGCATGGCCGCAAGCGAAATTTCACATGATTAACGATGCAGGTCACGCGGCGATGGAACCGGGCATTGCGGCGGAACTGGTCAGGGCTACCGAGCAGTTCAAGGCCAACGCTAAGTTTATATAAATACAACCCGGTGATCTTGGCGGACCTTTGCGGCAACGCAAAGTTTCTGTGTTTTTCGGTTGATTTGTTCTTGAAATACGTTCCATTATCCTAATCTGACTGCTAATACATCAGATTATCCTTAAGGAGCTGTTATGCGTCTTGATAAATTAACGACCAAATTGCAGGAAGCCCTGGCTGATGCGCAAAGCCAGGCTGTCGGCAATGATAACCAATACATAGAGCCGGTTCACCTGTTGCTTGCGCTGCTCAATCAGGATGACGGCAGCGCGCGCTCCCTGCTGCAAAGGGCGGGTGTCAACGTGGTCAGCCTGACCAATGGCCTCAAGAGTGCACTGGATAGACTGCCCAAGGTCACGGGGACGGACGGCCAGGTGCAGATAGGGCGTGAGCTGACCGGTTTGCTCAATCTGGCAGAGAAAGAGTCGCAAAAGCGCGGCGACCAGTTCCTTGCCAGCGAAATGATCCTGCTGGCGCTGGTCGACGATAAATCCGAGGCGGGCAAGCAGGTGCGTGAAAACGGCCTGACACGCAAGGCTCTGGAAACTGCCATCAGCGCCGTGCGCGGCGGCGGCAATGTGGACAGCCCCGAGGCCGAAGGCCAGCGCGAAGCGCTGAAAAAATACACGCTCGATCTGACCGAGCGTGCGCGCATCGGCAAGCTCGATCCCGTGATAGGCCGTGATGATGAAATCCGCCGTGCCATCCAGATTTTGCAACGCCGCAGCAAGAATAATCCTGTGTTAATTGGTGAGCCCGGTGTCGGCAAGACCGCGATCGTGGAAGGTCTGGCGCAGCGTATCGTCAACGGCGAAGTGCCCGATAGCCTCAAGTCCAAGCGCGTCCTGTCGCTGGACATGGCAGCCTTGCTGGCCGGTGCCAAATACCGCGGTGAGTTTGAAGAGCGCCTGAAAGCGGTGCTCAAGGAAATCGCCATGGACGAAGGGCAGACCATCGTCTTTATCGATGAGCTGCACACCATGGTCGGCGCCGGCAAGGCAGAAGGCGCGATGGATGCAGGCAATATGCTCAAGCCGGCCCTGGCGCGCGGCGAGCTCCATTGCGTAGGCGCAACCACGCTGGACGAATACCGCAAATACATAGAAAAAGACGCCGCGCTGGAGCGCCGCTTCCAGAAGATCATCGTCGACGAACCCACCGTCGAGGCCACCATCGCCATCCTGCGTGGTCTGCAAGAAAAATACGAAGTCCATCACGGTGTCGACATCACCGATCCGGCGATCGTGGCAGCGGCTGAATTGTCGCACCGCTATATCACCGACCGTTTCTTGCCGGACAAGGCCATCGATCTGATCGACGAGGCAGCGGCCAAAATCAAGATAGAGATCGACTCCAAGCCAGAAGTCATGGATAAGCTCGACCGTCGCCTGATACAGCTGAAAATCGAGAAAGAGGCGGTCAAGCGCGAGAAAGACGAAAGTTCCAAAAAACGCCTGGTGCTGATAGAAGAGGAAATCACCAAGCTCTCGAGAGAATACGCCGATCTGGAAGAGATCTGGAAAGCCGAGAAAGCCACCGTGCAGGGCAGCACCCATATCAAGGAAGAGATAGAAAAAATCCGTCTGCAGATGGAGGACGCCAAGCGCAAAGGTGACTGGCAGACCATGTCGCAATTGCAATATGGCCGCATGCCCGAACTGGAAGCGCAGCTCAAGCAGGCCGATAAGAACCAGGAAAGCGATGAGGCTAAGGGCGGCAAGCTCAAGCTCTTGCGTACCCAGGTCGGTGCGGAAGAGATTGCCGAGATCGTCTCGCGTGCGACCGGCATCCCGGTCTCGCGCATGATGCAGGGCGAGCGCGAAAAATTGCTGCAAATGGAAGACGCCCTGCATCAGCGCGTGGTCGGCCAGCATGAAGCCATCGTTGCGGTGTCGGACGCGATCCGGCGTTCGCGCGCGGGGCTCGGCGACCCCGGACGGCCTTACGGCTCTTTCCTGTTCCTTGGGCCGACGGGAGTCGGCAAGACCGAGCTGTGCAAGGCGCTGGCGACTTTCATGTTCGACACCGAAGAGTCGCTGATCCGTATCGACATGAGCGAATTCATGGAGAAACATTCAGTCGCCCGATTGATCGGTGCGCCGCCCGGTTATGTCGGTTACGAAGAGGGCGGTTACCTGACCGAGGCGGTGCGCCGCAAGCCGTATAGCGTGATCCTGCTCGATGAGGTAGAGAAGGCGCATCATGATGTGTTCAACGTGCTGTTGCAGGTGCTTGACGACGGGCGCATGACAGATGGACAGGGGCGCACGGTAGATTTTAAAAATACCGTGATCGTCATGACCTCCAATCTCGGCTCGCATCAGATACAGGCGATGGAAGGCAGTGACCCATCACTGATCAAGATGACCGTGATGGGCGAGGTGAAATCGCATTTCCGTCCTGAATTCATTAACCGTATCGATGAGATCGTGGTGTTCCATGCACTTGACGCGAAGAATATTGCGTCTATCGCCAGGATACAGCTTGAGGTGCTGGGCAAACGCCTGGCGCATATGGAGATGAGCCTGCAGGTGAGCGATGCCGCCTTGAGCAAGATCGCCGAGGCCGGTTTCGATCCCGTCTATGGCGCCAGACCACTGAAACGCGCGATCCAGCAAGAGATAGAGAACAGTCTGTCGAAACTGATCTTGCAGGGCAAGTTCGGCCCGAAAGACGTCATTGCGGTGGATGTGGAAGACGGCAACCTTGTATTCAAAAAGCAAGAGTAAATGCCCGATCTGCGATAAAAAAGGGTAATGCTCAGGCATTGCCCTTTTTTTATCGAAGTGGATAGCGCTCAGCCTCAGTCTTCGGCCATCCAGAAAAATACCGTGGTCAGGCGCTTGTCGCGCAATTCCTTGCCAAAATACCCGGTAGCGCAATGGACGAAATTAGCCTTGTATAAAATCATGCGGTTAAAGACATTCTCTACCCGCATGTCTTCATACCAGGCCTCTATCGGCAGGCCGCGCACTTTCAGCGCATCGACCAGATTATTATGCGGTGCAGCCACCATATTGCCGCCGACCGCACCGTTAGGGTAGCGCAGGCGGCAAAAGCTGGTGCCGGAATCGGGCGCGGGCCTGGGGCTTAAATAAATCACGCAGGCATAGCGGCACAGCGTGCGACTGTCGGTGTGCGGGTGTGGCGAACTCTCTTTTTCGCCGACCAGTTGCGCGACATTGCAATCAAGCCGCAAGCCGCCCGGAGGTTGCTCCATCCACAGTTTATCTTTGCCGGTCAGCGATTTGACCAGAGTCTCAACGCTGTCGAGCTCTGCCTGAGTCAAGGCGCCATGAAAGCGCATGCCAGGCCAGGATTCCTTCTGATAAGGCGCGCCGTATTCCCATGCCGTATGAGTAAAGCAACGTTCCGCTATCTCTTCCGCATTGGGCAGCACATTGTCCACTATCCAGTAATTCTTGCCGTGTTCGAGTTTTTCATAGGGCAGCGTCGGTGCGCCTTGGCCGATAGGGGGAAGCTTGGTGTCTGGACTTGGTAAAGGGAACATGAGCGAGCCTGGTCGTGAAGTGAATGCCGGTAAAGTGAATAAACAAAAAACGCCTCGAATTCATCGCTTCATCGCTATATCCTGCCGCATGAAGCTGGGCGAAAAAACGCGTAGCCGAAGTATCAGTCGATACGCCGCATGCCGTCAATCAGGTCTGTTTGAAAAAATCCGACGGCGATTTGCCGAAGGTTTTCTTAAACATGGCGGAAAATGCCGATTGGCTGGCGTAGCCCAGTTCCGCCGCAACGGCAGATAAAGGCAGGCCGCGGGCAATCAGCGGCGCGGCGCGTGCCAGGCGCATCTGCTGACGCCACATGCCAAAGCTCATCCCCAGTTCGCGTTCAAACAAGCGTGCCAGCGTGCGTTCCGACGCGCCTGCCTGGCGCGAAAAATCATGCAGGGTGAGCTTGGATGCGGGGTCGGCCAGCAGGCTCTCGCACAGGCTGCGCAAGCGCTTGTCGGCAGGCATGGAAACGCTCATAGGCAGGCTTTCCGCCAGCGCCAGTTCGTCCAGCAGGGTGGCAACCAGATGTTCCTCGCGCGGGCCGGGCTGATCGATCACGGTCAAGGTGCGCACCAGTTCGCGCATCAGGGCCGAGACTTCAAGCACCACGCATTGCTGGCCGGCGATCGGCGCCACATGTTCATCGACATACACCGCACGCAGCTGGGCTTTTTCCAGCGTGCGCACCTGATGCTCTATGCCTGCCGGTATCCAGATTGCGCGTAGCGGCGGGACAAACCAGGTTTGCTGATTGGCAAATACCTGGATCACGCCGTCCTGCGCATAGGTCACCTGCGCCCATGGATGGCTGTGTGCCAGTAACAATTCATCGGCGGCGAGGTCGCGCGCCACCACGCGGACCGGCCGCGTCCGGGTCGGAAATAGTCTGGCCGGCGGCTTGCCGGTGTGGGTGAGCGGTTGATGCGTCATGATGGGATGCGGAGTGTGATGGCGAATGTGATGGCGAGATTGATGGCGTTTTTGCGATAAATAATGTCATTTTATCTTAAAACAGTCGTTGGGATTTTGCTTACACTAGCCTGATTCCCGCCACACGAAAAGAGCCTGCGATGACAATCATTGATACAAAAGCAAATTTGAAACAGGATGCCCTGGTCATTGGCCTGGTCGGCGTGGCGCATGGCATTTCGCATTTCTTCCACATGATACTGGCGCCGCTGTTCCCCTGGCTGAAGGAGGCTTTTGCGCTTTCCTATGCCGAGCTGGGTTTGCTGATGAGCGTGTTTTTTATCGTCTCTGGCATAGGGCAGGCGCTGGCTGGTTTTGTGGTCGATAAGCTGGGCGCGCGCGCCGTGCTGTTTTTCGGCATCGGCTGCCTGGCGCTGTCGGCGCTGGTGTTGTCGGGCGCGCAAAATTACAGCATGTTGCTGGCGGGCTCAATGATCGCAGGCTTGGGTAACAGCGTCTTTCATCCCTCGGATTTCACCATACTCAACAAGCGCGTCTCTACCGCCCGGCTGGGTTATGCGTTTTCTGTCCACGGCATCAGCGGCAACCTCGGCTGGGCCGCCGCGCCGGTATTTCTGGTGAGCCTGGCAGGCTTGTTCGACTGGCGCACCGCCTTGTTTGCCGCCGCTTTCCTGCCCCTGACAGTGCTGGCGCTATTGCTGGTGTACCGCAATGTGCTGCAGCCGCAGGCGGAGCAAGAGCCGCATGCGTTGGCGCCGGCGCACGCAGCACAAAGCAGCGGCAGCACTCTGGATTTCATGCGCCTGCCAGCGGTCTGGATGTGTTTCGGTTTCTTCTTCATGATCGCCATGGCCTTGGGCGGCATACAAAGTTTCTCATCGGCCGGCTTGCGTGATCTGTATGGTATGTCGCTGGCCTGGGCGACCTCGGCATATACCGCCTACATGCTGGCGTCGGCCGCGGGCATGTTGTGGGGTGGCTACATCGCCTCCAAGACTAGCCAGCACGACAGAACGATTACCGTCGCGTTTTCCGTCGCCGGCGTCTTCTCCTTATTGCTGGCGACGGGCTGGGTCAGCGCTTTCTTCGCCGTGATCCTGATGGGCGCGGTAGGTTTTGGCTCCGGCGTCGCCGGCCCTTCGCGTGACTTGCTGATCCGCGCTGCGGCGCCCAAGAACGCCACCGGCCGCGTATACGGCGTGGTGTATTCCGGACTGGATATCGGTCTGGCCTGTTCACCGCTGTTGTTCGGTGCGGTGATGGATGCGCATCATCCGGCCTGGGTGTTTGTCTGCATAGGCGTATTCCAGGTGCTGGCGATCATGACGGCGGTCAATGTCGGTGTGAATACGCGTTCCAGGGCATTGGCGGCATAAGGGCTGGAAGATAGAATGATATTTTTTAAGGATATTTCATGACATTTTCTACCTGCGATATTTGCGATGCCAACGAAGATAAGCTCAGCGCCGGCGATCTGGCGGTTTTCCCGCCTGTCTTCATGCGCTTTGGCCGCCATGCCCAATTTTGCGGCCCGGCGACGACGCTCAAGGTGTTTGAAGATAACGGCATGGTGCGGACTCTGCTGGAAACACCGGGTAACGGCCATGTGCTGGTGATCGATGGCGGCGGTAGTTTCCGTTGCGCTCTGGTCGGCGGTAATCTGGCCAAGCTGGCCGAGGCGAATGGCTGGGCCGGCATCGTCGTCAACGGCTGCATCCGCGATGTGGAAGAAATCAATCTCTGCAATATCGGCGTGCGCGCATTGGCAAGCATGCCGCTGCGCAGCGTCAAGAAAGGCGGCGGCGAGAGCGGTCTGCGCATCAGTATCGCCGGTATCGCGATTGGCCCGGGTGACTGGATTTATGCGGATATGGATGGCGTGCTGCTGGCCAGGCAGCCTTTGGTGTAAATCCTGCGCTGCTGCCTTCTGGATGTCATCTTCAGATCGGATGGCGGCAGCTCTGCAATGCCCGCCCTGGCATGGGCGCAAAAAAACTCAACAATGAGCACGCCCGGCGCGCATGCCCCATGCGCCTTTCCAGCCTGTCGGGTCTGCACGCCGCATGGGGCATGCGCGCTGGCAGGGGGCATTATTGACATTTCCTGCCTGCCTTGCCCTGTCAAACATTCTTCACCGCAACGCTCCGGATCTAGGCTTGTTAAAACCACAAAGCAGGCTTGCCGCTTATGGTTTAGAATCGCCTGTGGCTTAGGAGGCTGTAGGCCGGCGCAGTTTTCTCTCATGCAAGCAGGGCGTCCTGAGCCTTGCGCTTTCGTGTTTTTCTTGTTTTCACCCAGCCTTATAAAAAGAAGGAGCAATGAATGATTACTCTTAACGTCAATGGTCGCGACATGCAGGTCGATGCTGACCCTTCCACTCCTATCCTGTGGGCGCTGCGCGATAACCTGAATCTGACCGGCACCAAGTTTGGCTGCGGTGCCGCGCTGTGCGGCGCCTGTACCGTGCACATGAATGGCGCGCCGGTGCGCTCTTGCGTAACGCCGATCGCCGCTGCGGTCGGGCAAAAAATCACCACCATCGAGGCGATGGAAAACGATGTGATCGGCAAGGCCTTGCAAGACGCCTGGGTGCGCCACGACGTGCCGCAATGCGGCTATTGCCAGAGCGGCCAGGTGATGAGTGCGGCGGTGCTATTGCGCACCAATAAGCACCCGAGCGATGCCGATATCGATGGCGCGATGAATGGCAACATCTGCCGCTGCGGTACCTATCAACGTATCCGCGCAGCCATCAAGGACGCGGCCAAAACCCTCGCTTAAGGAGAACCGCATGCGTACAGAATGGATCAATCAAGACGCGCTGGCTAGATCAGCGCAAGGCGCATCTTCGGATTCCTCAGGCTTATCAGGCTTGTCGCGGCGCAGCTTCATCAAGGCGGGCGCGCTTGTCAGTGGCGGTCTGGTGCTGGGTTTCTTTGTGCCGGGGGCGAATAAGTTCGCCCGCGCGGCAGACGCTAAACCGACCTATGCGCCGAATGCCTTCCTGCGTATCGCGCCGGACAATACCGTCACGGTCGCGGTGAACCGGCTGGAATTCGGCCAGGGCGTGCAGACCAGCTTGCCTATGCTGATCGCCGAAGAGCTCGATGCCGACTGGTCGCAGATGCGCGGCGAGCTGGCGCCTGCCGCCGACGTCTTCAAGGACCCGGCGTTTGGCTTGCAGATGACTGGTGGTTCTGGCTCTATTGCGCACTCGTTCATGCAGTACCGCGAGATCGGCGCCAAGGCGCGCGCGATGCTGATCGCCGCCGCCGCCGAGCAGTGGAAAGTCAAGCCCGAGCAATGCAAGACCAGCAAGGGGATGGTGATGGGCCCCGCCGGCCAGAAAGCCACCTACGGCTCACTCGCCGACAGCGCGATGAAGCAGCCCATGCCGGCTACGGTGACGCTCAAGGATGCGAAGAATTTCCGTTACATAGGCAAGCCCACCAGGCGCCTCGATACGCTGGCCAAGTCCAATGGCAAACAGCAATTCGGTATCGATTTTAGCCTGCCCGATATGCAGGTCGCGCTGGTGCTGCATCCACCGGTCTTCGGCGCCAAAATTGTTCGCCTCGACGCCAGCCGCGCCAAGGCGATCAAGGGCGTGCTGGAGGTGCTGGAAGTGCCGCTCGACAGGGGCGCGCGCGGTGTCGCGGTGATTGCCAATGGCTATTGGCCGGCCAAACAGGGGCGCGACGCCCTGATTGCCGAATGGGATAGCAGCGCGCTCGAAAAAGTCAGCAGCATGCAGCAGATGGCCGAGTTTAAGGCAATCGCAAAGACCCCCGGGCTGTCTGCCAAAAAGGCCGATGTGTCCAGGCTGGCCGATGCGCCGAAAAAAATCTCCGTCGTGTATGAATTCCCTTATCTGGCACATGCGCCGATGGAGCCGCTGAACTGTGTGGTCGAGCTGAAGGCCGACAGCTGCACGGTCTGGGCCGGTACGCAGTTTCAGACCTTCGATCATGGCGCTATCGCGGCCACCACTGGCCTGAAACCTGACAGCGTCACGCTCAACACGATGACGGCGGGCGGCGGTTTCGGTCGCCGTGCCGTGCCTACCTCTGACTATATTGTCGAGGCGGTCAATGTCGCCAAGGCGTACCGCGCTGCAGGCAAGAGCGGCCCGCTCAAAGTGATCTGGAGCCGCGAGGATGACATCAAAGGCGGCTACTACCGGCCGTCGCATGTGCACCGCGCAGAGCTGGGGCTGGACGCCAAGGGCAATATCATCGCCTGGGATCACGCCATCGTCGGTCAGTCTATCGTCACCGGCACGCCGCTGGAATCCTTCATGGTCAAGGATGGCGTTGACTCCACCATGACCGAGGGCATGGGCGAGCCTTATGAGGTGCCGCTGAATCTGACGGTGCATCACGTCAAGGCCAACGTCCCCGTGTTGTGGTGGCGTTCGGTCGGCTCCACTCATACCGCCTTCGTCACGGAAACCCTGATCGACGAAGCGGCGCACGTCGCCAACATAGACCCGGTCGTGTATCGCAAGAAGCTCATGGGCGACAAGCACCAGCGCCATCTGGCCGCACTCGATCTCGCGGTGGCCAAATCCGGCTACGGCAAGAAGGCCTTGCCGAAAGGGCGCGCGTGGGGCGTTGCACTGCACGAATCCTTTAATTCGGTGGTCGCCTATGTGGTGCAGGCGTCGGTAGAGAAGGGCGTGCCCAGACTGCATAAGGTCAGCGCCGGGGTGCATTGCAATCTGGCCGTGAATCCTTTGACAATCGAGGCACAGGTCCAGGGCGCAGTATTGATGGCGCTGGGCACCACCTTGCCAGGCGCGGCCATCACCTTGAAAGACGGCGTGGTAGAGCAGCAAAATTTCAGCGACTACACGGTGGCGAGGATGACCGACATGCCCGAGATCGATGTGCACATCGTAGCTTCACTGGATGCGCCAACCGGCATGGGGGAGCCAGGTGTGCCACCGCTGGCGC
>CXWL01000158.1_pt1 | contig 22015 bp, 32 predicted proteins | sample 590931 | NCBI WGS metagenome assembly CXWL01 (sample SAMEA3498368, study PRJEB10139) | groundwater metagenome | biome: water well; material: biofilm material | place: Germany | collected 2015-04-27 | reverse complement strand
CGAGACCGAAAGCCGAGACTGTCAACGATGCTGCGGCGGCTCGCTCGACGATTCGATATGAACCGATGAACCTACATGAAGAAATGAGGCGAAGAGTCATGACCAAGATCAAAGAGAAAGCAGGGGCGCGGCTCTCGATGCCCTGCCCGTTCTGTGATGAACCCGCCATGGTAAAAGCCTGTAAGGGTGAAGGGCGCGGAGCCCATGGGCAAGCCTGGTATTGGCGCTGCACCTGTGAGGCACGGGGGTTCTTTCCCGATGTCCATTTTCGGGCGCTCGATAAGGCGAAAAAAATAGTTCAATGCTAGCAATATAATGCTAGCAATGGCGGGGGGCTAGACGGCTCCCCGCCTTCGGCCTACCCTTCCGTCATGCTCCGGCTAGCCCCTAGTGCGCCCCAATGAAAATTTGCTCGGCCTCGATCACCCTTGAGGATGAACATGGGATTACTCGACTCCTCACCTACTCAGAAGAAGAAATCCAAGAGCGGCTCGACGCCCTCCCGTTCTTCGCCAAGGCCTACGTCCACAGTACCCTCGCCGGAATCCTTGCGGACCATCGCACAACTGCAAACGCGGATCGACGAATTGGAAGCGAAGGACCAAGGGAGCACGGCGGAGATCGTCCGGCTGAAAAAGGAACTGGACAAGATCGCTGCCCCTTTGAATGTGGAAGTGACGCCTGTCTCAACTGGCACAAAGCCCGACATCAATGAACCAGCACAAAGAAAAAGTTTCTTCGGCTACTAGTGCCGTGCTCGATCCTGAGGACCACGCGGCCTTGGATCGCGCGAACGGCGTCAACGTCGGTGACTCAGTAATCCAGGGCACTGCGTCACCGTCCCCCGGAGTGGATGGGGGTATCCCTCCATCCACTCCGACCCAACAGTCCAGCATCTTCGCGGGCCATGTGGCCACGCTCTGCAATGAGTTTTTTGTGCGGCGGTTCGGCCCAGACAAGGGCCTGTCGTCCGGCCTGCTCGACGCGATCAAGCTCGATGTGGCGACGGCGCTCGATACCTATTTCCCCAACGTACAGGCCAAGCCGGGGATCTTCTCGGCGCTGGTTTTAATTGGACACTACACGGCATGCGCTCGACAAGCCTCGATAGAGAGACGGTCGGCATCATCGGCCAAAGCGGAACCGGAAAAACCACCCTCCTCAAGTGGCTTATCGCCAGAGAACGAAGGGTAATCATATGGGACTGGCGGGGCGAGTATGACGGCGACGAAGTCACCAGCTTACAACAACTACCTAGTGCATCATACTACAAGCCTCGCTTCCTGGTTCGCTATCGCCCGTTCGCGACGGACTTGGTTGACGAATTCAACTCACTGGCTCGGTTCCTCTGTCGGCAGAATGATTCGGTGGGCCGATGCCGCGACTTTACGCTGGTCATTGACGAAGCGGCCCTGGTCACCCGCAACCGGAACGATGCGGCCGGGCTTAGTCTCCTGCTCCGTGTTACCCGGCACCAACGGATCAACTTACTCTGGGCCTCGCAGTATCCGTGCAATCTGCCGCATGCCTTTCTCTCTGAGACGCGCACCCTCTACGCCTTTCGGCTCTCCGATCCCTTCGACGTGCGACGGATCGCGGGACGATTCGCCCCCGATGACGTGGCGCGAATTCCTCGGCTCCCCGACCGGCAGTATCTCCAAACTTGTGCCGCTGTCCCTGGGGAAAGGGGGGCATAAATGGACATCGTAAAATTCGCCATTCTCGGCATTGTGGTTGCGTTCATCGAAGATAAGTTGTTGTCACGCGCGGGCCTGTTGTAGTGCGCGGTTCGATCACCTTTTGAGCCCTGGGGAAAGTAGACACTGTATGCCGTCCTTTGGAACGCGCGATCTGATGCTGATTCTCGGCCTCTCGCTGGGGATCGTCGTCTATTACAAATTCGGGAAACCGTTGGTTGACCCGTACATCTAACCCAATCACTCCCCCGGTTATCTGAGCCCTGGCAGACCTGGAAGTAAGAAAGGAAATTCAGGCCATGCCCAAGCAGCCACGATTGCTCCCCGTTGAATCCATCCTCTTCGCCTCGGGCGGACTCCGTCCGCGTGAAATGCCCAAGACCGTCTACAAGGGCATTTTGCTCAAGCTCACAATCAACCACACGAACGGAGCCGGGCCGGTCATTACGGCGGATTCGTTTCTGAACATTTTGACCAAGTTGAACTTGACCATTAACGGCCAAGATCAACTCTTGTCCGTGCCGCTCCGGCAGTGGTTCTATCAGAACAACTACGACTTCTCGCGGCTCGCCGCGGGAAATCAAGTCTCGTTGTTCACCACGGGATCAGCGACCGGCAACTCGATTTTCTATGCCTACGTGCCGTTGGGCCTCACGCGCTCGCTGAACCCAGAAGATACGATCCTCGACGCCCGAGCCTTCAAGTCTCTGGTGATGGAAGCGAATTGGGGCACCACCATCGGGACCGGCGTGACTACGATCAACAGCGGGCAGCTCGATATGTTCCCGGACGAATATGCCAACGTCGCGGAGGACTTCGCCGGGGCACGGCATGAGATGAACCTCTCCAGCAGGAACCTCGACGCGACGGGCGCGCGGACGTTGGAACTCGAAACCAAGAGCAACAACCAGTACCGGCGCTTGTGGATCTACACCCGTGACAACACGGGCGCGCTGTCCGATGTGCAGATCGACAACATCATCGTCCGCTCGCGGTCGTTTAATTACGTGAACATCAAGGCGGACGTACTCCAACGCTATAACGGCTGGGAGTACGCCCGTGATCACCAGACCGGGCTCTATGTCATCGACTTTACGCGCGACGGGAAAATGACTCAGCGGATCGACGCGCGGGAACTGTCGGAGCTCATCATCGAAGTGAATTCCTTGGTGGCCAACGGGACCATGGAAGTGGTGAAGGAAAAGGCGATCTACGCCTAGGCGAGAGAGGGAGCGGGAGGGTGATCCTCTCCCGCTCCCTTCCGCGGAACACAGAAAGGCAAGGGACTATGGCAGGTGATGGACTCGGATTTAGCGGAGCGGGCGCGGGCATGTTCAACCAACTGTTTGACGCCGGACTCAGCCTCGGTACGCAGTTTGGACAGCAAGAACTCTTAGGCGTCACGCCGGGAGTCAACCAAGCCACGCGGCTCGGGATCACCACGTCACAGTTTACGGCAGCACCGGCAGCGGCATCGAACACCATCGGCGGCATCGATCAAAAGACTCTGCTCATTGGGGCCGGGCTGATCGTCGCAGCTATCGTGCTCGCAAAAGTACTGTAGCGGAGGATCTATGGCGCTCTTTGATTCGTCCGTCAAATCGAATTCGACCTCGATAGGCGGATCGACACAGACCATCAATTTCAACCCGGTGCTGAACGCACGCGGGGCCAGCTCGGGCAATAGCTCAAGCGGCGGCGTGACGCAAGCCGCCCGGAACACGTTGACCGATGTCCAAGGCGGATCGGCACCGGCGGGCACCTCGCCCGATACAGGATCAGGGGCAGAAGGCTTTCAGCCGGGCTTAGGTCTGGCGAGTGAGGCGCGCGCGCCGATCCAGCCATCCGCACTCTCGTATGAGCCACCATCGAAAAGCGGCCTGTCTCCGGCTCTGCTGGCAGGCCTGGCCGTGGTCGCTGTCGTCGGCCTGCTCTGGATGGTAAGGAGCTAAGACCATGTCGTTTCTCTCAGCGGCGCAAGCCTCATCCTCGAATTCGCAGTCGATCAACACCGGCAGCCTCTCATTTAATCCGATCATCTCGCTGGACTCGCCCGAATCGAGCATCCGGCAAGACAACCCGGTCGATCAAACCACACGACTCAGTGATACCTCTTCGTCCTCCACGGCACGGGCCAAGGCCACACTCTCGACCACGGGCGGCGGAGATGGAGAATCGGACGGTTCAGAAGGCTTTGGCGCCGGGGTGGGTCTGTCCTCGAATCGAGGCAGCCAAGGGAGCGGACCCTACAACCTGTCGGGCGATTTAATCCCAGGCGTATCGGGCGGCATTTTAAGCGGAAACAGTGGCCTACTCCTGCTGGGCGGTCTGGCCATCGCCGCCTTTTTCTTGGCCAAGAAATTTCTGTAGAGGAATTATGCCTTTGTTGTGGGCTATCGCGGCGCTGGTCGGTGCAGGCGCGTTCCTTATCGACCGTTCCAACCAACTCGGCAAAGACTCCGGCCTCTTCTCATCCGGTGCTCAAACGAATATCCCAGAGGCCAAAGGCACCCTTGGCCAGAACGTGGACAAGGTGGGCTCTGCGGCCTCGACCGGGCTTCTGTTGGTCAGTGCCGCCTTTGCCTATTCCCTGGTGAAACGATGAACGCGACGCACGACACAGAACTACGGCCCGTGCCACTCGTCCACGGCGTCTTGTTGTGCGCGGTCGTTGGGACTCAATTGATCGTGGGAGAAGTCGGCGGGAACGCGGCCATGCTGCCCGATATTCTCGACTACGCGGATGAATGCGGTTGCTCCTCGGTGCTCTTTCATACCTCGCGCAAAGGGCTCCTATTCAAGGCACTGGACGTGACGAACGCGCTGCATGCCTGGGAAGCGCCGAAGATCGTCGGCTATGTCGTCGAAGTGACGCGGGAGGGCTCCTAAATGTGTCTCAGCGGTGGCGGCGGTAGTAGTAGCGACTCAACCTCATCCGGGAGCGCTTCGGCAAATGTCACATTCACGCCGACTATCACGATAGGTTCAAACACTGGCGAACCTGTACAGGATACGAAGGACACCTTCGCGGCGAAACTCTTGGCCACGCCTCCCATCAAAATTTCGCTGCCTCAACCTCAGACGATTGACGCGGCTCCCGATAATCAGACGACCAAGATTCTTGCGCTCGTGGCGGTGGGGCTCGTCGCACGGAGGCTTATCCGTGGCTGAATCAACTACAACCGTCAACGTGACACCCTCAACCAGCATCACGCTTCCGAGTCCCCCAGTGAATAACGCGGGCTCCGAATCCATTGCCGCGGCGCTGCTGAAATCGAGCGAAAATCAGGCAGTCGCAACGGCCACTCTCGCGGCGGCGTTGGCTCCGCAACGTGAAGCCACCATGCCGGACAGTGAGAAAAAGACAGCCGACAACAAACTGAACCTTGCCTTACTGGCGCTTATCGCCTTTGCTCTGTGGAAATAGGAGAACGCGCGTATGCCTGAACTTTACAAATACTCCTACCGAGTCCTGAGCTTAGACCTCACACCGGGTCTGACTGATTTTGAATTGCCGATTGACGCGGAAAAAATCGTCTATGCCTCCCCCACCGATGGGCCAGAAATCACCATCCGGCTACAAAGCAAGAGCAACGACGGAATCCCACTTCGTCCACAAGGGGAAATCGTCGCGCCATTTCAACGTGTCTATATCACAGCGGCGGCGGTCGCAAAAACGATCAAGCTGCTGATCGGCTCCCCTTTTACCATTCAACTCACGGGGCGGGATATTTCCGTAAGCGGAATCATTACGGCCAAGACTGAAGAGCGATATTATGCAGACCTCGGCCAGATGTACGATTGCGAACTAGGAGGCGGAGCTTCTGCGGGAGTCGTCACGGCCTGCGCGATCTGGAACCCCAGCACAACAAAAAAACTGATTGTGAAGGAAATCGAGCTGGGATATACCGGGCTCCCGGCACAGAACTACTTTATGTATTACATCACCACGATTGCCGGATACGGCGGCTACGGGGTTAGCGCTCAGAATTATGACGTGCAGGGCGCGTCATCGCTTGCGTTCCCAGTGCAGCTACAATCCGCGGCTCCTCGACAGACGACGAAAGAATTTTGTCAGCAAGTAGTCCCGGCTGGCGGTCGCTTCAGGCGCGAGAACTTGAACATTATTTTAGGACCAAATGAAGGTTTGGAAGTGTCTAGTACGACCGTGAATTTAGGGGCTGCTGGATACGCAAAATACATTGAAGCCCCGTTGTAATCAACCAAAAGGAGGAACCATGAACTATGAAACACTCATCAGCAAATTCTGTCCGATCATCCGCGAATCGTGCAAGGGCGAAAGCTGCGCGGCCTACAAGGGCAACGCGGAAGCCGGGAACTGTTTTATGTTCGATCAAACGGTGGGGCCTGTGCCTGTCGTTGGTGATGCTGTTCCCCCTGTTGACGGGATGCAGCGAGAAGGCGACGTATATCAGGGGTGACAAGGGCAGCTCGGGCCAGATCAACGTCAACCCTATGACGGGGACATTCTCAGTCATCATCACCGGCCCTTACGAATACTGTTCGTTACCGGAGAAATTCAAAGGCAACGCGCAAGACGTATGCTTGCCTCATCACACGGAGGTGAACCCTTGAACTCACAGACCTGCATGATTGCCGTAGGACTGGCGGCGGCGCTGTTCTTTCTCACGCGCAAAGCCGACGCGCTCGATGTGTCTGACGCGCTGGCCATTCCCAAAGGGCTCACCATCACGGAAGCGGAAGGGCTCGGCTACATCATGGCCAATAAATTATCCTACCCTGCTCTCTCGGTCTTGCCTGAATCCGTGGTGATGGCGACGATCTCCATGGAATCAAATTTTGATCCCAACGCGGTCGCGCCGGCCGGAGAGCGAGGCCTCATGCAGGTGATCTATCCCGGCACGTGGAACGATGTCGTGAAACGGGCGAAGCTCCCGGCAGATCTCGACTCGTTCAAGCCGAAAGATAACATCCTCGTCGGGATGCAGTATCTCCGACTCGTGCGGGATGAATTGTTACGGGCGGGCCTCATCACCGGCTCGACGCCGAACGATTGGGCGCTGATCGATCAAGCCTATAACATGGGACCGGCCAACGTGAGACGCGGCAACCGCAATCAGCCACGGCTCGGCAAGTTTCTGTTGGCGCGGGAGAAGTTCCAACGGGCGGGCTTGCCATGACCCTCGATCAAATCGGGGTCTTTCTCACCGACAAAGGCTTTGCCGTGTTTGTCGCGGTCTATCTACTCATCCGTGGTGATCGGCTCATCCGAGAACAGACCACAGCGTTGACCCAACTTAAGACATTCCTCGAAGCCCATTTGACAAAATAGGGAAGCTAGGCGAAGATGCCACCTATAACCGGCAAGGGGGATGCTGGCGTGAGTGCTCTGGTACCGTCTAGACGTTTTCCGCGCGGGGTCGTTCTGACCCTCGTGCTGCTTCTTCTCATCGGCCTCTTCTTCAGCCGTCCTACTGCCACGCAGTTCGCTCAATACGTCTGGATGCCGACGCTTAAGGGTGTCAAGGCCGACTTAGAAGAAAGACGTGAACAGTCAGCCGTCTACAAATTCGTAGAGACATTCCTGAATACCCCTTACATCAACATCTTTGAACTAGCGAAGGCTGGAAAAGAGGCTGAATTAAATCGACTCCCCGCCTTCTGGATGGAGCACACCACCGTCTACGATTGGAAGCTGGTCACCTACTTCCGCTATGACGAAGCGAACTGCTTTAGCGACTATCTAGGCGTGGCCGGAAGGCTGGTCAATCTGAAGGACGGTTGCGAAGTGGAACCCTATCGAGCGAAAGGAGGCAGCCTATAGACCTCTGAATGAATAATTGCCAGTCTCATGAGAACTATTATGTTAACTCATATACTGATCGATATATTCTCTCTCCACCCTTTACTCTTCTTCTCGCCTCTTGGTCAATAGCCAATCCCCCTCTTCGTTCAACCGACGATCTTCCTGTCGTTCGGTTGATCATCTTGCCGTGAAAGAGGTACTGTCGCAGAGGTCCACAACACGAAAACGACATATTCCTAACCTGTCTCAAAGGATCATCTCGTGGCTCATCATCCTCTCGCAGGTCAGCCGGCACCGGCATTGATGCTGGCCAATATCCCTCGCTTGATCACGGCTTACTATACGGAAAAGCCCGATGCGAACGTGCGCGAGCAGCGCGTCACATTTGGGACCTCAGGCCATCGAGGAACATCCTTCAAGCGAAGCTTTAACGAAGTCCATATCGTTGCAGTCGCACAGGCCATTTACGAATATCGCAAGATGGAGAACATCAGCGGTCCACTCTATCTGGGGATGGATACACACGCATTATCGGAGCCGGCCTTTGCGAGCGTCCTAGAGGTACTGGCGGCCAATGGGGTCGAGGTCATGGTGGACCAGGATGGCGGCTATACACCAACCCCGGTCATCTCCCACGCCATCCTCACCTACAATCGAGGCAAAAACGCAGGATTGGCCGATGGCATCGTCATCACCCCCTCGCACAATCCGCCGGAGGATGGCGGGATCAAATACAATCCGCCACATGGTGGCCCGGCTGACACCGCGGTGACGAAGTGGATCGAGGACCGGGCCAACGCCCTGATGAAGGTCGATCTGCATGGAGTGGCCCGCATTCCCTATGCCCGTGCCAGGCGGGCTGCGACGACCAAGCCCCATAATTATCTCGGCACCTTCATCGATGATCTCGCACAGATTATCGACATGGAGGTGATTCGATCATCCGGCTTGAAACTTGGCATCGATCCACTAGGCGGATCCGGCGTAGCCTACTGGCAGCCGATCGCAGAGCGGTATGGATTGAACATTGAGATTGTCAATCCCTCCGTCGATCCAACATTCCGTTTCATGCCGCTCGATTGGGACGGCAAGATTCGGATGGACTGTTCCTCGCCTTTTGCGATGGCGAACCTCATCGCGCTGAAGGATCGCTTCGATGTCGCCTTTGGCAACGATGCAGACAACGATCGGCATGGCATCGTCACCCGCTCCGCCGGCTTGATGAACCCCAACCATTATCTGGCCGTCTCAATCTCCTATCTTTTTACGAGCCGTCCCGGCTGGAAGACCGATGCCGCGATCGGGAAGACGTTGGTGAGTAGCAGTCTGATCGATCGTGTTGCGGCCAAACTCGGCCGTACACTCATTGAAGTGCCGGTCGGCTTTAAGTGGTTCGTCAAAGGATTGCTGGACGGCTCGCTCGGCTTTGGCGGAGAAGAAAGCGCGGGAGCGTCATTCCTCCGTCGCGACGGCACAGTCTGGTCCACCGACAAGGACGGCATCATCATGAACTTATTAGCCGCAGAGATGATGGCCAAGACCGGCCGAGATCCTGGTGAACTGTACCGAGAACTGACCAAAGAACTCGGAGAGCCCCTGTACGAGCGGATCGATGCGGCCGCCACGCCTGCGCAGAAAACGATCCTCTCAAAACTCTCGCCTGACCAGGTCCAGGCTGTTGAATTGGCCGGTGACAAAATCATAGCCAAACTGACGACAGCCCCTGGTAATGGTGCCGCAATTAGTGGACTAAAAGTCGTCACCGAACAAGGCTGGTTTGCGGCTCGCCCGTCCGGTACCGAAGACGTCTATAAGCTCTACGCCGAAAGCTTTCGAGGGAAAGCTCATCTCACGCAGATTCAGGATGAGGCCCAGGCGCTGATTGCACAGGCACTGGCAGCTGCCACGTAAAAGGAGCTGTTCAGAGTGAACAGCACGGCCATTCTCATGTGGGGCATGATTTTCGGATCGATCGGGTTCGGCTTCGTCCTCTATGGGAAAAAGCGGCAAGCTGTCGTGCCACTTCTCACTGGGATTACCCTCTGTCTCGTTCCTTACTTCATTCCGAATCTTTATGTCTTAGTCGGAGCCGGCATCGTGCTGATCGCAATCCCCTATTTCATCAAGGTGTGACGTTGAACTGAGACTCCGGTGAATTCATGCCTCAAGTTGCGCCATCATGCGGACGGGATCCCAATAACCCCACATCGTTTGAATGGTGCCACCGTCGTTGACTTCGAAGACATCGATGCCCTCACAGGTTGCCGTTTTTCCGTTGGCTGCGACTCCCCGAGCCGTAAACTTCATGGCCGCGCGGTTGCCTGTGACGGCAAGAAAGTCTTCAGTGAACCCAATCTCCGTGAACGCGGTCGTGACGGATAGGAAAAACGCTCGAAGCGCATCCTTCCCCTGGATGGGCGGCGCCCCATAGGGGTCGTAGCTAATGGCATCATCCGCAAAGCAGGCCAGCCAGGCCTCGACATCCATCGCACGGGTCGCGGAAAAATAACGGGTGATGAGAATCTGCATCGCCTCAGGTGTCATGAACACTCCTTCATGAAATGTCACGGCTGGGTCATGTCTCGCTCTGACGGCTCCTACGCGGCAGGCTCCATGTTGGATCTATACCGAGGGACCTGTCGTGGCGAGATGCTGTTCCGCATGGTAGGAGCTACGGACGAGCGGACCTGATTCGACATGGGTAAAGCCGAGGGCCATTCCCTCCTCTTTCAAGACCGCAAAGTCGCTGGGGTCGTAGTAACGAGCAACGGGAAGGTGCTCTCTCGTCGGCTGAAGATATTGACCGATAGTCATGATATCGCAGCCGGCGGATCGGAGATCGCGCATGACTTCGCGGGCCTCGTCCATGGTTTCTCCCATCCCAAGGATCAACCCGGACTTGGTCCGCATGCCCAAATGCTTCGCCTGACCGAGTAGCTCGATCGACCGTTGATATTTCCCCTGCGGTCTGAGAGACGGGAACAACCGTCTGACAGTTTCGATGTTGTGATTGAGAATCTCCGGCTTCTCGGCACAGACCGTCGCGAGGGCGGCCTCATTCCCTTCGAAATCAGGAATTAAGACTTCAATCGTGCAGTGAGTGTTGAGCTGCCTGATTTGCCGGATTGTTTCGGCAAAGATGGCCGCGCCGCCATCTGCTAATTCATCCCGGTTCACCGATGTGATCACCGCATGTTTCAGGGCTAAGGCATGAACCGCCTCTGCGACCCGCCGTGGTTCCCCATGATCGATTGCCATCGGCCGGCCAGTATCCACGGAACAGTAGTGACAGCGTCTGGTGCAGATGTCCCCCAGGATGAGAAAAGTCGCAGTCCGTGCATTCCAACATTCCCAACGGTTCGGGCAACGCGCTTCTTCGCAAATGGTATGGAGCTTGAGCCGGTCCATCGTCTGCTTGATGTCGAGGTAGTCCGGACCGGTTGTTGCTTGGACTTTAAACCAAGGTGGAAGGCGGGGGGAAACTGTAACGGCTGAAGGCTGAAGGTTGTTCGTTTGAGATGAGGCCAAGGAAGAAGATCGAAGCTGGTCGAGAGGGATAAAGCTCATGGCTGTGACTATTCGTGAGTGGTGCGGATACGAAACCGGTTCAAGAGTCTCGCGATGAATCCGAGTGGCTCCGACGCTGGTACCGGGTCTGGATATTCCATCCAGATTTCCTGTGAGCCGAGATAGACCCCGTTCCGAAAACTCATCTGGGTTCGAAGTTGCCGGTATCCGTCTGAATGTAGGAGGTGAATGAGCCTGCGCAACGCGTCATCCTGTGACGAATGGGGTTCCGTTTCTCGCAGGATCGTTTCATAACGCAGGATCGCTCGATAGCCTTCCCCCACCTGGACGAACACGACTGGCCGGCTGAAACCACGCTCTCGGGCATCGAGCCCAGCCAACTGATGTTTATCGAAGCGCTCCTCCATACCGAATACCGATCGACAGGCGTTAGTCCATAGCGCGGAAGACGGCGACAAGATCGCTTAAGGCGACGGTCTTATTTTTGAGAATAGCCCGTTCCGCCTGGATCGCGTCGCGGGTCTTGGTATCTGCCGCGCCGCCCTTCAGGCAGGATGCACCCAACGCCAGGATACGATCACAGTCCTGCGCGAGCTTATTTTTCACAACTGGATTGACGGCCAGGATCTCCATGAGTTGACCTCTGGTCTCGGTCAAGTGTCCTTGCAACTCTGAGTCTGGATAACTCTTACGGGCTGCGTCGTCAAAACAGCGGTCGAGGTATTGAGCCAGGAACACATACAGCCGGACAAGCGCGGCAGTCACATCGATGAGTTCTTTGGTGGAGGTCGCCATAAGAGTGAGCCCCCTTTCTAATAAGAGAGTTAGAGACGCACCTTCACATCGCTGCCTTCGACCTCTACGTCATAACGTTCCACTTTTGCCGATGGATTGGCCACGCAGACACCAGTGGTGACGTCGAATTTCCAGCCATGCCAAGGGCACGTGACGACGGATCCTTCAACCTCCCCCTCGCCAAGCGGGCCGCCCCGATGGAGGCAGGTATTGTCGATGGCGTGAAAGGTGCCGTCCACATTGAACACCGCAAGGGTCTTTCCGTTTACTTCTGCGACGATCCCATGGCCCGGCTTCACATCGGCGGTGCCGGCCACCCGTACGAACTCTCCCATCGCCTGTCCCTTCCTTTCGTCTGTCGATTATGTTTTCGCAAACGGTTTCTTGAGTTTACTCAACAGGCTTTCAATCGGGGGAATCGCCGTTGTGGCCCCGGTGATCTCTGTCACAATTTTCTGTGCAATCTCACGAAACGCAGCCGATTGTGGAGAAGCTGGATCGGCCACAACGATCGGGTTGCCGGAGTCACCGCCATCGCGAATCGCGGGATCGATCGGTATGCGGCCGAGAAACGGGACACCGAGTGTCGCGGCTGCACGCTCCCCTCCTCCGTGCGAAAATATTTCCGTCCGCTCGCCGCAATGGCCGCAGAGGAAGTAGCTCATATTCTCGACAATGCCGAGGAGCGGCACATTCACCTTTTTGAACATCATCATGCCCTTGCGGACATCGTGCAAGGCCACTTCCTGAGGCGTCGTCACAGTGACGGCACCGGTCAGCGGAACCAGTTGCGTCAGGGTAAGCTGCGCATCTCCGGTGCCAGGCGGCAAATCGATGAGCAGATAATCCAACTCGCCCCACAACACGTCGCGGAAAAGCTGCTGAATAGCCGTGTGGATCATGGGCCCGCGCCAGACGACAGCCGTGTCTTCGGGGACGAAGAAGCCCATGGAAATGAGTTTCACGCCGTGACTTTCGGCGGGAACGATCTTGCCGTCTTTCTGTTCCGGTGGTTTGACGACTCCCATCATCATGGGAATGTTGGGGCCATAGATATCCGCGTCGAGCAGTCCAACCTTGGCGCCTGTTAGGGCGAGAGCCACGGCCAGATTGACGGAGACGGTCGATTTACCGACCCCGCCCTTTCCGCTGCTGACGGCGACGACGTATTTCACGCCTGGAATCAGATTGTCTTTTCCGTGACCAGTCTGTGGTCCGGCAGGATGTTCATCAGCCATGGAATGCTCCTTCTCTAGAGGCACAGACGAATTCAACTGGCTCTTGGGCCAGCCCCGCCATCATAAGCGAATAGTAGGGTGAAAGAAAATGGGCCTATTGCGCGAGGAGAAATGGCTCAATGGGGGAATCCATCGAGGGAGGATGGATTCCCGGACAGCGAATGTTTCGTAAGCGGACTACCCGACGGTGGGGTCGTTACGGCGCAGGTTGTGGGCCAATCCGAGCATCCAGAGGGTGTAAATGATCCACTTCGAAGGATCGAAATTGTACCACTTCGGTCCATTGCGAAAATCGCGGGCATAGGTGTGATGAAAGTTATGATACCCCTCGCCAAAACTGACAAAGGAAATCAGCCAGCTATCGCGGCTGCTGTCCTGTGTGCCGTGGGGCTGTGTCCCGATCATGTGGCAGAGTGAATTGATGGTGAAGGTCGAGTTCAGCACCATGAACATGCGGAAGAGGCCTCCCAACAGGAAGGCGCCGATGCCGCCTTGCCAGCCTTCGTACCAGACACCCAGGATAAATGGTAGCAGGAGTCCTGTGACCACGATCGGCCAGTAGTAGCGATGTTGCCACATCACGACTGGATCGCGGCGCAGACGGATCTCGTATTTCTCCGTGCGATGGGGGGTATTATAAAAGAGCCAGCCGCAGTGGCTGTGCCAGAACCCCTTGGTCACGTTGTAGGGATCTTCTATTTGATCGGTCTTGGCGTGATGGCGGATATGGTCGCCGCCCCACTTCAGAGCAGAATTTTGAAGCGCCCACCCACCGGCGACGAGGATAGAGGCCTTGACCCAGTCGGGACATTCGAAACTCTGATGCGACACCAGCCGGTGGTAGCCGACGGTGATACCCATACCCGTGACGATATACATCACAAAGGACAGGATCCAGTCAAAGAGGCTGAACCCATAGTAATAGCCATAGAGTGGAATGCCGACCACCGTGGCGGCAACGATCGCGCAAAACAACACAAAATTTAGCGGGACAAACACATCTTCGGTCAATGCGGTATCAGTTGTTGTGGCAGCCATTTGATCTCCTTGGAGAGCTCACCCATCGCTTCACCCGACCTCCTCATGGGGGAGATGAAGTACTCAAATATCATACTTAATTTATCCAAATGTTTCAACAGAATGCTCAGAGTGTATACTGACGGTGTCCCTTCATCTCACAGAGAGCGGGGTATCGATGTCGATCGCTTCATCTCCTCTTGAATCAACTGTTCATCGCATCGGTGAACAGCTCGCTCGTCTCTCTGCCGGTCGAACACCAATAGTCTTCACGCGCCACTGGTGGTTACATCAGGCCCTCAACCTGGCCATGCATGACAGTGCCTTTAAGACACAGTTATTTCGATTTATCGATGCCCTGCCATCGGTTACCGATGATGAACAGGTGGTGACATTAGCTCGTGAATATTTAGGCCATGGAGAAACACAACTCTTCGGGGCGCAATGGGGGCTCAACGCCCTTGCCTCCACCGGCCTGGGGGCGCGTCTCAGTGGTAAGGCGATCAGAAGCCAGGTCGAGCAGATGGCGAGAATATTTATTACCGGAGCGACGGTGGAAGATGCAACGCCGCGATTGGCAGATCTCTGGCAGGAAGGCCGCGCCTGGTCCGTCGATTTGCTGGGTGAGGCCACCACCAGCGATGGCGAGGCGGATCGGTATCGCGACCGCTGCCTGAATGCCCTCACCCAGTTGGCACGAGTTGCGGAGATGTGGCCATCGATCTCCCTATTAGAGCGAGACCATCTCGGGCCCATCCCACGAGTACAGCTCTCACTCAAAATCTCCGCCCTCTCTCCGCATCTTGACCCGATCGACCAGGAAGGGAGCTACCGTTCAGTGGCAGTGCGGCTTCGCCCCATCCTCGATCTGGCGATGCGCCTCCCCGCTTCGTTGATCTTCGATATGGAGCAAGCCGATACCAAAACCTTGCTGCTCGACATTTTCACCAGGCTTTTTGCCGAGCCGTCTTACAAGAGCTATCCTCATGCGGGTCTGGCGTTACAAGCCTACCATCGCGACACGACGCGAGATATCGAGGGTCTGCTGTCGTGGGTTCGTCGGCGTGGGGCGCCCATCACCATTCGGCTGGTGAAAGGGGCCTATTGGGATTCAGATACCATCCGCTATCGGCAACGAGGCTGGCCTGTTCCGCTCTTTGAACAGAAGACGGAGACGGATGCGAATTATGAGTCGCTGACGCAACTCCTCTTATCTCAGTCATCGTTTATCCGACCGGCCTTCGGCACGCACAATCTCCGCACGCTGGCCTATATCGAGGCGGTTGCGGAGTCGCTCGGACTCTCTCCTGAGACCTGGGAATATCAGATGATCTATGGCATGGCCGAGCCCTTTCAGTATGCCATCTCACAACATGGACGGCGGCTGCGACTCTATACCCCGGTGGGCGATCTATTACCGGGCATGGCCTATCTCGTCAGGCGATTATTGGAAAACACGTCGAATGAGTCATTCCTCCGCAAGGAATATGTGGAGTCCCAGTCGCTCCGCGCACTGTTGTCACCGCCTGTTCTTGAGGGACTAGGTCAGACGCAATCCCTCTCATCTCAGCAAGCCAACAGGCTGGAGTTTCGGAATGAACCCCAACGGGATTTTGCGCAGGCAGACCACCGAGCGGCGATGCAACAGGCCCTGGCGACCGTGCGGTTACAGCTAGGCCGGCAATGGTCGTCGTCGTTCCAGGGATTGCGCCTCACGGGGCCCCTCCTTGAATCTCGTAACCCGGGCCACCCTGAGGAAGTCGTGGGTCGGTTGTCCAGTGCAAGTTTGGCTGATGTTGAACAAACTGTAGGCCGGGCGATGCAGGCATGGAATTCCTGGCGTACCACCACAACAGCACGACGAGTGGAGATTTTGCGTGCAGCCGCCACGCTCATGCGAACGCGGCGTCACGAGTTGGCTGCCTGGGAAATTCTGGAATGCGGAAAACCTTGGCGTGAGGCAGATGCGGACCTTGCCGAAGCCATCGACTTTCTGGAGTTTTATGCAGCGGACTGGCTGAGGCTCGCTCCCCCAAGACAGTTAGGGCTTGAGCCAGGCGAATTCAACCAGCGAGTCTATCTTCCTCGTGGAGTCACAGCCGTCATCTCACCGTGGAATTTTCCATTCGCGATTCCTGCCGGCATGGTGTCGGCGGCACTCGTAACGGGAAATCCTGTTATCTTCAAGCCCTCCGAACGTTCGCCCATGATGGGGCACTGGCTCACAGAGATTTTGCAAGAGGCCGGTGTGCCTGAGGGGGTACTCAGTTGTTTGCCGGGTGGGCCGGACGTCGGACAGGCATTAGTCCGCCACCCAGCGGTCGCCACGATTGTCTTTACCGGGTCGAAGGACGTAGGGCTCGGCATACTGAAAGACGCCGGGACTCTGATCCCAGGGCAACAAATGGTCAAGCGGGTGCTGGCAGAAATGGGAGGGAAGAACGCGATCATCGTGGATGAGACTGCGGATCTCGATGATGCGATTACCGGAGTGGTCGCATCCTTCACCGGCTATGCAGGACAGAAATGTTCCGCTTGCTCACGGGCGATCGTCCATGCGGCGATCTACGACAGTTTTCTGGCTCGCCTCAAAGAAGCGGTGCTGAGCTTGAAGGTCGGAAATCCGGAAGAGCCTGGCACCCAGGTTGGACCGGTAATCGATCGTCGAGCGCAGGCGAAGGTTCAGGACTACATCGAGATTGGAAAGAAGGAAGCCCGCTTACTGGTGGAAGGGACTGTGACGGGGCCTGGGTGGTATATCGGACCGACGATCTTTGCCGATGTCACGCCGACTGATCGAGTCGCCCAGGAGGAAATCTTTGGGCCGATTCTCGCGGTGATGAAGGCGGCCTCATTCGAGGACGCACTCACGCTGGCGAATTCGACGGCCTATGCCCTCACTGGAGGCGTCTACTCACGGAGCCCCGTCAATCTGGAGTTGGCACGGCAACGGTTCGACGTCGGGAATCTCTATCTGAATCGTCCAATCACGGGTGCGTTAGTCGGCCGTCAGCCGTTTGGAGGCCATCGGCTCTCCGGAGTCGGAGCGAAGGCCGGAGGTGAAGAGTACCTGACGCAATTCGTCGTGACCCATGTGATCAGCGAACAAACCCTCCGTCGTGGATTCGCGCCGACCGAGTGAGGCCTTCGATGGCTTGATCTCGTAGGATTCCAGCTCCTCACTAATATCCGTGATCACGCCCCGGTCTTCCAGCGGAGAGAGTTCCTGCCGTTCAACGTATTTAACCAATCCTACGCCCTTCACAAACCAGGCGGTCATCACATCGGTGCCCTGCGCCGTCTTGTTCGAGCCGGAGAGATGAATTTGCATATACATGCGCGCTTCCACCTTCACCGCGTCTTTGAAGGTGCCGGCCGGCACGGTTACCGACTCCTGCCCCACCACCGTGGAGTCGCCCTGTGCGTCGACCTTTTCATTCTCGCCGTCGCGATCCATATCGGTGCCAAAGTCCAGCCCTTTGCGGTTGAACTGCTGAAACGAGGTGGCAGCCTTCATGGGAAAACGCACGATCTGATAAGGCACGAGCTGTTTTTCCAAGGGCGTACCAGGCTCAGAACCGTAATAGACGATGCCCACGCTATCGCGCCGGTAGAAACTGTCCGAGGGGCCATGGTTGCCTGGATTCGTATCGTGGAACACGGTGACCGTCATGCCCTTGATGGTTTTCGTGCCGGTGACCGAAGATACGTTGGAGAAAAATCTATGCTCGATCGTTTGCAACGGCCCCTCAGTGATCTGGCCACGATAGTGCCATTCGTTCCCGATCTGATCGGGGAAATAGTCGGAGGACTGCGCAATAATACCAGCGTCCTCTGCTGCAAGCGGGGCCGACCAGGTGGAGCAAGCAAGCAGCAGAACTGCGCCTAACATGATGGCCCTTCGAGATCCAGGCGTATTGATCGACATGCGTGAGGTTCTCCACTGGTTAAGCGATCCCGTGACCGTACCATAGGAATCCTGGAGGCAGCAAGAAGATCGACGTGCATTCTGGTCGGCCAGAAGGCTTGCCTTCATGTGATATCCTCCCCATAATCGCATCCTTATGCGAAGCCACGCGGTTGCAAACCTACCCCAACGTGCCGTACTGGTGACCGGTGCATCCGGCGGAATTGGTCGAGCGATCAGCCTGGCCTTTGCTGCCGCCGGCTGGTCTGTCGGGGTGCATTACCATCGCAATAAATCGGCGGCGGAGGAGACGCTCTCTCACGTGGAAGCCGCTGGGAGTAGTGGGGCATTGTACGCCGCCGATATTCGCGAGTCACAGTCGGTGCAACAGATGGTGGAAGCCTCCTGCCGACAGGCACCGATGCCGTCGGTGTTTATTTGCAATGCTGGAATCGGAGGGAGCCAACTCCTGCTTCGACAACATGAAGACGCGTGGGCCGACGTGGTGGCCACGAATTTGACAGGAACCTTTCACTGCCTCCGCGCCATGGCCCCTCCCCTTCTCGCTCACGGTGGCGGGTCGATCGTTGTGATTGGATCGCATGCCGGATTCCATGGCTCGATTGGGCAGGCTGCCTATGCCGCGTCAAAAGCCGGTCTCATCGGTCTGGTGCAGACCGCAGCCAAGGAATGGGGAACAGGCAACGTCCGTGTCAACCTCCTCTTGCCTGGATGGCAGAAGACGGGTCTGTCCGACGGAGCCATGCCGGAGGACAATCAATGGAAAGACCATCTGTTAGGCCGGCCACCGTCACGGGAGGAAGTGGCCAGGACGGTGTTGCACCTCTCTCAACTTAATGATGCGTCGGGCCAGGTATGGAATTGCGATAGCCGGAATCTCTGAGAGGAGCGTATGGCATATGGCTGATAGCTTATGGCGGAGAACGGATTGGGAAGCGATATGAAGGATCTCTATTCAGATACTATGCGCCATATGCTATTCGCCATCGGCTCTTTTTCATGAAGTACGGCGTCTTTATTACCGCGACCGATACCGGTGTCGGGAAAACGCTCGTCACTGCTGCGCTGGTGTCGCATCTGAGGCAACGAGGAATCGATATCGGTGTCATGAAGCCGGTTGAGACAGGGGTCTCACGATCGACCAGGGCTCGGTCCGATGGCGCGCGCTTGCGACGAGCCGCTGAATGCCATGATCCGATGACTGAAGTCTGTCCCTATGTCTTTCGACTCCCGATGTCGCCCCTCTCGGCTGCGCGCGCGGAACAACAGACGATACGGCTAGCCACCATCCTGCAAGCGTTCCATGCCCTCTGTCAAAAACACGATTTTGTGGCGGTGGAAGGCGTCGGTGGAGTGCATGTGCCGATAACGGACAGCATCGATGGATTAGACCTCATGCAGCACTTGGGACTTCCTGTCATCGTGGTGGGCCGATCAGGGCTGGGCGGGATCAACCATGCATTATTGACACTTCATGCACTCCGCCAGCGAAAGGTCCCTGTCGTCGCGTTGGTCTTGAATCAACCTATGCCTGTGCGCACGAAGATCGCTCGCATGCAGGAGCAATCGACCCTCACCCTCCTTCAACGTTTCGCGAAGGTTCCTGTGGTGGGTCCAGTCCCCTATAGCTCGCGCATACAACACAATTGGAACGAAGGTATAATCCCGCTCGCCTGGACGGCAGAGATTATGAGGCTGGCAAAGCTGGTGACGGCATCCGGTCGAGAAAACTCCTGACAGCCTCTCGAATATCTGTAGCTTTCAAGATGGCTGAGATGACGGCCACTCCATCCGCTCCTGCCTGCATGACTGCCTGAACCTGCCCGATCTGAATGCCCCCAATCGCAAAGACGGGTAACGCTGTGAACGAACGCATCGTTCGTAACCCCTCAAGGCCAACAAGCGGGTCATGGTCTTGTTTGGAGCCCGGCTTGAAAATTGGACCAAAACCAAGATAGTCCGGCTTTCCAACACTGGCTTCCATGACCTGGTCTACATTGTGCGTAGAGATCCCGATCAACTTATCCGGCCCCATGACCTTCCTTGCCATATCGAGTGGTAAATCACCCTGCCCCAAATGTACGCCATCAGCATCCACAGCCAATGCTAAGTCGCAGCGATCGTTTACGATGAAGAGGCCCCCTGCCTGTGCTGCGGCACGTCTGAGGGCCAAGGCCTCCTCGTAGGCTTCCTTCATCGATGCGGTCTTATTCCGATATTGGAAGAGGGTTGCGCCGGCCTCAGCCGCGATCGTCAGCACCTCCACCAGGGGACGGTCAGGACAGACAGACGGATCGAGAATGATGTAGAGGCGGTTACGCATGGAGTGGATTGGTCCGGACATTCTGGAAGAATTGTAGCTGGAAGCACGGCGCACTGCCAGTCGGTTGCCTGGTGTTATCAAACCGGCTGGATTAACTGACGAGGAATCGTTCGAGGAACGTGGTGGAGACATGCCCCTTCTGGAAATCAGGGTCGTTGAGGATGCGTTTGTGCAGTGGGATAGTCGTCTTGATGCCTTCGATGACGAATTCATCGAGGGCGCGGCGCATACGGGCGATGCATTCCTGCCGGTCTCGGCCGTGGGTAATGACCTTGGCGATCATGGAATCGTAGAACGGAACGACCATCATGTTCGACTCCATGGCCGAATCGACACGAACGCCGAATCCGCCTGGCACTCGATATTTCGTGATCATCCCCGGACAGGGCGTAAACTTTTCAGGATCTTCCGCGTTGATGCGACATTCGAGGCTATGCCCGTTGAGCTTGATGTCTTGCTGCTTGAATGAGAGGGATTGCCCATCCGCGAGTGTGATCTGTTCCTTGATGAGGTCGATGCCAGTCACCATCTCCGTGATCGCATGTTCGACCTGGATACGGGTATTCACTTCCATGAAGAAGAAGTTGCGGTCCTTATCAAGGAGAAACTCGACGGTCCCGACATTCCGGTAATGCACAGCTTTGACGGCTTCGACAGCGACGCGACAGATTTCACGGCGGAGCTTCTCGTCGACAGCGGGAGACGGCGTTTCTTCGAGCAGCTTCTGATGCCGGCGTTGGATCGAGCAATCACGCTCGCCAAGATGCACGACATGCCCACGGTGGTCGGCGGCGATTTGCACTTCGATATGGCGGGGCTCGAGGAAATACCGTTCGAGGTAGACGGCATCGTTGCCGAACGTGGTCTTTGCCTCTGCTTGCGCGGCTTGAAATGCACGCGCGAGGTCTTCGGCCTTGTTCACGACACGCATGCCGCGGCCGCCCCCACCGGAGGAGGCTTTGATGATGACGGGATACCCGATCTTGGTGGCGGCTTCGAGCGCTTCCTGTTCGCTTTTGAGCTCGCCCGGGCTGCCCGGTGTGACTGGGAGGCCTCGGCGGGCGACGATTTCTCGCGCTTTGGCTTTATCACCCAGGAGCGCGATGTGTTCGGACGTCGGGCCGATAAATTTAACACCGATGGATTCACAGACTTCGGCAAAGTGAGCATTCTCGGAGAGGAATCCGTAACCGGGGTGAATGGCGTCCGCCCCGGTGATCTCGGCGGCGCTCAGGACGTTGGGAATGTTTCGATAACTGAGGGCTGCGTCAGGAGGCCCGACGCAAATCTTTTCATCGGCTGCGCGCACATGGAGGCTCGCCGCATCGGCCTCGGAAAAAATTGCCACGGTCTTAATGCCGAGCTCTTTGCAGGCGCGAATCACCCGGAGGGCGATCTCACCGCGATTGGCTATTAATACTTTCTTGAACACGCAAGTACTCCGATGTGGATCGAGGAAAGAGGGATTAGGGTGTGGCTGTCGGATCGACGAGGAAGAGTGCCTGGCCATACTCCACTGGCTTGGTGCTTTCAGCCAGAATTTTCGTGATGCGTCCTTCTACCTCGGATTCGATCTCGTTCATTAACTTCATCGCTTCGACAATACAGAGGACCTGGCCCTTTTTCACAAAATCACCTTCTTCGACGTAGGGATCGGCATCCGGTGAGGGGGACCGATAAAACGTGCCGACGATCGGTGAT
>CXWL01114468.1_pt1 | contig 22023 bp, 18 predicted proteins | sample 590931 | NCBI WGS metagenome assembly CXWL01 (sample SAMEA3498368, study PRJEB10139) | groundwater metagenome | biome: water well; material: biofilm material | place: Germany | collected 2015-04-27 | reverse complement strand
TCGGTGCGCGCCGGTTCGACCCCCGGATGGCGTTCGGGCTCCACGAGGACAAAACATTCTACCTGCGCGCCTTGGTCGTCGCGATGCAAGACCAGCCCCGTCGGCAGCAATGCGGTGACCACCAGCTGCACAATGCCGCGGACGCTGGCGGTCATCTCGATGCGCGTGCCGAGCCGCAGCGGCACCGGCTGGTGCTTGCCCGGCCAGGCGCCGTCCACCAGCAGTCCATAGCGCGATACATCCTCAATCTCGAATCCGCCGCCACTGCGCCGGATGATGGCGTGGCGCGCCGATAGACGCCTGGTCAGCCCGCCGGCATCCCTCGAACCGCTGCCGTCGAAATGCGCAAGCCTGATGGCGGCAGGACTATCGTGCGGATCATCGCGGCCCAGCACCCATTCAGCAAAGGCGAACATGCGGACGTGACGCGGCAGCTCCGTGCTTGGCGCCTGGTGTGACATCTTTCCCATGGCCGCCGGGTGCGGATGCTTCTCGGGCGCTTCAGGCACGGCGATTTCGATCAGGTCTTCGTCCCAGGCGATGCTGGAAAAGCCGACCGCAAGCTTGCCGTCAAGGGCGTCGAGGTCGAGCCGCGCGATCGAAGCGTTACGCGCATTGACGTCGATATCGAGCCGCCCGCCGCCGGCCTGCGCGTTGACCCGCGCGATCGATCCATCGTCCGCCGTCACGCTGACGTTCTTGTACGTGGCGATGAAGGTCTGGTGGATGTCCGACAGGCTGGCGTCCGGGCGCGGTACGAGGATGATCAGCGTGCACACCCAGCGCCGGCGAACGTGCGTGCCGTGGCTGCAGCGCAGCTCGGCCTCGATGCGGTACTGGCCGTGCTCCTTGTCGCGCGAGCTGAATTCGACGAACTGCGGGCGCCAGTGGCCCTGCAGGTTGCGCCCGAAGGTGTGGTGCGAGGACCCACCCGGGAACAGCGCCGATGCCAGTTCCATCGTGATCGCGGCGGGGGCGTCCTCCGGCATGCCGTGCAGCTCGACCTTGATGGTCTGGCGACCGCCGGCGGCGCGCGGATCGAAGCCGCTGATGTGAAGGTGCGGGCGGTGTGGTGGCGCGGGCGGCAGCTCATCGGTCGTCAGCGCGGCGGCGCTCTGGGGATGGCCGCTGGAGCAGGCGCGTTCTCCAGGCAGTACCCACTGGGTGCAGTACGGATGCTCTGGATTACTGCATTTTTTCATGGCCGGCCCGCCCGTTCATTCATCCGCTGAGCCTACCTGTTTTCGGCGCGCGGCGGCGCCATGCTCAGGATGCGGGAAGGGCGGTTTCGTCAGTGCCGGAAGGGAGGCGGACGCGCAGCAGGATCGCGGTCATGTTGTCGCTGTGCAGCTGCGGTGGCGGGTTGCAGCGCATCTGGTCGAACAGCGCGCCGCAGGCTGCGCCTGCGTTTTGTTGCGAAGCAAGCACTAGCGGCCATGTCGACACCCAGGCGGCCGCGCCGGAGCAGGACCAGAACCCGTCGGTGGCGAGCAAATAATCCGCGCCCGGTTCGAACGCGATCTCGCGCCGGTCGGGCATGTGGCGCAGGAAGCCGGGCAACTCGCGCGGGGAAAGTGGGAACAGCGGGTCTTCCAGCCGCACCGGATTGGCAAACGCGTTCCCAAGGATAAATGCTTGTGAGATCTGCGAACGGTGTTCGCCGTGCACCTGCTGCCACCATTCCGGCGCGTCGATCAATCCTGCCATCGCAAATGCGGTTGCCGGGACGTGGTCCACCGTCAACGGTTCAGCCTTGCCCTGGGCTACCTTGTACAGCCTTGAGTCGCCAACGTGGAACAGCAACGCCGGTTCGCCGGCAGGTAGCTCGAGCAGGGTGAGCGTGGTGCCAGGTCGGCGGTCGAGTTCGGTATCGGCGCCGAACGCGGCTTGCAGGCGCAGGTGCAAGGTGTCGAGCCGACCCGACAGTTCGTCAAGCGTGCCGCAGGCGGGCATCGCCAGCATGCCGGCGACGACCGCTTCGGCCGCCTCGCGTCCATGGCCGTGGCCACCCATGCCGTCCAGTACGGCAAGGCGCGCATGGCCCTGCGGCCAGCCGTCGACCTTCGCTGCGGATACCTGCTGGTTGTGGAGGAAGGCTGCGTTGCCGTTGACGTCGATGAGCAGGTAATTATCCTGGTTTTCGGTTCGCGGCCGAGGGCCTTCGCCAATGCTGCTATGTGCAGCCACGTCGAGGCGGGGGCCGAAGCAAAGGCTGTCTGGCGCTGTCGTCATATCGACAGCTTAGCCCAATTGGGTCAGATCGGGTTGTCGTGTTTGCGGGTGGCCAGCGCAGCCGCGTTGACGACCATGCAAACGCCCGCGATGGCAAATGCCACCTTGACGCCGGCGCCATCGGCCACGCGGCCCCAGACCAGGCTGCCCAGCGCGTAACCACCGGCCATGACGAACAGGTAGATCGATAAAGTGCGGGCCCGCAGGTTGTGCGGGAAAGAGGACTGCGCCGCGGCGTTCATGGTCGAGACGATCGCGGACCATGCCATGCCGCCGCAGACGATCAGCGGCACCAGCAGCCAGAGCGAGGTAATCAGCGGCATCAGCATCAGCATCAGGCCATACACCAGCAGCGCGCCGGACAAGAGCGTCGTTTTATCGTAGCGCACGCGCAGGCTCGGTAGCAGGAATGCTGCGAGTACCGCGCCCCCGCCAAGGCTGCCCATCAGGGTGCCGAAGGTGCTTGAGTCAAGCCGTAGAACGTCGCGCACGAACAGCGGCAGCAGGGCCGCAAAGGCGATGCTGGCAAAGAAGACGGTGCAGACGTTGACCAGGATGCGGCGATAGCGCCCGCAGCCGAACGCTGTCGACAGCCCGGTCTTCAAGCTGTGGGTGAAGCCGTGACGGACGGCAGTGGTGGGAAGACGCTCCTGCCACCACGCCCAGTAGACGCCGAGCAGGCCGACGAAGGAGAGGGCGTTGACCAGGAACAGCGCGCCCGCGCCGATCCAGTTGAACAGGATGCCGCCCAGCGCCGGCCCGACAATCGCGGCGACACTGTAGCTAAGGTTATTGAGCGTGGCGGCTGCCTCAAGTTCGTCCGGTTCGACCAGGCCGGAAACCGAGGCTTGCCAGGCTGGCCACATGAAGGCCGAACCGGTGGCCAGCGCGAAGGTCAGCGCAAGCACAGGCGGGGCGGACGCATTGCCGGTAATGACCAGCATGGCCATCGCGCACGCGCACAGCGCCATATACAGGTTGCAGAAGAACAGGAATTTGGGTCGGTCGACCGCATCGGCGATCACGCCGGCGAACAGTGCGAACAAGAAGATCGGAACGTAGCTCGCAGTCTGCACCAGGGTCGTCACCGTGGCTGATTTCGACATCGATGCGATCAGCCAGGCCGATGCGAAGGTCTGGGTCCACGTGCCGAGGTTCGAAACAAGGTTTGCCGTCCAGAGGCGCCGGTAGCGCGGATGCCGCAGGGGTTTCGATAACGGTACCCGCGTTCGCGCGGCTTGCACAGGCAGGGTTGAGGACAAACTCGGTTTCGGCATCCGGCTAGTCTACGGACGACTCCGTATAGCGTCAACACACGCATACATCGGTGTGCAAGTATGGTATTTTCACTCATGCCAGCATGGCAAAAACATTGGGACAAATGGAATGCGTTTGCGCGAAATGAGCGATGCCGACATCGGCACGGTAGCGCGCCTGCTTGAAGTGCTGGCGCGCGAATACTTCCTTGACACATGCTCGCCCGAGCAGGCATCGACCTTCGTGCGCGAGAACGACGCCGCGACGTTGCGGCGGCTCGTGGGCGAAGGCTATGTCTATCATGTCGCCGAGGTGGATGGACAACTGGGCGGCTTCATCGCCGTGCGCGAACGGCGGCACGTGTANNACTGTCAATGCGTCGAACTTCGCGGTGCCGATGTACGAAACCCTGGGGTTCGTGCGCACCGCGCCGATGCAGCGCAAAAATGGCCTGGAGTTCAACCCGATGGTGTTCGGTCAATCAGCGGCGCCCCTCGTCGGCGCGGCGTAGCCACAAACTGCTTGCCCATCCCGTTACCTGCGCACCGTTCACCTTTGCGCGTACCTGCCACCAGTCGCCTTCGCGCATGCCGGTTGCGGCAACGATGGCGCCGGCCGGCACCACTGCGACCCGCCTGGCGCTGGTACCGGTGCCGTCGCGCAGGTTCAAGGCGCGGAATACCTGGTAATTGCGGGCCGGCTGTTCGTACATGGCGATCGGCCTTGGCCTTGCAGGGGCCATCGCGCCAGCCAGCATTGCGCCGATGCCCCAGGTTCCGGCCGCCACGATCGCCATGGCGCGGGCATTCGGCCGGCGCCACCAGCTGGCCGGCGTCAGCATCGAGGCCAGCACCAGGGTAAGCAGCAGGCCGATAAGGTATGCGGCAGCCGTGACGTAGGCAGCCATGACTCAGGCGTCGAAACGCAGTACGTAGTGGCCGGCGACGAGGTGGTGCCCGGCCGGGAGCAGGTAGGGCTTGTCCGCGCTGGCCTCGGCGATTGCGGCGACGAAGCGCATTTCCTCGTCGAGGTGATACAGCGCCTGGGTGGCGCTCAACCTGCCGATCTTGTACCCGCCGCTGGTGGCCTCGAAGCTGAAGGCGCTGCGCGACAGGCCGATGCGGTCGGCGCTGGCGACGTCGATGCCGTCGGCGCGATGCAGGAAGCGCGCCGAGTCGAGCACCCGCAGGCTCGCCAGCATCGGCGCGCCGCGGCCGAACACAAAGCGTACGCCGCTGGCGACCGGAACACTCATTGGCACGGCCAGGCACACGGTGGCGCAGTAGCGCTCTGCCATCTCCGGGGGCGCGGCGCGCAGCGCAATCGGCGCCGCGTCGACTGGCGTAAAGCTGGCCGGAATGTTGACGCGCTGGCGCCCGGCCGCAGTGACGGCGTGCACTTCGTCGGCGTCATCCACGGCAAACCGGATCACCGAATCGTTCTCGCTGGCGGTCACCCCGAGTGCGGCGTCGAAGCCCACCTCCAGGGTCCGGGCACCAGTTTCGCGGTAGCGGCTCAGGCGCGGCAGGGCCAGCGCCGCAAGGCTCACGCGCTGATTCGCCAGCGGCGCATACGTTGCGTCGCCTTCAGTTGGCGGCCGCATGCTGGACATGGTCTCGTCGCCCGCACGCGGCTTCCACACCGCAGCTGCCTTGACCGGCTGGACGACCGGCGCTGCTACTGGCGCCGCCGCGCCGACGCGCGACACCTTGAGGAACAGGCGCGCATTGGCCGCCTTGATCACGTAGTAGCCGCTCAGCGGGTCGAAGCTGCAGTCCAGGGCATCCTTGGGGCGCACCTGCACCTCGATCGGCGCATCCGGCCCGTCGTTGATCAACAGGATCGCGCCGGCCTGTCCGAAGGGCCAGCCCGGCACCGCGTGACTGGCGCAGGCGCCGTCAAGACCGATCAGCGCGAGGCGCTGGTCCGGATAGATCGGGCACACCGGCTTCCAGATTGCGCTGTCGGTGGACGCGGTGACCGAGTACAGGATTTTCTCGTCCGGCGCCGGGAGATAGACCGCGTGGCCAAAGCGCACCTCAACCTGCCCTGGTTCCAGCGAGCCGGCGCCGACAACGTCGTAGCGCACCTGGTCGCCGCCGAGCAGGTCGCCAAAATCCTTCTGGTGAAGGGCGGCGAGCGACTGTGCGAGGTCGCGCACCCGCGCGCCGCGGGTCAGGTGGCGGTCGTCGTCGACTTCGTCCTGTGGCAGCAAGAGGGTAATGTGCGAGAAGCAGCGCGTGGCCGCGCGTCCGCGATGCTCGCGCGGCGAACGCTCCAGGAGGTCGCGCAGAAGCGGCTTGCGTGAGAACAGGGCAAGGCCGGGAGCCTGCCAGATCGCTTCGGCGTTGAACACATCGTTCACCCTGCCGAGCACTTCATGTTGGACATAGACCGGCATCTCGACTCTCCTCTAAAGATTGCGCACTGACCGCACCGAATATAAGCAGGGGGCAGATGAAAAACAGCAGGTGGCTTCCGCCCGAGGACAGGAAGCTCATGGGCTGGCCCATGACCGGAAAGATCGCCAGGTTGGTTCCCCACGACAGCACGAAGTGTCCGAGCACGAAAGCGGCGCCCCCGCACAGGGCGAAGCAGCGAAAGCGGCCAAGCCAGGCCTGGCGAAAGTCACGCGTGGCGCTTGCTGCGGCGTGTGCCCGGGCGGCTGTCTGCAGCAGTCCGAGTACAAACAGGGCCTGGAGAAGCCACAATGCCAGGCCTGCCGCAAGACCATGGCGGTTCAGGAAGAACGACGGGGCAAAATCGTCCTGCACCGCCGGGACCTGCAGTGCGCTCGATCCGGGCAGGCCGAGGTTTGCGATTCCCAGCACGCTGTCGCTGCCAAACCAGGCACCGTCGGCGACGGCCCGCGCGCCAAGCATTAGCTGCTGCCCCGTGTGCGGATGTGTGGACGGATCAAGCCACACCATGAAGCGGTCGGCATAGAATCCAAGGTCGGCCACTTGCTGGGGGGCGGCGCCGCGCATGAGGGCAATGGCGCCGGCAACTGCCAGCACCGCGCACGCGACGGCGGCGGCATAGGCAGGACGGCGGGTGGCGAGCGACCATGAAAAAACCATTGCCGCGGCCCACAGTCCGAGCAAGATGAGCGGCGAATAATCGTCGACCTGCACCAGCGCGAACCCGGTCATTGCAATAAACAGCAGCACCGGCGCCCCCAGCCTGAACCAGCGCAGCGGAAGGCTTGTATCGGCTGGAGCCGCATGCCAGCCCAAACCGATGGCAAGGCAATGGGCAGTCAGCACCGTGAGCGCAAGCTTGGCAAATTCGACCGGCTGGACATCGAACACGCCCGTCTCGTCGCCGAACGCCACCTGCAGCATGAGGGCGGCGAGCGCGCCGACGGCAAGCGCGGCGAAGCCGTATTCGATACGGGCCTGTGGCGCAAGCGCGGGCCGTGCACGCATGCGCAGGCGGATGAGCGATCCTGCACCCAGGCCGACTGCCGCCAAAGCTGCGGTTTTCTGGAAGTGCCGGAGCATTGATGACTCCATCGCTGCGAGGCCGAGTTCGAACTGGGCGAGCAGTCCGATGGCGACCAGCAGGATGCCTGCGACGGTTGCCATGCCAAGGCGGCCGGGCGACAGCAGGCAGCACCACAGCGCTGCCCACCCGAGCAGCGCCGATACGCCAGCACCGGGCGGCGTCCCGCTGCGAAGCATCAACAGGAAGGCGACCCCGCACATGGCAACCATCAGGTTGGCGCCGGCCGCGGCACGCGTTCGGGTGTCGGCCCCGCGAACGAACGGCCAGCTTCCGCATAGCCAGGCAAGGGCGCCGGCCAGTGCCAGCACGGCCGCCGCCGCGGCCAGTCCCCCCGCCCGCGGGAGCGACCACAGTTCGCGCTGGCGCCATTCCCAATGTACGCCCGGAGGCAAGAGCACGCGCGGTTCGGCGTACATCGCGACCTGCCGCTGCGGTTCCATATGCAGGCGGGCATCGCCGGTCCGCATCAAAAATCGGGTGCGGCCGGCCACAATGGCGTCCACGCCTGCAAGGGATGCCTCTTTTTCGCCAAGGTCGGCGGCGCTGCCATCGACAGTGAGCATAAGCGGCATGCGCTGGCCTTCAGCGGTTCCGGCTTCGATCAGCAGGCCACCATCGACGCGCTGGATCAGCGCGCTGCCCGGCGAAACGCCTGCTCCACCGATCCGGTTGTCGCAGTACAGACTGCCGCCGAAAGAAAGCGGTCGCGCAAAAGCCAGTCCGCGTGGCGCCATCCGGTTCCACAGCGCCGCAGCACGGGAAGTCCCGGGACATGGCGCTTGCAGTTTGTCGTCGCGAAGCAAGGCAGCTCCGTCATAGCGCCATGCGCTACCTGCGCCGGTGAAGGCGATTTCGCGCGCATCGGCGGCGGTAATGGTGAACTGGTCCTGCCCAATCCGGAGGCCTTGGCCAGCGGCCGGCCTTACGGTTCCGGTGCGCGATGACTCTCCTGCGTGTTCGACGGCAAGCTGCTTGCCGCTGCTGGTATTTCGTAACCACCAGCCGCCATCCGCATCGCGGCGAACGCGTATGTGTGCCGGGTCGGCCCAAGGCGCCGCCAGCTCACGCTGTCCCAGGGTGACGGACTCCCCGGGCGCCAGGGTCACGCCAATGACCGCTGGCGACCAGAGTGCCGGAGCGCGGAACAGGCCAAGCAACTGCAGGGCGCACAGGATGGCGAGCACCGGAATGGCGACGGTCGTCATGGGATCAGGGCCCCGCCTCATGACACAGCCCGGGCGCGAATTGCAGCGATCATGCGTGCGATCTGCATCGCGTGTGCAGGACGTTCGTTCCGGTCCGCCGCGAGCAAGGCGCGCAAGAGGGCGAGCGATGCGGTGGCGCCGGTCGTTCGGGCCTCGCCTGCGCGCTGGCGTATGCGCCGCACGAACAGCGCGGCCTCGTCCGCGGACAATGTAGCCGGTAGCTTGCCGCCGTTCGCCGCCATCACCTGGCGCGCTGCGCGTGACTGGTGCTCACGCCAGGCCTGGCCGCAGTTGCGGCAAAAACGCAAGGGCAATCCGTCGGATACGAGGTAATAGAACATCGCGCCCAGAGCGAAGTAATCGCTGCGCCAGTCGGTGTCGTAGGTATTGCCGGCGGCGGGGAAGAACTGTTCGGGGGACTGCCAGTTGGCGGTGCCCGCATAGCCGGGGCAAGGTGCGCCGGTGCGGGCGCGGCTGGTGCCGAAGTCCGCCAGCTTGACGTTCGCGCGCGAGGCGCCGAGCAGTACATTGGCAGGCTTGAGGTCGAGGTACTTCCAGCCGTACTGGTGAACCTTGGCGAGCGCCTGGTTGATCTGCTCCATCCATCCAAGGATGGCCGCGAGGCTGGCCCCGCGACCGGCGGCGCGCTCGCCGGCAAGATGCCTGCCAAGGTCGGTGTCCATCAGCTCGAGCGCCATCACGGGCAGACCCTCGTGGTCGCCGCTGTCGAGCAGGCGCACGATGTGGCGCTCATCCCAGGGGCGCAGCGAACGGAGGAAATCGATTTCGGTGTTGGCGCTGGCTATCCAGCGATCGCGATGGGCGGGCAGGGCGCGCGCCATCTGGGGACGGTTGACCAGCTTGAGGGCGACATCGAGCGAAGGTCCGGCTGCTTGCCAGACCACGCCGTAGCTCGACCCGGCGAGCTGTCTGCGCAGGCGGTAGGCGCCTGCGCCGAGCGGTACGACTTGTCCTGCTTCCAGCATGGTCCCCCCGCGGCAGCGCAACGGCACATGCCGTCAGCGCTGCTTAGCTGGGGGACGGGGAAAGTCGCCGGTCAGCGGTACCCGTAACCGTAACCGCGGTCATAACGATCATGACGATCGTAACCACGGCGGTGGTGTCCGCGGCGTCCGTGACGCTTTTCGACGTAGACCACGGCCGGTTGTGCGTAATAGCGGGGTGCTGGCTCGTAATAGACGCGGCGCGGTTCGTGGTACACGCGCTCCTGTACATAAACTGGCGCAGGGGCGTAGCGGCGGTCATCGTAGTAACGGCCGTTGTCGTAGTAGCCCGCCTGGTACGAATTGCTGCGCGAGCTGGCCGCGTTGCCGACTGCCGCGCCAATCACGCCGCCTACCAGTGCGCCGTTACGGCTGCCGGTAGAGTGGCCGATCGCTGCGCCGACGACCGCGCCGAGGGCCGTATTGACGCCGCGGTCGCTGGCCATCGCGTTCGACGAGAAGGCCATGGCAGCAACCATTGCGGCGCCGATAAGTTTTTTGTTCATGGTAGTAAACATGGCGGTTCCTTCTGCCACAACTGGATCGGAATGATCTCAAACAGCGCCGGGCATGACTCCACTATATCGGTCGCAAAAATGCGCGCTATTGTTAATACAGAATTTTACAAATGGCAGCATGCCGATAACAACAGTGATTCCTCTTGCAGGAAGGCGGTGATCGCCCCACTTGATGCGAGTGACCTCATTTACCGGATTCTCCAATGCCCCCAAGCCGCGTCATTTTCATGGTGGTCGCTTTGTCGGCGCTGCTGCACCTGTATGTGGGCATGCGCCTGCTGCCACCGGTCGAGCCCGAAGGCATGTGGCAGGTCGCTGCGTATGGATGGCTGGCGGCGTCGGCGCTGCTGGTTCCGGCCGGCTTGCTGGCATCGGGCTTGCGCCGCTTGCGCTGGTCGGACCAGCTATCGTGGGCCGGCATGCTTGCGATGGGACTGTTCTCGTCGCTGCTGGTGCTGACGATGCTGCGCGATGTGACGCTGCTGATCCTTGTGCTCATCGGCGGCGCCGGCGAGGCGTTCGACCGGGGCAGCGCGGTTGCCGTTCCACTGCTGGCGCTGGCGGCGACCCTGGCCGGCTTCTTCAACGCCCGCAGGCTTGCCCGGGTGGTCGAGGTGGAGGTGCCCATTCCCGGCTTGCCAGAATCGCTGCATGGCTATGCGATCGCACAGATATCGGATGTTCATATCGGGCCGACCATCAAGCGCAGCTACCTTGAGGCGATCGTTGCGCGGGTCAATGGACTCAAGCCCGACGCGATTGCCATCACGGGCGACCTGGTCGACGGCAGCGTCAAGCGCCTGTCGGCGCATACCGCGCCGCTGGCGAACCTGGCGGCGCCGGATGGCACATTCTTCGTCACTGGAAATCATGAATACTATTCCGGCGCCCACGAATGGATCGCCGAGATGCGCCGTCTCGGCCTGACAGTGCTGGTCAACGAACACGTTGTACGCGAGCGCGGAGGCGACGGCGTGATGATCGCCGGCGTCACCGATTACACCGCCCACCATTTCGACCCGTCGCATCGCAGCGATCCGCGCGCCGCCGCTGCCGGGGCGCCGGCGCACGTGAAGGCGCGCGTGCTGCTGGCGCACCAGCCGCGCAGCGCCGAGGCCGCCGCCGCCGCCGGCTTCGACCTTCAGCTGTCCGGGCATACGCACGGTGGCCAGTTCTACCCGTGGAACCTGTTCGTGCCGCTGCAGCAACCATTTACCGCGGGCCTGAACCAGGCCGGAGCGATGTGGGTCTACACCAGCCGTGGTACCGGCTATTGGGGGCCACCGAAGCGCTTCGGCGCGCCGTCCGAGATCACGCTGCTGCGCCTCGTCGCCGCATGACGCTTTTTATCAAGGTTAACGTAAAGACAGCAATTTCCATGTAGATGCGCTATTGTTTTGGATCTTCATCCCACCAATCCAAAGGATAAGCCGCATGACACGCAAGCCACTGCTGTTGACCGTAATCGCCAGTTCCATTTTCGCTGCAAGCGCCTTCGCCGCCACGCCGGGCAACGACCCGGCTGCCCTCGTCAAGATTCGCGACGCCGCGCTGGCCAGCGACTGGGCCTACGAGCGCCTGGCCGACATGACGGACCTGATCGGTCCGCGCCTCTCCGGTTCCGCAGGCGAGGCGGCGGCGATCCGACAGGTGGCCGACACGATGCGCAAGCTGGGCGCGAAGGTGACGCTGGAGCCGGTCAAGGTGCCGCACTGGGTGCGCGGTGTCGAGACGGGTGAATTGGTCGATTACAAGGGCCGTCCGGATGGTGTCAGCCAGCACGTGGTGCTGACCGCGCTGGGCGGGTCTGGCGCGACGCCGGCTGGCGGCCTGAATGCACAGGTGATCGTGGTGCGCAATTTCGACGAACTGAAGGCGCGCGCGGCCGAGGTCAAGGGCCGCATCGTGCTGTTCGACGTACCGTTCGACCAGTTCATGGCAGACCGCGGACTGGCCGGTCCGGCCTACGGCCAGGGTTCCAACTACCGCACCAACGGGCCGCGCATGGCCGCGCAAATGGGCGCGGTTGCCGCACTGGTCCGCTCGGTCGGCGGCGCCAATTTCCGCATCGCGCATACCGGCGCCACGCGCCTTGACGACAACGCGCGTATTCCTGCCGCCGCCGTGTCGGTGGAAGACGCCATGCTGATGTCGCGCCTTGCCGCGCGCGGTCCGCTGACGATGCGCCTGACCCTCACTCCGCAAACCCATCCCGACGCCGACAGCTTTAACGTCATCGCCGACTTCCCCGGCACCGACAAGCCCGAGGAAATCGTGATCGTCTCCGGCCACCTTGACTCGTGGGACCTCGGCACCGGAGCGCATGACGATGCGGCCGGCGTGGTTGGCGCGATGGCGGTGGTGGACACCTTGAAGAAGCTGGACTTCCGTCCGCGCCGGACGATCCGCGTGATCGCATGGGCCAACGAAGAAAATGGCACGCGCGGTGCCCGCGCCTATCTCGAATCGAACAAGGCAAAGGTCGAAACGCATATCGCCGCGATCGAAAGCGACAACGGCGCCGGTCGTCCGTTCGGCATGCGCATGAGCGTGGGCCCGCAGGCGGTCAAGCTGTTCGCGCCTTTGCAGGCGGTGCTGCAGCCGATGGGCGCGAGCACATTCCGCCGTGACGACGTGTTGGGCACGGGCGACCTGTCCGGGCTGGAGAAGGCGGGGGTGCCAAGCTTTGCGCCGCTGCTCGACACGTCGACGTACTTCCACTACCACCATACGGCAGCAGATACGTTCGACAAAGTGGATAAGGAAGACCTGCGCCGGAATGTGGCGCTGATGGCGTCGACCGCGTGGTTCCTCGCTAACATGGAGGAGCCGATCGGACGCTGGCGCGAGCTGCGGTAACAAAGGGAAGCGGGGCCGGCCAGGCCAGATGGCCGGCCCCGGATAGACCGACTACAGGTTCAGGCGCGGCAGGAAGCCACCCGGAATAATGCCGAACACCGCCAGCACGATCATGATCAGCAGGATGATGAACAGAACCCGGACGATGCCAGCGATCGGCGCCGGCAGCGGCAGCAGGGTGACCAGCCACCAGATCAGTCCGAGGACGACCAGGTAGACGATGAGGTTGACGATGATATCCATTATTTTTCCTTTTGTGTGCTACAGCGATATGTGTCAAAAAGACAAATCCAGCATAGCGCGAGTTAGGCACTCCGACTGTACGGTAGAGCACATATCAGCTTAGCAATCCCGGCGACGATCCGGTACGATGACAATATTACTTTTTACTGAACAAGGAGACGCCATGATCCAAGCTGGCCGCAGGACCCTGATGTGTGTAGCTGCCGCATGCGCAGCGATGGCGAGCGCACATGCGCTGGCCCAACTTACGCCAAGCGACGCGCCACCAGCGGTGAAGGGATGGCGCGCGGTCACCGTTGCCGAGGGCCTGAACCAGCCATGGAGCATGGCCTGGCTGCCAAACGGCAAGCTGCTCGTGACAAGCAAGAAGGGAACCTTGCACATGCTGAATGGATCGCGCTTCGAGAATATTCCCCTGGAAGGTATGCCGGAAGTATTCACGGGCGGGCAGGGCGGCCTGCTCGACATTGCGCTGCACCCGGCCGACAAGACCAATCCGCGCGTCTACCTGACGCTGTCGACCGGAACCAGCGAGGCTAACCGCACGACGCTGGTCCAGGGTATCTTTGACGGCAAGCGGGTGCACTCGATCAAGAAGATTTTCCAGGTCCAGCCGGACAAGAGCGGCGGCCAGCACTTCGGCTCCCGCCTGCTGTGGCTGCCCGACGGCACGCTGCTGATGAGCATTGGCGACGGCGGCAACCCGCCGCAGCGCATCGGTTCGATGCTGGCGCGCGAGCAGGCCCAGAACCTGGCCAGCCACCAGGGTTCGATCCTGCGCCTGACGGACCAGGGCAAGCCGGCGGCGGGCAACCCGCTGGCGGCCAAGCCGGGTGCGCTGCCGGAAATCTGGAGCTACGGGCATCGCAATATCCAGGCCATGGCGCGCGATCCGGCCGGACGGATCTGGGCTACCGAACACGGTCCGCGTGGTGGTGACGAGCTCAACCTGATCGAAGGCGGCAGCAACTACGGCTGGCCGCTGCAAAGTTACGGTGCCGACTACCGCACCGGCGAAGCTGTCGGCGTCAAGGGTGTGCCGGGCATGACGGGCCCGAAGGTGGCATGGGTGCCATCGCCGGCGCCTTCCGGGCTGGCGTATTACACCGGCAAGCATTTCCCGCAATGGCGAGGCAGCCTGTTCAGTGGCGGACTGGCGGCGCTGGATGTGCGGCGCGTTGTCCTTGACAAGGACGGCAACGTGACCGGACAGGAGCGGCTGGAAGTCGGCAAGCGCGTGCGCGATGTCAAGCAGGGTCCGGACGGCTACTTGTACCTGTTGACCGATGCGGCGGACGGGCAGTTGTTGCGTATCGAGCCGTCGAAGTAATTGGCGAGTGGGCGGCAAAAAACGGCGGATAACGGTAATGCCGTTCAGTTAAGCCATGGATTCCCGCCGCCGCGGGAATGACGTTTTCCAGCTTGACTTAGCGGCATCGGCCGATGACGGCCTTTGGCTTGTTTCGCCAGGTTCAAACGCATCAGCTCACTCCACGGACGCCCGCCTCACCGCGCGCGCATGGCCCCTGAACGCCCGGCCATACACGGTCTGAATCCCACTGGCGAAATTCTGCCCCCATACGAGGTGCGGATGGCCGGCCTGCGGTTCGCGCGACCAGTACCACTCGCGCTCGAACTGCTCCTTCAAATTGGCGAACAGTAGCGACAACTCCCTGCGCGTCGGCAATTCTCCTCCCAATTCCCTGGCCCAGCTCGTCGCTGGCGCCCAGCCGGCCTGCGCCACCTCGCCACCCAGCAAGATCAGGTGGTAATCGGGCTCGCCGTCCTTTCCCAGCACTAATCCCGCGTAGTGCTCACCTTCCCCAAGCGTGTCTCTGGCGTGTTTGGCTTCGCTCATGGGTGCGCTCTCCTGGTTTGATGGGCCTAGCACTCAGACAATTGCGCGCCCGACTAGTTGCATGTCCTTGTTCATTTTCTGAGCAGAAAAAGTGTTTATTTCTTTGATACTGCAGAGAAATTTATCTTCGAAAACGTTGAACTAAGGCAGTTTCCACCGCTCAAAGTTACTCATTTCTTTTTTTAAGGCAGGAACCATTTGATGATCAAGCTCACCACTATCGCCTCGGACCTCCGTATCAACGCCATGCTGTGCTGCAGCGCCGCTGTCTTGCTGACTGCCACCGCCTCCGCGATCGTTGCCCCGGCCGCCGCCGCTGCAACGCCCGATGCATTCGATGTCCTTGGCTACAACGGTGAAGCGGCAGGCGATGTCTCCGCAACCGACACTGAAACAGCACCAGCGTCCACCACCCTCAGCCGCCGCGGCGCGCGCACCGCGCCACCGGTGGCGCCCAGCCCGGCCCCGGCCCCATCCGCGGTGGCCAGCGTCACGCCGGCCACCGCCTACAACTATTACGTTACCCCAAACGGTAACGACAGCGCGGCCGGCAGCAAGGCAGCACCGTTCCGCACGCTGGCCCGCGCCGTGAAGGCAGTACGTCCGAACAGCACCGTGTGGGTGGCGCCGGGTACCTATTCGGGCGGCTTCCGCAATACCGTGTCGGGCACCTCGAGCGGCCGCATCTACTTTGTGTCGACCACCAAATGGGGCGCGAAGATTGTGCCTCCTGCTAATTCGAGCGGGGACGTCGCTTTCGACAACCGCGGCAGCTATGTCGACATCATCGGTTTCGAAGTCAACGGCGCCAACGCGCAGGCCGGCACCAAGTGGCGCTACGGCATCTACAACGGCGGCTCCTACGATTCGATCCGTGAAAACTATGTCCACCACATTGCAAAGACGATCCCATGTACCAGCGGCGGCGGCTCGGCCATCGGCGCCGACAGCTATTACAAGGGCGTGAAGGCGGAAATCATTTCCAACGTCGTGCACGACATTGGCCCCGCCGGGTGCCACTTCGTCCAGGGTATCTACATGAGCACCTCGGGCGTCATCAAGAACAACGCCGTGTACCGGGTTGCCGAGGCGGCGATCCACCTGTGGCACGACGCCCGCGACGTGATCATCACCAACAACACGGTGACCTCGTCCGGTACCGGCATCATTGTCGGCGGCGGCGACTTCTACTTCACCGCCGGTGGGGCGAACAACGTTCACGTCTACAACAACATCGTGTACGACAACAAGTACGGCATCTCGGAGCAGGGCAGGACCGGTACCAGCAATACCTACCGCAACAACCTGGTGTACCAGAACACCTACCCGTGGACCCTGAAGAACGGCCTGAAGCACACCGGCACCGTCGCCACCGTCCCTGGATTCACCGCCTACAGCCGCACCGGCACGCAGAACCTGAAGATCACGTCGGGCTCGGCAGCAGTGGGCCGTGGTACGTCGACCTACGCGCACCCAACCGACATCGCCGGCCGACCGCGCAACAGCGCCACAGGTTTCGACATCGGCGCTTACCAGCACTAAGTTTCGGCAATTCATCGCGATGCACGCGAGGCAGCCCTTCGGGGCTGCCTTTTTCGTTTGACACGTTCGGCACCGGGAGTGACGATCCCTTTGAGTGTGGCTTCCCTGGCAAGTAAAAGTGGCGTGACACAGGCGAGGGGGGCTGCGCCTTTTGCGCATCCGCTAAGAAGTGTATCGCCTCGGACACACGGCATCCGTAATGCTTGGCTTTAGTGGTGCCATGCAGCATTATTTCATTAAGGCAAAATTAAATCGCCGCGACATCGTTATTAATGTTTTTTGCCTGATGAAGGAAAGTGTATGAAACTGGCCAACCTGAAGATTTCGGTCCGCATTTATCTGCTCGGTAGCCTGTTCTTTGCCGCCATGCTGGCCATCGGCGCGGTCAGCTGGAACGCCCTGCATGCCTCCGGCGCCCATGGCCTGGAAGCAGTCCAGCGCGTCGCCCTGGTTGGCGACGCAGTCGATGCTTCGCGCGCCGCCCAGGTCGAATTTAAAATCCAGGTGCAGGAATGGAAAAATATCCTGCTGCGAGGCGGCGACCCGGCGCAGTTCGCCAAGTACCGCGACGCCTTCAAGAAGCAGTCGGAATCGACCAGCGCCAAACTCGAGAAGGTCGGTGCACTGATGCGCACGCTCGATGTGCAATCGCCATTGTTGGCCGAGGCCATCGCGGCGCATGCCGCGCTTGACAAGAACTACCTGTCTGCGCTTGAACAATATGACAGCGCGAACCCCGAAGCGCACAAGGTCGTCGATGCCCTGGTGAAGGGCATGGATCGCGAGCCAACTAGAAAGATTGACGACATCGTCACCTTCATCCATGCCCAGTCGGCCACCATGATTGCAGCCATGAAGGCCGAGCAGGAAATCGTGCAAACCACATCGCTGCGCTGGCTGGCCATCGCCATGGCCGCAGCGCTGTTCGCCGGCGTCGTCTTCATGATCTGGCTTGGCCGTAGCATCACGCGGCCACTCAACGAGGCCGTATCCATTGCGCGCACGGTGGCGTCCGGCGACTTGTCGCAGGACATCGCGGTCGCCAGCACCGATGAGGTCGGCGTACTGCTGCAGGCGTTGAAGGACATGCAGTACAAGCTGTCCGCACTGATCGGCACGGTGCGCGCGGGAACCGAGGCGATCGCCCTCGCGTCCACCGAAATTGCGCAGGGCAACCATGACCTGTCCTCACGCACGGAACAGCAAGCAGGTTCGCTCGAAGAAACTGCGTCCGCCATGGAAGAATTGACCAGCGCTGTCAAGCAGAACGGCAACAGTGCGGAAGAGGCCAGCAAGCTGGCGACCGTCGCCTCCGAAGTGGCGGTGCGCGGTGGCGTGGTGGTCGCGCAGGTGGTCGACACAATGGGATCGATTAATGAATCGTCGCGCCGGATCGTCGACATTATCTCGGTGATCGACGGCATCGCCTTCCAGACCAACATCCTCGCGCTCAACGCGGCAGTAGAAGCGGCACGCGCCGGCGAGCAGGGCCGCGGCTTTGCGGTGGTCGCGGGCGAGGTGCGCAACCTGGCGCAGCGCTCGGCGGCTGCGGCGAAGGAAATCAAGGGCCTGATCGGCGACTCGGTGGCAAAGGTGGAGGCGGGCAGCAAGCTGGTGGGCGATGCCGGCGTCACCATGGAGGACGTGGTGGCCAGCGTGCAGCGCGTCACCGTGATGATTTCGGACATCGCCCTGGTCAGTGCCGAACAAAACGCCGGCATCGGCCAGGTTAACGAGGCCATCTCGCAGATGGATGGCGCCACCCAGCAGAATGCGGCACTGGTGGAGCAGGCGGCCGCCGCTGCCGAATCCTTGCGCCAGCAGACAGCAGAACTGACGCAGGCCATCAGCGTATTCAAGACCGCGGAGCAGCGCCATGTTGCCGGGCGTTCCGCCAAGGCGCCGCGCGTCCGGGCCGCCGCGCCACTGCTGGGAGCTGTTGCGGCTTGAAGTTTGCCTGCGACGTGGGGCGAACGAGCGCGCCAGCGCCTCATTCGCCGATGCATGATTCGCCCTCAGGCAGGGCGAATCAGGCCAATGCCGTATCAAGCACCATCATCAACACAAACCCCGCCACCAGGGTGGACGACGCCACCCGATTGTGACCGTGCTGATGGGATTCCGGCACGACGTGATGGCAGATCACGTACAACATCGCGCCTGCCGCGAACGCCAGTCCCCACGGTAGCAGGCCTGCGGTGATATCAATCATTACCGCGCCGGCAAACGCCGCTACCGGCTCGACCAGCCCTGAAGCTGCACCGAGCGCGGCCGCCCAGGCCCGGCTATAGCCCACCGTCCTGAGCGTCAGCGCAACAACCAGACCTTCAGGCATATCCTGCAGCGCGATACCGGTTGCCAGCCCTTGCGCCTTGGCCAGGTCGACGCCCGCATACGCAACGCCGATCGCCAGGCCTTCCGGCAAGTTATGGATGGCAATCGCGGCGACGAACAGCCATGCCCGCCGCAGCGAATCGTGCCGGTTGCCGTGCTCCGCCTCGTACGACCTGACTTCGGAGCGCGCCAGCGCGTCAAGCAGCATGACAAAGCCCATCCCCAGCAATATTGCGCTGCCAACAATGGCGCTGGCCCCGAACGGACTGGCGCCCCCGGCGCGGCTGGCTGCGATCGCCGGCACGACCAGCGAGAACGACGTTGCGGCAAGCATGATGCCGGCGCCGAAGCCGAGCAAGCCATCGCTGACCTTTTGCGAGAAACTTCTTGCAAACAGCACGGGCAAGGTCCCGACGGCAGTCGCGAGCGCCGCCACGGCGCCGCCCTGGAGCGCACCCAGCACCTCGGTCGACAGCGAGCCGATCGGTGCCACCAGGGACCGCATGAGAACAATGAGCCCGCCAGCGGCGATCATGCCGCCGACCAGGAGGCGTGGAACTTGCGCTGCGCGATAGCGCATCGCTTAATGCCGCGCTTCGCTTGGCGTGGCGCGCGCCTTAGCCGCGATATTCGAGCGCAGGTCCGCCGTGATCGAGCGGTACAGTTCGCCTCGTCCCTTGGCGCCCTTGTTAAGCATGACGACGATATTGCCGATGACCTCCAGATGGCTGAGCTCGTCCGTCGCGATATCGAACAGCATGTCCTTGCGTCCGGCATCGTCTTCGCCGAGTGCTTGGGTGAAGTAGCGGCAGGCCGCGGCCAGTTCGCCTTGCGGGCCGCCAAATTGTTCAAGCATCGGGTTCGCCAGTCCCGGATTGCTCTCGTTGACCCGCACCGTGTACTGTAAGCCGTTTGTTATGAGCAAACATAGTCGGTCTCTCCCACCTTGTCCTGCCGCGCTTGCGCCCGGCACGCGAGCCGGATGCCCGCATCGGCCCATGATGCACCTGGCGGGAACCGGCCAGGGATCAGCATTGCTCCCACCGACATGTAGGAGTGCACGCTATATATGGCTGGGTGGGGAGGACGGCGCGGGGGGCGGGCTTCTAGCTGGCGGCGCCATTTGAGCGGAAGGACCTGGTCAGCAACGTACGCGCTTTGTGGCGCGCATTACCCTGTCCAGATTTTCCCCGAAGGCTCAGTGGAGCGGCGAAACGGCGTCGGCGCAAACGATCGGCAGGAGCACTGCAAAGGTGCTGCCGTGGCCAAGTCCGGCGCTGCTCGCCATGACTGTTCCGCCGTGGATTTCCACCAGGCTTTTGACCAGTGCCAGTCCGAGCCCGAGTCCGCCGCTCTTGCTGAGGGATGCGCTCTCGGCCTGTACGTAAAGGTCGAACAGGCGTGGAATGGTTTCAGGCAGAATGCCGATGCCATTGTCGCTCACCGACAGCGCGACGGTCGCACCTCTGACCTCCAGCGACACGGCGATCGTGCCGGCAGCGGGCGTGTATCGCACGGCGTTCCCGAGAAGGTTGGAAACCACCTGGACCATCCTGGTGCGGTCGCCGTACACCACGCAAGGCGAGTCCGGAACCGACACCGTCATTTGATGTCGCTTCGCCTCCGATGCAGGCGACACCTGCTCGATGGCCGCCGTTACAACATCGCTCATATCGACCGGCGACTTCTCGATCGACACCAGTCCGCGGCTGATGCGCGATACGTCGAGCAGATCTTCGACCAGCTGGCTCATGTGCCCCGCCTGCCTGCCGATCAGCTGGCTCATGCGCTCGGTCTGCTCGCGGGAGTAGGGCGGACGCCGCAGGATTTCTACGGCCATGGTTGTTGCCGATAGCGGGCCGCGCAGCTCATGGCTCAGCATCGTCAGAAACTCATCTTTTCTCCGGTCCGCGGACAGCAGCGATGCCGCTTTTTCTTTCAACCGACCGTTGAGGATGACGACCTCGTCGTTTTTTTCCCCGAGCTGCCTCGACAGCTCAAGAAGCTCTTCCTGCTTTTCCTGGAGGGCCGCCAACGCGTCCGCCAATTCCTTGTTCTGGTAAGTCGCTTCGGACAAGGCGACGTTGCTGGGCAAGGAACTCAGTTGCGCGACCGACTGGGCTACTCGGTCCGGGGTCAGGCGTTGAATATTCTGGGGAATGAACTTGGTCAGGACGATGTTCGTGCCGTTGCCGTTGGTATCGGATTCGCAGCGATCCATGAAGCGACGCGCAGCGTGCATGCCGTTGTTGTTTGGTGCGCGGGAACCGTCACCACCCAGTAGCTGCTGCAGGTCGACACCATCCGGGCCGGTATCTTCGATAACGATCATCAGCGCCTGGCTGACCCCGGCGTTAATTAGCTCGAACCGAACCTGTCCGGCGCTGGTCACCTCATACACATCGCGCGCAAGTTCGGAAACGGCTGTTCCGATCCGCGACTGGTCCTGGGAGCAAAACCCAAAAATCTCAGCAATTTGGCGTGCGCGCTGGCGCGATGCAATGACATCGAGCTCGGATCGCACAGCGATCGCCAGGATGGCATGGGCCGAAGGGGTGTGGTAAAGGGACAAGGCGCGAACCGGCAATAAGAAAGCTAGGTATTATCCTACAGTTGCCCGTTGTCCACTCCTGTTGTTACATAATTTACGTCATATCGCCGACGATGTTGTTGGCCATCACAGTCGGGGCCGCGGGCGCGACCCTGACGCTCATTAATGGCAGCAAAAAGTCGACGTCAGCCAAGCGGATTGATGACAAAGGCCGGCATCGCCGCGTTTTCACGGGCGCATTCCAGGAACTTGTCGGCCGTGATCAATGCTTCGTTGATCGTCACGTCCATGTCGAGATAGCGGTAGGTCCCGAGACGCCCGACGAAGGTCACGTTATCTTCGTCTCGCGCCAGGTTGATGTAGCGCTCGAGTTGTTCCTTGTCGCGCGCCATCCGGATCGGGTAATACGGAATATCGCGCTCGTCGCACTGGCGGCTGTATTCCTTGTAGCAGATTGTCTTTTCATGCGTCTCCCAGGGGGAGAAATGCTTGTGCTCGGTGATGCGGGTGTACGGCTGCGCGTCATCGCAATAATTGATGACCGCATTTCCTTGATAATCCCCGGTGTCGCGGAAGACTTCGAAATCCAGCGTACGGTAGGGAAGGCGGCCTTCGGCATGATTGAACCAGGCGTCGATCGGGCCGCTGTAGAACACATGGGCGTAGTCGCCTTTCAGGGCAGGATCGAACGGGGTACTGAGATGGACAGTGACACCGGGAACGTCGAGAATCTTCTGGACCAGCGCTGTATAGCCATCGGCGGGCATGCCCTGGTACTTGTGGTTGAAATAGTTGTCGTCGTAGTTGAAGCGCACGGGCAGGCGTTTCAGGATGCTGGCCGGAAGCTCGCTGGGATCCAGTCCCCACTGTTTGACCGTGTAGGTCTTGAAGAACGCTTCGTATAAGTCCCGTC
>CXWL01020016.1_pt1 | contig 22032 bp, 20 predicted proteins | sample 590931 | NCBI WGS metagenome assembly CXWL01 (sample SAMEA3498368, study PRJEB10139) | groundwater metagenome | biome: water well; material: biofilm material | place: Germany | collected 2015-04-27 | reverse complement strand
GGATCGATTTCATGCCGGATATTGACATATTCCGGCGCCAGCCTGTCAGCGCCAAAAGCTGGAATTTCCAAGGTAGACTCGGTGAAACGGGTCTCGCTGCCTCGGATCACGGTTTGCGGCGGCACAATAAAGTGCACGATCTGATTCCGGTTGGTAAGGCTATTGGTCTGGCTGACAGTCCGTACCAAAGCGCCAGGATTGGGTACAACCAGAACGGACGAGCCGACGCCTTGCAAATTGATCAAATTGCCGCCATTTCGTGAATCGCGGACAAAAGGCGGAAGACCGGTATTGAAGCCTGCCGGAACCGATAGTCCACCATCCTGCGGAGTTAGGCCGTGAGTCATGCGTAATTTCTCATTGCGATGGAATTCCAGAAAACTCACGTTGATCGTTCTGTTGTTCAAACATTCGGTTCCTGAAAACAACTTGTGCATCGGAAAGATAAAATTATCGTCTGCGGCACCACGGTGGCCNNGGGAAAAAGCCATATCCGCATGGCGTAAATGCGGCGTGCGGCTCGCTTCCCGGTATTGATAGGAGAAAACAGCAATAAAAGTATTGGCTAAATCGGTGCGTCCGGCAACCAGGCTGTAAATGAAATTTTCGATAATGTCGAGTTCCAACAGCGTGGGATAATCAGCAGGATTGGCTGATGGCGCCCCGTTAGCCGTGGGATGCACGCCGGACGATGCCAGCGCATGGTACAGAAGGCTGCGTGATGGACGTCCGCCGGTAATGGCGCGTGTTCCGGCAGCGCTAAAATCTCCGAATCCCATACGCGTTCGGTTAATCGCCGGTAAGGAGCGCGTCAATGCCGTTTGCAAACGTGCCGCTGTCGGCTGCGAAATATCCAAGGCATTATTGGTCACCGACAGCAACAGATTTCTCCATCCGCGTGGCGCCAAACGATCACAAACTGTTTTAACATCATCAATCAGACTCATGGCTCAAACTCCTTAAAATTAGGGTTGCTACGTTGGATCAGCTAATTTTGAACACATCCAGCACGCTGAACCCAAAAATCGAAGCCGCATAGACAGCTTCTAGCTTAGAAAGTCAGGCGATAAGAAACATGATATTCCTCTTATATAATTCTGTCATCGGGAAAATATAACAGTTATAAAAACAGTTATAAAAACAACTATTGACAACTCAATATAAACAGAGTAGTAAATATCAGCACTTGAAGAATGGCTTTAATGATAAATATTTTGAAAACCGGCCAGTCTTCTCGCAAAAGGCGTCTGATTGTACTGTTTTTATATGCCTTACGACGAGATCAAGCTGTATAGTTACAATCTTTTAGGCTTATGTATTCATGAATGGAGACAATATAACGAAGAATTCAAAATAGTCTGCAAATCCCAACTTAAGGAGTCGAAGACATGAAACAATTCGAAAAGAAAAACATCCAACTGAAGGCCAGCCTTGGCGTGGTCTTGACATTTATTCTTCTCACGATGACGGAGGCGGCGACGGCAAAGCGTTCTTACGAAGTCTGGGCTATCGACCAGTCCAATTCGTCGGGATTAATTTACGGAGGGGCACTGTACATATATGACGGCAAAGATCTCGAACGAGGGCGGCATGCAACCAAGGCTGTTCCGGAACGAATTGACCTTGCCGGATCCGCATCTGAGCTCTGTTTTACGAAGACTGGCGCTAATCCCGTTCGCCCACACATGATAGCAATGAACGCGAGCCAAACCCATGCGATTATTTCATTCGTCGCTTCCGGACATGTTTTGATCATGGACGCCAACACTCGAACGCCGATTGAATGTATTCGTACATCGATCGGGGCAGGTGGCGCTCGACAAGTTCACTTTGCAATTCCTTCACCCGATGAAACCTATATCGCAGTTGCAAACCAAAACGGAAAATTATTCGAACGCATCGACACAAACTATCCCAGCAACACGTTTACATTAAACTCCTCAGCAGGAATCAATCTCGCCACTTGCACGACGCCAAATGGTATTGCATGTCAACAAACTGACCTTCGGCCCGACAATGCCCCCATCTGTCCAATCATTGATGCCACCAGTCAATATGTGTTTGTGACGTTAAGAGGGGGTGGTTTGTTCGTGGTAGATGCTCAGAAAACGCCCATGCAGATAGTTGCTGAATACGACATTGATACGGTACACCCCAATGGATGTCTTGGTGCTCAGGTTGGAGAAAAAATGTATGTTGATTCTGGCGGCGGCACCCCGTCACACCTTTCTGGCGCCGATATTTATGCGTTTCCAGTAGAGGGTTTCTCAGAGCTAAATCCGCCGAATACACCCGCACCGAAGGTTGTCTTAAGTGATATTTCTGAAGGAGCCGATGCTCATGGGGCAACATTAACTAAACACCAGCGTTATCTATGGGTGGCTGATCGAGGACGTAACTTCCTTTGGGTTATAGAGACAGCGACAGATAATGTCGTGAATACCATTGAACTTGCCGGGTCGGCAAGTGCGGATCCAACGCCAGACCTACTGATGACTTCACCCAATGGTAGCCATGTCTTCATGTCACTGCGCGGCCCGAATCCACTGTCCGCAGAGACCCGCACGTCAGCACAGGAAGCTCGCCTGGAGTTGGTATCATTAAAGTTACTGAGGGCGGGAGAAAAGGAGAATTTGAGGCCATTGCCCCGGTAAGTAACCTTGACGCTACAGGCATAGAAAGGGCCGATGTGCACGCCCTTACGCTCCGCTTGGTGAAAGAAGAAGACGACGATGATTAAATGTGATTTGCCTAACTAACGACTAAAGAATTACAACTTCGGGTTAATTGATTTTTGGTAACTATTCAGCGCGTTTTGTTATTCCGAGTTATTCCGAGTGAAGCGAAGGAATCTGGGATGTTTATTCCTGCTTCAAGGTCGAAATGACAGCCTACTTACAGGGCTTGCGAGACAAAGCTGAATAGTTACGTTTTACGCTGAATAAATTCGCTACTTTTTGCTGTCAGCCAAAATAATATAAAAGGCAGGCACAACAAACAGTGTAAACAAGGTGCCTACGCCCAGTCCGCTGGCGATTACCAAACCAATATCGAAGCGGCTTGCAGCGCCGGGACCGGATGCTATCAACAACGGTATCATTGCCACAATCATCGCCACCGTCGTCATCAAAATGGGCCTAAGCCTGATGGATGCCGCGGCCTCTATCGCTTCATATTTGCTGAGTTTATCTCTTATTTGTAACTGGTTGGCAAACTCCACAATCAATATTCCGTTTTTTGCAATCAGGCCAATCAGTGTAATCAGTCCGACTTGCGTATAAATATTCACCGACGCGAAGCCCAGCATTAGAAAAGCCAGCGCACTGGCGATGGATAAAGGTACGGAGACCAGAATAATCAAGGGATCGCGCCAGCTTTCAAACTGAGCAGCCAGTACCAGATAGATCACCAGCAAGGACATGAAAAAGGTGATGATCAACGCACTGCCTTGTTGCGCATATTGCCGTGATGCACCGGTATAATCCCAGCCAAATCCTTGCGGAAACGTCTCTTTCGCCTGCTGCTCCAGATAGGTCATGGCATCGCCCAAAGCAACTCCGGGTATCATCATGGCAGAAACCGTCAGACTGTTGAGTTGCTGAAACTGCGTCTGTTTACTGGGTTCTACCGATTTTTCGATGTGTATCAAGGATGACAACGGCACCTGCCCGCCAGACTTGGTGCGCACATAAAATTGATCCAGTTTGCCGGTATCGAGGCGTGATAAATCGTCTACCTGCGGGATGACTTTGTAACTGCGGCCCAGCAAACTGAAGCGATTGACATAACGATCACCCAGCAAACCGGACAGATTCTTGCCGATATCACTCATGGTCAGACCCAGATCGGCAGCCCGGTTCCGGTCAATAACCAGCGTTGCTTTCGGCCGGGTAAACTCGACATCTTTCATCATGAAAGCGAAGCGCCCGCTTTGCATGGCGGTACTGATTAACTGGTCGGCAAGCTGGTCGAGCTGCTTGTAATCCGCATCGGTGGTAATGACGAATTGCAGCGGCAATCCGCCGCCTGAGCCGGGCAAACTGGGTCTGGGAATGACAGCCGTTTTAAAACCCGCAATCCGGTCAACCTTGGTCTGTAATTCCGGCATTATCTGCATTTGCGAACGCTGTCGTTGAGTGGTTGACGGCATTTTGAAGCCACCAAAAACCACGTTCGTGCTGTTTTGAAAACCCAGCAGCAAAAAACTTTCCTTGTATTCCGGTATGGTTTCAAAGGTTTTGATCAATTCCTTGGTGTAGGTATCGTTATACTTTAACGTGGCCGTTTCAGGCCCGGTTGCAATAAAAAACAGAATGCTTTGATCTTCCGTGGGTGCCAGTTCTTTCTCGGAAAAATTAAACATGAAATATATGCTGATCATGACCAAAACCGCAAAACCCAGCATGGCCTGAGGGTATTCCAGCACCCGGTGCAAGCCCCTGCGATAGGTTGAAGCCAACCTTTCAAAAAAGTGTTCTACGGCCTTTTCAAACCGATTGGGTGTGCCTTTTTCCTGCAAAAACTTCGAGCTGAGCATCGGCGCCAATGTTAACGCGACGACACCCGAAATAAGCACGGCACCTGCCAGCGAAAAAGAGAACTCGGTGAATAAGGTGCCGACCAAACCACCCATAAAACCTATCGGCGCATAGACTGCAATCAGCGTAGTCGTCATCGCAATGACTGGAAGCCCCAACTCTCTGGCGCCGTCGATAGCCGCCTGAAAACGCGTAGACCCTTGCTCGATATGCCTGTGCACATTTTCCACCACGACAATGGCATCATCGACCACCAGGCCTATGGCCAGCACCATGGCCAGCATTGTTAACAAATTTATCGAAAAACCCATCGCCAGCATCAGGAATGCACCACCGATCAGAGACAGCGGCACGGTTACAGCCGGTATCAATGCCGCTCGCAAGGAACCCAGAGAAAGATAAATCACCAGCAATACGATGGCGACCGCTTCAACCAGTGTTGTAAACACTTCGTGTATGGAGTCTTCAATAAACTGGCTGGCATCGTAAGGTAACAGCGCATGAAGATCGCTCGGTAAATCGGATTCAATATCTTTTATCGCCTTGCGTACCGACTTTGCAACCGTTAGCGGATTAGCGCCGGGCGCTTGTTCAATGCCCATAAAAATGGCCACTTTGCCTTTATACCAGTTGACCGAATCATAATCTTCACTGCCGAGTTCAGGCCTGGCGACATCGCCCAAACGAATCAATGAGCCATTGCGATCGGCAACCACCAGCTGGCGGAAATCCTGCTCTTTATCGATATCTGTGGTGGCGCTTAAATCCATCGCCACATAATCGCCTTTAACTTGCCCGGCGCCCGACAGAAAATTATTGGCTTTTAAAACATCATCGATATCGGTTGCAGTCAATCCGAGAGAAGCCATACGTTTGCTATCCAACCAAATGCGCATGGCAAAGGTCTTGTTGCCCAATAGTTTGGCCTTGCCTACGCCCGGTACCGCCTGAATTTTAGGCTGCACCACGCGCAGCATATAATCGGTTATCTGAGACGGCTTGATAGTATCGCTGTATAAGGCCAGATACATCAAAGCCGTCGATTCACCGACTTGAGACGTTATGACCGGGTCTTCTGCACTCTCCGGCAGCACATTTCGTTGACTGGCCACTTTGGCCTGAATTTCCGCCACGGCGGCATTGGCATCGTAATTCAAACGCATATGCGCTTCGATCGTTGAACTGCCCTGCCGGCTTTTCGATGACAGATAATCGATGCCATCGGCTTCTGCAATAGCCTGTTGCAGCGGTGTGGTAATAAAGCCTTTAATCAAGTCACTGCTGGCGCCCGGATAGGCGGTTGTTATTGTAACGACAGTATTTTCGGTTTCCGGATATTGGCGCACTTCCAGTGCAGCAATGGATCGTAAACCGACCACCAGTATCAACAAGCTGATAACGCTGGCCAATACCGGTCTTTGAACGAAAAGATCGGTAAATTTCACGGCTGTTTCTCCCGCTCGCCAGGAGCCGGTTTATCGTCTACAGCGATTGGCATGCCGTTTCTCAATTTAACCTGACCTGCGCTGACGACTTGCTCCCCTGCACTCAAGCCTTTGAGGATTTCAATTCGGCCATCACGCGTTTCGCCGGTAGTCACTTGTTTCAATTGAACTGTCGTCACCTGTTTTTCGGTTTTAACAGCAAATACCGAGTCGCCATAAGGATTATAAGTAATCGCCGTATCCGGCAACGTCAAAACGTCTCTTTTTTCGCTTAGCAATATTTTGATATCGGCAAACATGCCGGGACGCAACACGCGTTCTTTATTCGCCAGTGTCGCACGTATTTTTATTGTGCGCGTACCGACATCAATCTGTGGATTTATTGCAGTGATTTCGCCGCTAAAATCCTTACCCGGATACGCCTGTACGGTCAACAACAACTTTTGCCCCGCTTGCAAACTGGCTAGATGCGCTTCGGGCAACATGAAATCCGCATAAATGGGTGCCAATGTCTGTAGCGATACCATAGCTGTTCCGGCTGGTAAATATTGACCAAGGTTGATGAGACGAATACCCAGCTCACCGCTGAAGGGTGCATTAATGCGTTTTTTATTAATGACCTCCTGCTTTGCAGCGACGAGTGCTTTAGCCTGGCTTAACAAAGCGCTATTCTGATCATAATCAGACTTTGATACATAATTTTTAGCGATCAGTTTTTCGCTACGCTCAAACCGGACCTGGGCTAACCGTTCCTCAGCTTTTAGACCCTTTAGTTCTGCATCGTCAATGGATGAATCCAGCTCGACTAATGGGTGCCCGCGTTCGACAAAATCGCCGGACTTGAAATGGATGGCTTTAACTTTGCCGGCGACTTCATTGCTGACATCAATACCGGAAACAGCAATCAGACTACCGACAATATTTAAATAAGGCTGCCATAGTGTTTTTTTAACCTCGGTAACCGCAACAACAGGTGGCGGAGGCAATTGAATTTTACTGATAGTGCGGCGAATCTGATAAAACTTCCAGCCAAACAAACCTCCAAACAGCAGTACGGATAAAAAGATAATAAGAAAAAATCGTTTAAACATGGGGGGCCTGAATTCTTGTCCGTCGCTGAAAAGGTTTTGTACTGATTGATTCTAAATTCGGCAGTCGAACCACGAAGATCACGAAGTTAACGAAGAGTTTCAAGGTGTTATCAAGGAGTTCACAGATACCCAAAAGGTGAAGTTTTTTATACGCGTAGCCTGCCATAATTAGCTGTTTTTCCTTCGTGTTCTTCGTGGCCTTCGTGGTGAAATGCTTTTTCTAGGTTGACTGGTTATTGAGAGCTTCTGACTTTAGGCTTTATTATACTTATTGCCAATGGACTCCGGCTTATTGATTTCAAAAATCTAACTGGAATTTGGAAATATTCAAAAAAAAGCACCTGGTTTCAAATAGAGATAAATGATTGATGGCAATAATTCCTGACTGAAACAGGTAAACTAGCCATGGTACTCATCACTAACAACCTAATTCTACTTTGTCAGATTCCATGTTAACTATTTTCCAAGATCGTCATTCCGGCAGAGATTGCCGGAATCCAGACTCCACGGATGGATTTGAGCTTGCCATCCATAGCACTGGGTACCCGCTCTTGTGCCCCGTGGGTATCCCGGCGAGTATGACGAGCCTGTTCATAATCTGACAAAGTAGAACTAATCAATGCCTGAATTACCCGAAGTCGAAACCACGCGGCGAGGAATTGCGCCGCATATTGAAGGACAAACCATCACGGATGTTATTGTCCGTCAACCCAGACTACGCTGGGCCGTCCCTGATTTGCTGAGCCAAACGTTAGTTGGGCAAACTATCCGATCCGTTTCAAGAAGAGCCAAGTATCTGTTATTTGAAACGGATACCGGTACTTTAATCGTGCATCTTGGAATGTCAGGCAGTTTAAGGATCTTATCGCAGGATCTGGCACCCGGCAAACACGATCATGTGGATTTCATTTTTGCGGATGGGACTATATTGCGGTTTAATGATCCCCGTCGATTCGGTGCTGTATTATGGACGGCTGCTCCAATAACCGAGCATCCCTTACTCAAGGATTTGGGCCCTGAACCTTTATTGCCTAGTTTTACCGGTGAGTTACTGTACCAGTTATCCAGAAATCGAAAAATGTCAGTCAAGTCCTTCATCATGGACAGCCATATTGTTGTTGGAGTCGGCAATATTTATGCGAATGAAGCCTTATTTTTGGCTGGAATTCTGCCGGCTCGTCCGGCCGGGAAAATATCGTTAGCCCGTTATCAACGACTCGTCGAAACGATTCGTATTATTTTGCAGGATGCCATCAGGCAAGGTGGAACTACGTTAAGAGATTTTGTCAATGAATCCGGAAAACCCGGATATTTCCAGCAGCAACTGCGCGTCTATGGCCGCGGCGAGCTACCTTGCAAGGTTTGCCTTCAACCTTTAACAGAAATCCGCATAGCTAACCGGTCAACCGTATACTGCCTTCATTGCCAGCGCTGAATCAGCTTAACCAGGTTGTCCATCGACTCTTGGACTTGTCAGCATGGGGCCATACACAAAAGCAAACAGCGAAAATGCCAGCAGCCAGCTTAGCATTGAGACATAGATCAGCACGTCATACCAGGCAGGAATGACTATCGGCGCTAACACCCGGAACACAGCGGCCACATTAATCAACACAAAAGCAATCGCAATCGCATTGGACGCTCTAAGCACTCTGCCGGTATGGCCCAGCGATACGCGTGCCATCATCCCCAACGTCAATACGCCAATCCCACCCAGAGTAAAAGCATGTAGCGCCAACGAAGGACTGACCAATGAATAGGCTGAAAAGATGGTCAGAATGAAGCCCAGGATAATCCAGCTATAACCGGAAAATAACACCCACAGCAAAGGCACATACCAGATTTTTTGCACATACCAGCCTGACAATCTGGCGATATTAGCAAGAGCGGCAATTAATGCTGCAAGGGCTAAGGTTGTCCCGGAAACTTCAAAATATTCCAATCCGAATACGTTGATGGCGGTAGCAATGGACAAGTTATCCAAGGAAGGATTTCTAATGATGATGGTACCCATCAGTCCACGTTCCGTAAAAAACGGAAATACGCGGCCAGCCATAATCAGAATCAATACGATAATAGTGGCAACGACCAGTTGAATACCTTTCCAGGCCGTATTTTCTTTAAAGCCCAGAACTTCAAGATGTATCAGGGCATTGCCAAACGCCAATAACAGAATAAGCCCTATAAACACCAGACTTTTATAGTGCTTTGATTGCAGAATGGGTTTGCTGATGTGATAAGCCAAGGCCGGCAAGAAAGAAAAATCGATCAGCGCGATTAACGAATCCGGCAACAGCCCTTCGTAAAAAGGCACCACCCGTCCATATAGCCATAATAAAGCCAATCCCGCCAGTTGCCCACCGGTCAAAGTGGGTCTGCCGGTCCAGTTTTTAACCGCTGTTAATAAAAAGCCTGCAATAACCGCAACCGAATAGCCGAGCAGCATTTCATGCGCATGCCAGAACGTATTGGAAAAATAGTTTTCAGCCGTTAATGTGCCTTTAAAAATGGCATTCCAAAGCACTATCAGAATGAGAGCTGACAAACCCGCCAAGGCAAAAAAAACTCTAAATCCCAGGGCAAATAAAGGAAGATCAAATAATGTTTGCGATTTCATTGTGATTAATGTTCCAGCCAATCCAGTTCAGCATTCGAGAAGCCTGCAATTATACGCATTTCTCGATTAAAAGGGCCTTTTGGTTTCTTGCCTTTGTAATAGCCCAATAAGGTGTTTTGATATTTGCTTTCTGCTTCAAGTCCCTGTTGTTGACAAACAAATTTGAACCAGTACGAACCCCGTTCAACATGACCCACTTCGTCGGTTAATATTCGTGTTAACAGTGCAACACTGGCTTCATCGCCCAGCGCTTTAAATTTTTCCACCATCGCGGGTGTAACGTCCAGTCCACGCGCTTCCATGCACCGGGGCACTAGGGCCAATCTGGCCGTTAAATCATCTGCCGTATCGGTCGCATGATCCCATAATCCGCTATGAGCAGGAAAGTCGCCATAAGCTGAATTCATAGTCTGCAAATGGATTCGGATTAATTCAAAATGCTGCGCTTCTTCGTCTGCAATAGTCAACCAATCCCGGTAAAACGGTTCCGGCAAACCGCGAAAACGATACAGTAAGTCCCATGCCAGATAAATCGCTACAAATTCGATATGTGCGATGGCATGAAAAAAAGCGGCGAGACCTTCACTCGAATTCAGCTTTCGCTTGGGCATATTGCGTGGAGCCATCAACTGCGGTTTGGCTGGAAACTGAACCTGCTCGATCGGTAAAACCGGCCTATTGCAATCAAAGCTCAATTTCCCTTCATCCATCAGTTGTTTGGCCTGATGAGTGAGTGCCAGCTTTTCGTCGATATTCGCACGGTATAAACAAGCCTCGGCAAACTCAAATACATTTGTTAACGAGGTTGCGGTATTGCTGGGATTTATCATTCGGGTAAAAATTAAACAGGATTCTGAAAAAAGAGAGTTGGCTAGGAACTTAAATCCCATTTACCGCATTAGTTAGGCAGTATCATAACCAAGTTTCGAACATATCAAATAGTTTATGGCTTTTGACAAGCTCAATTAGCGCCTAAATTTTTAAGCGTTCGACAATCTGCCCCTGTTGAAGATGTTGCTCGATTATTTCATCGATATCGGCTTTATCGGCATAGGTGTACCAGGTTCCTTCAGGATAAATGGCGATAATCGGACCTTCCTTGCAGCGATCCAGACAGCCGGCATTATTGACCCGGCACTTGCCCTTACCTGTCAATTTAAGATTTTTGACTTTTTCCTTGGCGTAATCGCGCATCATATGGGCATCAGAATTAGCACAGCAAACCGTACCGTCGTCTCGTTGATGGGTGCAAAAAAATACGTGGTATTGGTAGTAGCTCATTGGAATTTAGATAAAAACGGGGTTATAAATAAACTGAAGGATGATTAGCCGGATTCCTGGGCAGGAAAATTAATCGCCTTGAGCCTGGATTTCGACAGACTCAAGACTAACAAACAAAGGATTAATGCTCTACTGATGACCCGTAATGCGATTCAATATAGCGCTCCACAATACCCTGGAATTCTTCAGCAATATGGTCACCTTTTAAAGTGACCGTCTTTTCGCCATCCTCATAGACAGGTGCTACCGGGCTTTCACCGGTACCGGGCAAGCTGATACCAATATTGGCGCTTTTGCTTTCACCGGGTCCATTAACCACGCAACCCATAACAGCGACTTCCATTGCTTCAACGCCGGGATATTGTGAACGCCAAATCGGCATTTGATCGCGCAGATAACTTTGAATATCCATGGCCAGTTTTTGGAAATAATCGCTGGTCGTGCGGCCGCAACCGGGGCAGGAAATAACCATCGGCGTAAATGAGCGGAAACCCATCGTTTGCAAAATTTCCTGACCTACGATCACTTCCTGGGTTCTGGATGCGCCAGGCTCAGGAGTCAGCGAAATGCGGATGGTATCGCCGATACCTTGCTGCATCAGCACCGATAATGCGGCCGATGATGAAACAATGCCTTTGGAGCCCATACCGGCTTCGGTAAGGCCAAGGTGCAAGGCATAATTGCAACGGCTGGACAGATCTTGATAAATATTGATTAATTCCTGAACATTACTGATTTTGCAGGACAGAATGATTTTATCTTTACCGAGGCCAAGTTCTTCGGCTTTAGCGGCACTTTCGAGTGCTGACAAAACGATGGCTTTGCGAGTAATGGCCGGTAATGGCTCGGGATTTTGCAGTGTTCTGTTTTCATCCAGTAAACGGGTTAACACGGCTTGATCCAGACTGCCGCCGTTGACACCGATACGAACCGGTTTATTGTAACGGCAGGCAAATTCAACCATTTGCTGAAATTGCGGGTCCCGGCTTTTACCGCGCCCGACATTGCCCGGATTAATACGATATTTATCCAACGCTTCGGCACAATCGGGGTATTTCTCCAATAACTTATGGCCATTGAAATGAAAATCACCAACAATAGGCACCGTGTAGCCTTTTTGAACCAGTTGATTGCGAATGTCGGCGACCGCTTTGGCCGCTTCTTCGGTATTGACCGTGATGCGGACAATTTCAGAACCGGCGGTGGACAGTTCAATGATTTGTTTTACCGTCGATTCTACATTGGCGGTATCGGTATTGGTCATCGATTGCACGACAATAGGTGCACCACCGCCGACTTTAACATGGCCGACCATTACTTGGTGCGTAACTTTTCTAAGGCTGATTGACATACTGGTGTGTTATTAAAAAGGTTGTAGTTATTTGAAGGAGTTAGGTAAATTATACGCTTTACAGTTTTTTCCGCACTCAAATTTGAGGACTGTAATGTTTGAGGCATGAGTTCTTTCGGTTTTGATTTTGATCGTTTGATGAAATCGATGGCTTCTTTGCAAAATTCGTTGTAACCATTCAGCGCGAAGCGCCAAAGCCCTCTCCGAAGGGAGAGGGTTGGGTGAGGGGAATATAACAAAGCATTTTTCCTCATTTTAAATTCTCCTCACCCTGGCCCTCTCCATCAGGAGAGGTGATGAAACATCCCCAAAGCTTGCGATAACTTAGCCTTTGCAATACGCTGAATAGTTACAATTCGTTAGGGTCTGCGGATAACTGCAGAACCGGCTTTGTCAAGTATATCGGCTATTATACCGTTATTTCTGACCATCAACGGATGGCAACAGGAGACGATTTTTATGTTTTCCGCTTTCTCCCATATCGAACTGGTTGCCGGTAAAATCATTAGATCAAGGGGTGTCCAGTAAGAATAGCAAGTCACTCCCTGTAAAGACTCATCGGTTAACTCCAGATTCCTTATAAAGTCACTGTTGGGACGCATTTGCTTAACGCCATGATTTGCCGAAAAATAGGCCAGAACGCTGCCATGATGCGGTGCTGAAATGGTAAAAAATAGTTTGACGACTTTATGCCCCTCTAGTTGTTGCAGATAAAAACGGGAAATTAACCCGCCCATACTGAATCCGACAAGGCAGACAGGTGAGCTTCCATTACCCAGCTCACTATCGATAATGTCCTTTAGCTGAGTTGCCATATGCTCCAAACCTTTGCTTGCATTTTTGGGGGTCAATGAAGGTACGATACACCGGTAACCTTTGCTCTCAAAAGCAGTTTGCATAGTTTTAAACTTAACGCGGGTATCGTTGATACCATGAACGAAAACAAAGATCATCATAAAATATGACTAACAATTAGCAAATAACAGTTATCTAGCAACATTTAATTTGATCGAAACTTACCTATCGCACTTTACGACCGCCGACACGAGTAGCGGTAGCAGGATCATTCCGGTCGTCACGCCAGGTAGGATGATTGAACTGAAGCACAAAATCGCCATTATAAGAAATAACTGCTTCTTTAAAAGTCAATTTACCAATCGTACGCCAATCAGTAATGGTACGTTTTTGCAATGCCGGATTGCCTTTGGTAATGCCGGTATCGGAGACATCAATAGTAAAACATAAGCTCCGTTTTGGTACCGGATCACCTGAATCGTAGATTTGCGCCATGACTTCATCGCGAAAATCCAGATCCGCGCCTTCGATACGAGGCTGATCAGCAGCCACGCGCAAACGCATGAACTCCGGCGTTTTAGTCGCTTCATCAGCCGATTTACCAAGTTCTGCAATTTGGTAAAGCTGACGATGCGCAGGTTCTTTGTCAGCTCGTAAAAACATCAGGCCTTCCAGCAAAAAAAGAGGTACTCCCAAACCACGCCGCGACGCGGTGGTATCGGGAGCATTACGTAACTCGGCATCATTGATGTAATCGGTCGTGTCACCCCCCAGGTCCTGCTGAGTAAAAAAATTAGCCGGTTGCAACAGTTCGCTGTGACCCGCATTGGTTGTTGGATACAGTTTACCGGCCAAAGCCAGCGAACGGGTATGTCCGCGCCGGGTTTCGGTACAGCAAGTGGAGTAACGGGCTATCGTCAGGGCTTGGCTGCCTTTTTTAAAGTAGCCCGAATAATCGGTTTGTTCGGTAATTTCCCACAACCCAGCCAGGCAAACCCCATTCGGATGCAACAGGCGGCGCTGCCCTTTGCGATCCGGTCCCCAACGCAAATCAGTCCTGGCATCAACTGTTCTGGCAGTGGCTTGAAAAAACTGTGAGGGCTTACCCAATGCAAAGAGTCCCCCCAGCAAACTGGATAAGGTGACTTCATAAACAGGGAGTCCCGGACTTGGTGTTGTTAGCGGGTATGGATTTGCGAAGATCGCATCACGCACTTCAGAATACCGAGAGCCCTTATAATTGCGGTCTTCATCAGTCAGATCAAAAACAGCAGGATTTTCTTTTTGCATGAGAGCCCCTTGTTACGATTAACTAGCCCTTGTATAACCTATTGAAACTTGAATGTCTAGTGCTGGTTAACGGTAAAATCGGGCGCAACCCGATTACAAGATGGGGACTTTTAGTCTTTGAGCAGGTTTTCTCTTTCTATTGCTTGCATATAACGCTGTATCGTGGAGTCAAATGTTTTTTCAATCTCAGTAAATTTACAGCCTAATTTTTCAATTTTATTTAATTTCGGTGGATTGATAACGCAAGTGTACAAAATATCGAAAGAAATAGTGCCTTCACCGACATCGGTCAAAACCAGTTTGCAATTGGTGAAACTTTTGAGTTCAAGCAACTCGGCAGCAAGGGGAACGGAGTAAGTCAGCATCGAAAAACCGGAAACACTGATATCGTAGATATTCAGTTTAATCGGTTCCCGTTCCGGTAAAAAAATCTCGCAATAACTGTATTTGGCAATGGGCGACCGAACCCGGTAAAACTCCCTGCGTTGCAGCCAAAGCATCGATTTAGGCAGAGGCATTATGAAAGCCCATTCGCCGTCGAGACGGACTTTTTTTATGTCTGTTCCACTGAAACTAACTTTAATGCCTTCAAACTCTGTCCTGAAAAATGTTTTCTCAGAGTTTAATAACTGGGTATTTAAATATTCTTTCGGACCATAGTCCAACGTAACAGTATTATTTTTCTTATCCAAATCAACAATAGTGGTTAAAAAAGAATCATGTCCATCACCTAATTGTGCGCTAAGAATGGTTTTACTTTTGAACAATAAAGTCAAATGGCTGTATATCTGCGATGCACCATAGAGTGAATAAGTTGATTCATTTTCCATATTCTTAGTTAAAGACCTATTTCTGATAATTCTATTGTAGAATATCCTGTAATATTTTGTATATTAAAGGAGTATTTTTTGGCCTGGATTCTATTATTTTCTGCAGGCTTGGCTGAAATAGTATTTGCGTTGAGCCTCAAATATAATCAGGGCTTTACTAAACTGTGGCCCAGTGTTGCAACCATGGTTTTTGGAGGCTGCAGTTTTTATTTATTGATACTGGCCATCAAGACCTTGCCACTGGGAACTGCTTATGCCGTTTGGACCGGCATGGGTGCTATAGGTGTCGCCATTATCGGGATTGTATTGTTAAAAGAGTCTTATGACTGGTATCGGCTGGTTTCCATTACGCTCGTGGTTGCAGGTATCATTGGTCTGAAATTGACTGATAGTCACTGATGCTGCATCTTGTTTTTCAATTGCCTGTCGAACCCGCACTATTCGAGCGATTTGATACAGGCGATGTTGCTGTTTTTCTGGAAAACTCCGTGTTGCGTTTACTGCAAAATAGCCTGCTGGCCGATAGTCTAAAGCAACAACTGAGCAAAAATCGTCTTTGTGTTTTAGCCGACGATCTATCTATCAGAGGCATAAGCACTAGTGAATTGGTTAACGGTATTGAAGTTATTGATTATGCAGAGTTAGTGAAATTAACGGTCGATAATCACGTCATACAATCATGGTCCCATTGACTAACAACGCGTGTCCGGCAACCAACGAGCAAGGCTTTTTAATCAATGCGGATGACTGGAATGAAGACGTTGCTAAACAACTGGCCGAATCCAATGCTATCCAATTGAATGCTGAGCGCTGGGAAATCATTCTTTTTATTCGTCACTATTACGATCGATTTCAGCATTTGCCCAATACCCGGGTATTCACCAAAGCCATTGCCAAAGAATTAGGTGAACACAAAGGTAATAGCCGGTATTTGCATAAATTATTCCCTGACGGACCTTTAAAAACCGCATGCAAACTGGCAGGTTTACCTAAACCACCCAACTGTATATAGTCATCCCTGTTTGAAACGGTGAATCAGGCGGCGGTCTTTCTTGTTGGGTTTGCGATCCTGGCCATCAATAACCAAGAATTCGCGGCGCTCACGCTCATCCATTAGCTGCTGCTGACGTTTTGCCAGACTTTCAGATGTTTCTTCATACAGTAGAACCGCTTCTTTTGCAGAGCGGCGCTGACCAGCAATGGAAGTCACAGTGATATCCCAGCGATAAACACCTTTGCTTATCGAAACAGTAGCCCCCGGCTTAATTTCTTTACCAGGTTTTGTGCGTTGATTATTGACATGGACTTTGCCGCCCGAAATGGCATCTGATGCCAGTTTGCGCGTTTTAAAAAACCGCGCAGCCCAAAGCCATTTATCCAGACGGATTGATTCGAGCTCAGCCGGCACTCATCGCCACTTGCTTTTTTAAACCTTTCGGCAACGAGAAAACCACCTTTTCTTCAATACCTTTGATTTCAACAGCAGACTCACCACCCCATTCTTTCAACTTGTCAATCACTGCCTGAACCAGCACTTCAGGTGCAGAAGCACCGGCTGTTACGCCTACCACGGCCACATTATCAAACCAAGTTTTCTGCATATCAGACGCCGTGTCGATCAAATAGGCCGGTTTGCCCAGTTGTTCGGCAATTTCGCGCAAGCGGTTGGAGTTTGAACTATTCGGAGAACCCACAACCAATATGGTGTCTGCTGTTTTGGACATTTCATAAACCGCATCCTGACGGTTTTGCGTGGCATAACAAATGTCGTCTTTTTTCTGTTCCTGAATGCCGGTAAACCGGGCCCTTAAGGCATCAACCATGATTTTGGTATCAGTCATCGATAGCGTGGTTTGGGTAACGTAAGCCAAATTATCAGGGTTGTTTACTTTCAGATTTTTGACATCTTCCGGTGTTTCAACCAGATAAATGCCGCCGTTATCGGTACATTTTTCGTATTGTCCCATCGTTCCTTCCACTTCGGGATGTCCGGCATGTCCAATTAAAATGACTTCGCGATCTGATTTGGCATGCTTGGCAACCTGCAAATGGACCTTGGTAACCAGCGGGCACGTTGCATCGAAAACCGTCAATTTACGTTCTTCCGCTTCTTGCTGAACTTGTTTGGAGACGCCGTGAGCACTAAATATCAGGTAGGAACCGACCGGCACATCGGTTAAGTCTTCAATAAAAACAGCGCCTTTTTGTTTCAGACCATCAACAACCGTTCGATTATGAACAACTTCATGACGAACATAGATAGGCGCTCCGAAAGTTTCGAGAGCTTGGTCCACTATTTCGATAGCGCGGTCGACACCGGCACAGAATCCACGGGGGTTAGCGAGTACTATTTGCATATCTTGACTTCTTTGGTTGGTTAATTAGGATATATTCTAACTCAACATTGTCTCGGATACGATGATTCCATCCGTATCGGCATACAAAAATTGATCATTTTTGAAATTGATGCCGGCAAAACTGACGACTAGATCTCGATCGCCATGGTCTTTTTTATGACTCTTTAACGGATGCGTATGTAATGCTCGTATACCGATCGGGAGTTGATCAATGATTGCAGAGCCACGTATACAGCCATAAATTACCAAACCTTGCCAGCCATTTTCAATAGCCAGTTTTGCCATATTGGCGTCCAGCAATGCGCACCGGCGCGAACCACCGCCATCAACCACTAAAACCCTGTTATCAACTTTTTCTTCGAGAATAGTTCGCATCAAATTATCATCTTCAAATGTTTTCAAGGTGGTAACGCGACCTGAAAACAGCTTGTTTGCGCCATAAACATTGAAGAGGGGATCAGCTATCTGAAGGTGGCCCGCTTCAAAATTAGCATCGCAAAGATTGGCCGTAGAAAATGTCATCATCAAATTTTTATATCGTTGAATCGGGGTTTGAAATATAGCGCGCCAACAAGCCATGGGAAATTTCAGCAGGCGGTACCGGAATTTTAACGCGATAGCCGCCTCCCGGCGCTTCCTGCATTGCGCTTCCCTGCATGTCAAACAGTTGCTCTACGAGAAGATCCTGATTGCCTTCCGGCAAAATCAGCTCCAGTTTATCACCAATTGAAAATTTGTTTTTAACGTCGACAACAGCCAAGCTATTGACTTGATCGTAGTCAATGATTTCACCGCAAAACTGCTGCTGATGACTTTTGGAATAGCCGGTTATATAGTTTTGATGCTCATGCGTATGATGGCGCTGATAAAAACCATCGGTATAGCCGCGATTGGCCAGATTCTCCAGGACGCCGATCAGTTCGGGCTGAAATGGCCGGCCAGCCAGCGCATCATCAATAGCTTGACGGTAAGTTTGCGCAGTTCTGGCCACATAATAATGCGATTTGGTACGGCCTTCAATTTTAAGACTATCGATACCCATGTTGACCAGGCGCTGAACATGTTCAATCGCTCTTAAATCCTTTGAATTCATGATATAGGTGCCGTTTTCATCCTCCATGACCGGTAACAGCTCGCCTTTGCGGCCTTCTTCTTCAAGAAAATAAATGTTATCCGCCAATGGATGTCTTTCTGCCCCACCACAGCTGGCATTGCTGATGTCGTTCATCGACAAGGCCGCATCGCCTTGTACATAATCCCCTTCGGCATTTTCATGTGCGGGCAAAGTATCATATTTCCAGCGGCAGGCATTGGTGCAGGTACCCTGATTGGGATCGCGATGATTAAAATAACCGGACAACAAGCAGCGGCCCGAATAAGCGATACATAACGCGCCATGCACAAACACTTCCAGCTCCATATCCGGGCACCGCTGGCGAATCTCTTCAATTTCATCCAGCGAAAGCTCACGGGACAAAATAACGCGTTTAACGCCCAAAGCCTGCCAGAATTTGACCGATGCATAATTGACCGTGTTGGCCTGAACCGACAAATGAACCGGGATTTCCGGCCAGGCCTCTCGAACCATCATGATTAAACCGGGATCGGCCATAATCAGAGCGTCCGGTTTGAGTGCAATAATCGGCGTCATATCCGCCATAAACGTTTTAACTTTGGCATTGTGAGGAATCACATTGGTCGCCAGAAAAAACTTTTTGCCTAATTGGTGAGCTTCTTGTATGCCTTTGGCCAAGTTTTCAGCCATAAAATCATTATTGCGCACTCGAAGGCTGTAACGAGGTTGCCCGGCATAGACCGCATCCGCGCCAAAGGCAAAAGCGTAACGCATGTTTTTCAGAGTTCCGGCCGGAGAAAGCAATTCGATGTGTTTCATGTGAAATTAATGTACCAAGGGACTAGCGAAAAATTTTATAGGCTATTCATCGACTTTTAAGCCGTTTCATTGGCATCCACGACACACAAAGCCGCCATATTGACGATGCGCCGCACCGTAGCAGATGGCGTAAGAATGTGTACCGGTCGTGAGCAGCCCAACAATACCGGCCCAATCGCGATACCGTTGCCAGAAGCCGTTTTAAGAAGATTGTAAGCAATATTGGCCGCATCAATATTGGGCATAACCAGCAAATTGGCGCTGCCTTTCAATTTAGAATCCGGCATTGTTTTTTTCAACAATTCGTAATCCAAGGCGGTGTCTCCATGAATTTCGCCTTCAACCTCCAGTTCCGGCGCCAGTTGCTGGATAATCGACAATGCATCGCGCATTTTTAACGCAGATTCGCTGTTACTGGTACCGAAATTGGAATGCGATAACAAAGCGACGCGTGGCACCAAACCGAAACGATGCATCTGTTCGACCGCCAACAACGTAATTTCTGCCAGTTGTTCTGCAGCCGGATTTTCATTGATATGAGTGTCAACCAAAATAATCTGACGATCAGGCAAAACAAGACCGTTCATCGCCGCATAAACATTAACGCCAGGCCGCTTGCCCAGCACTTGATCCACATAATGCAGATGCAATCCGGTAGTGCCAAAAGTACCGCAAATCATGCCGTCGGCATAACCTTTATGGATTAACATGGCGCCGATTAACGTATGGCGGCGGCGCATTTCCAATTTGGCATATTGTTCCGTGACGCCTCTACGTATGGTCATTTCAAGATAGGTCGTCCAAAAATCGCGGTATCGTTCGTCGTACTCCGGATTGATTATCTGAAAATCAATGTCAGGTTTAATTCGTAAACCGTATTTTTCGATGCGCTGCAGCAATACGGCCGGACGGCCAATCAAGATTGGATGAGCAATTTTCTCATCCACCAGGATTTGCACGGCCCGTAATACCCGTTCTTCTTCGCCCTCGGCAAACACGATGCGTTTTTTGGCGGCAGGTGCATTTTTGGCAACCCGGAAAACCGGTTTCATGAAAGTGCCGCTGTGATACACAAACTGTTGTAATCGCTCAACGTAGGCTTGCCTATCCTGAATCGGACGTGCCGCAACTCCGGATGCTTCGGCCGCTGCAGCGATCGCAGGCGCGATGGTGGTCATCAAACGCGGGTCGAAAGGCATCGGAATCAGATAATCCGGGCCAAACGATAAATTATTGATGCCGTAAATGCTGGTCACAATATCGGATTGCTCGGCTTGCGCCAACTCGGCAATCGCATGCACGGCAGCGATTTCCATAGCGCGATTGATCGTTGTGGCGCCGCAGTCGAGTGCGCCCCGGAAAATATAGGGAAAGCACAAGGCATTATTCACCTGATTCGGATAATCGGAGCGGCCGGTAGCCATCACAACATCATCGCGCACCGCTTTTACTTCTTCAGGCAAAATTTCAGGCGTTGGATTGGCCAATGCCAATATTAATGGCCTTGGCGCCATGCTTTTGACCATGTCGGGTTTCAAAACGCCGCCTGCGGACAAGCCCAGAAAAATATCTGCGCCAGGGATCACTTCTGCTAAGGTTCTTGCGCCAGTATCCTGGGCGAAACGCATTTTGTCCGGGTCCATTAACTCAATCCGTCCTTTATAAACGACACCCGCTAAATCAGTGACAAAGATATTGTTGATTGGAAATCCGAGATCAACAATCATGTCCAGACAGGCTAAAGCCGCAGCACCGGCACCGGAAACTACCAGCTTACAATTGTTGATGGCTTTACCGACTACTTTCAGGCCGTTCAAAATGGCCGCACCGACAATAATGGCTGTGCCATGCTGATCGTCATGGAACACCGGTATCTTCATGCGTTCGCGTAATTGCCGCTCAATATAAAAACATTCAGGCGCCTTGATGTCTTCCAGATTGATGCCGCCAAACGTCGGCTCCAGCGCGGCGATGATGTCACACAATTTATCGGGATCAAGCTCATTGATTTCAATATCAAATACATCGATGCCGGCAAATTTTTTGAATAACACGCCCTTCCCTTCCATGACCGGCTTGGCGGCCAGTGGCCCAATATTGCCGAGGCCCAGTACGGCTGTTCCGTTAGTGATGACAGCTACCAAATTACCCCGTGCCGTATATTTGAACGCATTGGCCGGATCGGTGACAATCTCCTCACAGGCGGCTGCAACGCCCGGCGAATAAGCCAAAGAAAGATCACGTTGGTTAGTCAAGGGTTTGATCGGTGTGACGCTGATCTTGCCGGGCGTCGGAAAGGCATGATATTCAAGCGCCGCTTCGCGTAACTGCTTGCGGAGTTCGTCTTTTGAGTTGTTTGAGGTAGTCATATTTTGATGCCTTCCATTTCTGTAATTAAAAAATGCGGCTCCGATCATCCCTACTCTATGGTCATTATTTCCGCGTCCAGCGCGGCAACCACATTTGAGCAAGTGATGTCGCAAACATAACTGTAGCCGCCAAACTATACCCGAAACCACCAATCATGGTAAACCAGGCACAGG
>CXWL01012190.1_pt1 | contig 22039 bp, 25 predicted proteins | sample 590931 | NCBI WGS metagenome assembly CXWL01 (sample SAMEA3498368, study PRJEB10139) | groundwater metagenome | biome: water well; material: biofilm material | place: Germany | collected 2015-04-27 | reverse complement strand
TAGCTCGGACGGTCGTACATGCGTCCGCGCATGTATGGATCGACCGACATCCACTGATTGCGCACCAAAACTTCGCCCGGGCCGGGATCGGGGATGTCCACGGTCGCCACCTCAAAGTTCGCAGCCTCCGGCAGACCGACAGGGCGGCTCTTCAAACGAACTTCGCGCGACTTGGTCGCCATGGCGGTTGCTCCTGAAAGAATGGAGCGACCATATCTCAAAACGTTTCCCGGCCAAGCCGCATCGCGGCGCAGAGCCGAGACCCAGGGGCAACGCGCGCGGCATTTACCCCTGGGTCCCGGCTCGTGCTGCGCACGACCGGNNCTGGACAGGTGAGGGCGGTGCGCCGCATAACCCCGGCCTTCCCGCAACGAGACCTTACGTAATGTCCATTCGCCTCCGTTTCGCACCGTCCCCCACGGGACGCCTCCATGTCGGCAACGTCCGCACGGCGTTGATGAACTGGCTGTTCGCGATACCGCAGGGCGGCTCGGTCCTCTTGCGCATTGACGACACCGACCTTGCCCGCTCCACCAAGGAGTACGAGCAATCGATCGTCGATGATCTCGCGTGGCTGGGCTTGAAATGGGGCGAGCGCGCCAACCAGTCGCATCGCTTCCCCGAATACGAAAAGGCCGCCCAGAAACTGAAGGCGGCCGGCTTGCTCTATCCCGCGTACGAGACCGAGGACGAACTCGATCGCAAACGCAAGATCGCGCAAGCCACAGGCAAGCCGCCGGTCTACGATCGCGCCGCGCTGAAGCTGACTGACGCTGATCGCGCCAAGCTCGAAGCCGAAGGCCGCAAGCCGCACTGGCGCTTCAAGCTCTCTGGCGCGCGCAAGGATTGGGACGATCTCGTCCGCGGCCACGTCTCCATCGACACGGCTTCGCTGAGCGATCCCGTGCTTATTCGCGAAGACGGCGCCTTCCTCTATACGCTGCCCAGCGTCGTCGACGATATCGACTTCAAAATCACCCATATCGTCCGCGGCGAAGATCACGTCACGAACTCCGGCGTGCAGATCGAAATCTTCGAAGCGCTCGGCGGTCCGGTGCCGAAGTTCGGCCACTTCCCGCTGCTCGTCGGCGCAGACGGCAACGCGCTCTCCAAGCGCATCGGCTCACTTGGTGTTGGCGAACTCGCCGCTGAAGGCTACGAGCCGATGACGGTGCTCTCGCACCTCGCCAAGATCGGCACCTCCGATTCCGTCGAAGCACGCGCTTCGCTCGACGTGCTGGCCTCCGAGTTTGACTTCGCCAAGATCGGCCGCGCACCCGCGCGCTTCGATCCCGAAGACTTGAAGCGCGTCAACGCGCAGCTCCTGCACCAATACGACTACGCGACGGTAAAAGATCGCCTCGCCAAATTCGGCGCCGACAAAGGCGAAGCGTTCTGGAATGCGGTCCGCGCCAACTTGGTGTTCTTCAAAGACGTGCAGGATTACGTCCGCATCGTCGACGGCCCGATCGAACCCGTCGCCGCCGACGCCGCGTTCGCCGCCGCCGCCGCCGAAGTGCTCCCCACCGGCGCCTACGACGCCACCACGTGGCAAACCTTCACCAACGCCGTGAAAGAAAAAACCGGCGCCAAAGGCAAAGCGCTCTTCATGCCGCTCCGCCAAGCCCTCACCGGCATGGACCACGGCCCCGAGATGGCCGCCCTCTTTCCATTGATCGGCGAAGAACGCGCGCGGAAACGTTTGTTGGGGCAGGCGGCTTGAACGTTGAACCGATGCCAGCGCGTCNNGCGGAAGTGGAAGCGCTGTTCGCGCTACCGCTGAGCGATCTCATTGTGCGCGCGCAAGCGGCGTTGCGCGCCCATCACGATCCGGGCCACGTCCAGCGTTCGCGGCTGCTCAATATCAAGACCGGCGGTTGCGCGGAAAACTGCGGCTATTGCAGCCAGTCTTCGCATTTCCCGACCGGCCTTAAAGCCTCCAAGCTCATGGATTGCGCTGATGTCGTCGCCGCAGCCACACGTGCGAAAGCGGAGGGCGCTGAACGCTTCTGCATGGGCGCGGCCTGGCGCGAACTCAAGGACCGCGACCTCCCTGCAATCGCGGAGATGGTCAAAGGCGTGAAAGCGCTCGGCCTCGAAAGCTGCATGACGCTCGGCATGCTGACCGAAGCGCAAGCCGAGGCGCTGAGCGAGGCCGGCCTCGACTACTACAACCACAACCTGGACACCGGCCCGGAATATTACCCGACTGTCGTGTCTACCCGCACCTACCAGGATCGTCTCGATACGATAGAGCATGTCCGCCGCGCCGGCGTGAAAGTTTGCTGCGGCGGCATCCTGGGCATGGGCGAACGGCAGGAGGACCGCGCTGATTTGATCGTCGAGCTTGCGAAATTGCGCCCGCATCCTGAATCGATCCCGGTCAACCAGCTGGTGCCGATCGCCGGCACGCCGCTCGACGCCGCCGCGCCCATCGATGGCTTGGATTTCGTCCGTTGGATTGCGGTCGCACGCATTGTGTTTCCCGCATCCTATGTTCGCCTGGCCGCTGGCCGCGATCAGATGAGCCAGGAACTGCAAGCCATGTGTTTGCTCGCCGGCGCCAACTCGATTTTCGTCGGCGACAAACTGCTCACCACGCCGCTGCCCGGCGAGGCACACGACCGCGTGCTGCTGGATCAGGTGGAGCGCGCTTAGCGCAACCGATTCCACGCTCGACGGCGAGCCAGTCGATAGTCTAACGGGCAGGCCTCCTTACAGAACCTAGTGCGCCCACCCACTGCGGTTGGGGCTATTCTCGGCCCAGGCTTCGGCGATCCGGCGCGCAAACAGCGCCGCCATCGCCTTCACCCGCTCGCGCATATCGTCCTTAAGATCAGCGAACGCGGCCCAGTTCTCAGTCTGCGCAATCCGCGCGCGCACCTTGTCCATGTGCGCCTGCGCAAGTTTCCATGAACGTCTGCGACGCCTGCACGAACGCCGGCACGTCCTTGCCCGGATGCGGCGCGAGATCGAGCACCATCGCCGTCCGCTCGTCCGCCGCGAGATACATGATGTTCCACGCATCGTACGGATAAAGCTCAAGCGTCGTCATCAGAAACACGCCCGCCGGGCTATTCCAGACAACATCAGGGATCAGCGAGAACGGCCGGATATCCGCACTCGGCATCGTCGAGCGTACGCGCTTTACCGCTTCAGCAAACGCCAAATCATGCGCGGCTTTGCTGCGATCGATGGCGGCGTTGATGGAGGAGGCGTTCGGCACGAGATTGCTCTCGTCATCGGGGCTCATGCCCAGCATGCGCAGCATCTCGCCATGCTTGCCGTCCCAGATCTCATCCGGAAACACTTTGCGGCGGCCATGCGGATCGAGCTTCGGCTGCGGCTGCACCACGCCATCATGTGATGGCGCGGTCACGAGTGCTGACGGCCGTTTACCGAATGGCATGCACGCTCCCCGAGGAGCGCGGGTGGTATCACAGTAGGTTTAACCCAAAGTTCAGACCGGTGATTTCACGCCAAGTGCAGCGAGACATTCCTCGATTGACGAAGAATTCACCACGCTTTCACGGAACGACGCGGGCGTAAGGTTGGTCTCCACCGTGTGCTCTATCAGGGTGAAAAATGGCGCCCAGAAGCTGTCCTCGGAAAGAAACACGATCGGCTTCTTGTGCAGATCGAGCCGCTTCCACGACAGCATCTCGACCGCTTCCTCAAGCGTGCCGATGCCCCCCGGCAGCACGACGAACGCGTCGCTCTCGTCGAACATGATGTGTTTGCGCTCATGCATAGTGTCGACCATCCGGTGCGGCACGTCTTGGTAGGTGATCTCGCGCCGCTCCAGGAAGCGCGGCATGATCCCCAGCACCTCGCCGCCGCCTTCGTGCACGGCCTTGGCAACGCGGCCCATCAGTCCGACGGCGCCGCCGCCATAGACCAGCCGCAACCCACGCGCCGCCATCGCCGCGCCAAAGCGCGTTGCCAAATCCAAATACTCGGGCTTGGTCGTATTGGAGGAGCCGCAATAGACGCACACGGAGCGCACTTGCGGCAGGTGGGAGCTGGAATCGGCCATCGGCATCGAACTGGTTTAGCCAATCAGACGGCATTGCGGGGAAAATTCCCGATGCCTAAGTGGTCCCTTCAAGGATTGGTCCAAATGGCGCGTGGCGAGGGCAGGACAGTGTCGAAGGCGGAACCAGCCGTCGATGTCGCGCCGCCGCTGACGCGCACGATCGCGCAACTGCTTACTTTGATTGGCGGATTGGACGACAACGGCGTGCGGTTCCGGCTCGCTGCCGCCTTCGTCCTCACCCTTGTGAGCAAGGTTCTGGCGGTGGTCTCGCCGCTCGTCCTGGCCGAAGGCATCAACGCGTTGTCGCGGGGCGAATCCTCGGGTGCGCTGCCCACTTTCCTCGGCCTCGCCGGGTTCTGGGCCGCGCTCCGCTTTGCCTCGACCGCCGGTCCGCAGATCCGCGACGCCATCTTCCAGCCCGTCAGCGAAGAGGCGCAGCGCCGCGCCGGCACGCGTGTCTTCACCCACGTGCACGCGCTCTCTGTCCGCTTCCACCAATCCAAGCGCACCGGCGCTGTCTATCGCACCATCGAGCGTGGCATCCGCGCCATCGACTTCCTGCTGCGCTTCCTCGCCTTCAACATCGCGCCGACGCTGATCGAGCTGTTGCTCGCGGCCGCCGTGCTTGGTTTCAAGTACGGCTGGATGTTTTCGGCCGTCGCGGCAGGCACCGTGATCATCTACGCCTGGGCCACCTTCGGAGTCACCGAATGGCGCTTGAAGCACCGTCGTGAAATGAACGAGGCCGACACAGAAGCCGCGGGCCGCGCGGTCGACTCGCTACTCAACTTCGAAACCGTAAAAAGCTTCGCCGCCGAACAGCGCGAGAGCGAACGCTACGATCGTGCGCTCTCGTCCTACGCCGACGCCGCGGTGAAGGCCTACACTTCGCTGGTCATGCTCAACGTCGTGCAGGGTCTCATTATGACGGTGGGCCTCGTCGCCATGGTGATCGGCGCTGGTTTGCTCGTCGCGCGCGGTCCGATGGGGCCGGGCGACATCACTGCTGTCATCCTCATCATGACGAACCTCTATGCGCCGCTGAACATCCTCGGTTTCGCGTATCGCGAAATCAAGCAAACCAGCATCGATATGGAGAAGATGTTCTCGTTGCTGGATGAAGCGCCCGACGTCGCCGACGCGCCAAACGCGGGCATGCTCACGCGCAAGGGCGGCGAAGTCGAGTTCGACAATGTGAGCTTCGCGCACGAGGGCAGGGACGTCGGCCTCGAACATGTGAGCTTCACGGCCCCGGCCGGCAAAACCACGGCCATAGTCGGCCCCTCCGGCGCCGGTAAATCCACGGTCCTGAAGCTGCTCTATCGCTTCTACGATCCCAGCGACGGCGCCGTCCGCATCGACGGCCAGAACCTGCGCGACGTGACCCAGCAATCACTGCGCAGCGCGCTCGGCCTCGTCCCACAGGACGTGGTGCTCTTCAACGACACGATCCGCTACAACATCGCTTACGGTAAACCCGAAGCAACCCAGGACGAACTCAACGAAGCCGCCCGCAGCGCCCAGCTGCTCGAGTTCATCGAAGCGCTGCCGCATGGCTGGGACACACGCGTCGGCGAACGCGGCCTCAAACTGAGCGGCGGCGAGAAGCAACGCGTCGGCATAGCCCGCGTGGTGCTGAAGAACCCCGCCATCCTCATTCTCGATGAGGCCACGTCATCGCTGGATTCCGCTACCGAAGCCGAAGTCCAAGCGGCGCTTGAAACCGCTAGCCGGGGTCGCACGACACTCGTCGTCGCTCACCGCCTCTCAACCATCGCCGATGCCGATCAAATCGTCGTCCTGGAAGCCGGCCGCATAGTCGAGCGCGGCCCTCACGCCGCCCTCATCGCCAAGGACGGGCTCTATGCCAGCCTCTGGAAGCGCCAAGCCGAAGAACCAGAAACTGTCGCGGCCGAGTGATCAGTAGCCGGTCATGCCGCCCGGCCGGGATCGCAGCAATTTGAAGCGGCTAAAGCCTAGATCCTGCAAGCGCCCCAAGTCGAAATCGACCATGCCCATCATCTCGCGCTCTTTCAGCGACTGAGAGCACATGAATTCGCCCGAGCCCGTCTTGTTGTGCTTGGAGACCGAGACGTAGCAGATCTTGGATGGGCAGGTGAGCGCGCAGCCGGCGTTCGCGAACAACGTGATGCGCTGTTTCTCCGGCAAGCCCGAAAGAAACGCCTCGTCTTCGTTCAGCTCCATCGGAATGACGATGGTGTCGTAGAGACCGAGCGCGCCTTCGACGCGCTGATAACTATTGATGTTCTTGATGACGCTCGCCTCGATCCGATATTTGGGAAAGTCGCGGCGGACCCACTTGGCGAGGTTGTCGTTGGTGATAATCGCCGCGTTGCCGTCGCGATGGAAGCGCTCAAGCATCGGCTTTGCTGCCTCGTATTCGGCTTCATCGACATAGTGGTTGGTCAGCGGCAGCCGCAAGCCAATGCCAGCAAAGTAGAGTTCGTTCACGTCGTAGGGTGTTAGCTCGGGCTTCACGAAGATGCGGCCGCCGTAAAGCGTTGTCCGCTCGACAAAGCCGAACACGCTGTCGATGTCCGCCACCGGTATGGTGGGAAAGTTCCGCGCCAGGAAGGCGAGGATCGGGACCTCGTTGGGCTTGGAGCGGGCAGAGATTGTATAGCGCATTCGGACACGAGGCCCGGGCAGACGCTAAGACGCCTTGATCGAGATCAATATTCGCGTCTGCAGCCGTGCTCCTGGCCCTCGCGCAGCGAGGGGTTTGGGACCCAACGCGCCGGCGACATACTCAGGGCTGGACATGCGTAGCTCAAAATACGCAAATTCGGCCTTGGTGCTAACTTTTGTTTACCTTTGCACGTCAAACCTTCGGCTGCGATGAAACCGGAATCGACCATCGTCAGCTGCGCCTGCGGTGCGCACTACGAGCGTGAAGAACGCACGCTGCCGATCAAAGACATCGGCCTCTTCGAGTGCGTGGATTGTGGCAAGCGCTTGGAGATATGGAGCGGGCGCGTGGTGCCCCTGTTCAAGCGCATCAAGAGCGAAGCCGCGCACAAGCGCAGCGCCTAATCGCGCAAAAACGCGCCGACGTTCAAGACGACGGTGCACGTATATGTCGGCGCAGCCGCGTCCGTTTCGTCGCGAATACAATAGTCGAGGCCGACGAGATCGCGCCGGATCGGCGCCGTGAAGCGCCACGTCTGCGCGCCGACAGCTAGCTCCGAGCCAATGCGTGAACTGTAAGGCCCAAGGACTTCGAAGAAGCGTTGCGCCGCGTCGCTCTCGCAATTGAAGCGCAATAGGGTCGGGTCGCGTGCTTCGCGGAAATAGTCATGGTTTGCCGCCGACTGTGTGATGCAGTCCGCATAGAGCCGCGCGCGTTCGGGCGCGGGCAGGTTACTGGAAACCTCGAGAGATGGCGGGCCCATGACCTCGGCGTCGCCGCCGCTGGTCGAACAGGCCGACAATACTAGGCCCGAAGCCAGCGCCGCCAGACCAAGTCTCATGGAAGTCCCCCGTCACCGGCGCGCTTGCCGCGCCGCACAATCTACAAAACGCGTCACCCGCCGCAATGTTTCGGCGTCCCGGCTTGATCCAACGCGGCGAAACGTGTCTCAAGGCCCCATGCTTGAGACCCTCGAACTCAAACGCACGCCCTTCCACGAGCGCACCTCGCGGCTCTCTGTCGCCCAGAACTGGCGCCGCTGGGCCGGGTACATGGTCGTTGGCTCATATGACCTGTCGCTCGACCACGAATATTGGGCCATCCGCGATCGCGCCGCGCTGATCGATGTCAGCCCGCTGATGAAATACATGATCGAGGGCCCCGACGCCGCGCGGCTCCTCCACAAGGTCACGCCGCGCGACGTGCTCAAGATGAAAGAGGGCGTCGTCTCTTACACCGGCTGGTGCGACGAAGAAGGCAAGCTCCTCGACGATGGCACCATCGCGCGCCTCGGCCCCGAACTCTTCCGCATGACCAGCGCCGAACCATCGCTGCGCTGGCTCGCGATGAACGCTGTCGGCATGGACGTGAAAGTTACCGAAGTCACCGACCAGATGGCAGCCCTCAGCCTGCAAGGTCCCAAGTCGCGTGCTGTGCTCAACCGCATCTGCCGAGACAAACTCGATCCGCTCAAATATTTCCGCGTCGCCGAAAACGCGATTGGCAACACCCCCGTCTCAATCTCACGCACCGGCTACACCGGCGACCTCGGCTACGAAATCTGGATCCCGGCCGAACACGCGCTGGCCGTCTGGGACGCGCTGATGGAAGCGGGCGACGACTACGGCATCACCCCATGCGGCATCCTTGCCATGGACATGGCTCGCGTCGAAGCCGGCCTGTTCATGGTCGATGTCGACTATAACGCCTCGACACATTGCTGGATCGAAGGTCAGAAATCTTCGCCGTTCGAAATGGGACTCGATTGGGCGGTGAACCTCGACAAGAAGGGCTACTTCAACGGTCGCCGCGCGCTCGAACGCGAAAAACGCGAAGGCTCATCCTGGAAGCTCGTCGGCCTCGACATCGATTGGGTGGGCTTGGAGAAGCTCTACGGCGAAGTCGGGCTGCCGCCGCAGATCCCCAGCATGGCCGTGCGTGGAAGTCTGCCGGTGATGATCGATGGCAAGCAGATCGGCTACGCCTCCACCAGCACCTGGTCGCCGGTGCTGAAGAAGTACATCGCGCTCGCCCATGTGCAGCGCCCGTACTACGAGCCGGGCACTGAGCTCACCATCGAGATCACCGTCGAACACCATCGCAAGCAATCGCCGGCGAGGGTTGTGAAGCTGCCGTTCTACGATCCCGCCTGGAAGAAGAAGTAGCGCCATGGGTGTCAACACATACGACGCGATCATCATCGGCGCAGGCCACAACGGTCTGATCGCTGGCGCTTATCTCGCGCGCGCCGGCAAGAGGGTCGTCATTCTCGAACGCCGCGAAGTCGTCGGCGGCGCAGCCGTGACGGAGGAAATCTTCCCCGGCTATCGCTTCACGGAATTTAGCTACGTCGTCAGCCTGCTGCGCCCGGAAATCATTCGCGACCTGGAACTGCCGCGTCACGGCCTGAAAATCTTGCCGCTGCCAAGCACCGTCACGCCAATGGACAACGGCGACTATCTCGCCGCTTGGCCTGACCACGAACCGACGCGCCGCGAACTCTATCGCCACTCGCCGAAAGACGCTGAAGCGGCCGACGAATACAGCCGCGTCATGGCCCGCGCCGCGAAAGCCATCAAGCCCGTGCTCTCGCTGGTGCCGCCCGATCCGTCGAGTATGTCCGTGCGCGACCTGCTCGGTCTCTTGAAGCTAGGCGAATTCGCGAAAAGCCTGAGCGAAAAAGAACTCTACCGCATCGCCAAGCTGGTCACGCAATCGTCCGCCGATCTGCTCGATGAATGGTTCGAGTTCGATCCGCTGAAAGGCACAAAGTCCGCCAGCGGCATCATCGGCACCTTTCTGGGCCCACATTCGCCCGGCACTGCCTACGTGCTCCTCCACCACTACATGGGCGAGATCGACGGCGCCTTCCGTGCCTGGGGCTTCGCCAAGAACGGCACCGGCGGCGTCACCGCCGCCATCGCCGCGTCCGCGCGCGCGATCGGCGCGGAAATCCGCACCGGCGCATCCGTCGCGAACGTCATCGTCAAGGGCGGCCGCGCCGTTGGTGTCGCACTCGAAGGCGGCGACGAGCTACACGCCAAAGTCGTGATGTCCGCCGCCGATCCCAAGCGCAGTTTCCTCGGCTTCGTCGAAAGCAAACATTTCCCCGACGAGTTCGTGCAGCAAATCAAGAATTTCCGCGTTCGCGGCTCGTCCGGCAAAGTGAACATCGCGCTCAGCGGCTTGCCGGACTTCACCTGCATTAAAGGCGAAAGCCCGCTGCACAAAGGCGCCATCTCGATCAGCCCCTCGATCGACTATATCGAGCGCGCCTACGACCAAGCCAAGTACGGCCAGTATTCAACCAATCCGTACATCGACATGATCATCCCCTCGATGATCGATCGCGACATGGCGCCTCCTGGCCACCACGTCATGTCCTGCTTCGTGCAATACGCGCCCTACGACATCGAAGGCGGCTGGGATGATGCGAAGCGCGACGCCTTCGGCGAAACCGTGATCAAAACCATCGAGCGCTACGCGCCGAACATCCGCAAACTCATCGTCGGCAAACAAGTCATCACGCCGAAAGACATCGAACGCATCGCCGGCATCACCGGCGGCAATATTTTCCACGGCGAACTCTTGCTGCATCAACTCTTCTTCCTGCGCCCTGCGCCGCAGTGGGCCGACTTCCGCACGCCGTTGCCCGGCTATTATTTCGGCGCGTCCGGCGCACACCCCGGCGGCGGCGTCATGGGCGCGGCCGGCAAGATGGCGGCGCAAGAAGTGCTGAAGGATTGGCGCTAGTGGCTGACGTCATCATCATCGGCGCCGGGCTCAACGGTTTGGTCGCGGCGAACTATCTCGGCAAAGCCGGCAAAAGCGTGCTCGTGCTCGAACGTCGCGCCATTGTCGGCGGTCAGGCGGCGACGGAGTCATTCGGCAATTTCAATGCCGACGCGCTCCACCCAGGCGGCCAACTCCGTCCTGACATAGTCAGCGATCTCGATCTCACCCGCCACGGCTTGCCGGCGTCAGTGAGTGAGCCGTTGATCTCGCTGCTCACAGACGGTCGCCAACTCCGCCTCACCGCGGACAACGACGCCGCCACGATCTCTTCAATCACGGCGATCTCGAAAGCTGACGCGCAACGCTGGCCCGAGTTCGCGATCTTCATGAACCAAGCCGCCGCGTTTCTCGATGAGGCCTATCGCACGCCGATGCCGCGCCTGCCGCACGTCTCATGGAGCGAAGGCGCGCCGCTCGCAAAGCTCGGCATGAGACTACGCGGCCTCGGCCGTCGCGACATGTTCCGCGTCATCCGTATGCTGCCGATGTCGGCGCTTGAACTCACCGAAGAGTGGTTCGAGTCNNCATCGGCGCCGTCGCGGTCCATAACGCGACCTTAGGCCCGATGTCCGCTGGCAGCGGTTACACCTTGCTGCACAATTGGTTGAACCGCGGCGGCCCAGGGCAGAAGCGCGTTGAAGGCGGTGTGGGTCGCATCGCCGAAGCGCTTGTAACTGCGCTCAAGTCACGCGGCGGCGCGGTGCGCACGAACGCCGATGTGGCCGCGATCCTGACTGACGACCTGAAGGTGAAGGGCGTGAAGCTCGCCACAGGCGAGGAGATCAGCGCGCCGATCGTCATCTCTGGGGCCGATCCGCGCCACACGTTGCTCGATCTCGTCGGCGCGCCGGAGCTGCCGCCAGAATTCGTCTGGCATACGCAATCGATCAAGATGCGCGGCGCCGTCGCCAAAGTGCATCTGCTGACCGACGGCGCTCATGGCGTGCCGCAGGGCACGGTGATCATCGCGCCGGCCATCCGTTACGTCGAGCGCGCCTACGATGCGGCCAAGTACGGCCAAATCTCACAGGCGCCGTATCTCGAACTCACGGTCAACGGCAACGTGGTCTCCATCCACTTTCAGTTCGCGCCATACGCCTTGCGCGACAGCGAATGGAGCCAAGCTCGCGCCGAACTCGAACGCATCGCCGTCGACACCGCGTCAGAAGCGCTGCCGCAACTCAAATCGTCGATCCGTGAAGTCAAATCGCTGACGCCACTCGATCTCGAAAAGGTCTACGGCCTCACCGAAGGCGATCTGAACCACGGCCAATTGATCCTCGACCAGATGTTCTTCATGCGTCCGATGCCAGGCTGGTCAACGCACAAGACACCGGTCGACAACCTCTATCTTTGTGGCAACGGCGTTCACGGCGGCGGTGGCCTCAGCGGGGCCAGCGGACGCAACGCGGCGGCCGCGGCGTTAAAGGCCTAGACCGCTAGTCGCAGCGCGAAACCCGCAAGCCGTGCGGCAGGCGGGTGCGATGATCGCCGCAAGCTTGGTCGAGTTGGGTTTGGGTGAGCCCAAGGGCGGAGCGCAGATCGGCGCCCGAGAGGTCGGCTTCCTCAAGCTTCATGCGTGTGACGTCGGCTTGCGCGAAGGTTGCGCGGGTGAAGTCGGCGCCGCGCGCGTCTGCTTGAGCGAGGCGGGCGCGTTCAAAGCGAGCTTGTGGGCAGGAGGCGGCGACCAGACGCACGCGCGTGAGATCCGCTTGCGTGAAGTCGGCGCCGTCGAACTCGGAGTGCGAAGCGTCGGCGCGCGCGAGCACTGCGTTGGAGAAATCGCTGCGGCTGAAGTTCGAATGTGTCATCCGCGCCCCGGCGAGGATTCGTCCGGAGAGGTCGCAGTCTTCGCAAACGCCGGCATACGTGGGTGCGAGATCAAGGCGCGGATCGGCGCCGAACGGCCAAAACGCGTCAGCGTTCTGGCTCGCCGAAACTACTCCGAGAGCAGCGGCCGCGAAAACGGCCAGGCGCAATTGTGTCAGCACGGCGCCGGAGTGGTCGCGGCTAAGATGAGCCGCCAGTGAACTTGCAGTAAGCGAGGATTGTTACTGGTTGTTACCGCAGGTGGGGATAGTCATGCCAGCCGGAAGCGTGGTCGTTGCGTCGCCGCAGGCAGTATTCAGCTGCGCCTGAGAAAGGCCGACGGCGCCGGCGAGTTCAGCGCCCGAGAAGTTGGCACCCGAAAGCGCCGCGCCGGTGAGTCGCGCGCCGCCCAGATAAGAGCCGACGAAAGTCGTCCCTTCGAGGTTGGCGTCGCTTAGGTCTGCGCCGGAAAGGCGTGCGCCGAAGAAATTGGTCAGCGACATGTTCGCCCCGTGGAAGCGGGCGCGGTCAGCGGTGACCAGCGAGAGATCGGCTTGGCGAATGCGTGCGCCGGAGAAATTGCGGCCGGCGACGGATTGGTAGGCGAGGCTGATCTGGAAGAGATCGCAGCTCGCGCAAGAAGCGCCATTACGCACGCGCTCGGCGATCGCATCGCGCTCAGCTTGGTTGGTGATCGGCCCGCCAGTGGCGGAGGGCGCCTGTGCGAAAGCGGGCGTCGTCAACGCCAAAAGGCAAGCGAATAGCGCAGCGCGTTTCATATTGGCGCAACTCCCAAGAATTCGCGTATCGGGTCGCAGGAGGCGGGCCACGCATCCAGTTAAGGCTTGGCTCGCATCTTCAGCTGCGAGGCCGCTCGGAAGGTCGGAGGACGGGGATGACGTCGCTTGAATTGAAGGGCGTGGGCAAAGCCTACGGCCGCAAACGCGTGCTCCAGGATGTTTCGTTGACGTTCGAACCAGGGTTGGCGCTGCTGGTGGGGCCAAGCGGCTCGGGCAAGTCGACCTTGCTCAGGCTGATCGCGACGGCGGAGCGGCCGAACAAGGGGGCGATATCTTGGAACGGACGCGGCGGGTTGCGGCGCACGCTCGGCTACGCGCCGCAAGCGGTGGACTTGCCGGAAGACCTGACCGCGCGTGAGTTTGCGATGCATATCGCCGCCCTGAAGGGATTGGACCTCGGTCAAGCCGACACACAATTCGGCGCGATCACCGATGCGATCGGGCTGCATGCCGACATCAACAATCGGATCGCGAGCTTCTCCGGCGGCATGCGGCGGCGCCTGGTGTTCGCACAAGCGCTGCTGGGCGAACCGCGCTTGTTGGCGCTCGACGAGCCGACGGCGGAGCTGGCCGGCGAGACGGCGCGCAAGCTTGGCGCACTGATCGTAGAACGCGCGCGCGCGGGCGCGATCGTGGTGATGACGACGCACTTGGCCGACGAGCTTGCGCCGCATGCGCGGACGGTGCTGCGGGTGGAGAACGGCGCCGTCGTGCCCGCGCCCGCGCGCGTGGCGGAGAGCATGGCGTGAACGCGGCGGTTATCTCCGGCTCGTCGCTGACGACATCGCTGCTGCGCTATGGGCGGAGCCGCGCGCTCTGGCTGATGCTGCTCGTGGCGCCGCTCGGCGCGCGTTACATGCTGCCGTTTGAAGATGGTGGCGGCATCAAGATCGCTGTGGGCAACGCGCTGCCCGTAATGACTTCGCCCTTCTTGGGCGTTTCGCTCGGCATCATCGTCTCGACTTTGGTGCTGCCGATCGCATGGCTCTATCTGCGCTCGAACACCACGCGACGGCAGCCTTGGCAGGTGGAGGAAGTCACCGCCGGATCGCGCGTCGCGATTGCGCTGGGGCGGTTCGTTGCCGATGCGCTGGTGTTGTTGGCGGTGCTCGCGACGCTGAATCTGGCCGGAATTTATCTCGCGACATTTATGTTGGAGGGCGATGCGCTCAATATCGCCGAACTGAGCTTTGCGATGTGGGTTGTAGCGGGGCCGGCGATGATCGGACTCGCGGCTTTGCGCATTCTCTTTGATGCGCGGCCGCTGCTGCGCTCGGGCTTTGGTGATTTCGCGTATTTCTTTCTGTGGATTGGCTCGCTCGCTGCGCCGGTGGCGACGGAGAAGGCCGAACATCCTGGTTTCGCGGCCAACATGTGGGATTTCGCTGGCTTCGTGACGCCGCTGAAGTTCGGCGCGCCTCCGGGCACCGATAGCTTCTCGATCGGCGGCGGTTTCCTCGCCACCGGCACGATTGATCTCGATGTGATGGCTGGCCTGATGTCGCCGGGCTATTTGGAGTCGCGCCTAGTTTGGATCGGCATTGCTGTCGCGCTTGTTGTGATCGCGGGTCTCATCTATGCGCCGCACAAGGCGAAGAAGAAGGCAGTGCTGGCAGGCCGGTTGGGTGCGCTGCTCAATGCGGGGCCGCCGCCGCACGCGGTCGCGACTGCGCCGGCAGCGAAACCGGCCATGGCGGATGTGCTTGGCCTGGTGTGGTCCGAGTTTCGGCTGATTGGCTCGGGGCGCGTGTACTTGGCGCTGGCCGCGCTCGTCGCCGTGATCGCCGCATTTGCCGACTTCCGGCACGTGGCCAGCCCTGCGGCCCTGCTGCTATTGCTGTTTGCGCTCTCCGCGCATGCGGGGCGCAGCGAGGCGCGCGGATTGGTGGCGCTGACGAAGGTGGCGCCATTCGCGCCGACAGCGCGGCGCGTGGCGTTCGTTGTTGCGGGCGCGATGTGGACAACGTTGCTGGCGTTGCCGGGTGCGGCGCCGGCTGTGGCGCTGGACGTCCTGCCGCTCGCGGCGACCACTGGCGCGGTGGCGGCGACGGTGGCGATTGTCCTGTCGACCTTGACGGGCTCCGCATTCGCAGCGCGGCTGGTGTTGCTGGTGTTTTGGTACGGCTACGCGTCGACATGACGTTGTCGCGATCGCGACGCGTCGCTATCTCGGGCCTATGACAGAAGCACGATGTGGTTGTGGCGCGTTGCGCGTTGAGGTCAGCGGCGAGCGCGAGGCGGTGGTGGCGTGTAGCTGCGCCGATTGCAGACGCAGAAGCGGTGGCCCATTCGGGATGGGTGCGTACTACCGGCGCGAGCAGGTGACGCTGAAGGGCGAAGCGCGCGAATACACGCGCCCGACGGAGAGCGGCAATACGTTCTCCAACTTCTTCTGCCCGATTTGTGCGACCAGCCTCTATTGGTACGGCTCGCGCGATACGAACAGGATCGGCATTGCCATCGGCTGTTTCGATCCCAGCGAGCAACTCCCGCCCGATCGCTCCGTCTACGACTGCAACAAGCAAGACTGGGTACAGTTCGGCGACGTCCCCGGCTTCGAACGCGGACGCGACAGCGCGCGGACGCGCTAGCCGCCGCTCGCCTCACCCGTCGCACCACACGCGGCGCACTTGCCGGTTTGCTCGACGGTGAAGTGGCCACAGGCGCCGCACGGATCGTTGCGATAGCCAGTGGCGACAGGCTGCTTCGGCGCGGGCGTTGCGGACTCCTTGCGATCGCGGATGTTTTCGACGACCGAGCGGGGTCGCAGCATCACGAGATTGTCCGGCGAGGCACCGCGGGCGAAGCCGCGCGAGATGAGGCGCGCTGCGCTCTCGGCGTCGGTGGCCCGCTTGGACAGGCCATCGCCGCGTGCGTCGAACGGATCGACTTGAGCGAGATCGGTGCGACCGAGATAGCTGACTGCCAATTCGCGGAAGATGTAGTCGAGGATCGAGGTAGCGTGACGGATGGTTTCGTTGCCTTTGACTTCGCCTGCCGGTTCGAAGCGGGTGAAGAGGAAGGCGTCGACATATTCTTCGAGCGGCACGCCGTATTGCAGGCCGATCGAGATCGAGATGGCAAAATTGTTCATCAGCGAGCGGAAGGCGGCGCCTTCCTTATGCAGATCGATGAAAATCTCGCCGAGTTCGCCGTCGTCGTACTCGCCGGTGTGCAGGTAGACTTTGTGGCCGCCGACGATGGATTTTTGGATGTAGCCCTTGCGGCGCTCAGGCAAGCGGCGGCGTTCGTGATGCGCAGGCGCTTCTTGCACTGGCGTCGTGGCGGCGGGGATCGGCGTTGGGAANNGCGTTGGGGCGGGTGCAGAGTCCGCTTCGTCTTCAATCGGCGAGAGTGTCAGCGTGATCGGCGGCGCTTCAGCTTCGATGCGAATGAGCGCAATGCCGGCCGATCGCGCCGCTTCCAGCAGCGCATTCCGCCGTGGCGCATTGGCGAGGTTAAGCGTGAGGTCAAGCGCGGTGTTGGCGAACGGCGCGAGGCAAGCCGCCATCGCGATCTGCGCGGACGCATCGATGTTGCGGGCGAAGATTTCCTCGTGCGCGGGCTTCAGGCCAGGCGCGCCAATGAGATCGATGGCGCCGAGGCAATAGGCTTCGGCCTGCTCGATTTCTGTTTCGCTGAAGCCGAGTGTCATCAGCAGATCACCGCGCTTGCCGGCGGCGACGTCGGACGGGAGCTTCAGCACTTCTTGGCAAAGCTCAGGTCCGATCACGAGCGGATGGACGACCGCGCGGATGTTGAAGGCATCGGCGGCAGCGTCCTCGATGGCGTCGAGCGCCGGCTCGGTGAGGCCGAGCTTCTCGAGGCGTTCGAAGCTGACGCCCGGCGCGCCGCGCAGGGTGCGGCGGCCTTCGATGTGTTGTGCGATCGCGGCGATCTCTTCGCCTTCATAGCCGAGCGCCAAGAGCGCGCTGCGGACGTCGTCGCTCAACAGGCGCCCGAAGCCGCCGTCTTCGCGTTGGCCATAGATGGCGATTGTGTGAGCCGGCGCGAGGCCGGGCGCGGTGGCGCCGATGGCACGTGCAGTGGCGGCGTCGTTGGCGAAGGCGATGGAGACGGCGCAGCGCAGGCCGGCGTTCTTGGCGCCAGGCAGCGCGGCATAGATCGCGTGCGCGTGTTCGGCGATTGGGCCTTTGAGTGCGCCCGCCGCTTCGCGCGCGGTTTTGACCGCGGCTTCCTCTTGCCGCTTCACGCGCGACCATTCCGGGAAGGCGCTTTTCGCGGCAGCGAGGGCGACGCTTTCGGAAATTGCAGCGGCGTGGGCGAGCGCGCTCACGTTCGCGGCGAGGCTGCGGCCTTCGTCGCTGTCATAGGCGATGCCAGCGCGCATCAACAGCGCGGCCAGACCTTCGAGGCGGATGAGGATGGCGCGGCGCGGCGAGCCAGCGCCGCCATGGGCAGCGTCGAGCCCGCGAACGAGCGTGCGAATTGCTGTTTCAAAGGCGGCAATGTCGAACGCGCGCGGACCCATGAAGCGTGGCAGTGCGATGCTCGCGCCGATGACGCTGCACTCGCCGTCAGCGCGGACCGCGCCGGTGGGATCGATGGCGCCACCGGCAAACGCGGTGAGCGTGTGACCGCCCGCTTCTGGCGAAGCGATGGCGATGCGGCGGTGAGTTGGGTCGGCGCCTGCGTCGAGCGCCGCCGTGTAGGCGCCGCGTGCGACCGCACCGGAGAGCGCTGCGATGATGTCGCCATCTGGCGCACCGGTGAGGCGCGCGTTGGCGGCTTTGATCTGCACGCCGCCGTGCTCGGCGTTGAGGCCGTTGCGGACCGCTTCGATGGCGAGTTCGGCCAATGCCGCGTCGAGGGCGCGTGCGCCCGCAGCGAGCGCCGCGCCTGCGCGGGTGCGGGCGACAGTGTCGCTGATGATCTCGGTCGCCGCGTCGTCGGTTGGGCGGACAAGAATCGATGCGCCATCGCGGCCGATCGGGTCGGTGATGCGCGCGGCGGCATCGAGCGCATCGAGCGCAGCGGGCGAAGGCGCGCCGGCAATGCCAAGCTTAGCGCCGGCGGCCAACAGGGTTTGCGCGCGGGCAATGGCGGCGAGTTCGTCGCCGCGTTGTGTTGGCCATTGCATCAGCGCGACGGAGACGGCGAGTTCGGCGCCCGGCGAGAGCGTTGCGCGCATCAACGGTGCGTCGAGCGCAATGCGGCCGCTTTCGAGCAGCTTCAGGATGTCTTTGCCGAGGGCGGGGTCATCGGCCCAAGCGCCAATGCGTTCGGCTGCGCGTTTCAGCGCCTTGCTGACGCTGGGGCCAGCTGGGGTTTCGACGGCGAGGCTTGCCTCAAGAGCGGCCTGGACCATGCCATCGGTCCACGTGTCCGGGGCTTCCGCTGCGGGGCGGATGTCTTCGTCGTGGTCGTGCGCCATGGCTGGCCTCCCTTAGCCAAGGCCCGACTCTACCTTTGATCCGGCCTCGCAATCAACATATAGTGTGCCGCAGCTTGGGATAACCACAGGATATTGTTTCGCGGGCGCACTGGACGGGAAACGCGGCGCTCGTCATATTCCCGCCGCCCACACGGTCAGAGTCGCAGAACCGGCCCAGAAATGCCCATTGGGGAGACAAACAAAAGCCAATGCTGAAAGCGATTTTTTCCTGGTGGAACGGCGCAACAATAGGCGCGCGGTTCGATATCGGCCGGCGTGGGGTTTTTGTGGGCCAGGACGAACAGGGCAACAAATACTACGAAGAGAAGCGACCTTCGATCGAAGGCCGCAAGCGCCGCTATGTGATTTACAATGGACTTGCGGAAGCTTCGCGCGTCTCGCCCGACTGGCACGGCTGGATGCATCACACGATTGCTGATCCGCCGACGGTTGCGCCGCTGAAGCGTCAGCCGTGGGAGAAGCCGCATCTGCCGAACTTGACGGGCACGGTGAAGGCCTATCGCCCGAGAGGTTCGCTCGCCCGCGGTGGCGTTAGGCAAGCGTCAACGGCTGACTACGAGGCTTGGACTCCGGATTCGGAGAAGCAATCTTGAAATTCAACTTCGAACGCTGGGGCGAGACCATTCTTGGCGCCGCCGTAGCCGCGGTGGCGGTGGGCTTTTTCGCGTTCGCGGCAGCTCAAGCGGGTCAGAACACGACCGGCGGCGGCTACGATCTGCGCGCGAGCTTTCAGCGTGTTGATGGTGTTGGCGTCGGTTCGGACGTGCGCATTTCCGGCGTCAAGGTTGGCGTCGTGCGTTCGGTGGCGCTGGATCCGGCGACCTACAACGCAGTGCTGACGCTGAGCGTGAACGACGGCATCGAAGTGTTGGACGATTCTACCGCGCGCATCGCGACCGACGGTCTCTTGGGCGGCGGATACGTTTCGATTGAACCTGCGGGCATGGATCCGCTGCCGCCCGGCGGTGATATTCCGAACACGCAAGGTTCAGTCGATCTACTCACCTTGTTTGCAAATATGGCTCAGGGATCGGGGAACTCTCGGAATTCAGAGGAAGCCACTCAATGATCCGGACAATGGTCATCGCTGCTGTGATGTTTGCGGCGAGCGCCGCGCCTGCGTTCGCGCAACGCGCGGTCGTGCGCGGGCTCGACAAAGTCACCGGCCATGCGCGCGACTACACGCTGACGCTCGGTCGCCCGGCGCGCGTCGGTTCGCTCGAAGTGATTGCGCGCGCGTGCTCGAAGGCAGCGCCGGAAGAGACGCCGGAAGTGCGCATCTATCTGCAGATCTACGATCACCCGCCGGCGCGTGAAGGCGAAGAGAGCGAACGCCGCGAAGTGTTTCACGGTTGGATGTTTGCTTCGAGCCCGGGTCTCAACGCGCTTGAGCATCCGACCTACGACATTTGGGCGATTGACTGCCGTTNNGCCGTTAGCGGCGCGCTTCGTTCCGCGCGCGGTTCTTCATTGAAATAAAAGAACGTTCAGACTCGCGCTAGGTTAGCTCTCAGGGAGGAACAACCGATGCGCTTGAACGGGCACAATCTGCTCGCGATCATGGCTGCCGCGATCGCGATCTATCTCATCGAGTTCGTCATTTTCGCGGTGCTGATCTCAGCCGAGCAGTACACGGCGATGATCGGCGTTGCGACCGAACAATTGCACCCCGAACGCATGCCGTTCGGCGTCATTCCCCCGATCCTCGCGGCGATCGGGCTTTCGCTCGCGGTGAAGTGGCGCAACGCGCCGGGGCTTATGGGCGGGGCGATGACGGGTGTCTGGATGGCGATCTTTTTTGCTTTCGCGGCGAGCCTCTACGGGTTTGTCTACGGTTCCAACACGGAGACGTTCCTGGCCGTCAATTTGGGGCATTACATCGTCTGCTATGCGGTTGCCGGCGGCATCCTCGGTGCTTGGAAATAGGCGTTTCGTGACAGGCATGGCCGTTTCGGGCTAAGCGGGCGGCCATGCGTATTCTTTGTACGAACGACGACGGCATTCACGCGACCGGTCTTGCGGTTCTGGAAAAGATCGCACGCACGTTCAGTGATGACGTCTGGGTGATTGCGCCGGAGAATGAGCAATCGGGCGCCTCGCGTGCGTTGACGCTGACGGCGCCGATCCGGGTGCGGCAAGCTGAAGAGAAACGCTTCGCCGTTTCCGGCACGCCGACGGACTGCGTGCTGCTCGGTGTCGAACACTTGATGGACGGGCCGCCGGACTTGGTGCTTTCGGGTGTTAATCGCGGTCAGAACATCGCCGAGGATGTAACGTTCTCGGGCACCATCGCTGGCGCAATGCAGGGGATGCAGTTGGGCATTCCGGCGATTGCGTTGTCACAAGCGCGCGGGTTTCGCGGCGAAGAGGCAAATATCCCGTGGGAGACGGCGGAGACGTTTGGGCCAGGTGTTGTTGGTCAATGTCTGAAACAGGGTTGGCCGAAGGATGTGCTGATCAATATCAACTTTCCTGACGCGCTGCCTGAGGACGTGACGGAAGTCGAAGTGACGGCGCAGGGGCGGCGCGATCATCATATCGTCTATGCCGACAAACGCACCGACCCGCGCGGCGGCACGTATTATTGGCTGGGATTCCGAGGCACGCTCTCCGATCCGCCGCAGGGAACGGATTTGAAGGCGATCTATAGCGGGCGCATCTCGGTGACGCCGTTGCACATCGATCTCACGCACATGCCGAGCGTGCATGATCTGAAGGGCGTGCTGGGCGGCGCGGCGCCGAAGACGAGCAAATAGGTTGGATCCAGCACGGCTCATGCGCTTTGTGCTGGAGATGCGCCAAGCGGGCGTGACCGACGCGCGCGCCCTCGCTGCATTGGAACGCACGCCGCGCACGCACTATGCGCCTGAGCATCTGGAAGGCTTGGCGCTCGACGACGTCGGACTGCCACTTGCACACGCGCAGACGATGACGAAGCCGTCGATCATCGGGCGCATGATTGCCGCCCTAGCGCCGGAGAAGACGGACGTGGTGCTGGAGATCGGCACAGGCTCGGGGTTTCAGGCGGCGGCGATTTCATCGGCGGCAAGCAAGGTGATCTCGGTCGATCGCTGGAACGATATGGTCGTCGCGGCGCGCGGCAAGTTCGGCACCGCGCGTTTGATGCGGACGTTTGCGTTTACCGGCGATGGCTTCGACGGCTGGGCAGATGAGGCGCCCTATGACCGCATCATCATCAATGCTGCGTTGGAGGAGTTTCCGCAGCCGCTGATTGAGCAGTTGAAACCGGGTGGCGTGATCGTCGCGCCACTGGGCGGCGCACAAAGTCAGCGTTTGATCCGTTATCGCAACGGCGATCGTGAGGATTTGGGGCCACTGCGCATGCAGCCGTTGGAGCGTGGGTTGGGTGAGGCACAACATGCGGGTTGAGACGCGATGCGATTCTGGCGGAAACTCCGCGCATGACGCGTGTCGCGCTTTTGCTTGCGCTGCTAACGGGGGCCTGCGCCACGTCGACCCCAGCGCCGATTTCGTATGGCAACGGCAGCGGAAGTGCGCGCAGCGAACAGGCA
>CXWL01014318.1_pt1 | contig 22046 bp, 14 predicted proteins | sample 590931 | NCBI WGS metagenome assembly CXWL01 (sample SAMEA3498368, study PRJEB10139) | groundwater metagenome | biome: water well; material: biofilm material | place: Germany | collected 2015-04-27 | reverse complement strand
AACCTGTTGCTTGGCCGCCTTGTAGTCGGCCTTGCCGTTCGGCGCCCGCGGCACCTCGGCTACGAACACGACTCGCTTCGGCGCCTTGAACCCGGCGAGTTGGGTCTTCACGTCGGCGATGATCGTTGCCTCGTCGACCGAGGCCCCCTCGCGGCGCGAGGCCACCGCCGTGACTGCCTGTCCGAACTTTTCGTCGTCTACGCCCACCACGAGGCAGTCCTGCACGCCATCGACGCGCTTCACTGCCTCTTCCACCTCTTCGGGGAACACCTTCTCCCCGCCGGTGTTGATGAGCTGGCTGCCCCGCCCGAGCAGGACCAGCGATCCGTCCTCGGCGACCATCGCCATGTCGCCCGGAAACGAGTAGCGCACGCCATCGATCACCTTGAACGTGCGGGCCGACTTCTCCGGGTCCTTGAAGTAGCCCAGTGGCACGTTGCCGCCGGCGGCCACCATGCCAACCTCTCCGGAACCGGGTGTCACTTGGCGGCCGTCGTCGGTGAAGACCTTGGTGTCGGGCATCTGGCTGAACTTCGCCGTCGCCGGCGGCACGCCCTTCATCGACATCGAGATGCCCATTCCACCTTCGGTGGATCCCATCGCATCGAGCAGCACGACCTGCTCGACACGATCGAGCAACTGCTCTTTCACCTCCGCCGTCCACATCACGCCGGACGACACGATCATCTTCAACGATGACGTGTCGAACGGTGTGCCGGCGCGTGCGGCGACGTCGAGCGCGGCGATGATCGGCTTGGTGAACGCATCGCCGACGATGGTGATGTTCGTGGCCCGCTCGGCCTGGACCAGCCCCAGCAGCTCGCCGGCGTCGAGCGACCGGCTCTCGAGCGTGGCCACGAGACCGCCGGCGAGGAGGGGGATGAACGCACCGAGCCAGATGCCCGTGCCGTGCATGAGTGGTGCGCACGGAATCGAGATGAGGCGGTTGCCGGCCGCAGTGGTGGCTTGCACGAGCGTGCCGACCTCGGTCGGGCTCGTCGGGACCTGAAGCCCCAGTAGGGGATAGCCGCTGGCGATGTAGCCGGCGGTCATCCCGCCAACCGCGTACATCACACCCTTCGGCATTCCGGTGGTGCCGCCGGTGTAGAGCATGTAGATGTCGTCCTCGCGGCGCGAGATCCGCGGCATCGGATCGAACGTGGCGATCACCTCGTCGTACCGGTGGGCACCGGGAACCTGGGCGTGGTCGCCGTCGTACACCTCGATCAGGAGCCGCAACTTCGGGAGCCGCTCGATCACTCGGGCCACACGGTCGGCGAGTGAAGAATGGAAGACCAGCGCCTCCGCATCGGCGTTGTCGAGCAGGTACCACAGCTCGTCGTCGAGGTACCGGTAGTTCACGTTCACCGCGACCCCGCGCATCTTGAAGGCCGCGAACTGCGATTCGAGGTACTCGTTGCCGTTGTAGAGGTAAAGCCCGATCTTCGAGTCGGGTTGGAGCCCCGCGTCGACGAAGGCCGCGGCTATGCGGGCGGAGCGTTCGTCGAACTCCGACCAGCTGCGCCGGGTTGGGCCGTGCACGAGGGCGGTGGCGTCGCCGATGCTGTCGGCGATCGATTCCCAAACGGTGGCGAAGTGCATCTCCAAGATCAGCCGACGGGCTTGCCGTACATCTCGCGGAGGGGATCGCTGATCAGTTCGAGGCGCTCGCCGTCGGGACCACTGAAGTACATCGACGAGCCGTCGACGTGCGCGTAGTCGATGCCGCGCTCGTCGAAGGTGTCCTTGATCCGTTGCCATGCGTCGCGATCGACCGAGATGGCCAGGTGATGGTGTCCACCCAGCACCTCGGCGTAGGGGCCGAGGTCGAGTCCGGGAAGATCGAAGTAGGCGAGGCAGTTGCCGGCACCGAGGTCGAAGAAGAAGTGGGTCGAGCCGGCGTAGTCGCGGTTCTCGAACATCTCGATCAGCGGGAACCCGAGCAGTCCGTCGAAGAACTCGACGGTTCGCTCGACGTCGGAACAGATCAGTGCGACGTGGTGCACCCCGCGGGCCACGGTGGGTGGACGCGTGGCCGGCGGCCGCAGGTGGCGGGCCGAGATCGCGGCGCGCCGTTCGTCGTACTGCTGCCGGGTGGTCGGATCGACACCGTGGGCTTGGGGGGAGTCGGTGATGCGCACACCGTCACCCTGCCACAGCTCGGGCACCGAGTCGAGGCCCCGGTGAGCGGGCCTTTGCACATGGGGACATCCCCGGCGATGCCGGGGATGTCACTCCCGCTGGGTCAGCGCCTCGGGGGCCTGCCCGGTCCCACACGAGTGGGATCTGCTGTGGTCATCATGCACCCCGATCGACGCGATGGCAAGAGGTCATAAGTCGCAAGAGGTCATCGACGCCGACACCCTCGAGCGAACCGAGTTCGTGGTGGCCGAGGTCGCGGGGGATCGGCACCACGTGGGGCACACCGATGACGAAGCAGCCGGCGGCGATCGCCGACCGCACCCCGGTGGGGGAATCCTCGATGGCGATGCAGCGGTCGGGCGCGACCCTGAGTCGCGCCGCGGCCGTGGTGTACGGCTCGGGATGCGGCTTTCCGTTGACGACGTCGTCGCCGGCGACGACGGTGCCGAAGGACTGATCGGGAAGGGCGGCGATGACCGCGTCGGTGAAGCGTCGCCACGACATCGTGACCAGTGCGGTGGCGATGCCGGCGGTGCTGAGCTCGTCGAGGAGCTCGCGTGCGCCGGGTCGCCAGGGGATGCGGTGCTGCACCCGTTGGATGACCCCGTCGAGCAAGAGGTGGACGATGTCGTCGATGGGGAGATCGACATCGCCCTGCCTGCTGATGTAGCTGGCAGAGTCGCGCAGGTCGAACCCGACGAGTGCGTGCGCCTGGGCGTCGGTCCACCTACCGTTGCCGTACTCGGCAACGACCTCGTGCTCGCGCTCGATCCAATACGGCTCGGTATCGACGAGCGTGCCGTCCATGTCCCACAGCACGGCGCCGATGGCGCTCACATCTGTCGCGTCCGCCATCATCGGACGTTCCTATCAGCCGCGCTCATGCGCCCCGCGATTCGAGCTCGGCGAGGCAGTCGTCGATCGCGTCGATCGCTGCCGCGAGGTCGTCGTCGGTATGTGCGAGGCCGACGGTGATCATGCCGCGCGGGGCCGTGTAGATGCCGCGGCCGAGCAGACCGAAGAAGATCAGCTCCTGGAGGTGGTGGTCGCGTCGGTCGGCTTCCGCCATCGTCGTCGGCGGCCGAGCCACGGCGTGCAGCGCAAGCATCGAGCCGTAGCCGGTGACGCTGATCGGAAGCGAGTGTCGAGCGAGACACGCAGCCACCGTGTTGCGGAACTCGTCGCCCCGGGCCGTGTGGGCCGTGGCCGCATCGGCGGTGAACACCTCGCCGAGAACGGCGCAACCCGCAGTCATGGTGGCGATGTTGTTGTTGAACGTGCCTGCGTGGCCGATGCTCGCCGGGCGATCGCTCGATGGGCTCGTGTCGAACAGGTCGAGCAGCGCCGCCCGCCCACCGAAGGCACCGAAGGAGAACCCGCCGCCGATGTACTTGCCGTACGTGGTGATGTCGGCTTCGGTGTCGAAGAGGTGCAGCAGGCCGCTGGGTCCGTGGCGCGACGTCATCACCTCGTCGGCGATGCAGACCGCCCCAACCCTTCGCGCCGCCGCGAACAGCTGCTGGATGTACGCGGGGAACGCGGGCAGGCAGCCACCGGAGCCGAGCATCGGCTCGACGATCACGGCAGCCAGATCGTGAGCGTGCCGCTCGATCAGCTCTACCGTGGCGTCGATGTCGTTGAAGGTGGCCAGGGCCACCGGGTAGGGCGCGTTGGTCGGCGACGGCCCGTGTGCGTACGACAGCACGCCGCCGTGGTATCCGCCGTCGATGGCGATGATCGTCGATCGTCCGGTGGCGATACGTGCCGTGGTGATCGCCATCAGGTTTGCTTCGGTGCCTGAGTTGGTGAAGCGCACGCGGTCGAGGCGGAAACGGTCGCACATGAGCACAGCGAGGTCGGCCTCCGCCGGGTGGATGCCGCCGACGCTCATGTTCACCCGCAACGCTCGGGCCACGGCGTCGAGCACGCGGCCTTCGCTGTGCCCGAGCAGCCCCGCGCTGTAGTCGCCGAGCAGATCGATGTAGGTGTGCCCGTCGGCGTCGGTGAGCCTGGCGCCTTCTCCACTCACGAAAGTGAGTGGGAACGGTGCATGGGAGAGCACCGTACGGGTGTGCCCACCGGGGAGCACCGTTCGGGCCCGAACGTAGGAGAGCCGGCTCTGCGGGTTGCGGTCGGCGAACTCTCGATGGGCACGTTCCAAAGACGCAGTCACGGCGTCACCATACGACGACGTCGCGCCGTACGGCTCTGGCGGGTTCGCTGCTGCGGCGTCACGAGAAGCGGGTGACGAAGCCGCGGCGGCGGAAGATTCGCAGCATCCACCACGAGAAGGCGAAACCTCCCACCACGAAGCCGGCGCCGCCGACGAGGCCGATCACGATCTCGTCGACGGGGAGTGGATCGCCGCCCATGACCGTTCGCAGTGCGTTGAAGGCGTGGGTGCTCGGAAGCACGCGGGCGACGGGTTGCAGCGCACCTGGCAGCGCCTCGACGGGGTTGAACACACCGGAAAGGGCCATGAGGATGAAGTTGGTGCCCCACGTGAGGATCTCGGCACCCTGGCCGAAGCGCAGCACGACTCCGATGTTGGCGACGCCGACACCCCAGCCGACGATGACGAGGATCGCCGCGATCGGCACCATCGACCAACCGATCTCGTCGAGCGAGAACCCGAACGCGATGAAGGCGGTGACCGACACGGTGGTTAGAGCCAGCAGCACCTTGGCCATGCCGAAGACAGCGGTGCCGGCCACGTATTCGAACTCGGTGACCGGGGTGGTGAGCACGTTCAGCAGGTTGCGGCTCCAGGTCTCCTCCATGAACCCGGTGGCCACCGCGATCTGGCTCTGGAACAGGACGTGGAACATCACGATGCCGGAGATGAGGTACGGGGTGCCGGCGCGGCTGCCGGCATCCTGCTGGGCGATGTAGGTGCCGAGGCTGCCCCACAGGATCACGTCCATCAACGGCCAGAAGGCGATGTCGAACCAGCGGTGCGGCGCCCTCCACAGCACGTATGTGTGCCTGCGGATGACGACCCGGATGCGTCTCCAGCTCATTTCAACGACCGTGGGTCTCGGCCAACTCGAGGAAGACTCCCTCGAGATCGTCGTAGCCGTAGAGCGCGGCGATCGCCGCCGGCGTGTCATTGGCCACGATGTGACCACGGGCGAGGAAGATCACTCGCTCGGTGAGCATCTCGACCTCGCGCATGTCGTGACTCGTGACGAGCAGCGCCGCTCCGGTTGATGTGCAGTACTCGAGCAGTCCGGTGCGCACCTTGAGTGCGATGTCGGGATCGAGTGATGCCGTGGGCTCGTCGAGCACGAGCAGCCGCGGTCGGTGCAGGGTGGCCTTCACGATGCCGACGAGCGTGCGTTGACCGCTGGACAGCGAACTGCACAGCCGATCGGCGAAGCCGGTGATGCCGAACCGTTCGAGGGTCTCGTCGACGGCGGTGCGCTCGTCGCGAACGCCGTACCATCCGGCGAACACACCGAGCGCCTCGCGCACCTTCAGCCGGTCGGGCAGCGGAAGGTAGCCCGCAGCAAAACCGACGTGCTGCATCGCCCTCGATCGGTGGCGCGGCAAGCGATGGCCGGCGACCTCGATCGAGCCGTGGTCTGGCAGCACCGCGCCGAGCAGCATCAACAACGTGGTGGTCTTGCCGGCGCCGTTCGGGCCGAGCAGGCCGACGCGCTCGCCATCGGCCACGACGACGTCGATCCCCTTGACCGCATCGACCTTGTTGTAGGTCTTGCACAGGCCCACAGCGCGAAGAACATCCCCCATCGCGACATTCTGACCCGCGGGACATGACGATGTGCTCGGCTTTTCGAAGTCGCCCCTGCGGAGGTGGTTCAAAGAGTGCGGGCTGCGCGCCGTGCTTCGAGGACGGCCTCGTGCACGGTGCGCGGCGCCACGCAGTCGCCGACACGCGCCGTGGCCCCCGCGATCGCGTGGTCGGGGAGGCGGAAGCCGCAGTCGACGAGCGCCACGCATTCGATCTTGCGCCGCTCATCGCTGAAGCGATCCTGGACGACGACGTGATCGGCCGCGACGCTGCGCAGCAGGGCTCGCCGTTCGATGCGGGCACCGCGCTGGGCTAGCCGCACGTTGGCAGGGGCCAGGTCGCCCGAGCGGCTCAACTCGTTGCCGGCGATCTGGTCCTGGGTGATCAGCACAGCCCGGTCGCCGAGCTCGGCGGCAAGTTCGACGGCGACCGGTCCGCCGATCGGATCGAACAGCGCGATCGTCCCATCAGCCGGAAGCGGGACGCGCCCGGCGCGCACGTCGACGATGTCGAGCACTACGGCATCATCGGCCACGTCGTACTCGCGAAGGCCCGGCAGGCTGCCGGTGGCCTGCACCAATCGGCCGGCGAGATGAGGGTCGTCATCGGCGACGGTGGCATCGAGCTGGAACGTCACGCCGGCCACGCGGCATTCGGCGACCAGCCAGTCGACGAACGGCGCTGCCGGTCCGGCGGTCGCGGCCACGCCACCGAGCGATCCGCTTCGTTCGATCAGTCGCACCCGGTGACCCCTGAGCGCTGCCACCCGCGCGGTCTCCAGCCCGGCCACGCCGCCGCCGGCGACGACGACGTCGGCAGGGCTGCGCGTGGGTGTGTACCAGTCGGGATCCTCGGTCTCGCGACCCGTGGTGGGCTCGACGACGCAGGTGACGATCGGGTTCCGCGCATCGCGAACCTGACAGGTCTGGTTGCAGCGGATGCACGGTCGGATGCGATCGGCGTCGCCGTGTTGCAGCTTGGCGACCAGTTCGGGATCGGCGAGTTGGGCGCGCGTCATCTCTGCCCCGTCGCACACACCGTTCTCGATCGCCCACTCGGCCTGCCCCCAGTGGACCACCGATCCCTGCAGGAACACGGGAACTCGGCCGACGGCAGCCTTGACATCGCGACAGACGTCGGCGTTGAAGCCCGTCGGCTCGTGGAAGTCGGGCCGCGTCTTGTCGGCGGAGAAGATCGCCCCGCGCACCACGACCAAGTAGTCGAGTCCGCAGGTGACCAGTGCCGCGGCGATGCCAGGAGCCATCTCCGGCGTGATCCCTGCCCACGGTGCCAGCTCGTCGCACGACAGCCGCAGACCGACCACTGCCGTTCCGGGCGCGGTGCCGAGCGAAGTGCGCACGGTGTCGATGACCTGGCGGGCGAACAGCAGCCGATCGCCACCCCACTCGTCGCCGCGCTGGTTGGTGAGGCCGGAGAGGAACTGCCGCACCAAGCTGTGCTGACCGGCGTTGATCTCGACACCACTGCAGCCGGCGTCGACAGCCAGCTTTGCCGCGGACCCGAAGCCGGCGACGACTGCGGCGATGTCGTCGGGCTCCATCCACTTCGGAACTTCGCGAGTGTTCACCTCGGGGACCCGCGACGGCGCCCACAACGGGGCCTGGTGGTAGGCGCTCGAGCCCTGCCCGCCGGCATGGTCGAGCGATGCGATGACGGCGGTGCCGTGCTCGCGACACGCCATCGCGATCGCCGACCATCCATCGGCGCATCGCTCGGCAAGCGGCGCCCGCTCGTAGGGCCAATCGCTGTCGTGCACGCTCGCGCCCTCGGTGACCACGAGTCCTGTGCCGCCGGCGGCGCGGCGGCGGTAGTACGCGGTGTGGCGACCGGTGAAACGACGGTCGTCGTCGCCGAGGTTGGTGACGTGGGGGCCGAACATCACCCGGTTGGCGAGGGTGAGGCCGCCGATCTGCAGCGGCTCGAGGAGCCGCATGGCTCAGCCGTCGAGACGTTCGAGCACGAGCACCGGGATGGTGCGGCTGGTCTTCGCCTGGTAGTCGTCGAAGAACGGCATGGTGGCGGCCTGTTGTGCGAACAGGCGGGCGCGCTCGTCGCCGGTGGCTTCCACGACCCTGGCCTGGTACCGGTCGGTGCCGCGCTCGACGGTGACCTCTGGGTTGGCGACCATGTTGTGGTACCACGCAGGGTTGCTCGGCGCACCACTCATCGAGGCGACCACCACGACCCGGTCGTTGTCGACGCTGCACACCAGGGGTGTGGTGCGAACAGCGCCGCTCTTGGCTCCGGTGTGAGTGATGAGCACCATCGGCAAGCCCTCGAACTTGCCACCCACCTTTCCACCGGCGGCGCGGAACTCATCGATCACCGTCGCGTTGAAGTCGTTGATGTCGCTCATGNNCACCTCCCACCCGGGGGAACGCTCGATCACGATCCCGAGCGGTAGGCCGATGGCGATCGCGATCGACGCCAGGCTCGCCTTGTCGCTCAGCTTGCGAACGACGAGCCAGACCACGAGGAGCGCGGCGAACACCAACGGGTGCAGAACCGCGACCGCGCCGCCCATGGTGGCGACGCCCTTTCCACCTCTGAACCGACGGGTGACCGGGAACATGTGACCGAGCACCGCGGCGCCGACGAGCAGGTACGCGCCCGGCCTGGTGTCTAGTGCCACGCCCGCTGCTGCCGGAACCGCTCCCTTCAGGCCGTCGAGCAGGAACACGAGCACACCCCACGAGGTGCCGAGGGCCCTGGCGACGTTCGACGCGCCCGGGTTCTTCGACCCGACAGTGGTGATGTCGATGCCTCGTGATCGCGCCACGATGCCGGCGCTCGGAAACGTACCGAGCAGGTAGGCCGCCGGGAGGAGGATCAGCGCTGCGGGGATCGCCAACAGTACGTCGAGTCAGGAACCGGCCGTCGGCACCGGCGTGCGGGTGCGACCGAGAGCGATGGCGACCGGTTTGCTGTGATCCATGCTCGGCCGCGGGCTCGCTGTCGTGCTCGCCACCGCGGCGTAGGCGCTGAGCAGGTTCTGGCCTTCACCTGCCACGCACTCGGGGTCGGGCCCGTCGAGCGGGAGCCCGGTGAAGAACTTCGCCGCCATGCATCCACCCTGGCAGGCGTCGTAGCTGCCGCACGAGCCGCAGGCGCCCGCCGACTGGGGCTCGCGCAGCTCGCGGAAAAGTTCGCTGTGCCTCCACACATGGGTGAAGCCACCGTTGTCGCGCACCGACCCGGCCTTGAACTCGTCGTGGATCACGAACGGGCAGGCGTAGACATCGCCGATCGGATCGATCAGGCACACCACGCGCCCGGCGCCGCACATGTTCAGTCCGGGGAGAGGATCGCCGAGTGCGTTGAGGTGGAAGAACGAATCGCCGGTGAGCACGGCCTCGCCTGCGGCGAGCAGCCAATCGTAGATCTGCCGCTGCTGGCGGTTGGTGGGGTGCAGGTCGTGCCACGTGTCGGCGCCGCGACCGCTCGGTCGCAGGCGGGTGATCCGGAGCTGCGCGCCGTAGGAGTGGGCCAGTGCCTTGAAGCCGTCGAGCTGGTCGACGTTGTGGCGGGTGACGACCACGCTGATCTTGAACGGGCCGAACTGTGCCCCGGCGAGGTGCTCCATCGCCCGTCTCGCCATGTCGTACGAGCCGTTGCCGCGGACGGCATCGTTGGTCGCGGCGTCGATGCCGTCGAGGCTGATCTGGATGTCGAGGTACTCCATTGCCGCGAACCGGCGGGCCTTCTCGGCATCGATGAACGCTCCGTTGGTGGAGAACTTCACACCGATGTTGCGGCCGATCGAGTACTCGACGAGCTCGAAGAAGTCGCGGCGCACCATCGGCTCGCCGCCGCCGATGTTGACGTAGAAGACCTGCAGATCGTGGAGTTCGTCGATCACTCGTTTGGCCTCGGCGGTGGTGAGCTCGCGTTCGTCGCGCTGCCCGCTGGAGCTGAGGCAGTGCACGCACTGCAGGTTGCAGGCGTAGGTGAGTTCCCATGTGAGGCAGATCGGCGCTTCGAGCCCAGCCTTCATCTGGGCAACGAGCGAAGCGGCACTCATGGTTCAGCGCTCACGGACGATCTCTGACGACTTGAGTGACTCGAAGGCTCTTGCGAAGCTCGGCCACCGGGAGGGGGCGATGTGATGTGCCGCGAGCGTGGCCGACAACGATGGGTGCTCGCCGAGATCGCGGGCGACGCCGACGATGTCGGGGTGCCTCAGGAACACGAGCCGACGATTGCCGTAGTGATAGGCGAGCGCGCCGAACGGCTCGGGCCGCAAGGCGACCAGCGGGTGCAGTTCGAGCGCTTGGTCGAGCACGCGCGGCCGGATCGGCTCAGTAGACGCCGCACATGCCATCGATCGAGATCTCCTCGATCAACAGCTCGTCTGCCAGCAGCTCGCCATCAACGGGCGCCTCGTCGTGCTCGGCGCCCGGTGCCCGGACCGTGGCGGTGGCTGTCTCGTTCTCCATAGCGCGAGCGTAGCGGTGGAAGGCGGGGGGACCAGACACGACGTGGCCGGGCGACAGGTAGTGTCGATGCCCCTGTGGCGAACCCTGATCCGTCGATCGATCCGTTTCCGGAGCTCGAATCCGAGCGCGAACGACTCGGGTTCTCGCGCGCCTGTCGCGACCGGATGATCGAGCGGTTCAGTGGCGTCGATCCCGACGCCGCCGCCGACGAGATCACCAAGGAGTACGTCGAGGTCACCGTCGGGGAGGCGCTCGAGGATCTGCGTTCACCGGGGGCCGGTGACTTCTTCGGCCGGATCACAGAGGACCGCGCCCACGCCGTCGGCGCCCGTGGCGGCGCCCACTCCAGTAGCGGCGACACGTGGTACATCGGGCGTCGGCACATCGAAGACGACGTGCACGATCCGGTGGTGGTCGATTGGCGGGCACCGATCGCGGCGCCGTTCTATCGCGCCACGGGAATCGATCCGCTGGGGTTGGCGCACCGGCGGCGGTTCACCTTGGTCGACGGTGATGTCACGGCCTACCTCGACGAGCAGCTCGACGATCCCGACGCGGCGAGCGCGGCGACCGGTGTGCCCGATCCGGTGTTGGCCGAGATCGGCGCCGCGAGAACGGGTGCGATGCGCGAGATCGTGGCGACCATCCAGGCCGAACAGGATGTCGTGATCCGCGCCCCGATCGATCAGTGCCTGGTGGTGCAGGGCGGCCCGGGCACCGGGAAGACCGCAGTCGGCCTGCACCGTGCGGCCTACCTGCTGTTCGAGCATCGCCGCCGGCTGATGCGCGACGGGGTGCTGGTGGTGGGGCCGAACCCGGTCTTCCTCGACTACATCGGCAACGTGCTGCCATCGCTCGGCGAGCGCAGCGTTCAACAGAAGACGGCACTCGACTTGTGCATCCCGAAGCTCGACGATCTGGCCGGCGTCGATTCCGACCACGACCGCGAACACAAGGGTTCGGCGGCGATGCTCGCCGCGGTGGAGGCGGCCGTCACGCGACACGTCTCCACACCGAGCGAACGCGTCCATCAACCGCTCGGCGCCCGCACCCTGGTGTTCGAGGTCGACGAGATGGCTGAATGGATCGCCCGTGCACTCGATGGCAACCTGCCGGTGAACCGGCGGCGTCAGTCGCTCCGCCCGATCATCGAGCGTGAAGTGCTGCAGCGCACCGGCTCCGACGCGGCCTTTGCCAAGTTGGACGTGCTCCGATCTGTTCTCCAGCGGGCATGGCCCGTGGTGCAGCCGGTGCGGCTGATCGATCATCTGCTCGCCGAGCACGGATTCGGTCCGAGTGGACGGCGTCGCCGCTGGACCGTCGCCGATCAGCTGTTGGTCGACGAGGCCAACACGTTGTTGAACGGCACGCCGTTCACGTTCGGTCACCTCGTAGTCGACGAGGCACAGGATCATTCGGCGGTCGCGCTGCGGGTCATCGGACGGCGAAGTCCGAGCGGTTCGATGACCGTCCTCGGCGACCTCGCCCAATCCACCACGCCGGCAGGCCAGCGCGACTGGGACGTCGCGCTGGGTCACCTCACCCGTGCCGCCGGCTCGGTCGCCCACCTCACGATCGGCTACCGCGTTCCCGGACCGATCCTCGATGTGGCCAACCGGTTGCTGCCTTTCACCGCGGTCGACACCGTCGCCAGCACCAGCGTCCGCTTCGAAGGCTCGGCACCGAGCTTCACCCGTGTCGAGCCCACGGCGCTCGCCGCGGCCGTGGCCGCTGAGGTGCTGGTCGTCCGGCATCGCCATCACAACACCGGCATCGTCGCTCCGGAGCAGTTGTTCGCGCCGATCGGCGCGGCACTCGCAGCCGTCGGGCTGCGCGCCGCCGGCAGGGTGCAGCACCTCGATCACGACGAGGTGCCGATCTTCTCCGCCGAGGCCGTGAAGGGCCTCGAGTTCGATGGCGTGGTGGTGGTGAACCCCCATCAGATCCTCGCCGGCACCGAACGCGGCGCCCGACTGCTCTACGTCGCCATGACCCGCGCCGTGCAGACGCTGCACCTCGTCGGCGACGCCGAGCTACCCGCCGAGCTCGACGCACCCCGAGTGTGACGCGGAGGGCGACCACCGCTAACGTCCGATCAGTTCGACGTCGACGATCCGGGGGTCACACGTGAAGACCAGAGCTGCAATCTTGTGGGAGACCAACACGCCGTGGAGCGTCGAGGAGATCGACCTCGATCCCCCCGGCCCCGGCGAGGTGCTGGTCAAGCTCGCCGCCAGCGGGATGTGCCACAGCGACGAGCACCTCGTCACCGGCGACCTGCCCTTCGAGCTGCCGATCATCGGCGGCCACGAAGGCGCCGGCGTGGTGCAAGAGGTCGGTGAAGGGGTGAGCTGGCTCGCCGCCGGCGATCACGTGGTGTTCGGGTTCATCCCCTCGTGCGGTCGGTGTCCAAGCTGCTCCACCGGGCACCAGAACCTGTGCGACCTCGGAGCGCTGATGGGCATCGGCAAGCAGATCACCGATGGCACCAGCCGGCATCATGCCCGCGACAAAGACCTCGGCCTGATGTGCATCCTCGGCACCTTCGCCCACCACACGGTCGTGAACGAGGCGAGCTGCATCAAGATCGACAACGACGTCCCGCTCGATCGGGCCTGCCTGCTGGGATGTGGCGTCGTGACCGGTTGGGGTTCGAGCGTGTACGCCGCCGAAGTGAAGCCGGGCGACACGGTTGCCGTCGTTGGCGTAGGTGGCATCGGCGCAAACGCGATCCAGGGAGCGAAGTTGGCGGGCGCCAAGCGGATCATCGCCATCGACCCCGTCGAGTTCAAGCGTGAGAAGGCGATGGAGTTCGGCGCCACGCACACCTTCGCCTCGATGGAAGAGGCGATGCCCGGCATCCAGGAGCTCACGTGGGGCACGATGGCCAACAAGGTCATCATGACCATGGGTGTCGGCTCGGGCGAATTGATCGGGCAGGCGATGGCGTTGGCCGCGAAGCGCGGCCGCGTGGTCGTCACCAACATCCATCCGGCCCTCGAGTTCTCCGCGTCGATGAGCCTGCTCGATCTCACCCTGATGGAGAAGCAGCTCGTCGGTTCGCTGTTCGGGTCCGGCAACCCGCGTGCCGACATCCCCAAGCTCATCGGGTTGTACCGCGAAGGCCAGCTCGACCTCGACGGCCTGGTCACCAACGAATATCCACTCGACGGCGTCAACGAAGGCTACGACGCGATGCGTGCCGGCACGAACATCCGCGGCGTCCTGAAGTACGACTGAGCGAATCCGAGCACGCCGCGATGGCCGCTGAGTTGATCGACCGTCTGCTCGGCCAGGTCGTCGGGCGACGTCGCGAGCTCGAACTGGTGGTGGCCGCGCTGGCCGCCGACAGGCACATCGTGCTCGAAGGCCCGCCCGGCACCGGCAAGAGCACGTTGTTGCGCGCCGTCGCCCACGAGCTCGGCATCGGGTTCGAGTTCGTCGAGGGCAACGCCGAGCTCACCCCGGCCCGCCTGGTAGGGCACTTCGATCCGGCGCGCGTGCTCACCGATGGCTACGCGCCGGATGTGTTCGTCGATGGTCCACTCGTCACGGCGATGACCTCTGGTGCACTGCTGTACGTCGAGGAGATCAACCGCATCCCGGAAGAGACGCTCAACGTGCTGATCACCGTGATGAGCGAACGGGAGCTGCACGTTCCTCGCTTCGGTCGCATCGCCTGCGCCCAAGGGTTCCGGCTCGTGGCGGCGATGAACCCGTTCGATGCCGTCGGCACGGCACGAATCAGCAGCGCGATCTACGACCGCATGTGCCGGCTGTCGATGACCTATCAGAGCGCCGGCGACGAGGTGTCGATCGTCGATCGGGGGGTGGCCGGCACCCCGGGGACTTCGCTCGACGCGACCTGGCTGACGAAGGTGGTCGAGCTCGTGCGGCGCACCCGCGACCACGACGATCTGCGTGTCGGTTCGTCGGTTCGGGGCGCGCTCGACACGGCGTTGGTCGCCCGGTCGCTGAGCGAGCTGCGCGGGCTGCCGGCCGAGCATCCGAGCGTGTCGCTCGACGCCGCGATCGTGGCGCTCTCGGGTCGAGTCCGGCTTCGTGAGGGTTCGCCGCGCACCAGCGAGGGCATCATCACCGAGCTCTGGGAGGAGATCTTCGGAAGGGTCGGCGGAACCGGCGAGGGCGCCGGTGATGGGGGAAAAGCCGGCGCCCCGACCGGGGCCATCAGCTCTCACTGAGGTCCCCGCCGCGGGCCAAAGAGGGTGCGGAGGCCGCCGAGGCCGTGGCCGAGAGCCGGCGCAAGACCACCTCACGCCGCGAGCTGGCCCGCAATCCGCGCTTCGAGCAGGTGTCACCCGACGTGGGCGAGCTCGACGAAGCGGCGATCGATGCGGCGATGCGCGACGACCCCGACGAGACGATGGCGCTGATCGCCGATCTCACCGCGGCGACCGATCCGAAGCTGCGCGAGCTCGCTCGACGTCTCGCCGGTCGCCTCTTCCTCGACGTCGGTCGACGCGGTGCTGTGCGCCCACGCGGAGTGGGCAAGATCGTGGAACGGAAGTATCGCCCCGACGGCGGCGACCTCGATCTCGACGCCAGCCTCGATGGGCTGGTGGACGCCGGCGGACGCGGTCGAGCGATCGATCCGGAGCGGCTCCGCATTCGTGGATGGGCGAAGCCGGGCACGGCGTTGTGCCTGCTGTTGGATCGGAGCGGGTCGATGGGTGGCAAGCCCTTGGCCAGCTCGGCAGTCGCCGCGGCAGCGGTGTCGTACTGGGCACCACACGACTACAGCGTGGTCGCGTTCGGCAGCGACATCGTCGTCACCAAGAGCCAGGATGCAGACAAGTCGAGCGACCGGGTGGTGAACGACGTGCTGGCACTTCGCGGCTTCGGCACAACCGATCTCGCCGGGGCGTTGCGCGTTGCGTCCGATCAGTTGGCTCGCAGCCGCGCCGGCCGCAAGATCGTCGTCGTGTTGAGCGACTGCCGAGCGACGGTCGAGGGCGATTCGGTTGCGGCAGCGGCCCAGTTGCAGGAGGTGGTGGTGATCGCCCCCGAAGGTGACAGCGCGGCAGCCGAGGAGTTCGCCCGGAGGACGGGTGCGCGGATGGCCACGGCAGCCGGACCCGCAGCGGTGGTCGATGCCCTCGCCACGTTGCTCGACTGATGCCCGCGCCGCACTCGTGCGGTCCCGGTGCCCTACGGGATGACGTGCGACCCGCTCGGTGATTTGGAAAGATTCTCTCAAGTACGCGCGCTCCGCGGCCGAAGATCAACCGTGGAAGAGTGATCCGTGTCGCGCCATCCACGGGGAGCAGGTGTAGTGGGCCAACGATCAGGTGATGAAGGCGCGGTTCCGCGCCACCGTGTGATCCGGCCGCTGACAGCGGTCGTCACGGTGCTGGTCGGTACCGCCTTCCTCCTGTGGAGAGCGCAGTCGACCCTCACCGGTGTGCCGGTGGCGCTCGCCGTGGCAGCCCTGTGCGTGGACGTGGCCGGTGTGGCCGCGGTGATCGCGCTGCTCGCCGCGCTGCGTCGGCCGTCGAGCGACTCGTCACCGCCATCCGGACCGGATCCGCGTTCCGCGACCCGAGCCGCGCCCGGCGACGTCGTGCCGACGGCGGCTGCCGAACGGCGCGACGCCCTCGGCCGCCACGAAGACGCGACGTCGGCCGTCGATCCCGATGAACCGACGGCTGCGTTCGCGATCACGCCACCGCACGGTACGACCGCGGTGGCGACGGATCGACGCGGTGCCAGGGGCGGCGCACCGACCGGTCGGACCGCCATCGACACAGCTCTCGACACGGCAGTCGACGTGGTGGTTCGGTTCGATGCCCAACCGATCGGGCACCTGCACGCAACGCTCGCTGGCGTCAGGTTCATGTACGCCGTGCGCTCGATAACGGTGGTCGCTTCGGGGCAGTTCGAGGCCGCGGTCGCGGCCTTGGCGGGTACGCGAGTGTCGGTCGTCGGGGCCGACCGGCGCGACGCTGCCGCCCTCGACCTGGCTCAACAGCAAGGGTCGGCACCGCTGATCGCGGTGTTCGACGCCGGCGACGTGCCGCTGCCGTGGTTCGCGGGACAGATGTCGGTGCTGTTCGCCGATCCATCGGTGGCGGTCGCGCAGGCGCGGCTCATGACCGACGACGTCGACTCGTCCGAGCACGATCCCCGGGGCCGTCACGAGCTCCAGTTCGAACGGGAGGTGCTGAACCCCGCGCTCGGTGCCCGCGGTGCCGCGGTGTTCTGCGGGTCGGGCGGCGTCATCCGCCGATCGGTGCTCGACGACACGTCGGCGCGTCGTCGCCGGCGTTGGAGCTCGGAGCGGAGCCGAGCGCGGCGCTTGCTGCGGTCGCGACGTGCTCGGCGAACGGTGGAGCTGCAGTGGTCGATCCGCGTTCGTGCGCGTGGTCATCGGATCGTCGCGCCGCGCCACCCAGCGGTGATCGCATCGCTGATCAGCAGCGAGCGGGCGGTGTTGGCCGAACGCCGCCGCTGCGCCGCGGCGGCCTTGGGGACCCTGGCCTCGGCACAGAACCCGCTGTGGCGTGGCGGGCTGCGGCTGTCGGAGCGACTTGGCTACCTGGCGTGGATGGTTCGCCCGCTCTCCGGGCTACGGCGGGTGGCGTTCATCGCGATCCTGGCGGTCGCGCTGGCAGTCGGGTCGGTGCCGCTCACGGCGAGCTGGTGGGGCATCGGCGCGTTGTGGCTGCCGTGGCTGCTGCTTCAGACCTCGGCGATCGACAGGTTCAGCGACGGCACGTTGCCACCCGGCGCCCGGGCGCGCTGGTCGGTGCGCACGATGGGTCCAGCTCTCGCCGCACTGCTCGGCGCTGGGCGGGATCTGGCTGGAGCGGGCATCTCGTCGGGCCGTCGTGGCGGCGCCGGCAACGCACTCAAGAACAGGGCGCTCGTCATCGGGCTGCTGGTGATGGCCGCGGTGACGACCGTTGCCGCGGTCGACCGGTGGAGGCCGTTCCTTCCGGAGATGGCCACGGTCGAGCGCGCTGGATTGCTCGCGGTTGCGCTCTGGATGATCGCGGTGCTCCTCGACACGATGCGTTGTCTCATCGGTGGGCCGCTGCTGCGTCGATCCGAGCGGATCGACGTGGGCCTTCGCGCCGTGGTGAGCGGACGCGCTGCGGTGCTGGTGAACCTCTCGCCCCTCGGCGCAGGAATTCGTTTCGACGACGGCTCGGCGTGCACGGTGAACGACGTTCTCGACGTCGTGTTCGACGTTCCGTCCTCCGGCGGACAATCGGCCCGGGTGGAAGCGAGAGCGCTCGTCCGCAACATCAGAGCGCACCGCGACGGCCCGATGTGCGGCGCGGAGTTCGGGGCGATGTCGAGGAGCTCGGCCGATGCGCTCTACACCTACTGCGTCGTTCTGCACCGGGTCGATCTCATCGACGGATCCGCCGGCGCCCCCATCGGTGCCGCGCCCGTACCGACCGTCGGTGCGGTCTCGCATCAGCGCCGCGGCGGGGTGCGACTCGTCGGCTTGGCGTCGCTGCTCGGAGTGCTCGTCGCCACCGTGCCGCCGTACGGGTCGTCGTCATCGGCCGGGGCCGAGCGCGCGGCCGGGTCGATCGAGGTGTTCATCTTCGACGACCGCGACGCCGACGGGGTGTTCGACCGCAACGGGGTCGTGGTGGCAGGAACGGCCGCTTCGATCGTGGGCGGCAGCGCGCCGAGCGCGGGCACGGCCGAGGATGGTGTGCCCGGTCTCGAGGTGATCGCGACCTGCGTGGTCAGCTCTGATCTCGTCGATCGCCGATCGGCTGCGATAGCAGCCGCCGATCAAGCGCGCTCGGCGATTCGAACGCAGACCGACGCCGTACTCGCCGAGGCATCGACCCGACGTGAGGAGATCGATGCCCGCAAGGCGAACCGGTCGCGGCGGCAGGCCGATGTCCAACGTCGAATCGACGAGGCGATCTTGGAAGGCGTAGACGCGGCGCATGCCGCGGAGATCGCCGAGCAGCGGGCGTGGAGCACGGCGAGCAGCGGAGCCGGCGGTGATACGGGCGACGGTGCCGACAGCGTTCGGGCCGAGGAGATCCAGTCGGTTGTCGTGGTGGAGGCGCCGACGGTAGTTGCGACCGATCGGGGCGACGGGCACTACGTGTTCAGGGACCTGCCCGGCAGCCCGTGCCGGATCGAGGCGCGTTCGCTGCCCGTGGCGCCGCGGCCCGCTCCGCTCGGCCGCGACAACGACGGCCTGGTGCAGATGGTCGCCGGTGGTGACGAGGTGCAGATGGCGGTGCTCGTCGACCCGCCGATCGCCGCAGCTCCTGTGGAGATCGCCGACACCGTCTGGCTCGATGCCGATGGCGACGGCGTGCGCAACGCCCTCGAGCCGGGAATCGGCGGCGTCCCGGTGGTCCTCTCGGTCGGCGGGGTCGAGTTCACGGTCGACACCGACGATGCCGGCCGGTACAAGTTCACCAGCGACGCCCGCGTCGAGTCTGGCCCTGGCGTCGCCGCGGCAATCCCCCAGCTTCGGGCCGGCGCGGTCACGACCGTGACGTTCCCGACCACCACAGCGGCGACATCGGTGGGTCGCCGCATCGTGCGGTTGGTCGCCGCGGGTGCCGGTGCCGCGGCATCGGGTGAGCCCACCGGCGTTGCCCACGTCGGTGTCGAAGCCGGCAACGTGCACTACGGCGCCGAAGCCGTGTACTCGGCAAACAATCAGCTCAGCGATGTGGTCTGGTCCGACGGTGACAACGACGGCGTCCAGGGTGCCGGCGAGTTGGGGCTCGATGGCGTGACGGTGCTGCTGTTCGCCGAGCAAGACGGCGACGACCTCCCCGACGGCCCCCCGCTCGACTCCGACGAGACAGCGGGCGGCGGTCGCTACCACTTCGGCGGTGTGCCCGCGGGTCGGTACGTGGTGGAGGTCCTCCCGCCCCCCGGCTATGGCAGCTCCACCGGCACGATCGGCAGCGCCAGCGGTCCCTACGAGCCGGTCGCCGGCGGGTCGATCTCCGATGCCGCGCTCGACCCGGCCCTCGGCGTAGTCGATCGCGGCCACCAGATCGCCTCGGGCTCGGTCCGCTCGCGGGCGATCGCGGTCGAGCTCGATCAGCCACCATCGACCGCGTCGTTCGGGCTGTTCCGAGTGCTGTCGATCGCCGACACCGTGTGGCTCGACGTCGACCGTGATGGGCGGCTCACCGAAGGCGAATCCGGCGTGCCTGGTGTGCCGGTGGTGCTCAAGCGATTCGACCAGACCGTCACGTTCACCAACACCGACGCCGACGGTGACTTCCAGTTCCGCAACCTCGTGGAGGGCGATTACACGGCCGAGCTCTACCTACCCGGCGGCCTCGAGAAGGCCAGGTTCGTGCTGCGCCAGGACGACGGCGAAGTCGAAGAACCGATCGACCCCGATGCCACGATCGACCCCGATGCCACGATCGACCCCGATGCCACGATCGACCCCGATTCCGATCCCGATGCTGGCGTGACGACCGGCGCGACGTTGCCGGCGAACCTGCCGGTCACGGCCGAGTCCACGGAGGTGGACCAGGGCGAGCAGCCGGTCCTGGTGATCCCGGTGGCCGTGCGGGCAACCGATGGGGTCGCCGGCGGCCTGGTCGCGGCCATCCCCACCGAGCCCGGGGCGTTCGGCCTGCAGCGCTCCACCACGATCGGTCGTCGGGTGTGGAACGATCTCGACGACGACGGCATCATCGATCCCGGCGAGCCTGGTGTTCCCGGTGTCGTCGTTCGGCTGGTCGCCGGCGGCGAGATCGTGGAGCGAACGCTGACCGCGATCGACGGCACGTACCGGTTCGACGATCCTCTGCCGGGCACGTACCTGGTCGACGTGGTGCTACCGGCCGGCACACGGACATCGTCGGTGTCGTGGACCGATCAGAAGAGCGCCGCCAAGGGCATCGACAACGGCGGCGGCCAGCGATCGACCGGGCGCGGCATCACGCCACCGATCACCTTCGGTTCGTCGGACGCAGCCGACTTCGTTGCCGGAACGATCGCCAACATCGGTGTGTTCGTTCCTGCACCGGCCGTCGCCTTCGAGGTGTTCGCCAACGGTTGCGCTGCCGACGAGCCGACGGGAGACGACGGACCGGTCGGTGACTGCAGTGACGACGTCGCCGCGGACAACCCCACAACGGCCAATCCGGTGGTGCCTGCCGGTGCCGGCGTGGCGTTCAGCGCCGTCGTGCGCAACAGCGGCAACGTTCCCCTCAGCAACGCCCAGGTCACCGACCACACGATCGAGCAGGCGGCAATCGACTGCAACGGTCCGGCGCGTGGCAACGGTCAGCCGTTCCTGCTCGAGGTCGGCGAGGTCGTCACCTGCTCCGCGTCGATCAGGGCCATCGCCGGGCAGGGGTCGAGCACGGCCACGTTCGCCGCCGAGGCCGAGCGACAGCCCGGTGCGCGGACGGCGATCGATCCGGTGTCCGACGACATCGCCTGGTTCGCCACGGCCGCTGGGTTGGAGCTCGACGCTTTCGTGGTGACCGCTTCCCCGGGCTCGGATGCCGATGGGAACGGCGTGCTCGACAGTGCGCCGGCGGTGCCGTTGACAGAGGTGGACGGTGCCCCGATCGCTGGTGGCGCCGATCCGACGGCCAACCATCTCGTTGCCCTCGGCGAACCGGTTTGGTGGCTCTACCACCTCGTGAATCGCGGCGCTGTGGCGCTCGATTCGGCGACGGTCGCGGGCGCGGGCAGCGGTGTCGTGTGCTCCGGTGTCGTGCTCGCGCCGGGCGATGGGGTCTGGTGCGTCGCCCCCGATCGTGCCGACGAGCCCGGACAGATCCGCCACGTCGCCACCGCGACGGCGATCGACGCGGTCACGGTGCCGGGTGTGCCGGTCGGGGCGGGCGAGGTCACGGCGACGGCTCACTTGTTCGTGCCCAGCCCCGAGCTTGCTCTCACCGTCCTCGTCGATGGTGAGGACACCACCACCGCAGTGCCCACCAGAAGCGCCGGCACGTCGGTGGCAATGACCTATCTCGTGGCCAACATCGGTGACCTCGGATTCGCCTCGGTCTTGCTCAGCGACGATTCCGTCGGTGTCGTCGAGTGCCCCGAGCTCACCGTCGGGGTGCGCGGGTTGCAGCCGGGGGAGACGGTCATCTGCTCGTCGACGGCTTCGGTTCCGGCGCTCCCCGTTGCCGCGGTGCATCAGATCGTCGTGACCGCCGAGGCGACTCCGTTGGCGCTCGAGGTCGCCGAGCCACTCGTCGAGGGGGAGGAGCCGGTCCCGGGACCGGCCCCGGAGGCAGCCGCGGCGAAGTTGCCGGTGGTCACGATCGAGACGATCGCTTCGATCGATCCGCTGACGGTGGCGGTCTCGAAACGAGCGTGGATCGATACCGATGCCGACGCCCAGTTCGACGACGGCGAGGCTCCGGTCGGCGGTCTCGCGGTGACGCTCCTCGACGCCGATGGCGAGGTGGCGGTCACCACCACCGACGCGGATGGGCGCTACCGGTTCGTCGATCTCGAACCAGGCGTCTACTCGGTGGAGTTCACCGCACCATCGGAGCTGATGAGCGCTCGACTGTTCGTCGATCGTGGTGTTCTCGTGGGCGGTCGAGCCGTGAGCGATCCGGTCACGCTCGACGGCGCCTCTGATCCTGGTTGGGACATACCGTTGCTGGCGACGACGGAGTTGGCCGATGTGGTCTGGTCCGACGGCAATGGCGACAGCAACCGCGATGTCGGTGACGCGGGGC